>ENA-OSAF01000198-OSAF01000198.1-marine-sediment-metagenome-genome-assembly--contig:-NODE-198-length-21876-cov-27.767838_pt1 | contig 21876 bp, 27 predicted proteins | sample MGYA00237872_ERZ529318 | MGnify/ENA primary metagenome ERZ529318 (study PRJEB26369, sample SAMN03142813) | marine sediment metagenome | biome: marine; feature: borehole; material: sediment... | reverse complement strand
GAGCGGGCAAGCCAACCAGCGGTGGGCGCTCGACGGGGAGAGGATAGCATGATCGCTCACGCTATCTCCTCCGCCGCGGCCAGCAGTTCAGGGTATTTCTCAGCCGGTATTTCCGTCAGTTTGGAAGCACCAAAGTCGTTGATCAGTTTTTTCACCTGCGCCTGCTTGCCTGCCTGAGCCAGGGCCGCCAGTTTGGCCCGGACTTGCTCCAGTGTTACGGTAGGGGCCGATTCAGGTTCAGATTGGGATTCAGCTTCTGGTTCTGGCTGGGACTCGGGTTCTGATTCGGATTCCTGTACAGGCTCGGGCTTTTTAGCAGGTTTGCCAGCAGGTTTTGCATCCTGGGCAGATTCCTTAAGGTTAAACGAAAATTCGGATTTGCTTTTCATCTCTTTTACGGGTTTAGTGGATAATACAGCCGACACAGGAGCAGCTGACAAGGCAGAAGCCAAGCTGAGAATAGCTGCTGATAGTTCAGGAGCATTAATATTAACGTTAACGGTTATTTCCATTTGCGAGTTCCTCCTATATACTTAAATTGGTGTTGTTTTTTCTGTGGCCCCGGCCAGGTTATGACCGGGGCGCTTTTTATTCGGTAACAATGACCTTACCTTCGGCAACCAGGTCCACAAGCTTGTCCAAGAAGTATTCCTTGATGTTCTTCCGGGCCTGGATTTTCCATGCCCCGCCATCTGCTTCAAATAAGGCCGCTACCGGGCCATTCTTAAGTCGCAGCAGGAATTCGCCCTCGGGCTGTTCCACTTCAATGAATGTCCGGTATGGTGCCAATTTGACGATGGGAGGCAGGGTGACGTTTGATACTGTTGCAATTCCCGTTTTGGCGACAACCGTTTGACTGATTCCATCATCACTACTTGTTTTTACAACCTCTTCTTTGATGTTACCCAGCAGCTTGATGAGTTCGTCCCGGGTCTCAGTCTGTACGAAGGCGGATTTCAGCCGGATAATAGCTTCTTCCAGATCCATATAACGGCCGAAATTCTGAGTCGGCAGTTCCGCAATTGCTGAGTAGATGTGAAAACGTCCCAGGTTATCCCGTAGCATTGAATATACGTCAACACATGTAGGTTCCGCGACATGAACGATAAGGTTGTTGAGCCGCCGGTGGTCATGTTCCTGGTTAATCAGTTCAACAATACTTGCCAGAGATTTTGTGGTAAATACATTCGGGGCTGCTTCAGGAATCAGGTGAAGTGGTCTGGATGAATACTGCAGCCCGTCTATTTCAACGGTTTCAATGTCTTTAAATTGCATTAAATACTGTAGCCCGTCTTCGGTAAGCATGTTATACACCCCTTTTAAGAGCTCTTTACCAGCCTAAGTTCCTTTTCAATCTCGCCAGCCAGGGCGCTGCCTTTGTCTTTGTTGAGTTCAGCGGCAACCGGTCTGCCCAGGTGGTCAGTATCGAGGATCAGTTTGGTAGTGATAGGTTTAACTGGTGCAAGTGTGGCTTTTGCCTGGGCTGCACAGTCCACAGTTTCCCGGTTTTCATCCAGTTTGAATTCCAGTGTCACTGTAAGCTTGCGCTTGGTTTTGGTGTCGGTGTTCGGGTCCATAAGATTTTCGAGGATTCTACCCATTTGGTTGTCGATCTGCTCCTGGATAGCTCCCCGGGCCAGCTCTAAAACATTGATTTTTTCCGGCATTTTTTCGTTTTTCACCTCCTTGAATTATGTTCTGGACCTATGCAGACTTCACTTTCAGCACTCTTACCCGTCCGGTAAACCTGTGCTGCAGGTGCAGCTCCCCGGGCAGGTTCTTTATCACCAGCCAGTTATCGGGGTTTAGCCTGGCCGCAGCGATGGCCAGCTTCTGTTTTTTGGTTGGCTTTTTGCCTTGTTTCAAATAACCACTCTCCTTTTAGATATTTTTTCAGCCGCCCCGGGGCCTCGCCTACCCCGCCCGCTTCTACACCGTCGCCACCGGGCGCAGCTTGCTGCTTCGTAATTTAAGTGGTACACTATAATTGGTTAATTTACTGAGCCGCTTTTAAAGCGGCATTTTCTTTATTCATCCAACCTTTACAAACCTACTTGCTGTAGTTAAACAAATCCGAAAGTTTACTTATGAATACTGCCGAACCATATCTTTTTTCTATAACTTTGCCTCCACTAATGACTAACCGGATTGTTAAAGTATGAACTCGGTCTATAATGTCTACGACTTCCCCAACACCTTCAACAACATCTCCAGGCCAGACATCTTCGATAGCTAATACCCACTGATTACGGCCTAATTTGCGCCCAAGTTCTCCACTACGTATTTTTTGTTTTCTTCTTTCGCCTAGTACTTTTCACCCCTCCCTTCGGCTTTGGCTATGGCCTTATGCGCCTTTCTGCGTGCCACTGACAAAATATGCTCGTTAAATGTACCAAGGCTTTTAAAGTACTCTTTAATGACTTCGTTTTCTTCAATGACTTCCAATAATTCTCTCAATGCCTCGTACAGCTCCGGCGCGGCGGCAAAAAGATGTGCATTTGCAAGTGTTTCATCCGGCCGTCTCATACGAGCATAGGCAAGGCCAATCAGTGTTCCTTTCTCGGTAGTGATAGGTATGTCACCATTACAGCCGGCTAACTGGCGCGCGGTGTTCACAAATAGCGGACCCGGCGTAAACTTAGCCATTATATTCCCTTCCTTTTCACCCCACTTTTCTAATGCGCCCACGCCTTCGTGCATGCCGGGTCAACTGCTCTACCCGCTGCTCTACCCACCGGTGACACTCCGCGTGGTATACCCGGACGCCCTCCCTTATACTCTTTTCCTCCGGCCATACGATGTCGCCGCAGGTCGGGCATATGCCTTTGGCGCTGATCTTGATAACTTCCATATTCTACCCTCCTAATTTGGTATACAGGTACTTATTTCAACAACCATAACCATGGTATCGCTGCAACCACTGCTCCCCAGGCCCACATTATCAGGATCAGTGGTTTGCAGTTATACCATTGCCACCGCCAGCGTCGGCCAGCTATCGTATACACCCGCCCGCCAGGAACAGTTTTTCTTTTAAACTTAACTGGCGGCTGCGGATCCAGCGCCGAAACAGGTGCCACATTATTTCACCTCCCCTAACTTATTAATTGATTAATTACCTATGCGGAACGTTGCGTTTTGCAATATGTGGGCATAAAAAAGTGGACCACATCAGCAGGCGTGATGTCGAGAATAATAGCGATTTGCTCCATTTCAGACACGGTAAATGCTTGAAATCCGTTAATCTTGTCCGACAGTGTATTTACACTCATGCCTAATTCTTCCGCGAGTTTACGGTAACTTGTACCTTTTTCACGAATTCGACCTTTTAGTGCGTTTAACTGAGAATATCTCCTTTTTTTCTTAGCCATCGTAATACCCCCGTGTTAGAATTTGTTGCGTTTTGCAATATGTCATTATTATATTACCTCATCAAGAAAAAATATGTCAATACGTTTTGCAACAAATCCCAGATTATTTTAAATAAAATTATTGCATATATCAATGTTACATAATATAATAACAGCGATGAAAAAAGGAGGCTTGATCATGGGAAAGTTTTTTGATAGGGAATTGTTTCGACAAAGATTAGCTGAACTGATGGCCGATAATAACGACACCACTTATAGCTTGGGTGAGTACTTGAATTTGAATCCAGCCACAATCTCCAGGTATACCACCGGTAGTATTGAGCCAAAGATGCCTACTATTCAAGCCATCGCTGAAAAATATGGTGTAAATCCCAAATGGCTGATGGGTCAAGATGGAGAAAGTAAATATATGGATCGTGCTGAGCGAGTGAAAAAAATACCCATTGTAGGTACTATTGCCTGTGGAGCGCCTATTATTGCTCAAGAGTATATTGAAGGAGTCGAATTTGTACCCGAGGATATGCACGTGGATTTTTGTTTACGTGTAAAAGGCGATAGTATGATCGGCGCTCGGATTTTGGAAGGTGACCTGGTATATATTCGTCAACAGCCAGTAGTAGAAAACGGAGAAATCGCTGCTGTACTGATAGACGGTGAGGAAGCAACATTAAAAAGGGTTTACCGGCTTAACGGGTCCATAATCTTACGAGCAGAAAATCCAGCCTATCAGGACCGGATTTTCAATAAAAAAGAAGCTAAAGCCATAAAAATTATAGGCAAGGCGATTATGTTTAAAAGTGAGGTGAGATAATTGGCCAGTTTTAAAAAGCGCCCAAATGGAACGTACCAAGCCACTATTTATGTCGGCAGGGATGCAAATGGGAAACAATTGTTTAAATACGTAACCAGACCCACATTAAAAGAATGTAAGGCGGCTGCCCGGGAAATTGAGCAGGAATTAGAAGAGGGTAAATATGTCAATATAGGAAGGATAAGAGTTACGACGTGGATTGAACAGTGGATGGAGTTAAACAAAAGCAGGCTTTCTCCCAGTACATTTGCTCTATACCGGACATATCAAAAGAATCACTTTGAGCCTTTTTTCAGCCGATTCAAGCTTAACCAATTAAACGAGATACACATAAAGCAGTTTATGAATGAAAAGTTAAAAACACTCTCCCGGGCCAGCGTCCGCAGAATGATGTCGGCACTGCGGCAGATACTTGAGGACGCCATGAAACATAAGAACCCGGTCCGTAATATTAAATTGCCTCAGGAAGAAAAATATACTCCAAAGGTTCTTACGGACACAGAAATGCAACAGATTCATGATGCTGTCAGAGGCACCCGGGACGAACCTATTGTTCTGCTGGCTGCCTGGTGCGGCCTTCGTCGCGGGGAAATATTCGCGTTGAAATGGAATGATATCGACTGGAACCGAGGCACGATCAGAGTGGACGAAAGTTACGCCATCAACGAAGACAATCTTTATGAGGATAAAAGACCAAAGTCAGAAAATGGTGTGCGTGAAGTTGTGGTACCTGAATATTTATTGAAGCTCTTAGAAGGCATGAGAAAACCCAAGACTAAAAAGAAAAAGAATAACCAGGTTGTAGAATTAAACGATAATTCCGACCACCGCATTTTTGAAATGCGACCAGATAGTTATTCCAGTTATTGGGCAGAGTTTGTACGTAAGAAAAAACTACCAAAAATTCGGTTCCATGACTTGCGACATTATCACGCCAGCTGGCTTTATGCCCGGGGAGTACCAGATCAATATGCTGCCCAACGGCTCGGGCACGACATTCGGATTCTTAAAACGATTTATCAACATCTTGGATTGGACCGGCAAGCGGAAATCGATAATAATATCAGGCAAATGTATAACGAAAGCAAAAAAGAAGAAGCCCGCCGGAGCTCTGAATAGGCGGGTTTCTTCTTTAAACTTTTGTTGGGCATTTGTTAGGCATTTGCCTTTTTGGTTTGCCCAACCTGAGAGCCATTAGGCCCTGATTTTTCTTTGGTCGGAGCGACACGACTTGAACGTGCGACCTCTACCACCCCAAGGTAGCGCTCTAGCCAAACTGAGCTACGCCCCGACAAGATATTCCTGCGGTTGCAATTGCTATTATATCTGTTGCTCTTACAAAAGTCAAGGCATTTAAAGCATGTAAAGCATGTATCTTATGCCTATATTATACTTTTTTGTACATGCACAATCTTCGTTGATAGCTCATATGATGTAGAATCCACTGCCATAAAAGGGGAGGAATGTATGTTGCCTGGTTTATGGACCCTGCTGGCGGCATCCGTAATTCAGGGAATAATGTTGCTGATTTCTTACGTCACGCAAAACAGCTTTCCCAAACCGCTGACGGAAGAAGAGGAAAAATATTACCTAGAAAAGTTGGCCGAAGGTGACGAAAAGGCCAAAGAAATACTTATCGAAAGGAACTTGAGGTTGGTCGCTCACATAATTAAAAAATTCGAGGGAAGCGGAGACGATTTTGACGATTTAATTTCTATCGGCACCATCGGCCTTATTAAAGCAGTACACACCTTTAACGTTAAAAAGTCTTCGCGACTGGCCACATACGCTTCAAGATGTATAGAAAACGAAATACTGATGTATATGCGTTCCAAGAAAAAAATGCGCGCGGAAATGTCGCTTTATGAACCAATCGGCACCGACAAAGAAGGAAACGAAATACATTTCATGGACGTGTTAAGTACGGACGCGGAAGCGGTGGCCGAAATGGTTTCAAGGAACCTAGACCGGGAACAATTGTGGCGCAAGCTTAACAACCTGACTCCCCAAGAAAGAAAGGTTTTAATGCTCCGCTTCGGCTTGAAGGGCAAAGAACGAAAAACGCAAAAGGAAATTGCCAAAAAGCTGGGCATATCTCGCTCGTATGTCAGCCGCATAGAAAAAAGGGCCATTGACAGGCTGTCCGAACAATTTTTAGCCGAAGCATAAAACCATGCTAATTAATAACCCGGCACAAAATGTCAGGTTATCTTTTTTGTGCAGGTTAAACCGTAATGAGAGTTCCTTTTTGCCTGGGACCGATATTCTTTCTTAATTCATAACTGATTAGTGATGATATGTAAATTTTTATGTCAAGCGTCAGTGATGATTTTGAGTTGAGTCCGTATAATTGTGTAAAATCGGTCTCCTGAAAAAAATAGTGGAGCCAAACAAATTCCTCAGTTAGAATTGAATTGCTAAAACAAACTAACAAAGGAGGAATTTGAATGGCTCAATACCAGATTACCGTAAATCAGGAACTTTTGCACCGTCTATTTTTAAGCAATAACAAAGATGCCGGCGTAGCAGCCCTGTTGGAATCCGTATTGAACCAGATTTTGCAGGCACAAGCCACCGAGCAGCTTCAAGCTGAGCCATACGAGCGCACCAGTGAAAGAAAAGGATACCGCAACGGCACATACCCGCATCAACTGACCACCCGGGTAGGAACCATAACCTTGCGTGTTCCGCGTTTTCGTAACGGCCAGTTTTCCACCGAAATGTTCGCCCGGTACCAGCGCAGCGAGCAGGCCCTGGTACTGACCCTGATGGAAATGGTAATTAACGGGGTCTCTACCCGAAAGATCAGCCAGATCACAGAAGAACTGTGCGGCACCGAATTCTCCAAGTCCACTGTCTCCGACTTATGCAAGAAACTGGACCCGCTGGTAAACGCCTGGAATAACCGGGACCTGCGGGGTACGCACTACCCATTTGTATTGGTGGACGCTTTAGTGCTAAAAGTTCGCGAAGAGGGCCGCGTTCGTTCCCGGGGCGTAATGATCGCCATAGGCATAAACACCGGAGGGTACCGGGAAATTTTAGGTCTCATGCTTGGCGACAGCGAATCCGAGGCCAGTTGGAGCGAGTTTTTCTCCTGGCTTAAAAACCGCAACCTGCGCGGTGTTGATCTAGTAATATCAGATGACCACAGCGGCCTGGTAAAGGCTGTTCGCACTCACTTCCAGGGTGTTACCTGGCAGCGCTGCCAAACCCACTTTATGCGCAATATCATGGACGCTACGCCTAAATCCGTAAAGGACGAGCTTTACCCGCACCTGCGGGCCATTCTGGATGCGCCGGATATCGGCACCGCCCGGTTACTATTGAACCAAACCCTGGAGAAATTTGAAAAAAAGGCGCCCAAGGCTATGCAGGTGCTTGAATCAGGCTTTGATGATGCTACAGCGGTGCTTGTGCTGCCGGAGAAGTATCGCCGGCGGCTGCGTACTACAAACGGCGTTGAGCGCCTGAACGAGGAGATTAGGCGCCGGGAGCGGGTTATCTTCTATGACTCCTCTTCTCCCTTTCCCTGGCAAGAAGAACTTAGAATTAACGCTATGAGTATTGTTCCCCCCGCCGGCTGCAGCGGCGGCAGCCGGTTGATGTGGGGATAAAAATGAGCCATTAAGCCGCCCTTTCAGGATACGGGTGATCATGGTCGCCGGGTAATAGGCGGCATTCCCTCCACCCGTGGCCTTAAGGGGCGAAAACCAAGCATAACCCAGCAGGAAACTTGCAAGATACGGCGAACCCAATAGGCAAACTATGGACAAGCGAGGGTTTAGCCGTGGGTCGCCCAGCCTTTTTCCGTCAGCGTATTCTCACCCAGGCAGCCTCTCTGGAGGCCAAGAGCCTGTTCAACTTCTTGGTCAGCGAAATCAGAACCAGGCGGGAAGTGCCCCTGGAAGAGGCTATCCTGGCGGCGCGTGACGTTTTGGAATACCTGGAGCGAAACCTCTTGACCAGGACTTTAGGTCAGATCCAGTTCCCGGCCATCTCCGGCCGGGAGAACCACAAGAAGCGCTCCCGGGCCAACCAGCCGGAGAAACTGATCAACCTTACGGTAGTGGCGGAAGAAGACATAGAGCTTATGGCCGAGTTTGGAACTGTGGCCCTTCAGAGAGGCCGCCTCGCCCGGCTGATCGAAGAGGCCTACGCCCAGGATGCCATTTTGGACGGTCACAGGCTTTCGGTTCTGTTCCTGCAGACCCACCGAGGCATCCGCGCCCTCCTGCAATCTTTTTGGCAGCAAGGAGTTTTGCTGCCGGTGGCCGGGATGAAAAGAACCAACCGCCAGTTGATGCAGGGGTTACGGGGGGTGCTGGCCATTGACCGTTACCTAAGCGGAGAAGACCTCACCGCTTTGCGTAAAGACCTGGCCATCAGCACCAGCCGCTGGCAGCGGTGGTGGCAAAGCTTTAAGGAACTGGTGAGAAACCAGGACCGACCTCTTGCAGAGCTGGCAGGGACCCTTCAAGAGCCGGTAGAGCTTTTGACAGCCTGGCGGGAGGTTTATGAGGATCACCGAAAAAAAGACCCGGGACTGGCCGCCCGCCTGGGGCTGAACCAGGGTACCTTAAGCAAACCGGATGCTATTACCAACCGCCAAGCCCTTGGTGAACTATTATGCCGGCGGCACGGCTACTCCCCGGCAGCTGCAGAGCAGTTTCTGGACGACCTGGTGGACCTGGCCGCTCGTTTAAACAGACAGGAACGGGCGCCCGGAGCAATCATCTACCAGGCCGTGAGCGACCGGGAGCCGGCGGGCAAAAAGCTGGCAGAATGCGAACTAAAAGCCGTAGTCCTGGATTACGTCACCCGGGAGGACTGGGAACTGGCCAACCGGGATAACGCCGAAGCCCTCAAGTGGACAAGACTTTTACGTTTCGCCGCCCAGGCCAGATCCCAGGGAGCTACCTTGAACCAACCCGACCTGGCCCTGCTTCTAGGGCTCTCCACCAAATCCATACAAAGCCTGTTGAAAAAACACCCGGGCGTGGTAGTTCCCACCAGGGGGCTGGTAGCCGACATGGGGCCGGCTTTAAGCCACGCCGATAAGATCATCCGCCTCTACATGGACGGCTACACCGAAACCGAGATCGTCCGCCGCACCGGGCATAGCTATGAATCCGTGGAGAACTACCTTCTGGACTTTGCCCGGGTTACCTACCTCCTGGAAAGGGGCCTGCCTGTACCGGCTATCCGGAAGGTCCTGGGTTGTTCCAGGAGGCTGGTGGAAAAACATGTCAGCCTCTACCGGGAGTTTTCCGGCCCCGACCATGCCTTCATGATGGCGAAGGTCCGCCGCCTGGCCGAGGCCCACCCGGTTAAAAAAAACTGACCCGTCAAGGAGGGATGAATCTCTTGCAAGCCAAGAAGGGTGTCAGCAGCCGCTACGCCACCCTTCTTGCCAGGGATGTATTACCGGTACAAACTGCTCACCTGAAAACCAGCTTCGAATTAGCCCCGGCCTCTAAACTGGCCGAAGCGGCCTGCCTGGCCGCCAACCAGGCCCTGGAGGTCTGGGAAAAGAACCAGGGCACCAAGCGCTTAAAACCGGGCGAACTACTCCTGGAACACGGGGGCCAAAAACTGGTGATTCCCCTTTTGGCCCGGGAAGTGTTGCTCCACCTTAAAGAAGGCAAATCTCCCCGGGCCGTGCGCCGGGAGCTGGAAATGCTCCAGTTCGCCAAGCTTAAAGAGCTAAATCCCAAGGCCAGCGTGGAAGATCTCTGGTGCCTGGTCAACCAGGCCGAACTCTCCTTGAAGCGCGGTGGTAAAAGTGCAGAGGTACTGCCGGAAAAGCCCCTGGAAGTCGAAACGCTAAAGCCAACAGGCCGCCAGCACATCGGGGGCGAAATCCCACCCGAAGCACTAAAGCCGGCCATCGCCACCCTCGTGGACCGGTGGGGTACAAAACCCGCCCGGGCCGAAGGGATGGTTAACCTGGCCGCCAAGCTCTACACCTGGTGTTGCCCCAGGTTGGAAGAGCTGGAGCCCGGGCAACTGGTCTGGCTGGCCCACGGGACTAAAAAGTCCAGGCGCACTGATCCCAGGCTTTTTCAGCCGGTAGTGCTCACTCTTTTAGCACCGGAAGAAGCCCAGTAGCCGCTAAATACCACCGCTAATCTGAAGAGGCTCATAATGCGGCAGATGGAAAGGCTTACGACGCTTTGGTGTTCTCCTGCCCGCGGTGGCCGGGACGACGGTGTTGGACATGGGCCGCACTCTTACCCACAAGGTCCTGGTGGTGGAGATAGCCCCGGAGGGCTTAACTACCCAGTAGATCGTCCGGCGAATTTACCACACCCCGGAGGCCGTAGATAATTACCTAAATTTTGGCAGCTAAATCAATTATGTACTGGTATGTACTAACCCCGGCAAAGGTAAAAAATTGTTTCCATATACTTATCATATTATTATGATAATATAGTTATTGCAATTAGGAAAGGCCTGACCCCTGTTCAGGTGGCAGGGCCTGTAAGGTAAAACTAAAGGTGGACCCTTGGCCCGGTTTGCTCTGCACGCTCACTCTGCCGCCGTGGGCCTCGACAATTTGCTTGACAATGGCCAGACCCAACCCGGTGCCCCCCAGAGTCCGGGAACGGGATTTTTCCACCCGGTGAAAGCACTCCCAGATGTGTTCTATGTCTTCGAGCGGGATACCCGGCCCCTGGTCGGAAATGCTCACGGTAATTGTATTGTTGTCAATTTTTACCTGTAGTGTAATGACTCCGCCAGGCGGTGAAAATTTAAGGGCGTTGTCCAGCAAATTTAGAAAAACTTGTTCAATGCGATCCTCGTTGCCCAGCGCCGGAGGCAACCGGTCCGGAAAGTGTCTTTTCAGGGTTACATGCTGCTTTTCCATAAGCGGCCGCATTTTGACCAGTACCTGCTCCACCAGTTCCGGTATGTATATTTCGTTTAATTCCCATTCTTCTTTGCGCGACTCAATCAGCGACAAATCCAGCAGATCATAAATTAACTTGTTCATACGCAGCGTTTCCCGATGAATAACAGACAAATATTTATCGCGCTCTTGGTCGGGGACGGCGCTGTCTAGCAAGGCTTCCACGTAACCCTGCACCGAAGTCAGGGGAGTTCGCAGTTCGTGGGAAACGTTGGCTACAAAATCCCGGCGCAATTGGTCTAATTTCTTTAGTTCAGTAATGTCCTGCAGCACACCCACAGCGCCAAAATTGTTGCCGGCACGATCTATTAACGGAGAAACATGGGCCAGAATATATGTTTGTACCCCATCGGGCGTATATTCCTTGCTGCATGCCTCCCCGGACGCCACTACCGCCGCAAACAATTCTTTCAGCTGGCTGTCCGGGAGAGGCTTTCCGTAGATTTGCACTGTTAAATCCGCGTTTTCATTCAGCCCAAGGGTGCGGGCCGCCCTTTTATTGAGCAAAATCACCCGATTCGCGCCGTCGACGGCCACCACTCCCTCGGCCATGTTTGCAAGGATGCTTTCAATTTTTCCCTTTTCCCGGGCCAGGGCGCCAACGGTTTCTTCCAAAGACATGGCCATTTGGTTGAAATGGCGTGCCAATTGGCCGATTTCGTCTTTGGTATCAATTTGCACCCGCTGACGGTAATCCCCGCCCGCTATCTGCACAGTGGCTTCGCTCAACCGGCGCAACGGCAGAACTATGGAACGGGATGAGTATAACCCCAGCAGAACCGCCAGCAAAAGGGCAGGGATGGCCGCGTAGAACATTAACCCGCGCACGGCTTCCACGGCATCGGTCACATCCGCCAGCGGTGCGGACAAAAACAATGCCCCCGCCACTTCATTGTTTAACTGAACCGGTACGGCAACAAAAATCACCATCTGGTCTATTCGGGCAACGTATCCCCGCCGGGAAACAGTTTCACCTCGCAGCAGCATTTGGGCGTCCGCGGGTCCCAGCCAGTGCCGCCGGGCAATGCCGGCAAATTGATTGCGGGATATTAAAGCAAGGTGGTTTCTGCTGATCAAAACCGCCTGATTATCCAACAAGCGGTTTAAATTGTCCACAATTTCGGCCGCAGAGCGGTTCTGCCCGGCGTTCTCCGCTATAATCCGGGCCACTTCCCTGCCTTTTTCCAGTAGTTCCGCCTCTTTGGCGGTGTAATAATAACCCTCCAACAGGTATGACATGGCCATACCCAGCACAAGCAGGGTAATTATAATAACGGCAATGTATGTAAACATCAGCTTGCTGAACAGGCTTTTGTACATTTAGCTTCCTACCTCAAATTTATAGCCCCGGCCCCATACTGTTTTTATATAACGCCGGCCCGTATGTGCACTTAATTTTTCCCTCAGCCGTTTAACGTGGGTATCCACCGTACGTGGGTCCCCCAGGTAGTCATATTCCCAAACCTGCCGCAATAGCTGCTCCCGCGTAAAAACCTGGCCGGGATGGCGGGCAAAAAACCACAGGAGATCAAATTCCTTGGGGGGCATGGGCACGACCTGACCATTCATCTCCACCTGCTTGGCGCTGTTATCTATTACCAGGCCAGGCCAGGCAATCACCTGGGTGTTTTTGCGTTCTTCTGTTAGATTTACCCGCCTCAAGACGGCTTTAACCCGGGCCACCATTTCCCGCGGGGAAAAAGGCTTGGTAATATAGTCATCCGCTCCCATTTCCAGGCCCAATACCCGGTCAAACTCTTCCCCCCGAGCGGTCAACATAATAATGGGGACGGAATTCTGTTTCCTGATTTCGCGGCACACCGCCAAGCCGTCCATCTTTGGCAGCATGATATCCAGCAAAATCAGGTCCGGGCAGCTGCCCGTAACCTTATGCAGAGCTTCTTCCCCGTCCACGGCGGTTACCACCCGAAAGCCTTCCTTTTCCAGGTATAAACGGATTAACCCCCTTACCGGTTCCTCGTCCTCCACTACCAGTATGGTACCCATCTTTTCCTGCACACCCGGCACCTCCCCGGCTTATTCATGGCAAAGGGAGGGCACCCATCATCAGACCCTCCCTTTACCTGCAATTAAATTATTTAGCGTCCATTGCGGGCTCCAAAACCTCCCTTGAAGCCGTGGCCCATTTTACCCCTGAACTGGTTTATCTGAGCCAGTTGCTCCTCGGTCAGCAATGACCGGCACTGCTGCCTGAATTCCTGGTTAATGCTGGACAATTGATCGCGCAGCTCGTTGATCTCCTTGATCTTGGCGTCTATTGCAGCTTGGTCCGGGTTTTTCTGCAGCTGCAAAAGCCTTAATTCGTGCATGCTGTCCATCAGTTTAATGCGCAGGTCACGGGTTTGGTTATATTTGTTTTTAACAATTTCCTGCATTTGGGTGATTTGCTGGTCGGTAAGGTTTAAGGCTTCCACCGGGTTAGGCCGGTCAACATCGCCAAGCATTCTCGGCCCGCCGCCCCCCCAGCCAATTCCGGCAGCTGCAGCTACCTGAACAATACCAAATGCCAAAAGCAATGTAACGGCTAACATTACTATTATTTTTCGCACTGTTACACCTCCTTTCCTGTTTATTACGCATTTTTTGTTTTTATCGTGCTGCGCTAAATATATTCTACCCGCCAATTGTGAACAAACTGTGAAAAAAAATTATACAGTTTACGAACTTGGGGTTTGCTCTTTCATTTAATAATCTCGACTATCTGGTTGCTTTTGGGTTTATTACCTTTATGCCAGGAGGTTTTTTAATGGTTGCTCTACTTCATTACAGGAATGCTTAAAAAACAAAATCCCGGTACTATGCTGGGGAAACAAAACCCCACGGAGCCCTGGTTTTCGCCGGGGGGCCTCCCGGGTCTGCGTACGCTGAAAACCGAACAGACCGAAGCCTTGCCGCTGCTGGCCTGTGAGCCTGTCTGTTTGGTCTGCCTTTTAGTTTGCCTCTGGTCTGCCGATTGGTCTGCATAGTTGCGGAAACCCGCATAAAATAAGGGTTCCTTACGGAACCCTATGCCCGGCCTTTTCTCTATTAAAAAAATTAGAAAGCCTTGATTTCCAAGGCTTTCAGAGATTTTACTGGTCGGGATGACACGATTTGAACGTGCGACCTCACGGTCCCGAACCGTGCGCTCTAGCCAAACTGAGCTACATCCCGATAAACTTATACTCTTACCGCCGGCAAATAATATGATAGCTCATATTGGGCCGGTTGTCAATTGTGTCGTGGTGTTGAATTAATGGTAGACAGTGAAAATTTCATAATTAGATTTTTTTTGTTTAAACTATAAGCAGGCAAAAAACTGATGCTCGGAGGTGTGCAATGAATACCATCAGCGCGTTTACTTTTTCCGAACCGATCCAGGGGGTCCAGGTCATGCCGTTGACGCAGGATGGCAAGCAAATTCGCATCCGTTATTACGGCCTGCTGAGACAAAAAGGTGCCCGGCAAATCTGGCTACATGGAGGTTTTGGAGACAGCAAGGAATGGAGGGACGTTAAAGATTATCTAATGGAACAAACGGATCAGGGCTGGGAGCAAACCGTTCAACTGGAAGGAAAACAGCTAAATTTTTGCTTCCGGGATGATACTTATAATTGGGATAATAACAACGGCACGAACTGGATTTACCGAATCACTTAAGCCGGGTTTATCAGAACCGGCTTTTTACTATGCCTCTATCAATTTTTTGGACAACTCGCAACCTAGCACCCACAACGAAGCCGTGCTTAGGTGATGCGGGGATATGCTGTCAAACATTATGCTGGCGTTGGGCGGGAATTCCTCGTCACCTTCCCAGAGCACAACCGCCAGCGGCAGCTTGGGGAAGGCATATATTACAGCGGCAGCGTCGCCCAAGGCTAGCTCCCGGCCGCCCAGCTTGGCTGCTTGCTTAAGCAGTAAAGCAGGTTCTGTCCCGAACTTCTTGGCTAGGGGGCGGCAGGCTTCGTTTATAAATGGTATGTAGTGGTGTTCGCCTTCGGGCAGTTCCAGGAAAGATAACCATTTTCCCCGCGGCGGCAGCCCGCTGCAATGTTTAAGGTAGTGCAGTATCAGGGTGGCGTCGTTGAAGGAAACTTGCCGGTTTGGTTCTGCCATTGGTGTTACATGACCATTTTCCAGGGAGACGCGATATTCCCGGGCGAAATATGGTACCACTATATACTTTCCATCATCGGAAAACGCTGCTCCGCTTTTTAATACCATTTCTTCCGGGTCGGTGGCCAGGAAATCTTTCAGTGCTGCGGCATGCGCTGTCAGCTTGCTGCACAAAACAATCACCTCCAAGTTTTAACGGGCAAACAGGTACAGTAAAAGGGCGGTTACCGCTCCCACCAGCATGATGACTGTGCTGATGCCGCCATAGTTAACCAGGGCTTTAAGCTTAATGCCTTCCTTTTCCGCTCTTTCTTTCATGGTGTTGTACGCCGGCAGGCGGCCGATAACACCCATGGCCAGGGTGTCGGCAATGTCCGGTTCTCCGCCGCGGTCCAGCATACTTTGTACTACGGCATCCAGCCACAGACGGCGTTCAGACGGGTCGAGGGATGCGTATGTGGTATGTAAAAACCGTTTAAAATGTTTTTCCCTCGGTTTTAGCTGTTTGAAGTAGTATCTTCGCTCGGAACGTTTCAGCTGGCGCATCGTTTTTCCCAGTATACCGGTGTCACTGGCGCTCAAGCCAAAATTTTTTTGCAGCAAGTCAATGAACAAGGTTGCCAAAGTTAACCACCCACAATAGGAACAAATAAGGTATGTTATTAATAGGTATTGATAATATATAATAATATAATATACGGCAGGTTATCTTCAACACATTCGCGCGGTTTGGTAGGACAAGTTGGCCCAGATTGGAGGATATAACATGGAAGTATATGCACTGGTGGGACCCAGTGGTACGGGGAAGAGCCACCGGGCCGCACCCTTGGCCCATCAACTGGGTGCCGAAGTTATTATAGATGACGGATTGATTATTAAAGGCAACCGGATTGTTACCGGGGTTTCGGCCAAAAACCAGCCAACCCGTATCGGAGCAATAAAAACGGCGCTGTTCATGGATCGGGAACAAATGATAAAGGCGCGGGAAGTAATTGCCAAGCTCAACCCCGGTAAAATATTGATTTTGGCCACATCAAAGGGCATGGCAGAGAAAATCGTTGCAAGGCTGAATTTGTCGCCCATTAAGGAATTTATCACCATCGAGCAGATAGCTTCGGAAAAGGAAATAAGAAAAGCGAAAATAATGCGCCGGCAGCACAGCAAGCACGTTATACCCGCCCCCACTGTGGAAGTAAAGAAGAGCTTTCCGGAAACTTTTATTGACCCGCTACAGGTGTTTCTACGGCGCAAGGGGCACAAAGAGCACAAAAGCTGGCTGGAGCAATCGGTGGTAAGACCTACCTTTACAATGTACGGAAAGCTTAGCATTTCCAAAGGGGCGCTGAAAGCCATCGCCCATTATGTGGCTTCCAAGATGCCCGGGGTTGCGGGAGTAAAACGCTCTGTTATATTAAGGAACGACCAGGGAGTAGCCATTGAACTGGAGATAATTGTTGGTACCAAGTACAATATAAATGACATCAGCCGGGATATGCAGGCAGCCGTTAAAGAACAAGTGGAAAAAATGACGGGTTTGACGGTGAACAATATCAACGTGCTTATAGCAGGTATCCAAACAGAGGAAATAGTTTAGGCAGAAAGCCTTTTGCAGGCTTTCTGCCTATGCTTTTGTGGCAAAAACGTGCTTGCCTATCCTGGTAATTACCGGCAGCGACTTTATCCAGTTGTCGGAACTTATGGAAGGGTTGTAAAAAAACAGGGCGCCGCCCGTTGGATCACAACCTTCCAGCGCTTTAAAGGCCGCCTGAATGGCCTTACGGTCTGGAGTCAGGTTTATTGTCCCATCGGAAACAGGAGTAAACTGGCAAATGTTCTGGTCTCGTTGCAGGATGACTTCCCTTATTGTGTCCGGAAAGTAAGGGCTACGCACGCGATTCAATATTACCGCACCCACAGCCACCTGTCCTTCGAAGCTCTCCCCTCTCGCTTCCGCGTAAATGGCTTTGGCCAGCAGTATTAGGTCGTCGCGGGAAATATTTCCCCGCGACATATGAGCCTCTGCGACGCCCACCGGTATTTTAAGAACCTGGTAAGGGTGTATAATGGACGACTTCAAGTTATTGGCCCGCATCAGGCTGCTCAGGTCTATATCAAAAGTATTTGCTATTTCCGATAGCGTGTCACCGGGTTGAACGGTATAGTTTATTTCCGTGATAAGCGGCCCGGCGTGTGCGCTCGGTAATTGCGGGCAGCAAAGCCCCCAAAGCAAGATCAGCAGTATGCCGGTAATCCAGTAGAATCGTGGGATCATTTTTTCCTCCTTTCTAGCCAAAAACTATTTTAGACATTAATGTTTCCGTTTAATCTGTAATTTTTATCCATATTATATTATATTTGGTTTAGTTAAAAATATGCATAAATGGAAAACCGCCCCGAAGTTAACAGAGGCGGTTATATTTTTTTATAATTTGGCCATTTGCATTCTTATATCCACGTCTACCAGCAAGCGGTATGGATGGCACATTTGCAGAATCCGCGAGGTAGTTCTGTCGCCCAAATATTCTTCCAGGTCTTCCAGGTTTATGTTGCTGGTGATAACGGTCGGTAGGAGGTAATTCAACCTGTAGTTAATTATGGAAAAAATTTTATTTCGCGTCCAGTCGGTATAGTTATGGGCACCCAGGTCGTCGAGAATCAGCAGGGGAACTTCCCGGGCGGTATCCAGCAGCTCCGACTCGGTTACCGGGCTTTGCCTGTTGGGATCGTATGTTGACCTGATTTGGTCGAGCAAATCAGGGACCACAACGAAAAGTAGGGTCTTATCTTTTTGCAGCAATGCATTGGCAATGCAGCAGGCGAGAAAAGTTTTGCCGCTTCCGACTGGACCGGTTAGGAAAAGTCCTTTGATGTGCGGGTTTTTCAGGTAGTTGTGAACAAAGTTTTTTGCTGCCTGCAGTGTGGTTGAGGCGGATTCACGGTAAGAGATTTTTTTCACCGGGTCGATACGCGTGGAGGAGTAAAAATCCAGGTTAAAGTCGGCAAAAGAATATTTTTTTAGCTGGGGTGGTATTTGGGAGGCCTTGATTTTGTTGTTAATTGAGCGTTGTTTTACGCAGGAGCATGGTTCTGCCACGTTGTTAAGTATTACCAGTCCACGATCGGCACATTTTTCGCAGTGCGCAACCAAGATGCACAACCCTTTCTAAAATTTAACTCATGTAAAGGGATTGAATAAGGTTTTTCTTTTGGTCCTTAGCCGTTTTACGTTTGGTACTGTTTTGTTTCTTTTTAAAATTACGATCGTATTCCTTGATGTCTTCCGGATTGCGCAGGTTATTCTTCTCCCATTCAAGCAGGATGCTGTCTATATACTTGAAGTTATGCTTACCCATTAATACGGCTTTGCGCAAAGCTTCCTGCACAACCAGCGGACCCATTTTTTGTGACCAAAGGTTTATTTGCTCAACTTCCATGGGAGACAACGGCCTGCCAAATTCCTTTTCAAAACTGTTGTACAGGTTGACTGTGTTGGAGCCCTTTTCCAACATACTTTTAATTTTGGCATTTTCTTTTACTTTGGTGCAGGCCCAAACTTCGGACAACTTTTCAAAAAGGGGCTCAAAATCATAACCTTTTAGCACCAGCCCTTTTTCGGCATCAAAAAATTCCGCTACCCTGATTAATTCCTTGTCTTGCAAGCTTTCCAGGTCCCGTGTCACCTGTTCTTCGCTGCCGGACAGCGTTGCTGTTAAGGTTGACGTGGTGGGATAATAATTTTTTTCCTCCACGCGTAACCTGAACAGTTGGATAATCAGCATCATTTCCGAATCAGTTATGTTTAATTGATTGTATAATTTTAATAGCAAGTTGGGAATAGCTGTTGACCCGTGGATAAATAAATCGGTACCAAAAGCAGCGGTAATGTTGCCTTTTTTGTATTTCTTTACGGCCTTGGCCTGATCTATGAAACCCATTCCGCTGATCGCCCCTTTTATATCTAAGACTATTTTATGGTACAGAGGAAAGTTTGTCCACCCTGTAAAAACCGGGCGAAAAAGCAAATATCTCTGCCAGGTCAATATGGGACGGTCAGGTAATAGTTGTTGTTGTTATTTAAACCAAGGTTGCTCCAAGCACTGTTTCCATTTGTTGCAGGGCCCATTGGTGGGCTTGCTCGTCAAAGCTGGCTACTCCGTCCCGGTAAACCACCACTTTATAATCGCGGTTGCACAGTTCTTCCACCGTGTAGAGCACGCAAATGTTGGTGCAAACCCCTACCACGTGAACCTCGTCGGGTTGCATGCGCTGCAGCGTTTTGTCCAGGTCGGTGCGGTAAAACCCACTGTACCTGTTCTTGAATACCTTGAAGGTGTTTGGGCCGGAGGCAAAGGCTAGCTCTCGGATTAGCTCGGCTCCTGCCGTGCCTTTAACGCAGTGTTTGGGGAAGCGGTTAAATTCCAGGTCATCGGGATCGTGGGCGTCCATGATAAAAACAATATTATCGCCCCGGGAGTTAAACTCGCGTACCAAGTCGGTTACCTTGTCGATAATTTTGGCGGCACCTGCACCGCAGTAAAGTGCGCCGTCCTCTTTGATAAAGTCGTTGAGCATGTCCACTACGAGTAATACCTTGCCGGGCATGAATTATCACCTCCCCTATACTGTAATTATATCACCTTGACGGCGGTACCGCTGGCAGTAACCATAAGCATACCTTCCCTGACTACCTCGTAATCAATATCAATGCCTATTACTGCATTGGCACCTAATTGCCCGGCCTTGGCCGCCATTTCGTCCAAGGCTATTTCCCTGGCTTGGGCGAGCTTGGTTTCATAAGCCCCTGAACGGCCGCCGACGATATCCGTAATTGCTGCGAACACATCGCGGAATACGTTAGCTCCCATAATGGCTTCACCGCAAACTACGCCCAAGTATCGCTCGATTTTCTTTCCCTCTATGTTTGGTGTAGTGGTTAAAATCACAGAGCAACCCCCTTTTTCAAATATGGTAATGGTAACATCATTAGTATTTTACCAAAGCAGGCTACAATCCTGCCGCTTATTTAAACATAAAAGGTAAAATTTATAAAATACATTTGTTGTCAAGCATAGCGGTTTGTGATATTATTTACTAACTAAACATCATATTGGTGAGGGGAGAAATCCAATGTCTATACGCATAGGTATTAACGGCTTTGGTCGCATTGGCCGCCATGTCTTTCGCATAGTGCAAAATAACCCCGAACTTGAAGTAGTGGCCATTAACGATCTGACGGACGCCGGAACATTGGCTCACCTTTTGAAGTATGATTCGGTGCATGGACGTGATCCCGGCGATATCCGGACCGGAGAAAACAGTATTTTGTACAATGGTAAAACAATAGCAATAATGAAATACGAGGATCCGGCCAGTATTCCGTGGGGTGAGCTGGGGGTGGACTTCGTGGTGGAAGCCACGGGCAGGTTCACCAAGCGAGGCGAAGCAGCCAAGCACTTTGCCGCCGGAGCACGCAAGGTGCTGATTACCGCACCGGCCAAAGAGCCGGATATAACCATAGTTATGGGTGTTAATGAAGACAAGTATAACCCCACGGAACACCACATAATATCGGGCGCATCCTGCACGACAAACTGCCTAGCGCCGATTGTCAAGGTGCTGGACAGGGAATTCGGCATTGTTCGCGGCATGGTAACTACCGTGCATTCATATACCAACGACCAGCGCATTTTGGATTTACCGCATAAGGACCTTCGCCGGGCTAGGGCAGCGGCGCTTTCCATTATCCCCACCACTACGGGCGCGGCAAAGGCGGTGGCTCTTGTACTGCCGCAAATGGCCGGCAAATTAAACGGTATGGCCGTGCGGGTACCTACCCCTAACGTTTCGTTATTGGACCTTGTGGTGCATATGGGCAGGGAGGTCAGCACCCACGAGATTAACGCGTCGTTAAAAAGCGCAGCGGAATCCGAAATGAAGGGCATAATCGATTACTGCGAAGAACCACTGGTATCCAAGGATTTCAACGGGACTTCCTGCTCATCCGTGGTGGATGCTCTGTCTACCATGGTGGTGGACGGAGTAATGGCCAAGGTGCTGGCGTGGTATGACAATGAGTGGGGTTATTCACACCGCATGGTGGACACGTTGTTGCACATGGCGCGGTGTGAAAGCTAATGATCCAATGGCAGCTAGTGTAAACCAAAAAAAGACCCCATCGAGGGGGTCTTTTTTAGTCTTTCGGTGGCCTGGGGTACAAGCCGGACCTCTCCACGATTTCCGGTACTACTTCTTCCCAGGCGATGGCCATGATGTGCACGCCGTGTACGCCCTTGATATTTTCTTTAATGTACTTGATTTGTTCAATGCAGATTTCTATACCTTCGCGCTTGGGGTCTTCCGCGTTTTTCAGACGCTGTACAATTTCCTCCGGCACGATCATGCCGCTGACATTGTTTTGAATATATTTAGCTGCACGCCAGCTTTTCATGGGAGTTACGCCGGCCAGGATATGCACTCGCTCGTGGATGCCGCGCTCGCGCACCATCTCCATGAATCGCTCGAAACGCTCCATGTCAAAAATGCACTGGGTTTGGATGAACTCCGCTCCGGCTTCCACCTTCTTTTCCAAACGGGCCACTCGGAATTCGAAGGGATCGGCGAATGGGTTGGCTACGGCACCGATAAAGAAACGCGGCTCGTGTTCCTTG
>ENA-OSAF01000196-OSAF01000196.1-marine-sediment-metagenome-genome-assembly--contig:-NODE-196-length-21982-cov-23.890820_pt1 | contig 21982 bp, 19 predicted proteins | sample MGYA00237872_ERZ529318 | MGnify/ENA primary metagenome ERZ529318 (study PRJEB26369, sample SAMN03142813) | marine sediment metagenome | biome: marine; feature: borehole; material: sediment... | reverse complement strand
ATACCTGACCTCCAGGTGCTTACTGAGACATTGAAGGTTGAAGATGTCATCGGTGAAGATTCCGCTCAGACAATAGTTCGAGGAGATATTCAGGTCCCTGAAGACAAACCGGATATTGAGCAGATTCTTAAAGTTGATGTAGAAGTTGTGGAAAAAGAAGTTAAGGTTGTTCAGGATAAAGTAATAGTTGATGGAACCTTAAAGATAAACGTGCTTTATGTGGCTGATGTGCCGGAAGACCAGCCCCAGCAACCTGTTCATTTTATGGAAGGAGAATTAGGATTTACTCATTTTGTGGACTTACCCGGTGCAGAACCAGGTATGACAGCTTTTGTCATGTTTGAAGTCGAAAGCGCGAGGGGAAGAAAAAAAGACCCCAGAACTGTTGGTGTTGATGCTGTTATAGAAATGTTTGCCAAAATAACGGAAACTCAGGAAATTGAAGTTATAGTTGATGCATACAGCCCCACTGTGGAACTTAAAGTTGATAAAACTATGCTAAAGGTTACCCAGGTAATCGGGGAAGAATCGGCACAGGTTGTGGTAAAAGATGTGTTATCAGTGCCGAATGCCAAACCCGATATAGAACAGATTTACAACGTAAAATCCTCAGTTTCCATTGATGAAACGAGTATCCTGGACGGCAAGGTTATAATTGAAGGAACCCTGGATGTGGAGATGCTTTATGTAGCAGAAGTTCCGGAAGGAGAACCCCAACAACCCCTGCATTATACGGAAGCCCAGGTTCCCTTTACTCAATTTGTTGAAGTGCCCGGGGCAAAAGAAGGCATGGATTTGGATGTAATGGCAATTGTTGAACACACGAGCTTTGAGCAAAGAGGTCCCCGGCAATATGAAGTGGTTGCTGTAATAGAAATAATAGCGAAAGTTACAGAAACCACCCAGATAGAAGTAGTTGTCGATGTAGTTGTGGTAGAAGAACCTGAAAAGGAAAAAGAAGAAAAAGATGGATACATGCCTCCTGAGAAACCAAGCATGACCATTTACATTGTTCAAAAAGGGGATACCCTCTGGAAGATAGCCAAGAAATACAAAACCACCGTTGATGCTATAGTAAAAACCAACAACATTAAAAACCCGGAACTGATTATGCCCGGCCAGCAGCTTATAATCCCAAGATAAACATGAATAGTAAAGTTTCCCGCGATGATTCGCGGGTTTGTTTTTTTTTACAAAAAACGCTGTAGTTTTTGTAGAATTTGTAAACAATAACAAATAAAAAGCAAAACATGCAGAATTTAAGTTTTAAGGGAGGCTGTGTTCAAGTGGGAGAGAAAGTAAAGGGTAAACTGGTAATTATAGGTGGTGCGGAAGACAAAGAAAGGGATTGCGTTATTTTAAAAGAGGTTGTAAAAATGTGCGGGGGAGAAAAGGCCCGAATGGTGATAATTACTACAGCAACGGAAAAACACCATGAAGTTGGGTTCGACTATGAATACATTTTCGGCAAGCTGGGAATCAGGGATATCCGGATTCTAAACATACAGAACAGAGAACACGCCAATGATAACATAAACGCAGAAACCATATTGACCGCTACCGGGGTGTTTTTTACCGGAGGTGATCAACTCAGAATAACCAGCCTGTTGGGAGGGACAAAAGTTTATCAGGCTTTGCATACGGCTCTGGAACATGGTGTCATAATTATCGGGACAAGCGCTGGAGCTTCTGTTATGAGTGATAACATGATTGTGGAAGGATACGGGGATGATTCGCCCAAAAAAAACACTGTGAACATGGCCCCTGGCATGGGTTTGATTGAAGAAGTGGTAATTGATCAGCACTTTGCCCAGCGTGGTAGAATAGGAAGGCTGTTGGGAGCAATAGCACAAAACCCTTATGTGTTAGGTATCGGAATTGATGAAGACACGGCCATCGTTGTTGAACCCCAGGAAACCCTTAAAGTAATAGGTTCGCAAACGGTAATGATTGTTGATGGAACTCAAATAACCCACACGAACGTTTCGGAGTTAAAACCCAGAGATCCTTTGGCTTTGTTTGATGTAAAAATACATGTACTGCCCCGGGCCTACGGTTTTGACCTGAAAAAAAGAAGACCGGTTTTGCCTCAACAATAAGAGGTAATTTATCCATTAACAGAATACAAAACGGATATTTGGGAAAACATAACAGAGTGAACAAATTGTGTTCCTTGTTTAAAAGGAGGATAGTAATGGAATTAAAAGGCATTTATCTTTATGAGGGCCGAAACATATACAGCCACAAACCTGTCGCCAAAGCCGTGATAGACCTGGGTGAGTATGAAAACGTACCCACAAAAGATATTCCGGGGTTTAATGAGCATTTAATCAAGATGCTGCCCGGGTTAAAGAACCACGGCTGCTGTTATGGATTCCCAGGGGGATTCATCAAGCGTCTTGTTAGCGGAACATACCTTGCTCATGTTATTGAACATTGTGCCCTGGAAATACAGGCTGTCCTGGGCTATGATGTTGCTTTTGGTAAGGCCAGACAATTGAAAGGCACTGAATACTATGTGGTGGTTGAATGCAAATCCGTATTTGCAGGAGAGGAATCCCTTAAACTGGCCTACCATCTTGTGAATAACCTTACCAAAGGAGAAATACCTGATTTGAAAAAAGCTTTTGAAACAGCAACAAAAAACGTAGTGGAGAAAGAACTGGGTCCTAGCACCAAAGCCATTGTGGATGAAGCAAAAGAACGGGGTATTCCCTATTTTCGCCTGAATGAGAGGAGCCTGATTCAGCTGGGCCTGGGCAAGTACCAGAAGAGAATAGAAGCCACAATATCTGAAAACACAAAGTGTATAGGGGTGGATATAGCATGTGATAAGGAATCCACTAAAAAAATCCTGAGTTTAGGAGGTGTGCCGGTACCGGAAGGTGGGGTGGTGTATTCAGTTACAGAAGCTCTGGAACTGGCCCAGAAAATAGGATATCCTGTTGTGATTAAACCATGTAACGGCAACCAGGGGCGAGGGGTATCATTAAATTTAAAGAATGAAAAGGAAGTAATAGAAGCATTTAAAGTGGCAGAATGTTACAGCAGCAGGATTATTGTCGAAAAGTATATAAAGGGTAGGCATTACAGGGTTCTAGTAGTGAATGGAAAAGTAGTAGCGGTTTCTGAGAGGATACCAGCCCATGTGGTTGGAGATGGAAAACACAACTTAAAGGAACTTATAGATATAACCAATTCAGACCCTTTGAGGGGAGAAAAACATGAAAAGCCCCTTACCAAAATAAAAGTAGACCCTGTAGTTCATGTAGTGCTGAAAAGACAGGGGCTAACACTGGATTATGTTCCTTCCAGAGGAGAAAAGGTGTTTCTCAGGCAGAACGGAAACCTGAGCACCGGTGGGACAGCGGTGGATGTCACCGATGAAATCCATGAAGAAAACAGATTTCTGGCTGAAAGGGCTGCAAAGCTTTTGAAACTTGATATAGCCGGTGTTGATATAACAACCCGGCACATAGCCAAACCTGTATCCCAGAGTAATGGAGCTATAATTGAAGTAAATGCTGCCCCGGGAATCAGGATGCATTTGTTTCCAACCAGAGGCAAGCCCAGAAATGTAGCCAAAGCAATAGTGGACATGTTGTTCCCTGAAGATGCTAAACACAGCATTCCCATCATAGCAGTTACCGGGACAAACGGTAAGACAACAACAACGAGGATTATCGGTCATGTCCTCGATAAATGCGGCTATTCAGTGGGTATGGCTACAACTGATGGTATTTTTGTAAAAGGCAGGTGTGTGATGAAAGGGGATAATTCAGGGCCTCTGAGTGCCAGAACTGTTTTGATGGACCCGGAAGTGGATGTGGCGGTGCTCGAAACTGCCAGAGGAGGAATTATCAGGGGCGGTTTGGGTTATAATCTCAGTGATGTAGGTATCATCACAAACATCTCTGAGGACCACATAGGTCAGGATGGAATAGAAACCCTGGATGAGCTGTTCATGGTTAAATCCCTTGTGATAGAAGCCGTTAAAGATGACGGCTGGTCGATTTTAAATGCCGATGACCAGATGGCAGTTAAAATGACTCAGCGAGCAAGAGGTAAAATCATATACTTTGGTTCAGAAGAAAACAACATCATAATAAAGAAGCACCTGATGGGAGAAGGGAACAGGGCAGTGCACACGAAAAACGGGTGGATTGTCCTCAGTGAAGGAAAGCGATCGGAAACCCTCACACATGTTAAAGATTTACCTATAACCTTAAAAGGCATAGCGAAACACAATATACAAAATGCCCTTGCTGCCATTGCGTGTTTGTGGGCCCTGGGGGTATGTAAAGAAAAAATTGTTGGGGGGTTAAAAACTTTTTACTGTGATGAAGCCCACAATCCCGGCAGGATGAACATCAAAGAGATAAAGGATTTCCAGGTGATGATAGATTATGGACACAATGTTTCGGGGTTTAAAAGCATTATCAACACGGCCAGGCAAATCAAAAAAGGCAGGCTGATAGGTGTAATAACTTCTCCTGGTGATCGAAGTGATGACAGCATATTCAAGCTGGGGAAAGTTGCAGGAAAGGGGTTTGACAGGATAATAATAAAAGAGGATTCTGACCTGCGGGGTAGACAGAGAGGAGAAGTTGCCGAATTGATACGGCAGGGGGCTATAGCAGGTGGGATGAAAAAAGAAAACATAGAAATAATTTATTCTGAAAGGGAAGCTGTTGTCAAAGCCATAGCCCAGGGGGAAACAAATGACCTGATAGTGGTTTTCTATGAGAAATATGATGAAGTGAAAGAAGCCATGGAAGAAGGGGTCCGGAAGCTGGAAAACAGGAAAGATTCACAAAACATTGCAGTAAGGGGCACAGCGGGTTGAAGAGGCAGAGAAATTTTCTGCCTCTTATATTATCAAATATTATTCGAAAAAGGAGGATTTGGGTTTAATATGTATAAAAAATACAGTATAATAAAACAAAGGTGATGGAAATGGAGCTCAAACTTTTTGCCAGAGCAAAAATCAATCTTCTGCTAGATGTGCATTCCAAGAGACCCGATGGTTATCACAATGTAGAGATGGTAATGCAGACTTTACAACGTGCTGATATAATTAAAATAAGGAGACAGAGAGCAGGTATAAAACTTGTGTGTGATAACAAAAAATTGCCCCTTGATGAAAGAAATCTTGCATACAAAGCTGCCAGGTTGTTTTTGGACAGGTTTTCCATCAAAACAGGCCTTGAAATCCAGATAATCAAAAAAATTCCGCTGTGTGCAGGCTTGGGGGGAGGTAGTGCCGATGCGGCAGCGGTGTTGAAAGGCTTAAACAAGATTTTCAGGGTCAACTTATCGAAACAGGACCTTGTACACATAGGAAAAGAAATCGGTGCTGATGTACCTTTCTGTATAATGGAAGGAACTGCCCTGGCAAAGGGAATAGGAGAAATTCTAACACCTTTAAACAACCTTCCTAAAACCTGGTTTGTGCTGGCAAAACCTCCTGTTGATGTTTCAACAGCATGGGTCTATAGGGAAATAGACGGAATCAAGCTTGATACAAGACCTGATGTGGAGGGCATGTTGCAGGCCGTTCGACAGAGGGATATAAAGAGGGTTGGGGCTCTGTTGTGCAATGTGATGGAACAGGTGACAGCCAAGAAATATCCTGTTATCCATGAGATAAAGGAACACATGATGAGGGAAGGGGCTTTAGGAAGCCTTATGACCGGAAGCGGTCCCACGGTGTTCGGTATGTTTGATAGTAAAACTGCTGCGATTCAGGCGTATAAAAGGATTTCAAACAGGTTTTGTGGTGATTTTTTTGTTACTACAAACTTTGTGCTGGGAGGGGAAGTTTGTGAGGAAGAAATTGAATTCAATTAAATTGGATAATTATAAACCATTACGGGAATTGGTGTTTGAAACCCTTCGAAAAGCCATCATATCAGGAGACCTGAAATCCGGTGAGAGGCTGATGGAAGTGCAGCTTGCAGAAGAACTTGGTGTTAGCCGAACACCGGTGCGTGAGGCCATCAGGAAGCTGGAGCTGGAAGGCCTTGTTGTAATGGTTCCCAGGAAAGGAGCTTATGTAGCCGGAGTTTCACTCAAGGATGTAGCAGAAGTTTTTGAAATAAGAGCGAGTTTGGAAGGGCTTGCAGCCAACCTTGCAGCAGAAAGGATAACGGAAGATGAGATTGAACATCTGGAAAGGCTGCTGGTACAAATAAAAAGCTGTGTGGATGAAGGGAACATTAAAGGGCTTATCGAGAAGGATGAGGAATTTCATGATACTCTCTATAAAGCGGCTAGGAATGGAAAACTGGTTCAGATCATCAACAATTTAAGGGAACAGATTCATCGTTTCAGAGTTGCATCTCTCGCTAATCCCAATAGAGTAAAGGAGCTGTTTGAGGAACACAAAAGGATAGTTGAAGCCCTGGCAGATAGAGATTCGGACCTTGCAAGAAAATTAACTCAGGAACACATTGAAAACGTTGAAAACAATATAATGCTGGCATTGAGAAAAGAACTGGAAGACTGAAAGGAAGGGATTACCGATGTTGGACGCAGTAGTCCTTGCAGGAGGTAAAGAAAACAAGTTAAAACAATATGGAGAAAACAAAGCTCTTATTAAGATCAAAACAAAACTGATGATAGAATATGTGATAGATGCCCTGTTTGAAGTTGATGAGATCAACAGAATAGTTGTAGTGGGTCCCAAAGACAAACTGGCCACAACTCTGAAAACAAAGGTTTATAAAATTGTAGAGGCTTCAGATTCAATACTGCAGAATTTAATCAAAGGGATAGAGGCTATAGAAGGTACCGATAAGATTTTGGTGGTATCCTCAGATATACCCATGGTTACGCCCAAGGCCATCAAAGATTTTCTGGAATTAACCCGTCACAAAGATGCTGACCTGTATTATCCTATAATAAGCAAAGAAGATAATGATAAAAAATTTCCCGGTGTTAAAAGAACATACGTCAAATTGAAAGATGGGACATTTACTGGAGGCAATTTATTCCTTTTAAAGCCCAGGATTATACAAAAATGCTTGATCCAGGCTGAAAAAATCCTTGCTAACAGAAAGAAACCGTGGAGAATAGCAAAAATATTGGGCTGGATGTTTGTTATTAAACTTTTGCTGGGGACCCTGGATATTGCCCAGCTGGAAAAACGTGCTTCTAAGGTTTTGGGGATAAAGGTGCTGGGTATCAAATCTTCCTATCCGGAAATCGGCACAGATGTGGATAAACCCAGCGATATTGAAATTGTAAAACGATATATGGCTGGTAAAAGCATAGAAGGATAATATCCGCAAGAAAAGGATTATCCTTCTTTTTTGGTTTTTCTCCATTTTAGTTGAGTTAGGGTCATGCAAACCCAATCCGGTCAATATGTTGAACTATTATAGCTTTCTCCCGAGTTCTGTCAATGAAAAAGGCTGTGCCATCTTACGTGCCCTTGACAGAACCCATCCAAAAGCTTTTTAGTTGTTAAGAATTGACCGGATATTACAACAACAGTGAATGCAGTTCACGAGTATCCGGGATTTTAATGGGTATGGAAAATAGAAGCCCGTTTTTTTGAGGACCACGGCATGGATTTTCGAGGAAGCTTCTCCGAATATTTTTTAAAATTCCATAAAAAAATAACATACAAAAAAGGTTTTTGGGGCCAAAAAGAGAATACGAATATTAAAATACATTTTGGCCAAAAATATTCGCATGGAAAACAAGAGGTGAGAAAAACATGAAGGCCAAACGAATTCACAGGATTGCTGCTATTACTAAAGTTTTGGTGGAAAACCCTTTTAAAACCATAAATCTCAATTTTTTTGCAGATGCCCTGAATTGCGCCAAATCCAGTATTAGTGAAGATATCACGATTATAAGGGAAACCTTTAAAAAATTTAATATGGGGGATATTGAAACAATTTCAGGGGCATCCGGGGGAGTGATGTATAAATCCCTGGTTGATTTGAAAGAAACATGCTCTATTTTACAGAATCTGGCAAAGCGATTATCCAGACCAGAAAGGATATTGCCAGGAGGTTTTATTTTTATGACAGACATCCTTTTTTCACCGGATTTGGCTTCAAAAATCGGTAAAATATTTGCTACCCGGTTTCATACAGCCAATCCGGATTTTGTTGTTACTGTGGAAACCAAAGGAATCCCCCTTGCCCTTATGACTGCCAACTACCTGAATTTGCCCCTTGTTACTATTAGGAGAAACAGCAGAGTAACAGAAGGCACATCAGTCAGTATAAACTATGTATCCGGTTCGACAAAGAAAATCCAGACCATGTCTCTAGCTAAAAGATCCCTGCCTCAGGGAGCAAGGGTTGTTTTCATAGATGATTTTCTAAAAGCGGGAGGGACAATAAAAGGCATGACTGAACTGATGGATGAATTTGAAGCAAAGGTTGTGGGAGTTGGTGTGCTTATTTCCACAAAGCATCCTCAAAAGAAGCTGGTAGAGGAATACACATCACTGCTGGTTTTGAATGAGATAGATGAGTTTAGTGGGATAATAGATATAGCACCTGTGGAGCTGATATAACTGGGGATGCTCTTTTTGTTTTCGCAAAAAAGTAAGAAAATTAACTCATTTAGGCAGGATTTGTACAAGCTGCAGAGAAATAAGTTATATGACCTTAGAGAGGTGGTGAAACCCATGCAGATTACGGATATAAGGATTAGGAAAATATCCAGTGAAGGGAAAATGAGAGCAATAGTTTCGATAACACTGGATGATGAGTTTGTAGTCCATGATATAAGGATAATAGAGGGCCAAAAAGGAATGTTTGTGGCGATGCCCAGCAGAAAAACCGCAAGCGGTCAGTTTAAGGATATAGCACATCCTATCAATTCTGAAACTAGAGCCAAAATCCAGAATGCTATTATAAATGAATATAAGAAATACGTGGAGAGCACCGCTGAAAAAGCCAAAGAATAACCCCTGCGCCAATAGGGGTTGATTTTTGTTTTTCAGTGTTTTTTAAGAGGTATAATTTTTTTTTTGTAGAAGTAATCTATGATAAAATTTGTTGATGTAAATTATCGTTCGAATTAGGGAAGTCTAACTTTAGGCCCATAGGAGGGATAATATGCTAAACACTGCTGCGCTTATACTGGCCGCCGGACAGGGAACCAGAATGAAATCTAACTATCCCAAAGTGGTGCATAAAGTGTGTGGCCACCCAATGGTGCAATATGTTATTGATACCTCCTTACAAGCCGGTGTTGATAAATGCATTGTAATAACGGGATTTAAAGCACAGGAGGTGGAAAAACAGCTTAAAGGCCCCATTGATTTTGTTAGACAGGAGGAACAATTGGGGACAGGGCATGCTGTTATGCAGGCCCATAGGGTTTTAGCCGGCTTTAAAGGCAATGTCGTGGTTTTGAATGGTGACATTCCTCTTATTACATCTCGTACCATCAAAAAAATGCTGATGCATCACGAGGAAAACTCGTATGATTGTTGTGTTTTAACAGCCGAACTTCCCGACCCTGTGGGCTACGGGAGGATTGTCAGGGATAAAAGGGGGAACATCAAAAGAATCGTAGAGGAAAAGGATGCTACCAAAGTAGAAAAACACATAAAAGAAATTAACAGCGGAGTATACATTTTTAATGCCCAAAAGCTGTTTGAAGCTCTAAAAGCACTGGATAACGACAACAAACAGGGTGAATATTACCTGACAGATGTGATAGAAATCATTAAAAACAGAGGAGGGATTGTCGGAGGATTCAAATTAGAGGATCATACAGAGATTAAGGGTATAAACAACAGGATTCAGCTGGCAGAAGTTTCCGAAATCATGAGAAACAGAATCCTGGAGAATTTGATGCTGTCAGGAGTTACCATACAGGATCCCCAAAACACTTACATTGAAAAGGAAGTGGTAATAGGCAGAGATACTGTTGTTTATTCCGGTACACATCTGGAAGGGAAAACATCCATAGGTGAGGATTGCAGGATAGGACCTAACTGTCGCATAAAAGACAGCAGAGTGGAAGATAGGGTAGAAGTTGCATATTCCGTTGTTGTTAAGAGCCGTATCAAAACAGGTTCAACAGTAGGACCCTTTGCTTACATCAGACCTGATTCGGAAATCGGAAAACACGTTAAAATAGGAGATTTTGTGGAGATAAAGAAATCCAAAGTAGGGGACTACACTAAGATTTCTCACCTGGCCTATGTGGGAGATGCCCGGATAGGTGAGGAGGTAAATCTGGGTGCCGGTGTGATTATTGTAAATTATGATGGCTACAAAAAACACCAGACAATTATACAGGATAAAGCCTTTGTTGGCTGCAATGCAAACCTTATATCCCCGGTCAATATAGGGGAAGGTTCGTACATAGCTGCTGGGTCCACCATAACGGATGACGTGCCGGAAGACTCCCTTGCTATTGCCCGCAGCCGCCAGGTGATAAAAAAAGGTTGGCCCACAAAAAAAAGAAAAGAGTGGGAGGGAAAACAGCATGAATGATGGAAAACAACTCAAAATTTTCACCGGTAATGCAAACCCCGAACTGGCAAAAAACATCGCTGAGCATCTGGGTCTGAGTCTGGGGGAGGCTGTTGTCAGCAGATTTAGTGATGGTGAAATCCAGGTAAAAATCGATGAAAGCGTTAGGGGAGCTGATGTTTATGTAATCCAGCCAACGTGTCATCCTGTCAATGAGAACCTGATGGAACTCCTGATTCTGATTGATGCATTCAAAAGGGCGTCGGCCTGGAGGATTACGGCGGTTATTCCCTATTACGGTTATGCCCGGCAGGATAGGAAAATCAGGGCCAGAGACCCTATTACAGCAAAGCTAGTTGCTGATTTGATTTCGGCAGCTGGTGCCCATAGAGTTCTTGCTATGGATTTGCATGCTGGTCAGATCCAGGGTTACTTTGATTTCCCTGTAGACCATTTGCTGGGTGTTCCAATTCTGGCGGAGTACTTTAAGAAAAAAGAACTTGATGACCTTGTGGTGGTTTCCCCTGATCTTGGTGGTGTTACAAGAGCCAGGGAACTGGCTAATTTGCTGAATGCTCCCATAGCTATTATTGACAAAAGACGACCCGCTCCCAATGTGGCAGAGGTTATGAACATAATAGGCAAGGTGGAGAATAAAACCGTTGTTATGACAGATGATATGATCGATACTGCAGGTACTATTACCCTTGGAGCTGAAGCCCTCTTAGAGCGGGGAGCCCGGGAGGTCCATGTGTGCTGTACACATCCGGTGTTTTCTGGCCCTGCAGTGGAAAGATTGAAGAATTCTCCCATCAAAGATGTAGTTGTAACTGACACAATACCCCTGATTCCTGAGAAAAAAATAGACAAAATTAAGGTTATGTCTGTAGCTCCGCTCTTTGCTGAAGCCATTCGAAGAATAAACGAGAATCTATCGGTCAGCAAGCTGTTTGATCAGAGATGAAGCATGAATTTTGAAACGTAGAACCATCAAGGCTTGCAGGAATAGTAAAACAAAAACTTTTCGCGGTATTTTCCGCATTTTTCATGCTTCACCTCTGCTGTTTGATTAAAGAGGTTGACTACAAGACAGCATTAAGGTTATACTATATAAATGAAATAGAAGGGAAGGGAGAGAGTAAAAATGGAACGAGTCAGCCTATCTGCAGAAATCCGGGAAGGGACTGGAAAAGGATATGCCAGTAAAATCAGAAGAGAGGGAAAGGTTCCTGCCGTTCTTTATGGGAAGGGCATTGACAACAAAAATTTGAGTCTAGATGAAAAAGAAGTCGATAAAATATTAAGAGAACACGGGATGAATGTTCTGATAGACCTGGATGTAGAAGGTGAGAAAAGCATCGTAATGTTCAGAGAAGTTCAGCGGGATGTGTTGACTCCTAAGATACTGCATGTTGATTTTATGAAAATTTCCCTTGATAAAGAATTGGAAACAACGGTACCTCTTATCCTTACAGGGACACCTGTTGGTGTAACACAAGGTGGAGTGCTGCAACATCAGCTGAGAGAAGTTGATATAAAGGCTTTACCTGAGAAAATTCCTCATGCCGTTGAGGTGGATATTTCACACCTGAAAACAGGTGAGAGTATATCTATAGGAGATATCCTTAAGAATAATTATGATTTCGAAATATTAAATGAATTTGAGGAAATTATAGCTACTGTAGTAGCACCGAAAGTGGCTGAGGGAGCCGGAGAGGCTGAAGAAGAGGCTGAAGGTGCAGTGGAAGTAGAAGAGGAAGAAGCGTAACCGCTTGGTTACGCTTTTCTTTCTGGGAGGTGATTTGATTGTTTGCAGTGGTGGGTCTGGGTAATCCCGGGGAACAGTATAAATTTACAAGACACAATATCGGTTTTGCAGTGATAGACAGGCTGGCTGATTTACACAATGTAAAGGTAAACAGAATCAAACACAAAGCTCTAGAAGGTGAGGGTATAATCGGAGGAGAAAGGGTTATCCTGGTAAAACCTCAGACCTATATGAACAACAGCGGTTTGAGTGTTTTGGACGTATATCAAAACTATGGCCTGGATTCCGAAAACCTGATCGTTGTTTATGATGACATGGATATCGATGTTGGAATGATAAGAATCAGACCCAAAGGTAGTGCAGGCAGTCATAATGGTATGAAATCAGTAATCTATCACATTAATACCGACAATTTCCCCAGGATTAGAATTGGAATAGGAAAACATCCTGAAAGTATGAGTGCTGCCGAGTATGTGCTCAGCCCCTTCCAAAAGGATGAGCTTCCTTTGATAAAGGATTCCATTGATAAGGCGTGTAAGGCAGTGGAAACGATTATAAAAGATGGAATTAATAAAGCCATGAATAAGTTTAATTAAAGGAGGCATAGCATGAATCCCGCTCTTGAAGTTACCAAAGTTTTTACCTTTGATAGTGCCCATAACTTAAAGGAATACAAAGGCAAATGCGAAAGACTCCATGGCCATACTTACCGGCTGGAAGTTACTGTAAAAGGCAAAAGGGATGAAGAAGGTATAGTTGTTGATTTTTCAGATCTGAAAACCATTGTTAAAAATAAAATAATTGACAAACTGGATCACGCTTATTTAAACGATGTACTGAGGTTTAACACCACCTGTGAAAACATGCTGGTGTGGATGTGGCAAATCCTGTCAGAACATCTGGATTGTGAGAGGTTTTGGTTGCAAAAACTGGTGTTGTGGGAAACCCCTACTAGCTGTGTTTCTCTTACCCGTGAGGATACATGTTAAATACATTTGACAAAAGCCATGATTTATGCTAAATTTAAATTACATTCAATATACCATACGGGGGTATACTTCAGAGGGGTGAATCCTGATAATGAAGGTTGAAATAACAGAAAAAGCAAAGGAGTTTATCAGAGAAAAGACTGATACTGTTACTATCAGAATGGCAGAAGTTGGAGGAGGCTGATGCGGTCCCATTATAAAACCTGCCGTGCTTGCAGGCAAACCCGATAATGCAAATGATTATGAAGAGATCGATGTGGATGGAATAAAGGTGTATGTTTCAAAAAGCCTGAGTGTTTCTCCTAATGGCATAAAGATAAATTTGAAGGGCTTTGCCTTTTTCAAATCTTTGGTTCTATCAGGAGTAAGCTAGGAAGGGATGCTATTCTCCATTGTGGCTTTGAACACCTCATTGCCTGGTGTAGACACAGGCTAACCGGTCCGGCACTCAGGGTTAGTTGAGTGCCGGGGAACCCAGGAGAAAGCTATAGTGGTTTAACAATTGACCGGCTTGGTTTTGAAAAACTTAGATTCAACTAAAATGAAGAAGAACTGCTTTTTTAAGCCTGGGTAGTGTTAATAAAATAAAGGCAGAGGGGAGATTTTATGGCTGAAATAACTATCGATCCTAAAGCCAAGGAATATATTAAAGAGAAGGGCTGTCCCATAACCCTGGATATAATACACACATCAGGGGGATGATGTTCCGTGCAGAGTCCTACCGTGAGAGTAGGAAAACCTGACCGGATGATATCTTATGACAAAAAGAATGTTGAAGGTATTGAAGTTTACCTTACTAAAAAGGCAAGGAAAGGCCGGCAAATAAGGGTTAAGTTAAGAGGTTTCTGGATCTTCAAGTATCTGGATGTAGAGGGAATGAGATCCTAAAAGCTACCCCGATTATTGTGGGGTAGCTTTTTTTTGAAGGAGATTTTTGGGACTTGTTGAATATTTCTAAAAAGAGGTATTTATATGTAGACGAATTAAAAGTTGTGGATTCTGATGGATAACTTTTCAAGTTACCCACAGACTCCACAACTGCTTGGACAACGCTGTCGCGTTGCCCACATACCCACAGCTTCGGCTACTGCTGATTTTAATACATTTAAAAAACTAAGAAATAAAGAGTTTTAACTTAAAACAATGAGATAGGAGGGATAAAATGTCTGGAAAGGTTTATCTTAACGGTAAGTTCGTTGACCGTGATAAAGCCATGATACCCGTAGAAGACCGGGGTTTTATGTTAGGGGATGGGGTGTATGAAGTTGTGAGGCTTTACAAAGGAAATCCTTTTTGCCTTGATAGGCATCTGGAAAGAATGCAGAACGGCCTTGATGTTCTTAAGATAAAGTTTAATGTGAAGGAACTTGAAGAGGTTTGTTATAAAATAATAAAAATAAACGATCTAGAAGAAGCAAATCTCTATATACAGGTTACCAGAGGGGCAGCACCGAGACAACACCATTTTCCGGAAGATATCCGCCCCACGGTCCTCGTTATGTCATATCCAGCAACACCCATCTCACAGGAGACCAGGCAGCATGGGGTAAAGATTGTGCTCCTTCCCGATGAAAGATGGAATCGGTGCTGTATTAAAACCATCCAGCTGTTACCCAATGTGCTGGCGAAACAGCAGGCCAAGGAAGCCGGTGCTTTTGAAGCTGTCTTTTACAGAGGTGATATCATAACAGAAGGTTCCAGTTCAAACATCTTCATCGTAAAGGATGAGAAAATCTTTACTTACCCTCTGAAAGAAAACATATTGGGGGGGGTCACTAGAAGCGTGGTAATGGATATCATTGAGGCTGAAGGCCTTGAGGTTTATGAGAGGGAATTCACCAGACAGGAACTGCTGGATGCCGATGAAGTTTTTCTGACAGGAACAACCACAGAAGTAATGCCTGTTGTTGATGTAGACGGCAAAAAAATTTCTACAGGAAAACCCGGTAAAATTACAGGGATAATCGCTGAAAAATTTGAAAAGCTGAAAAACAAAGTGGCTGAAGGAAAACAGCTGTAAAGAATACAAATCCGAAATGTATGAGCAAATGAGAACTTCTTACAGCGGAATCTTAAAAAACATGTTGTTGAAAGGTGCTGAGATGCACCTTTTTTTATCTACCGGCAAGTTGTTTCGGGTGGATTGCGGATAATGGGCCTCAATAGTGAAAAAGCAACTCGATATAATTGTCAATCCCAGCTTTAGTGTTCAGGAAACGGCGAGCGAACCGGGGTTGGCCTGTTAGGAGAGTGAGCTTGCTGAAAATGAGAAAGCCCTAAATCCGGATAATCTAGCAGGTTAGGATGGATGGTTTTCAGTTGGGCAGACAGGTTTAACCGGAGAAGTGCTGTAATATTCCGGATGAAGAATAACCCTGAACAGTAAAATTTCTTAAGCCGGGCAAGGCTATCTAACCAACCCATGTATCTCTCTAGATAAAGTTTGTTAGATATATTCGCTTAACCCTTAACCAACTGTTTTGGAGAAGAACCTGAATAAATTGCTCCTTTGTGATAACTCTATCCAACCTGTGAGAAAAATGCTGACTCCCTGCCTTCAGCCTTTCGGCCCTTTTCCCTTAAAAATAGGAGAACCGTCCCTTCTGGGTTTTAAGTTTTCTATACCAAAATTGCCCCCGAGCAACCTGGCGCGAAAAATGGAATTTTCCCCAAATCGATTTTTTATATCATCGATAATGTGATTGATTTTCTTTAGTTTCTCGTTTTCCTCAAGGAAGGACATCTGAGATACATCCTTTTGAAGGTTGGAAAGGCTGACTCCAAGAAGGCGGATTTTGAAAGACCCATCCCAATTTTTAGAAAAAATTTTCAGAGCAGTTGAATAGATTTTCTCAGTCAGGTTTGTTGGTTCAGGGATGGTAGCAGAACGAGTAATGGTTTTAAAGTTGTTTTTCCTTATAGTTATCGTTATCCTTTTACCCGTGTAGTTGCCTTGTCTTGCTCTTCGGCCGACAAGTTCGGCCAGGCCTAACAGCACCTGTTTTGCCTCTTCCAGGCTGCTGATATCCCTGGGCAAAGTTGTGGAGTGGCCTATGGATTTGGCCTCATCAGAGGAGTGAGGGTTTACCGGGCTTTTATCCTTTCCCCTTGCCAGGTCGTGCAGGTGCCTCCCCACTACTCCAAAGTTTGATTCGAGGATTTCAACAGAGGTACGGGCTAGATCTCCGATGGTTTTTATGTTCATTTCCTCTAGATGTTTGGCCAGCTTTAACCCTACTCCTATGAGCTTACCTACTGGCATGGGCCATATTTTTTTTGGTATATCTTCGGGTTTTAAAACCGTTATACCCCGAGGTTTTTTCATGTCCGATGCCATTTTGGCCAGCAGCTTGTTGCAGGAAATCCCTATAGAACAGGGAAGATCCAGTTCTCGGGCTATGCGTTCCTGGATGGTCTGGGCGATCTCCAAAGAGGAGCCAAAAAGCCGATGGCATCCTGAAACATCAAGCCATGCTTCATCAATGCTGTACTGTTCTACCACAGGGGTGTAATCTTTTAATATATCCAGAATCTTTCCGCTGAAACTGACATACAAATGGTAATCAGGTGTGATAAAAACCCCTTGAGGGCACAGTTCTCTGGCCTGCCAGTTAGGCATGGCAGTTTTGACACCAAATTTTCGTGCTTCATAGGAAGCCGTTAAAACGATACCGGTACGCTTTTTAGGATCACCGGCTACCATAATGGGTTTTCCCTTCAGACTGGGGTCTACCGCCTGATGGCACGAAGCATAAAAGGCATTCATATCTACATGGATAACGGAGAGCAACAGCATCCCTCCCCGAACATAAGTTTGATTTTATTATACCAAATCACAAAATGACTTACAACATCGGGATATTTACAGGAGTCCTGGCAAAAGCTGTGAATAGTTAATAAATGTAATGAAATACTAATATATATGTAATAGCTGCGAGCAATGGAGAAAACAAATGAACAGTACTTTGGCAGGCCTGGTGGCGGCTCTAATTGCTTTAAAAATAAATAATAAGATGCTTAGCATTAAAAGAGAGGATGCTTACATAACATACGCTGCTCCTATTGTAGAAGAGACGGCTAAAACCTTTAGTGCATTACTGTTAAAGGCATCGGTTTTCGGCACTCATGTGGTTTTCGGTCTGGTAGAAGCCCTTTACGATTATACCACTTCTAGAAAAGGTATAGGAGTGGCAGCAGGCCTAATTAGTGTTGTAAGCCATGCTCTTTTTGGTTTTATAACGGTTTTTGTAATGACGGGATCGGGTTCAGTTTTTATTGGGTTGGTCAGCGGAGTGGTGCTGCATGGGTTGTGGAACACTACAGTAATTAAGCTGTTGGAGAACAAGTCGAGTTGACTCCCCTTTCTTTTGAAAGTATAATAATTATAATAAAAAATTATATTTGATCGTACGAATGGTATCAAGCTGCTTTAAAACAGTCTTAGCACAAAAAAGGAGCGCTAGGGCTTTTTTGTTGTGCTCAAAATGAGGTGAAAGGTATGGGTATATACTCCCTTTTGAGTGAATCAAAGTGCTACAATAATGTGTTGAATTATGTAGCAGACAACTATAAATCCATAATGGTGTATGGAGTTGGAGAATCTCAGAAAGCTTTTCTGGCTGCAGGTATCAAAAGAAGGCATGCTAGACCCATGCTTGTAATCACTTCCAATTCCCTGAGTGCCAAGATGTTTAAAAATGATTTGAGTTTTTTTCTTTCTTCCGAGAAAATACTTTATTTTCCTTCCGGGGAAATCCTCCCCTATGAGGTGGCGGCCTACAGCCCGGAACTCCTGGCTCAAAGGCTTACAGTATTAGACAGCCTATCAAGGGGAGAATGTCCGGTGGTAGTGTGTTCTATTGATGCCATGTTCATGAAGCTCATACCCCCGGAAGTTTTTAAAAGATGTATCCTTTCTATCCAGGTGGGTATGAGCATCGAGCTGAATGAGCTGGAAAAGAATCTTGTATACATGGGGTATGAAAGGGTAAACACCGTAGAAGGAAAAGGCCAGTTCGGTGTAAGGGGGGGTATAATTGATGTATACCCCTATACGGCAGACAATCCTTACAGAATAGAACTTTTTGGGGATGAGGTTGATTCCATAAGAGTTTTTGATGTAATGGACCAGCGCTCCATCGATAAGATTGAGGAAATGAAGATACCTCCTGCCAATGAACTGGTTCTAAATGATGAGGTTAGAAATGAGGGCCGCCTGAAAATATTAGAGGAACTGGAGAAACGATGTGAGTCCTTCGAAGGCGTGGGCAAAATCAAAGAAGCCCAAAACTTGAGGGATAAAATAACAAAACAGATGGAACAACTGGAAGAAAACCTGTACTTTGAGGGGATGGAGCTTTATATTTCTTATTTTTACCATAAGCTATCAACAATCCTGGACTACTTTTATGAATCTCCCCTGGTAATTCTGGATGAACCGAGGAAAATAGCGGAGTCAGCCGAATCCTTTTTAACAGAAAATCATGAGACCTATAAGACCCTTCTATCTAAAGGAGAAATTCTGGCTTCGCAATCCAATATATACTACAGCTTTAATGAATTGATGGATATTTTAAGCTCCCATCAACACCTCCAGTTTGCATTGCTGCCACAGAGCAGCGAGCTTTTCGAACCCGACAGGATTGTATCAGTAAGTGCCAAGACCATGCATGCCTTTCACGGCAAGCTGGATCTCCTGCTGGAAGAAGTAAAGAGTCTCAAACAAAACGGATATTGTATCATCATCCTTTCAGGAACAACTGAAAGGGGAGAACGCTTGAAGGAAAGCCTTGAAGAAAGGCAGCTGGAAGTGCTGCTAAAGGAAGACGTCACAAAGGAAGTAATCAAAAGAGGTCAGGTGATTATAACTCCTGGAACGATAGAAAAAGGTTTTGAATTTTCCGACATAAAGCTAGCCGTTATATCAGACAAGGAAGCATTTGGAAAAGCAAAAAGGAAAAGGATAACAAGGAAACAGACGACCAGGAACGTGATGGCAGCCTTTGCAGATTTGAATGAAGGTGACTATGTGGTTCATGCCAGCTATGGTATTGGTAAATACGTAGGTATACAACGGCTTAAAGTGGAGAACACATACAAGGATTATGTATGCATAAAATATGCCGGTGATGACAAGCTTTACATCCCCACGGATCAAATGCATTTGATTCAAAAATATATTGGTCTAGAAGGTAAGGCACCTAAACTCAGCAAGCTTGGAAGCAGCGAATGGTCAAGGATAAAAAGCAGAGTTAAGGCATCCATAAAAGAGATGGCTGATGAGCTGTTAAAGCTTTATGCTGCCAGGGGAGCCATTGAGGGCCATGCCTTTTCCCCCGATACTCCCTGGCAAAAAGAGTTTGAGGATTTGTTTCCATATGAAGAAACCCCGGATCAGCTTCAGGCCATTGCACAAGTTAAGGCGGATATGGAAAAACCCAAACCAATGGATAGACTCCTGTGTGGAGATGTGGGCTATGGCAAGACGGAGGTTGCCTTGAGAGCGGCTTTTAAGGCGGTTATGGATGGGAAACAGGTGGGTGTGCTGGTTCCAACAACAATTTTGGCCCAACAGCACTATACTACTTTTACAGACAGGTTTTCGCCCTTTCCCGTGAGAATAGAGGTGATCAGCAGGTTTAAATCTCCCAAGGAACAGAGGCAAATCCTGCAGGATTTAAAACAGGGAAGGGTAGATATCATAATAGGAACCCATAGGCTCCTGCAAAAGGATATAAAGTTTAAGGACCTGGGATTGTTGATCGTTGATGAGGAACAGAGGTTTGGAGTTGCCCATAAGGAAAAACTCAAGCAAATGAAGAAAAGCGTGGATGTTTTAACCCTTACAGCTACTCCCATACCCAGAACACTGCACATGTCATTATCAGGGGTAAGGGATATGAGCATCATCGAAACTCCTCCTGAAGACAGGTATCCTGTTCAGACGTATGTGGTGGAGTATAATGAAGGGCTTATCAGAGATGCCATCCTGAGGGAGATTGGCCGCAATGGCCAAGTTTATTACGTGTTTAACCGTGTTGAATACATTGATAAAGAAGCGTCAAGACTTGCCCAATTGGTACCGGAAGCCAGGATAGGTGTAGCCCATGGCCAGATGCCGGAACATCAGTTGGAGCAAGTGATGATGCAGTTTTTGAATGGGGATTTCGATGTGCTGGTATGTACAACGATCATTGAATCGGGCCTGGATATACCCAATGTTAACACCCTTATTGTTATAGATGCTGATAAGATGGGACTTGCCCAGCTGTATCAACTCAGAGGTAGGGTTGGTAGATCCAACAGGCAGGCGTATGCCTATATAACATACCGCAGGAACAAGATATTGTCTGAAGTGGCGGAAAAAAGGCTTCAGGCAATAAAAGAGTTTACCGAATTCGGGTCGGGATTTAAGATTGCCATGAGAGATCTGGAAATAAGAGGAGCAGGCAACCTTCTGGGGCCTCAGCAGCACGGCCACATGGTTTCCGTTGGCTATGAGCTTTACTGTAAGCTTCTTGATCAGACCGTTAAGGAACTTAAAGGTGAAAAAATCAAAGAAGAGGTTGATCCCACCGTAGATTTGAAAGTTGATGCGTATATAGATGAAACATATATAAGGGGAAGCGAAGAGAGAATTGATTTCTATAAGAGGATAGCAGCAGCCGAATCCACGGAAGAGATCAATGATTTAGAAGAAGAAATAGAAGATCGATATGGGGAGATGCCTGAAGCCACCAGGAATTTGTTTGGGATTGCGCGGATAAAGGTTGTTGCCAAATCATTGAAAATTGCTTCAATCATAAAACACCAAAACAGAATAGAATTTACGGTGCAGCAAGGGGATTTTAATCTTGAACAATTCAAACCCCTTGTTGACCTCTACAGACGCAGAATTACCTTTTATTCATCCGGTGCCCCCAGGTTTGCTTTAACAGAAAAAAAACGAACAGGGTACAAACTCATTATCCAGGTATTAAAAATACTGGAAACTCTTAAAGGTTTTAAAGCATCACAGGGTGTTGTATAATGATAACAGCCTTGAATTCTTAGAAAGGGGAGGAAACAATTGAATCGAAAATGGGCGATTTTTGTTTTGCTGATAGCCGTCATTCCACTGTTGGTAGGGTGCAACCTCATCGTGAAAGAAGAAAAAGCAGGTAAGGAAATTGACGGAGAGTTGGTTGTGGCTGAAGTAAATGATAAAAAAATTACCAAAGCGGAATATGACAGTAAACTTGAAGACATAAAGAAAATAATGGAACAATACTATGGTGAAAATGTTTTCGAATCAAAGGATGGGAAAAAAACCTTAAAGGAGATAAAGCAACAGCTGCTGGATGAGCTGATTTTCAATGAGATCTGCCTTCAAAGAGCAAAGGAAATGGGTATTGAAATCACGCAGGAAGAACTGATGGAGGAATTAAATGCATTGGAAGCACTGTATGGCGGTAAAGACCAGTTTCAGGTGGTACTTGAGGAGCAAAACATGACACAAGACAAATTTAAAGAGGAGCTGTATTCTCAGCTCATTATTCAAAAGCTGAAGGATGAGATTACACAAAATGTGGCGGTATCGGAAGATGAAATAAAAAAATATTATGAAGAGAACAGGGATGAATTCAAAAAGCCGGATGAAATAAGAGCTCGACATATATTGGTGAATTCCCGGGAAGAAGCAGAGGAAATATTGAAAAAGGCTAAAAACGGTGAGGATTTCGCTCAGCTTGCTAAAAAATATTCACAAGGTCCATCCAAAGACAGGGGAGGAG
>ENA-OSAF01000193-OSAF01000193.1-marine-sediment-metagenome-genome-assembly--contig:-NODE-193-length-22413-cov-22.682843_pt1 | contig 22413 bp, 21 predicted proteins | sample MGYA00237872_ERZ529318 | MGnify/ENA primary metagenome ERZ529318 (study PRJEB26369, sample SAMN03142813) | marine sediment metagenome | biome: marine; feature: borehole; material: sediment... | reverse complement strand
GACGCTCTTCCGATCTTCGCTGCTGCCCACGTAATGTATCACCGGCCTGATACCCAGCCGGGCCATCATTTTTAGCGTCCACAGGCGCAGTCTCAACCTTGCCTTCCAAAACCGCCTCAACGCACTCCCTCCCCGTGTTAGCGTCGGGTAAAAACAACCCCCCTCCCAAGCACCGGCTGCGCCAGCGTTTCAAGCAGCAATGCGGTTTTCCAGCAGACTGGGCGGGAAAAGGGCCCGGCAGGGGCTATCCGCCTGCAGGCGGCCGTGATAAAGGGCTATCACCGCCTCCTTGGTCCTGAACATGCTGCCGCCCTGTGTCAGTTCTATATAATCGGGACGAAAACCCACCAGCCAGCCCCTTTCCCGGCCCACGGAGCTGTAGGGTATCAAGCGAAAATGCCACTGCCGGATGCCCTCCCCCAGTTCGGCCAGGACGGCGGCCCCGTCTTCCGGCCCGTATTTTGCCACCGCCCTGTGCAATTCTTCGGGCAGAATGTCCTGCAGGGCATCATATTCGGCCACCACCACCGGATCGCCGGTGAACGGGTCGGTGAGGTTGTTGCCGGTGTCCAGCATAGCCGCCATGTGAGTCCTGCGCCCGCCCAAGCATACCGCCAGGTCGGCCCGCAGCAGCGGCAGCAGCAGCCTCTTTTTCAACCGGGCCGGCACGACCCGCCCCAGGCCCCAGAAAAGAACCAGCGCCAGCAAAATCCCGTACCACAGGTAGGCGTCCACCGCCTGCATGACGCCCGCCGCCACGTCGCCGGAATAATGGCGGTGCAGAAAATTGATGATTCCCTGCACCGTGCCGCCCAGCGCAAACGTAGTCAAATAAAAATAAGCCAACAGCACGAACATTTTCTTGGGTGGACCGGGCAGGAAAGCTGCGAACACCATCAACACCGAAACCAGGAATTTGTAACCGGGGGCCAGGTAATTGTCTAAAGAAGGAATGAATATGAACAGCGAGTACAGGGCGCCCAGTATGGCACCCGCCAGCAGGCGCCACCTGTTGTAGACCGCCCTGCCCAGCTTGGCCGTTACCCACAAGATAGCCAGGTTCATCACCAGGCTGCCCACGAACACCTGGTCAACGTATACCACATATGACGGCATCGCCATCCCCCCCGGCAACAAGGACAAAAATCCTCTGTTACCATGTTATGGACCGCACCTTGTGTTTATGTCTATTGTTTGCCGGGCGGCCGCAACGGCAAATAAAAAAGCCCCGGCTACATTATACATGCCGTGGCTGGTAAATTTTGTTATTAATTGTCTGCTGCCGGGCAGTTCCCTTCGACAATTTACCTGCGCCGCAGGAAAGCGGGAATATCCAGTTCATCGTGGGGCGAAAAAGGTTTCACTTCCACGCCCTCGCCGGTTTTCTTTTGTTTTTGCGACTTGGCGTACTGCTTGTGGTCAAACCCGGTGGCTATCACCGTCACCCTGACTTCATCCTCCATGCGCTCGTCTATGACCGCCCCGAAGATGATGTTGGCCTCGGGGTCGGCGGCCTGAGCGATGATTTCCGCAGCTTCGTTTACCTCGAAAAGCCCCAGGGAGTTGCCGCCGGTAATGTTCAGCAGCACGCCCCGCGCCCCCTCGATGGAAGTTTCCAGCAGCGGGCTGGAAATGGCGGCCTGGGCCGCTTCCACCGCCCTGTTTTCGCCGCTGGCTATGCCGATACCCATCAAGGCGGAACCGGCATCCTTCATGATGGTTTTAACGTCAGCAAAGTCCAGGTTGATCAGTCCCGGTACGGCGATCAAGTCCGAAATGCCCTGCACGCCCTGCCGCAGCACGTCGTCGGCGATGCGAAAGGCTTCAATGATAGAGGTGTTTTTTTCCACCACCTGCAGCAGCCTGTCGTTGGGTATGGTGATTAGGGTGTCCACTTTACCTTTCAAGTTTTCAATACCCACTTCAGCCTGGTGCATGCGCTTTTTACCCTCGAAGGTAAAAGGCTTGGTGACCACCCCCACCGTGAGCGCACCAATTTCCTTGGCCACTTCGGCCACCACCGGCGCCGCACCGGTACCCGTACCGCCGCCCATACCGGCGGTAACGAAAACCATATCAGCACCCCGAAAGGCCTGCTCGATATCATCCCTGCTTTCCTCCGCCGCTTTCTGCCCGATGTCAGGATTGGCGCCGGCGCCCAAACCCTTGGTCAGCTTGGCGCCGATCTGTATTTTGTTGTTGGCCAGGGCCATTTGCAAAGCCTGGACATCGGTATTTATAGCGATAAATTCTACCCCTTTGAGGCCGGCGTTAATCATACGGTTGACGGCATTGTTGCCGCCGCCGCCCACCCCAATTACCTTGATGTTGGCGTACTGGTCCAGGTCAAATTCAAAGTCTAGCATCTATATCCTCCTTTTCGGGGATCAAAAATTTGCAAAAAAGTATAATATACAAATTTTATCATACAAATTTTATCATAAAGACAGCCAGCTGCGAATGCGGTTCAAAATGCTGCTTTCCGCACCCCACCTCGCTCCGCGTACCGCAGTCCCCTGTCTGGCTCCCCAAAGCGCCAGCCCCACAGCGGTGGTATAGCGGTACACTTCGTCTTCCGGCACGCTTTCCGGCAGCAAACAGCTGCTGCCCACGCGCACCGGCATGGCCAGGTAATCCCCCGCCAATTCCGGCAGGCCGGGTAACATCGCACCTCCTCCCGTGATGACTATCCCGCCGGGTAAAGAATTGTCTATATGCAGGCTGTCTATAAAACCTTTGATGAATTCCAGTATTTCCTGCACCCTGGCCTGAACCACGGTGTAGACCAGGTCACCGGGTACGGTATGTCCCGCCCCCGACATGGCCTGTACTTTTATATGACCGTCAACCCGGCTCAAGCCGTATTTACTTTTTACAGCTTCGGCATCTTCCAAAGTGGTGCGCAGGCCTACCGCCAGGTCGGCAGTGATGTGGTCGCCCCCTACGGGAAAAATACCCATGTCCACCACCAACCCGCGGTTCAGATAAGCTACTTTGGTCAGGGCCGCCCCAATATCCACGCACACCACGCCCAATTCCCGCTCCATGCCGCTCAAGACCGCCTCGGCCACGGCCAGCGGCCCGGCCACAGCTTGCTTCACTTTCAACCCCGCTTGGCGCAGGCATTTCTGCTTTTCCTCCACCGAACGGGTAGGAGCCATGATCACCAAGGCTTCCACCAGCAGGCTATTGCCCGGGCGGGCGGCGGCGGGCGCCTTGACGGGCTCGCCGTCTATGTAATAACGGATTCCGGTTAGCTGCACAACTGAATAGTCGGGCAGCAAAACCTGCCGGTACAGCTCACGGTATATCTCCTGCGGCTTCCACCGGCTGATGTCCCGCCCGCCGCCAGCCTTGAACTGGGCGCTGGCGCACCGCAATTGCATCCCCGGTACGTCGGCACTGGCGTAAACGTAGGAAATATCAACCCCCGCTGCCAGCTCGGCATCGGCCACGGCCCTTTGCAAAGAGCCCACGGCATCATCCGTATTGATAATTTCCCCCTTATCTATGCCGATAGATGGGCTAAAACCTACTCCCAGCACTTCCCGTTTGCTCAGCGGGCCCCCGCGCAGGACGGCCACGGTTATGCCGGCCGAACCAAGGTCAAGACCAACCACTATGTCCTTTTCCGTCGCAGCCAAGCAGGCTTCCTCCCACCATGCTTTACTTAAATGGTAAAATTCAACATGCGCTATAAATTCCCTTTTTATTTGGTATTATTTTTTAGGATGTGCCGCCGGATAATGGCCAGGTTCTGGAACAGGCGCACGCCGAAGGCGACCACTGCCGCCAGGTACAGGTCAATACCCAGCCGGTCCCCAATATAGGTTAGGATGGCTGCCAACAGCGCGTTGCTAAAAAATCCGGACACAAAGATGCCGTGATCAAACTTGTCCTCGATGGCGGCCCGGATACCCCCGAAAACCGAATCCAGCGCCGCCAGGGTCGCCACAGACATGTACTTGGCGTAATCTTGCGGTAAAATCACCGGGATGTTAAAACCAATCAACAAGCCTATTCCCAGGCCCACCACAGCTAAAATGATACCCATCCACATATTTACCAGCCACCTGCTCCCTTTTTGTTATGAGGGTTTGCCTTCGGCATAAGCCGGAATGGTCAGGTCCTCGTGTTTCTGCACGGTCACTTCGATTCCCAGGTCGCGCAAGTACTCCACCAGCCCGCCGGGTAGTTCCAGGTTATTGGCCAGGGCATCGGGGTTTCCTACGGCTAAAACCTGGTAAGGAGGTACCACCCGGGTGGTGTTGATGTTGATGAAGGGGCCTGCCATTCTGATTTCCGTGGTGGCGATGATCCTCTGCCCGTTGATGGCGATGGCCTCTGCCCCGCTGCCCCACAGCTCGTTGACCACTTTCAGGAGATCCTCATCCCGGACGATGAACATGCCGGAAGTCATAATGCCCTCCCCATTCTTGGGGTTATCCAGCACCACCTCCACACCCGGACCGCTGACCGTAACCAACCCGGCCAGCATGCGCACCTTCTCCAGCTCGTTTTGCAGGGCCTTGATGGCCTCGCTCTTGCCCCGGTTAACCTGCTCCAGCTTCAAGGTTAAGTCGTTTATTTCCTTGCGCAGGTTCTCCTTTTCCTGGTTGACCTTTTTTAACTCGGCGATCAATTCCTTGGCCCGGTCCGTGGCTATGGTGTTGGCGGGCCGGTTGGCGGCGCGAAACTGCACGGCCAGTATCAGACCCAGCATAACGGCAACCAGCAATATGGACATATACAAGGTAGTTCTTTCGGACATCGGCCGCTCTTCCTTCCCGACTATTTTTTCGGCTTGGCGAAGTTGAACACTAGACCGCCCTTGTATGCCGGTATAACTACTTTGTCCATTTTCTTCACATCCACCTGGATGTTCCAAAACTGCAGTTGGTCTATCACCCCGCCCTTCATTTGCAGCGAGTTGGCCAGCGTGTCCGGATCTCCCAGAGCTGTTATAACGAAGGGCGGGCTGAGGCGCCGGTTCTTGTTGACCAGGATGGTCGGCCCGATACAGCGCACCTCGGTGTTGGAAATGACCCGCTCACCGTTGATGTCGATGGCTTTCGCGCCCGCCGCCTTCAACTCGTTTAATATGTTGAGGACATCCTCGTCATGCAGAACGTAAAGATTGGGATCCTGGCCGGGCTGCAGCACCTCGCTGCTGTCGTTCAGCATAACCTGGATCCCCGGCCCCTGCATCTCGGTCAAACCCGCCTTAACGCGGGCCCGGTCCAACTCCTCCTTTAACCTGGCCAGTTCCGGGCCTGCCACTGCCTTATCCAGGCGCTCCCGCAAGTTATATACCATTTGTTGCAAATTGTCCCTTTCCTGCCGGGCTTTGGCCAGCTCCTGGGACAGGGCAATGGGCCTCTCCAGGGGCGGCGCGTCTTGGTTGGTTATCTCCCCGGTAACTCTGAACTGGACCGCCAGGATGACGCCCATCACCAGCCCCACCAGCAGCAAAATCCAATAATAGGACCTTGTCTTCATGCCTGCTCCCCCAATTATGCGCCTTAATCGCTGTATTTTACCACCGGCGAACTAACGATGGAAAAGTCGACGTACTCGATATTTTTACCCTTTTCCTGCAATTCGTTTAGTACCTGCAAAAAGTAGTTCCCCTTGAGGGCCACCTGTTCGGGCAAGCCGAGGCGGCACTCTACCCCCTCAAGGGTGTACAGGACCACCCGGCCGTCATTCCCCAAGTGCACCTCCGAGAGCCTGTCCCGCAGTTCCCGGGGCAAATCGCCCACCACCCGCAGGGCGGTATCCAACCCGGGGCCCTTTACCAGGCGCCCCGGTCCCGCTGCTTCCACCTCCATGCCGGTGATAACGGGCAGCCCCGTGGCGGCCGCGCTGCCCCGGCACAGGTAATAACCGGCTTCGTCCACTTCCACGAATTGCCCTTGGGCCACCACCATGGCTACCGGGCGGCGCTCTCGCACTTGGATTACCACCGTGCCCGGTAACTCCCTGTCCAGTTTGGCTTCCTTCACCAGGGGCAGCGTATGAATTCTGGCGGCGGCTTCTTTTAAGTTGACCTGAAAAATGTTGGCACCGGACACAATGCCCGAAACGCGGATAATTTCGGCTGCAGTTAAAGACATGTTCCCCCGCACGATAATGTTGGTGATGTTGAAAACGGGTGATTTAAACAAAATATATACGGCCAACAGCACGATGAAAATAAAAAAAAAGCTCTGCCAGAAGATAAATTTCCTCTTCCTGTTCATCTCCACCGCTCGCTTTTTTTGTTGCGCTCATAAAACTTAACCTGGACTGTGCCTTTATCAATATCGCCAATGTAAAACTTTTTGTTACGCTTGTAAAACCTACTCCCATTATAGAACACACTGCTGTTCTTGTCCAAGCAAAAACAAGTACCGGGAAAGTAAAAATGCCCCCTAAGGGGCGAAGCTTTATGCGTCGTTACGCCATAGATTAATTATTTCCATATTTAGTCAATTGCTTACCGTACCACCAGCACCGGGCACGGCGCGTGGCGGACCACGCGCTTGCTTACACTGCCCATAATGAAGCCGGCCAGCTCGTTCAACCCCCGGCTGCCGATGATGATAATATCATAGCCGCCATTCTTAGCTTTTTGCAAAATCTCCGCCGCCGGGTCGCCGTAAACCATTTCCGTGTTCACCGCTACGCCGGAGTTGAATTCCATAAATTCCTGCTTGGTTTGTTCCAGCAATTCGCTGCCATGCTTTTGGATTTCCTCCACTATGCTGCTGGCATAGCCGCGGCCCTGGATGGCGGACGGCAGCGGGGGAATAACGTGCAGCAATGTGACCTCGGCTCCCAGCTTGGACGCGATTTCGGCGGCGTGGGCGATGGTTTTTTGCGAGCTTTTGGAACCGTCAACCGGCACCAGAATCTTGTTATACATGTATCTTTAACCTCCCCGACCATTTAGTTATATTATTGTTATCTATAGTATAAATTGAATGCGTATGTGATGTCAATCACAAACTGCGGGATATGTCATTTTTCTCAAAAAAGCTTCATTTTCCCTTCCAGGATACGGAAGAAGCAGTCCCGCCACACGCGGTTCCGCCATCCGGCCCGCAGCAGCAGGGACGCGCCACCCGGCTTAGGCGAAACCCTCTTTTTGATCCAGCCGGCCGGCGACCACCGCGCCCTGCACCGGTAGAGAAATGGTAAAGCTTGTACCGCCCCCCGGCGCGCTGTCCACGTAGATTTTACCCATGTGTTCCTCTACAATTTGGTAGCAGATACACAATCCCAGGCCGGTACCCCCTTCTTTAGTGGTGAAAAACGGGGTGCCCAGCTTGGCCAGCTGGTCGCCGGGAATGCCTTTGCCGTTGTCCCTGATGGTCACGCACATCCGGCCGGCGGCTTCATCCAAGCCGGTAATGATGGTCAACCTGGGCGCGGCCGTTTCCTGCAAGGCATCTACGGCGTTGTTGACCATGTTTACTATCACCTGCTTAAGTTTCACCTCGTCGGCCAGCACCGGTTTCTCCCGGGTCGTAAGGGTCAAGTGCAAGCTGATGCCCTTCATGAACAACTGGTTTTCCAGCATGGGTTTAAGCGAGCTGACCACCCCGTTTAGGAACACCTCTTTGAGAACGGGCGGCCGCGGCTTGGCCAAGGCCAAAAAGTCGGCAATAAACTGGTTGACGGCGTTGATTTCGCTATCAATTATGGCCGCGTATCTTCTGATGTTTTCGTCTTTGGCCTTGGCTAGTATAAGCTGGCCAAAGCCCCTGATGGTCGTCAGCGGGTTCTTAATTTCGTGCACGATCCCGGCCGCCATTTGCCCCAGGGAGGCCAGTTTTTCCTGCTGCTGCATGCGCTGCCGCTTCTGCTTTAACCCCGTGATATCGGTTCCCATCACTATAGTGCCGATAACCTTATCATCGATATTGTGGATCGGCGCGACACGGACCAACACTTCTACCCTTTTACCGTTCCCGGCAACAAATGAAGCTTCGCAATCGTCTCCCTCCCCGCAGCCGGGTCGCCAGTTACCGCCGCCTTCCTTGGGGCCGTTGAAACTTACCAAGGCGCTGAATTGGTCGATATGCAGGCCCACGATATCCCGAGCCTGTATCTCCACCGCCTCGGCCAGGGCCAGGTTGCACATAATAATGTAGCCATTCCTATCCAATACAAGGATAAAATCCCGCATGTTGTTGATGATGGTCTGGATCTGCAGCTCCAGGTTGGCCAGTTTTTGTTCTTTTTCCACCTCGTCAAACAGGTACATGTAGCCGTTGGCTTCCAGGTCCTGTATCTCAAACCACAGCTTTACCTCGTAACCCCGGCCTTTTTGCAAGGCCACTATGTTTCTTTTCTGAAGCTTGGTACTGTCCGCCGCGCTATCCGAAAACCTCTGGCCGGTTATTTTTTTCATGCGAAACTTAGTTACCACCTGCCGGTCCAACAGGCCCTTTATTTCGGCAAAATCACACCCCAAAATCTCCAGAGCCCGTTGGTTGGCGTAGGACAATTTGCGCTGGTGGTTGCATGTAACAATGCCCAGAGGCAGCCCGTCCAGGATGGCGGTAGTGTACCTGCCCACCGCTTCCACTTGTGCATGGGAGTAATTGACAGCCCCCACAAATACCCCCCTGAATAAATAGTAATAATGGGTTATTTTCAGCACGTAGCCGAAAAAGCCGTAAACACTGGACGGTGACCTCGACAAGATGAAACAAAACTCCGCGGGCACGGCGATGAGCAGGGCCAGGAAAATGTACCGGTAAATGAGCACGTCCCTGTCATTGATTTGCCGGCCGATATTATACAAACCCGCGGCAAATAAGCCGATGACGGCATACTCCATGGCGATGCTGGCGGGCGTTAAGCCATATCCTTCGGACAACAGCTCGTGCATCAAACCGGGCCAGTGCAGCACGGCACACGAGGTACCCAGGGAAAATGCCATGGTAACCGCCAAACCTGTCCATTTATTGAAAGGCCGGTGTAACACCCGGTAAGTGGCCAAAAGCAGCACCGCGGCCTCAGTTAAACGGCCCAGCACCCAGAAACGCGATGAGGGTTCGGCATAAATCGCGGGGTTGCAGCCAAAACCAAGGTAAAAAAAAGCATGAAAGGCATCAAATACAGCCACCGCCAATAAACCGAAACCGACCAGGTAATTAACCGGCGCAATGCGACCGTGGGTATGCCAGGCCACAAAGAAAGCGGCCAGGGCGATAAATATGCAAGAGAATTCTGAAAACGCGCGCAACAAATAATGGTTACTCGCCCACATGCGGAAAAAAATGGCACAGAACATGCAGCCGGCCAAAATAACAATAATGAATTGGGCCAGAAGGCTGGCCAGAGGCTTGTCCTTGGTTTGCATGCGCAGGCTGTTGATTGGCAGTGTTTTCACTGTCCAACACCCCTTCATGCAATTGGCTTAACATTCTTCCCCTATAATAATGCTAGCATAATTAAAGTTAAAAAAAATATGAAATAATGTTGAAAAATGTTAGTCAAACATTTTTTAAGAAATGTCCTAGGACCGGCGACCTCGAAGCTGTAGAAAATATGGAAGCCACTCGCTAAACGGGGTATTTTCATAAAAAATTTTAATTAAATTATAGTTAATAAAAAAGTTTATTTATTTTGCTTGGCCCTTTGCAGTATTTCCTGTAACGTTTCGTCAGCCAAACGGTCAAAATGGCTTCTTGTATTTACTTTACCTTCTTTTTCTAGACGCTTGTTTAACAGGTAATCGTAAATGGCCTGGTGTAGCGCTTGTACGGCCAGTAAGGAACAATGTTTTTTACCTTCCGGTAAACCGCCGAGGTACTCAACCACATCGTCATCCGTTAATTGTAAGGCATAATCAATGCTTTTTCCTTTAGCCATTTCCGTAACCACACTGGAAGTTGCTATGGCTCCGGCACACCCGTAAACCCTAAATTTTATGTCTTCTATAATGTCATTTTCCACGCACAGGGTTATTTCACATATATCCCCGCACCCGGGTTCGCCTATTTTTCCATAGCCATTGCCATTTTTAACCACACCAACATTGCGCGGGTTTTGAAAATGATCCATAGTTAACTCGTTATACTCCAACACACTCATGGCCACACCCCGTAAAACTTTTGTCATTGACTATCTGTTTGCATGCCGTGAATAATCACGGGCATGGTAATAAAATTTTACCTGTGCTTATTATAAATTCGTTTTTGACATACGTCAATTATATGCGAAAAACCTCAGCTTGAAGAACAACAATTAAGGAATACTTGAACCATCAAAGCTAGTAAACGGCAGTTTTGTCAGCATTGGTGAATCCGTTATAAAAATTTTGCATATCAGCAAGGAAAACTCCAAGGAGCATGGGCGCCCTTATATAGTAAGTATAGTAAGCCGCGAAGGCTGCTTTGGGCGCGTAGTTAAAGGTGGACAGGTAAAAGTAGGCGATACTGTATCTGCAACTACCTATAGCAAAGAATCCTTTTTGCAGTTGGCGCAAGAAGGTAATGCCGTAATGGTACAACTGGTTTTAAACATGGGAATGGACCCCAACGCCAAGGATATTTACGGCGCTACCGCTTTGATGCTGGCGGCCAGGAATGGGCATGCCGAAGTAGTAAAAGCCCTGTTGGACAAAAGCGCCGACGCAAATGCCCAAAGTGATGATTCCGTAACAGCTTTGATGGCAGCTATACTGAGATAGTAAAAATGCTATTGCTTGCGGGCGCCGATTTTAACGTGCGCAGCAAAAGCGGATTGATAGTCCTGCTTTTTGCCGAAGCAAGTAATCATGTTGCTGTGGTGCGCCTGCTTGAGAAAGCGGAAAAGGGAGAAAGGTAAAAATAAAAACGCCCCGGAGGGCGAATCAAATGTTCTTTGTTTCTTCATCATTAAACACAGTGGTTTCCGCCTTCTTCTTGCCAACGTTGGTCTTTTTTCTTTTTACGTCCACCCCTGTGGTTATATAGGTTGTTTCCTTGTGATGTTTCCTTTCGGATGCGGACAATTTGAAACCTCCTTTGCTTAATATAAACTTAATATAAATATATGAGTATTATATCCAGCTTTTATGGATAATAAAAATGCTCCCATTTCGCTGTAATCAATTTTTCATCCCAGGGTATTAATATATTTGCAAACCCGAGAACCCTTCATCCTACTGCCTTTCCGGAAGGTTTTTACGCCTTGTGTCCCCCTAAAACCAAAAAAGAGCCCAAATTAATTGTGTAGAACCCTTGTCAGTTATAGTTTAGTAGTTTAGTGAAATTGGAAATCCCTATAAAGCCAATTATATTAAGGCCTGATAGCATTTAGCGGTTCCCCCAAAGTGCTCTTGACTACCCGGAAATTTCCTGCCGGGTTAATTATTTCTGGAAAATTGGGTGGATTCTCTGTGAAATTATTGTTCTGGTCATTCTTATATTTTGTTTCTCCTTTTTATCGTTTGCCTTAATTTCTCCCAAACTGAGAGAAAATTACCGGCCAGGGGTCCTTGAATGTACTCTTTACCCCTGGTTCCAGCCCGGCCCACCCGGGCCCAAAAGTCACTGTCTACCAAGCGCTGCACCAAATTCTTTACTCGATCAATGGTTCCCTGCCAGCCAAAATTAATGAAGGCAAATACCGCCCCGGCCCCCAGGGTAACCAGCGTAAGCAACAGGGCCACTTTCCACCCCGTTTTGCTTGCCCCCTTGCCGGTAATTCCTCCGGGATTATCTACTCCAAGCACCACCGGTACGGCTTCAGCTAATAGTCTCATGCCGCTTTCCGCCATTTCCCTGCTGTTTGTATAAGTACCCGCCTCCAGTAAAATGGAAGTGGATAAAAGATCTTGGTTATAATTGCCTTGTGCTTTAAAGATTTCCTTTACTAATCCAGGATGCTTTTTATTGGCATAGGCCATAAGGCGGCGGGCAAAGTCCATATTAGCGCTCACTTTAGGATTTTGCCTGCCGACTACTATTCTCAGCTGGGCGATATCATCTCCATTAATCTCTTCTTTGAAAAATTCCGGATCGTCAACCCCGTCCCGGTGAACGTCGAACAAGGCAATGGGATTATGTTTTAACAGTCCCATTGCCGTGCGCCGGGAACGGGCGTATGCATTTGCATCATGGGGGTCATGGGGAGTTTTATAATATTTGACCTGTACCCCACGGTCCCGCAGTGCCTCAACAAATTCACTTCCCACCTCGTAAATCCCGCCGTTAAATGGAATGGAAGACTTCCCGTCAGTCGGGATATACGATTCATCAGTATGGGTATGGTAAACTCCCACCGATCTGTTACCCCAATTTATCGCAGTAACCGCAACCGTTTGGGAATTTTTAAAATAACCAGCCCAGGTAAGATAATCTTTATCTTGACCCAAGAGTTTTGCTTTTGCCTTATCCCCCCCGACAAAAGTTACCCGGTAATATTGCCCGGTGGAAGTGATGATTTCATCACCCTTGCTTACCTTGCGGGCAGTCATAGTGACCAAATTACCGCTTTCGTCAGTAATGCGTACGGTGCACCCCGCAGCATGATCCACTTGACTTTCCTCCCCGGGAAAGGCCGCAATAGCATTTCTCAGCAAACAACAGAAAAGTATGGTTATGTAGCAAATTACCGTTATTAAAAAAATGTTGAACTTGACTCTGCTCATAACCATCACCTTCATTGTTATCCGGCATATTGCTAGGTTTCCCCGTGCGGCAGCCAGTATGCGACATTTAATTTTTTATCTGTTATTCATGATCATGAAAAAATTTTTTTAAATAGTTTCAAAAAAGGAAAATCATTTTTTTTTATAGAATGAATGCATAGGATAAATTAAGTAATTTTGTAGGAAGAAGGTGATAGCAAAATAAACTCAATATATTTATTTTCATTTTTGTTTTAGGGGAGGAGAAGGAAAATGTTGCGGAGTAAATGGGCTTTTTGCTTTGCTATGGTGGCGCTATTTTGCTTGTTAATAGCTCAACCCTCACTTGGCGATCAGCATAACGCTTTGATAACCGCGGAGGAACTAAAAAATGCCCTTAGCGAAGAAAATTTGGTTATTATTGATGTCAGAGCCACAGATGCATACCAGGCGGGGCATATCCCCGGAGCAATCTCGGTACAAACCTTAGAATTTTATGAAGATAGAGACGGGGTTAAAAAAATGGCCGCAGGGCCTGAAAAGTTTTCAGCGTTATTAAGCAAAATTGGTGTGACCAAGGAAAGCCGGGTGGTTGTTTATAGCGCTGGCAATGATCTGAAACATGCTACCCGCTTGTGGTGGGTGCTTCATATGTATGGCCACCAAAATGCACAAGTACTGGACGGCGGCCTTGACGCTTGGATTGCTTCTGGTTACGAAACCTCAACTGTGCCAGGGACACCAACCCCGTCTGAATACACGCTTACAGCAGCTGATGTTCAACAAGATACCTTGGCAACCATTGAGGAAGTAAAAGCTGCACTTGGTGGTGCGGCAATTATATTGGATGCCCGCAACGATGATTATTATCAGGGTAAAAAATATAAGGCCGCGCGCAGCGGACATATTGCAGGGGCGATCCTGGTAAGCGCAAGTGATAACCTAAATGAAGATGGCACTTATAAAACCGCTGACGAACTGGCACAAATTTATGCCGCCAAGAGCATTACAGCCAACACACCGGTAATAACTTACTGTAACACGGGTACTACAGCCACAATTCATTATTTCGCGCTCACACAGATTCTGGGCTTTAATAGTGTCCAAAATTATGACGGTTCTTTGATGGAATGGGCAGCAGACCCGGATTTACCGATGGAAAGCAATTACGATTACTTTAGTATTGGCTCCACTGTTGCTGAAGTAAATGCATCTGTTATCAACCTGCCCGTGGCGCCTTTTATTGAAAATAGCCGCAGCTTTGTACCTGCCGACGCTTTGGCGAAATGCCTGGGAGCGGAACTATCCATTTCCGGCGACACTATTACGTTAAAATCAGGTGGCACCACTATAAAACTGAATGTCGGTGACAGTAACATATATACTAACGGCATGTCTAAAAAGATGGATGTTGCCCCTGTTGTTAAGGATAACTTGATTTGCCTGCCGATTCGTTTCGTGGCTGAAGCCTGTGGAGCTATTGTTGGTTGGGATGGAGAAAAACGAGTAGTTTCCATTAATTTTTAAATATCATTAGCTTTTGTTTTTTTAACTCACCCCGCCGGGAAGTCCCCGTCCTAAGTCTTCCTTGCTCGCAAAGCAAGGGCGAAGGGCGGGGATGAAAGGCGGGCCTTGTTTCTAAAAAACACTTGTTCTGTTTTGGTTCTTCCGGTACGCATACCCCTTGTCCCCCCTAAAATTAAAAAAGAGTCCACAATTATAACTCATTTGTGCACTCTGATAATGCGCGCTCCCAGGGCGTTATATTTATTTTCCAGCCGCTCGTAACCGCGGTCTATGTGTTCCACCCGTTCCAGCACCGTGCCGTTTTCCGCCGCCAGCGCCGCCAGCACCAGCGCGGCGCCGGCCCGCAAGTCGGTGGCCTCCACGTAGGCACCCGAAAGGGCGGGTACTCCCTTCACCACCGCCGTCTGGCCTTCCAGCCGGATGTCCGCGCCCATGCGGCGCAGTTCCATGACGTGTTTAAATCTGTTTTCAAAAATAGTTTCCGTAATGACGCTGGTTCCCTCCGCCACCGTCATCAGCGCCATGAACTGCGGCTGCATGTCAGTGGGAAAACCGGGGTAAGGCATGGTTTTTATATCTACGGCCAGGGGTCTCTTGCCGGCCCACACGCGAACTCGATCATCTTTCACCTCCACATTTATACCCGCTTCGCGTAATTTGTTGATCACCGGTTCCAGATGCTCGGGAATTACATTGGTGATGAGCACGTCGCCGCAGGTTATGGCCGCCGCCACCATGTGCGTTCCGGCTTCTATGCGGTCGGGTATCACCGCGTGCTCCGCGCCGTGCAGGGAATCAACGCCCGTTATTTTAATGGTATCTGTACCGGCTCCCCTTATCTTGGCGCCCATGCGGTTCAAGAAGTTCTGCAGGTCTATTATCTCGGGCTCTTTGGCCGCGTTGCGGATGACGGTGGTTCCCTCGGCCATCACCGCCGCCATCATCAGGTTTTCCGTGGCTCCCACGCTGGGCACGTCGAAATATATTTCACTGCCGCGCAGTTTTTCGGCCTGGGCGGTGATGTAGCCGTACTTCTCTGTAATAGTTGCCCCCAGTGCTTGCAATCCTTTAAGATGAAGATTCATGGGTCGTGTACCTATTTGGCAGCCGCCGGGGTAGGAAATTTTGGCCCGCCTGAACCGCCCCACCAGGGACCCCAGCACCAGGTTGGAGGCCCGCATGCGCCGCATCAGTTCCTCGGACACTTCCTGGCAGTTAACACCGCCGGCGTCAATGTGCATAACGTCTTTTTCCCAGGCCACGCTGGCACCAAGGTATACCAGCACGTCGCGCATCACCGCCACATCCCGCAGGCGAGGCACGCCCTTGATGGTGCACCGGCCTTCCTGCAGCAGGCTGGCCGCCATTATGGGCAGGGTAGCGTTCTTGGAACCGTTAACGCGCACGGTGCCCTGCAGGCGGTTGCCGCCCATAATCATGAACTTTTGCACTGGCTGTCACCTCCGCTAAAACTCCCCCAGCTTTTGCACCTCCAATTCCAGCCTGACGCCGCATTTTTCTTCTACCATTTGCCGCACCTTTTCGATCAGGGCAAGCACGTCGCTGGCGGTGCCGCCCCCTAAATTGACGAAAAAATTGGCGTGCCGCGAGGACACCTGTACAGCGCCCACCCGCATTTCCTTGCACCCCGTTAATTCAATTAACCGGCCCGCCGAATCGCCGGGCGGGTTTTTAAAAACGCTGCCGGCATTGGGCAAATCGAGGGGCTGCGTTTGACGCCGCCGTTCCAGGTAATAATCCATCCTTTCCTTGATTTTATCCCTGTCCCCGGGGATGCCGGACAGCATTACCCCGGTAACGATAATGCCCCGCCGGGCCAGACAGCTCCGGCGGTAGGCAAATTCCAGTTCCTCTTTATCCAAGCTGACGCTGTTGCCCGCAAAGTCCAAGCCCGTGATTTTCTCCACCCGCTCGCCGATGGAACACCCGTTAGCCCCCGCGTTCATAACCAGCGCGCCGCCCACGGTGCCCGGGATGCCGGCCAGAAACTCAAATCCCGATAGGCCGTGCTGCCATGCCACTCCGGCCAAGCGCGGCAGGGATACGCCCGCCCCGGCGGTGATGGTTCCGCTGCACACCTCCAAGTTGGATAAACCCGGGCCGATTTTCACCACCATGCCCCTGATGCCCTTGTCGGACACCAGCAAGTTGGTCCCGTTGCCCACCACGTATACGGGCGTGCCGTTCCGGCGGGCATAATGCAGGGCCCGGCGTAGGTCCTCCTCGTCGCGAGGTATCACGAACATATCGGCGGGACCGCCAATGCGCCAGCTGGTGTGCCTTTGCATGGGCTCGTGCTGGTACACCTCGCCTGAGATTAACTTGCGCAGTTCCTCGTGCCGTTCCGCCACCTTTAACTCTCCTTCAGCCGGTCCAATAGCGCCAGGCCGGTTTTCCAGACGTCTCCCGCACCCATAGTTAGTACCAAGTCGCCCTCCCGGAGGAACCCGGTCAGGTAGTCCACGGTTTCTTCGGCGGTGCGCAGGTACAGGGGGCTTTGCCCCCGGCCGTTTTGCACGGCGTTCACGATCAACCGCGCCGAAACTCCCTGGATGGGCTTCTCCCCGGCGCTGTATATTTCATTGATAATCACCACGTCGGCATCGCCGAAACAGGTGCCGAACCGGTGGTGCAGCAGCGCGGTCCTGGTGTAACGGTGGGGCTGGAAAACGACTACGACGCGGCCGGCGTGCATTTGCCGCGCGGCCCGCAGCGTAGCGGCAATTTCGGTGGGGTGGTGCGCATAGTCGTCCACCACGGTAATGCCGCGCACCCGCCCAAGCAGCTGGTAGCGCCTGCTCACACCCCTGAAGGAGGCGAGCTTTTCCGCCACCGCTTCAAAAGAAAGGCCCAAGCTGCGGCACGCCGCCACCACCGCCAGGGCGTTGGACAAGTTGTGCCGGCCCGGCACCACCAGCTGCAGGCGCCCCAGGTGCTTGCCGCGGTAAAGCACATCCCCTGCCGAACCGCCGGGCTCCAGATTGATGTTGCGCAAAACGTAATCCGCATCCGGGTAATCTAGGGCGTAGGTAATTACCTTGGCGCTGCAGCAGCAAGCCATTTCTCTGAGGTTGTCGTCGTCGGCGCAAAGCACCGCCGCGCCCTCGGCGGGCAGTTTTTGCAAGAACAGCCGGAAGGCGTCTATTATTTCATTCACCGACCCGTAGTGGTCCAGGTGGTCGTCCTCGATGTTGGTCACCACGGCCAGGAACGGGCGCAGTTTTAAAAATGACCGGTCACTTTCGTCCGCTTCCGCCACCAGGTATTCTCCCCGACCAAGCTTGGCGTTACCGCCTATATCAGTCAGCTCACCTCCGATTAGTATGGTGGGGTCCAGGTGGCATCTTTCCAGCACCAGCGCCAGCATAGAAGTAGTGGTGGTTTTCCCGTGCGCGCCGGCCACCGCCAGGCCTTTCTGCCGTTCCATCAACCGGCCCAGCAAGTCCGCCCGGTGCAGTATTGGCAGGCCCCTCTCCCGGGCCGCCCGCAGTTCGGGATTGTCGGGGGTTATGGCCGTGGAAACCACCACCAGAGCCGCGTCACCCAGGTTGGCTTCACTGTGACCCCGGTACACCGCGGCGCCCAGCGACTGCAGCCGTGCGGTTACCGGCGTGCCATTGAGGTCCGACCCGCGCACATCGAAGCCCTGTTCCAGCAAAACCCTGGCCAGCCCGCTCATTCCGGCGCCGCCAATGCCGATAAAGTGGATCTTGTCCGGAATATCATACACCAGCTAATCAGCTCCTTCCTGCACCGCGAGGTGCAAGTGCAGCAAGCCGGGGGGAAGGATACTTTATATTATGCATCGCGTGGAAAAGGTGTTACTGGACTTGCCCTCCCGCGCCGGGCTTGTCCCCGCAACGCGCAAATTTTACACCGCCCCGGCCTGAGGTTAAATAATTTCCGCTATGCAGTCTATGATATCGTCCAGGGCGCGGGGGCGGCCCAGCCGGCGGCTGGCAGCGGCCATTTCCCGCAACCTGTCGGGGTCGGCCAGCAGGCCGCCCACCATTTCCACCAGCGTGCCCGCCGACAGCTCCGCGTCCCTGATCATTTCCGCCGCCCCCCGGCTGTGCAGCGCGCGGGCGTTGTGTTCCTGGTGGTTGCCGGTGGCGTAGGGGAACGGCACCAGCACCGCCGGCACGCCCCGCACCGTCAGCTCAGCTATGGTGGCGGCGCCGGCCCGGCAGATGACCAGGTCCGCCGCGGCCAGGGCCTCCGGCATGTCGTACAGGTAGGGAACGGCAGTAAAATTGCCGGGCAGGTTGCCGCCCCGGCTCCCGGCTGCTGCCAGCATGTCCATAAATTCCCCATGCTGGCTGCGGCCCGTGACGTGCAGCCATCTCAGCCCTTTTTGCTCCGCCGCCCAGCCCACGGCCCCCGCTACGGCCCGGTTCAGACTGCGGGCGCCTTGGCTGCCGCCAAAGGAGAGCAGCAGCTGCTCCCCCTCCCGCAGGGAAAACTTTTCCCTGGCCTGATGCCGCTCGGTGCTAATCACTTCCTCCCGCACCGGCAGCCCGGTGAGCCGCACGTCGGCCCGGCGGGGAAAATAACGCAGCGCGTCCTCGAAGGTTACCGCCACCCGGTCCACCACCCGGGCCAGCCAGCGATTGGTTACGCCGGGCAGGGCGTTTTGCTCGTGCACCAGCGTGGGTATTTTCATCCTGGCGGCGGCCAGCACCACGGGGCCGCATACATACCCGCCGGTTCCCACCACCGCCCGCGGAGCGATGTCCCGCAGCAGGCGGCGGGCTTCGCGGTAGCCCGCCAGGGTTTCCCAGGGCACCTTCAAGTTGTGCAGCGACAGGCTGCGTTTAATGCCCACCGCCCGCACGGTATGAAACTCCAGTCCGGATTTGGGCACGATGTCGGCCTCCAGCCCGCGGGCTGTGCCGATATAGACAACGGAGCTGCCGGGATAACGCCGGCGCAGCCCCCCGGCAATGGCCAGCGCCGGGTAGATGTGGCCGCCGGTCCCGCCGCCGGTAACTATAAAGCGCAATCATTTCACCCTCTCGGAAAGCTACCTGGGGGCACTGTACCTGGAGATGTTTAATATCATCCCCACCCCCATGAGCGAGAAAACCAAAGACGTAGAACCAAAACTGACAAAGGGCAGAGTGATGCCGGTCACGGGCAGCGTACCCGTAACCACCCCGATGTTGACAAAGGCCTGCAGCACAATGCCGGACACCAGGCCGGCGGCCAGCAGGCTGCCGAATGCGTCCGGGCAGGTTATGGCCACCCGGTACCCCCGCCAGGCCAGCACGATAAATAATAAAATGATCAGGCTGCCGCCGATGAAGCCCAGTTCCTCGCCGATGGCGGCAAAAATGAAGTCGGTGTGCCGCTCCGGTAAAAACAGAAACTTGGAGTGCCGCCCCTGGCCCAGGCCCGTGCCCAGCAGCCCGCCCGAGGCCAGCGACATCAGGGCGTTGAGGATGTTCCACCCCGCCCCGGTGGGGTCGGCCTCGGGGTCCAGGAAAGCCATGAACCGCTTCATGCGGTAGGGTTCCAGCACAATGGCCGCCGCCACCGCGGCGACGCCGGCCAGGGCCAGGGCCAGCAGGTGCCCGCCCCGGGCCCCGGCGATGAAAAACATGATAAACACCGTGCCCAGCAGCGTGGCCGCCGTACCCAGGTCGGGCTGGGCCAGGATCAACAGGCCCGCGGCGCCGGCCACCAGCAGGAAGGGCAAAAGGCCGGTGCGGAAGTCCCGCACGCGTTCTCTTTTTTGGGCCAGCCCGTAAGCAGTAAACGTTATAATACATATTTTAACCAGTTCGGCAGGCTGAAAACTGAGAAACCCCAGGTTGAGCCAGCGCCTGGCTCCCAGGTACTCCAGGCCTATACCCGGTATCAGAACCAGCACCAGCAGGGCAAATGAACAAAACAGCATCAGGCCTACCCAGCGCTTCAGGCGCCAGTAATCGTAGTTGATCATAAAAAACATGGCACCCAACCCCAGCACCGCGCCGAACAACTGGCGTTTGAAAAAATGAAAGGGATCGCGGAAGGGGCCTTCGGGATCGCCGGCAAAATAGGCGCTGGCGCTGAAAACCATGACCAGGCCGATGCTGAGGAGCGTCAGCACGGTAAGGAACAGCACAAAGTCCGGTGCCTTTCTGCGCATGCGCACAGCCAAAAACCTCCCCCCGCGGGCACCCGGTTTCCCCTCGGCGCCGGCGGGCGGCGCGCGGAGAACCCGTTTTACTGCAAGCCCCGTACTATCTCCCGGAACAGGTCGCCCCGTTCTTCAAAGTTTTTGAACATATCCCAGCTGGCGCAGGCGGGCGAGAGCAGCACCACGTCGCCCGGCCGGGCGGCCCCGTGGGCCAGCAGCACGGCCTGGCGGAAATCGCCTGCCCGCAGTATCTCGGTGCAGCCCGCTGCCCGGGCGGCGCGCTCGATTTCCCCGGCGCTCTCGCCCAGCACCACCAGCACCCGCACCTTCTCCCGTACCAGGCGGGCGAATTCCGTGAAGTCGCTGCCCTTGTTTCGCCCCCCGGCCAGCAGCACTATGGGCCGGTCGAAGGCCTGCAGCGCCTTCATACTGGCCTCCGGGTTGGTGCCCTTGGAATCGTTGACATACTTAACCCCGTTGATTTCGGCCACGGTTTCCAGGCGGTGCGGTACCCCGGCAAACGTGCGCAGGACCCGGGCCGCCACCGCCGGGCTCACTCCAAGGGTCGTCGCCGCCGCCACCGCGGCCAGCGCGTTTTCCAGGTTATGCGCCCCGGGTATGGCCACTTCACCCGCGCCCAGGACGTCCGCGGTTTGGCCGCCCCGGGCGATCACGATCCTGTCCCGGTGGACAAAAACTCCTTCTTTTAAATTATGCCTGCGGCTGAAAAATATTACCTCTCCCGGCACCGCCCCGGCCAAAGCGCGTACGCGCGGGTCGTCATAATTGAGCACGGTGTAATCGCCCTTTTGCTGCCGCGCAAATACGCGGGCCTTGGCCGCCGTGTAACCCTCCATGTTGCCGTGGCGGTCCAGGTGGTCGGGGGTCAGGTTGAGAATGACTGCCACCCGGGGCCGGAAAAGGTGGGCCGTCTCCAGCTGGAAGCTGGAAACCTCGGCCACGATGACGTCCTCCGGGCCGTAGTTTTCCACCTCGCCCACCAGGGGCCGCCCGATGTTACCGCCCACCAGCGTGCGGTAGCCCGCGGCGCGGAAAATTTCCCCCACCAGCGCCGTGGTGGTGGTTTTGCCGTTGGTGCCGGTAATGGCCACCACGGGCGCCCGGGTGTACCGCCAGGCCAGCTCCAGCTCGCCCAGCACGGGGATGCCGCAGCGGGCGGCCGCGGCCACCGGGGACACGTGCAGCGGCACGCCGGGGCTCACCACCACCAGATCGAACATCCCGGGCTCCACCCGCGGGTAACTACCCAGCGCGGGCTGCACGCCCGCCTCTACCAGCGCGTCCAGTTCCCCGTTAAACTGCTCTTTGTTTTTACTATCCGTGAGCACCACCGCGGCACCCCGCTGCAGCAGAAAGCGAGCTACAGCCACGCCGCTTTTGCCGGCGCCCACCACCAGCACTCTTTTGCCTTGGATATCCAAGCAGTACTCCTTCTTTCCTCATATGTACTATGTAAATTATAACGGCTAGGAGCCCTCGCGGTTCCGCACGCCGCGTCACACTTAGGAAGTTAGGAAAGGCCTGACCCCCTACGGTAGTTAGGAAAGGCCTGACCCCCAGAGGGCGAGGAGGGCGAAGGCGACGGAGGCCAGCCAAAAGGTGTGCACCACCCGGGTTTCGCTCCAGCCGGCCAGCTCAAAGTGGTGGTGCAGGGGGCTCATGCGCAGGACGCGGCGGCCGAACACCTGGAAGGAAAAGACCTGCAGCACGACGGACAGCACTTCCAGCACGAACACGCCCCCGATGACCAGCAGCAGCAGTTCGCTGCCGGTGACCACCGCCGCCGCCCCAAGGGCGCCGCCCAGCGCCAGCGACCCGGTGTCACCCATGAACACCCGCGCGGGGTGCCGGTTGAAAACCAAAAAGCCCAGGCACCCGCCCACCACCGCTGCCATGACCAGCGCTGCGCCCGGCCGGCCGCTGGCCAACGCCACCATGGCCATGGCCGCCGCCGCCACCGCCGTTACTCCCGCCGCCAGCCCGTCCAAGCCGTCGGTAAGGTTGACGGCGTTGGCCATGCCCACCACCAGCAGCATGCTGAAAACCAGGTAAAACCAGGGCCCCCAGTCCACCACTACGGTGTCGCCCGCCACCAGAGCGCTGAAGGGGA
>ENA-OSAF01000192-OSAF01000192.1-marine-sediment-metagenome-genome-assembly--contig:-NODE-192-length-22515-cov-22.577115_pt1 | contig 22515 bp, 19 predicted proteins | sample MGYA00237872_ERZ529318 | MGnify/ENA primary metagenome ERZ529318 (study PRJEB26369, sample SAMN03142813) | marine sediment metagenome | biome: marine; feature: borehole; material: sediment... | reverse complement strand
TTAATACTTATTTTAACAGCCCACAAAGGAAAAAACCAGTAAAATTTATAATGTATTGCTATGCCTTAGTTAAATTCGACTTTGACGTAGCCCTGATTTATTCCCCGCCCAATAAGACCAGGCCCGTCCAGTCCACGTACCGGTCGGCCGGAAAAGTAACTTGCCAGCCCACCGCGGCGCAGGTGGCCACCACGTCGATGCCGTTGGCCTCCAGCGACGAGCGGGCCTTGGCGGGGTGCCGGCATCCGCTGCCCGGGCCGGGGCAGGGAACGCACAGCTTACAGCAGCCGGCAATCAGCCCCCGCACCCGGGCGGCACCCAAGCCGAGGCACAGCTTTTCGGCCTCCAGCACGATTTCGTGCACCAGCCGGGAACCGGCCCAAACCGCATCCGGGTTGTTTTGCCCGGCGGGCACGCGCACCTGAAACAGCACCCCGCCGGAGTAGCCGGCCAATTCCCGGCGAAAGGCGGCCGGGGGCGGTATGTTGGGCGGGCAGCTGAGGTTGTGCCCGTATTCCGGGCAGCTGCCGCAGGCCGGTTCTTCCATAACCTTGATTATGCCGGTGTCAACGGTTGTAACCCGAGAAGCGCCCGCTTTTTTTATTTGCCCGGCAACTTTCTCCAGCACATCTTGGACGGCAAGCAAAGTAAACCAACCTTCTCCTATTTCTTCCCGTTTTAAACCAAAACGGCCATTTCCTCACGGTCCAGCACGTTCCGAATGTCGTTGATGATCTGCCGCAGCTCGGCATCCTCACCGGCGGCGCGCTCAATCTGCCGCAGCACGTCTATCTCCCGCCGGATAATGGAAAATATGTCGCCCTCGTGCAGGTTGCACATTTTTTGCAGTTCCTCGAAGGTGGCGCCCTGGTACCAGGCCTCGGCCAGGGGACCGGGCAGGGGCGACCACACGCACAGGTACTCCGGAACGCCGGCGTCCAGCAGCTCGCTGCGCAGCAGGGCTACCTCGTCCATGGGGTAAGTGCCGGGGAGGACCACGTCGTCCCGCCCGGGCTGGTAGTCCACGCCGGCCAGGATGGAAGCTATTTCGGCCGGCGGGGCGTCGCGCAGGATGCCGGAAAAGACCAGTTCGGTGACCAGTATTTCCTGCACGTGCACGTGCAGGGCAAACAACCCGCGGGGCAGCAGGGTTTTGCCCTCGATGAACCCCAGCTTTTCCAGCAAGTCGCACATGCGCTGGAATTCCCGGTGGTAATCGACAGCGTGGCTTTTCAGTTCCCGGCGGCGCCTGACCAGTTCCTTCTTGCGCTCCACCAGGACGGCAATTTCCTCCTGGGCGTCCCGGCAGGCGTAGTGCAGGCAGCCCTTGGCCGGCTGGGCCAGGATGGATTTTATCTCCGCCACCCGGCCCGGCGTGTCCGGTTTTTTGCGCTTCTTTCTGTTACGCAGGCGGTTCAGTTCTTTTTTCAGCTTCCGGCGCAGCAAGGGGCAGGACGGGCTGTCCCTGTCCTCGCAAAAAGTGCCGCGCAACGCGTGTATTTTCTCATCCACCGTTTCCAGTTCCTCGGCCAGGTTCCTGGCTTCCCGGGTGTTCTGGTACACGGCCAGGTTTTGGGTAAGAAACCGCTCGATTTCCGCGTCGGTCTTCCACTGCAGCAAGCTGAGCACGGTGTTAGGGGAAATGACCAGCCGCCCCCGCACCGGTTCCACCTGGCTTTCGTCAAAGAAACCCGTCTGTTCGGGGAACTTTTCGTCAATGGTGATGTACACGTGGCCCACCCGGTCAAAACCGCGCCGCCCGGCCCGGCCGGCCATCTGAAAGAACTCCCGGTTCAACAGGCTGCGGTGATTGCGCCCGTCCCACTTGCGGGTGGAGTCAAACACCGTGCTGGCAGCGGGAAAATTAATGCCCAGGGCAAAAGTTTCCGTGCAGAAAAGCACGAATACCAGCCGGGATTCATACAATTTTTCCACCAGTTCCTTCAAGGCGGGGGACAGGCCGGCGTGGTGGTAGCCGATGCCCTGCAGCAGCAGCCGCCGCAGGCCCCGGCGCCTGCCCCCGAACAGCCCCGGGTGGTCCTGCTCGGCTTTTTCTAGTATTTCCCTGACCCGGGTCTTTTCCCGGGGCAGCAGGAAATCCCACTCCCGGCCCAGTTCTTCGGCCAGCTGTTCCGTGCGCCCCCGGCTGAAAACGAAGTACAGGGCGGGCAGGTGGTCCTGGATGGCCTCGATTACCCCGGCACACGATCTTGCTTCGTTAAAAACCATAATTAATCCCCCTTTTGCTGCACCGTCAATGCATGTATTGCCGCCTGCCCCCCGACTGGCGCAAAGCCTCGATCTCCTCGCGCGCCTCGTCCTCGTCCAGCACCTCGTTGTCCGGCGTTATCCAGTTGATTACCAGCGGAACGGCCCGGCGGTACTCTTCCACCACCACCACGCGACTGCCCCGCACCTCTTCCATCCAGCGGGCCAGCTCGTGAACATTGGGCACCGTAGCGGAAAGGCCCAATATGCGCATGTGGGGCGGGGCGAAGATGATGCTCTCCTCCCAGGCCGTGCCCCTTTCCGGGTCGTCCAGAAAATGGATCTCGTCGAAAATGACGTGGGAAATGCCGTCCATCCATTCCGGGTTGGCAAAGCACCAGTTGCGAAAAATTTCCGTGGTCATCACGAGGAGCGGCGCCCGCTCGTTAATGGATACGTCGCCGGTGATCAGGCCCACCCGGTCGTACCCGTACTGTTTGGCGAAATCCCGGTATTTTTGGTTGGACAGCGCCTTGAGGGGCGAAGTATAAATCACTTCCCGCCCCTGTTCCAGGATGCGGTCCACCAATCTCTCGGCGATCAAGGTCTTACCCGTTCCCGTGGGAGCGGCCACCAGCACGGAGTGGCCGGCCAGCAGGGCCTCGATGGACCTTTGCTGGTATTCGTCCAGCTCGATGGGACCCGGGGGCGGGACGGCCTCGGGCCGGCGGCGCCTGGGGCGCCGCTTTTTGCGCCGGGCAGGCCTTTCCGCGCCCTGGCCGGGCGCATCTTCCCATCCAGCCCTGATTTCGGGCAGGCGGGCCAGCAAATCCTCCACATCGCCCCGGCGCAGCTGGTAGGAGCCTCGTTCCGGGCGCCCCGCGCTGCGCAGGTGGCCTTCCCTGATCAACCGCTTGACTTCGTCCGCGGTAATGCCCAGGATCCTGGCCGCGTCGGCCAGCTTGATCTTTTCGGCGCGCCGCAGCCGGTGCTCCATGTTAGGCGCGCTGCGCAGCGCATCCACGGCCGAAGCCCAATAACGCATGTTACCCTCCAGCTCGAACCCCTGCAGGTATCCCTGCTCGTACAGGTCGTGCACGTCGGCGGGGCGAATGCCCAGCCGGCGCCCCGCTTCCCGGGCGGTAAGCGAGTTGTCTATGAGAAAAGCCGCCGGCACCGTGGGGCCGCCCCGGCCGGGAATGTCCAGCCCGGTGATGTCCTTCAACTCGCGGGCAATCCGGGCGGGGTCGGCTTTGATGGGCGCGCAAAAGAATTCTTCCCGTCCCGCTTTAAAGGGCACGCACCCGGCCTGCAGCGCTTCCTGCCGCGCCAGGGCGCGCTCCCTGGGCGCAAAGTCCGCCAGGGTAAAGAATGAGCGCCCGCCCATTCTTTCCTGCAGCGTGTAGTGCACGTAGGCCAGGATTTCCCGCCTGCGCAGCTCCTCCCGGCCCTCCGGATGCGCTTCCACGGTAACGCGGCCATCGGGTAGGATAACAAAGGGTGGTTCTTCCCGCCCCTTTTTAATAAGAGCTACCAGCTTTTTATGTCTTTTAAACATGCGCAGGAAATTTTTGCGGCTTACCGGCTCGCTGCGGGACAGGTACCTGGCCACCTCTTCCCAGGCGGGTCTGCTGTCCGGGTGGGTGTAACGCCCGCCGGGCAGCCGCAGCAGGTGGGCGACGGCCTCGGGAAGCACTTTTTCCCCCAGCGCCCCTTCCATTTCTTCCACCGCCAGCACCTCGCGCTCTTCCAGCAGTTCCTCCACCAGGCGGCGCTGCCGGTGCACCGCTTCGCTGCGGGCGCGGGATTCTGCGGCGCGCCGCGCCAGCTCGGCTTTGCCGGCGGAAGTGTCCCGCAGGGTATAGGTGCCGCCGGGCAGCTGGATCACCTCGGGCAGGGCGCCGGGAAACCCGGGCGGCAGCTCCACAAGCTCGGCCAGCTCCGCCCGGGTGCGGGGTATGCCGTCGGCCAGAATCTCCCTAATCCCGGCCGCGGCCCGCTCCTTTAGCTCGGCCTGCAGCGCCGGAACAGCCGCGGTGACCAGCCGGGCGGCCCGGCGGCACTCCCCGGCCGCCGGGAGTTCGCAGGCCCGGCTGAGATAAACGCATGGCGGGCCCTCGCCCGGCGTCCCGGAAACCAGAACATCGCCCCGGGCGGCCAGCGACTGCAGCGCGCCGGCAAACTCTTCCAGCGAAACGCCCGCCCGGTTCCACAGTTCCTGGATGCTTGTTGTTCCTTCCGCAGGGATATACTCCATTAATAACCGCTTAACTTCTTCCGTCCTGGCTTTAGCCAATGCTAACAACTCTCCTATCAGGCTTCCTGCTTAACCGCACCTCGCTTGAGCAGCTCGTTCCATAACAGGTCCATGGTTTCCCCGGCCTTGTGATTAATCAACAGGCCGGCTTTATGATCGGCCGCAGTGGGGCCGACATTGACAATGGCCAGCTCCTTGGCCATCATGGGAAGGTGGTTCACCGGCGCCACTTCCAGGCTGGAACCCACCACCAGCATCAGATCGCTGTCGGCAGTTTCCCGGATGGCCACTTCGAAGTCGGCCGTCAGGCTGTCGCCGAAAAATACGCAGTCGGGCTTGTATACACCCTGGCAGTCGCTGCAGCGGGGCGGAATCTGCCCCGCAAACACTTTGTCCAGCAGGTAATCCCAGGTGATTTTGGAGCCGCATTTCATGCAGGTCGCCGAGCGCAGGTGCCCGTGTACCTCCAGCACCCGCACGGAGCCCGCCTTCTGGTGCAGGTTGTCGACGTTTTGGGTGATGACGCAGGCTAAGAGCCCGGCCTTTTCCAGCCCGGCCAGCACTTCGTGCGCCCGGTTGGGCTGCGCCGACATGATGGTATTCAGGTGCGGCAGCCCGGCTTCGTAAAAGGCGGCGGGCCGGTAAATGAAGGTTTCCGCCGAAAAGGCGTACATGGGGTCGACCTTGGACCACAAGCCGCCCGGGCTGCGAAAATCAGGTATGCCGCTCTCAGTGGATATGCCGGCGCCGGTCAACACCACCGTCTTGTTGCTGGCCAGCAGCAGGTCGGCCAGCTGAACCACTTTTTCCCGCAGGCTCATATCAAAATTATACCCCCCATACAAAAAACTACAAGTTCGGGCGCTACAAATGGCAGAAACCTCCTGAAACGCCGGCCGCGTGGCGCCACTACCCCGCCCTCGCCTTCGCCAAGTTCGGCGTCTGCTCGCCCCGAGTCACTCGCTTCCGTGCATTACGGCAGGCCAAGAAACCGGGCAGCTTAACATAACCCAAAAAACTATCAACAGCGTTAATGTTAATATGTGAGGGACCGGTGGCTCCCGTTGCATTGCCAAAAACGCATTGGCAAAGTATCAATTAGTTGATATGCAGCATACCAGCCGCGGCGTCCTAATCCTGCACCACCGGGATTTTCTCCCCGCACCCGGAACAGGCGCCGTCCTTCAACCGGCCCACCCGCACGCTGTACCCCTCCCGGTCAATGAGCACCTCGCCGCAGGAGGGACACTCGGTGCTGGAAGCCTGCAGGTGCGGGGCGTTACCGATGTACACATAGCGCAGCTTGCGCCGCGCAATGTCCCGGGCCTGCAGCAGCGTGCGCTCGGGCGTGGGCGGCAGTTCCATCTTATAGTTGGGAAAGTAGCGCGAAAAATGCAGCGGTATATCGGGGTCCAGCCCGGCCAGCCAGTCCACCAGCCTGTTGATTTCCTCTGGGCTGTCGTTCAGGCCGGTGACCAGCAAGGTGGTTATTTCCACGTGGCAGCACTTGTGCGCCTGTTCCACCGTGCGCAGTACCGGGTCCAGCCGCCCCGCGCAGGTGCTGCGGTAAAACTGGTCGGTGAACGCCTTGACGTCGATGTTCATGGCGTCAACAAAAGGGAGCAGTTCTTCCAGCGGCTCTTCGTTGACGTAACCGTTGGTCACCAGCACGTTTTTTAAACCGGCCTCCCGGGCCAGCTTGGCGGTGTCGTAAACGTATTCGTACCACATGAAGGGTTCGGAATAAGTATAGGCCAGGCCCACGCAGGGGCGGCCGCGCTCCCGCTGCTCCAAGGCCAATTCCACCGCCTGCTCCGGGCTGAGGTAAAAAGTGGGAGGATCTGCGTGGGCGATGGTCCAGTTCTGGCAAAAGCCGCAGCGCAGGTTGCACCCCACCGTACCCAAGGAGAAAATCAAGCTGCCCGGGTAAAAGTGGTAGAGCGGTTTTTTCTCTATGGGGTCCATGGCGTAGGATGAGCACTGGCCGTAATTGGTGGCGTAAAGGGTGCCGTCCCGGTTTTCCCGCACCCGGCAGAAACCCCTTTTCCCCGGGGCGATGTTGCACAGCCGGGGGCAGACCTTACAGTCGGTTCTACTGCCGGGGCCCTTGTCGTAAAACATTACCTCCCCTTGCAATTTCATTCCTCCCGCTTTATTGCTGCTGTGCTGCTGCCGCCGGCAGGCGGGCCGCCCTGCTAGCGGTACCTGGTCACCGTAAACCGTTCCAGCCGCACGGGCACGCCCGGCTCTATGCCCGCCTTTTGCCTGGCGATGGCCACTTGCTCGGCGGCGGTGTCGATGCCTTCCAGGTCGGGCAGCAACAAGCCCCGCCTGCCCCCGGCGGAAACAATCACCCCGTATTTCTTGGGGTCCAGTTCATCCATGCTTGGCACCGGCTCGGGCTCGCCGAGGATATCCACGGATATGTCCAGCTCGGGCAGCTCCTCGGGCCGCACCGGGTAAAAACGTGGATCGTTTACCGCAGCGCTGACGGCATTGGCCGCAATTTCCTCCACGATGCTGTCCCGCGTCGGAGCAATGGTGCCGATGCAGCCCCGGAGCTGCCCGTGTTTTTTTAAGGAAACGAACACGCCGGCCCGCCGCCCGGCGAATTCGGGCGGCGCCCCCTCCAAGTCACACAGCTTATCCCTTTCCCCGGCAAAGTAGCGCTCCAGCGCCCGGCGGGCCACCTGCACGGGGTAGCTCTCGCCGGCTCGCTCCCGGCCGCGCCACAGCTTGCCCCCCAGCCGGCGCTGTTCTTCCGGGCCGCCCGGCTGCAGTGCGGCCACCATGTAACCTACGCCGAAAGGACCCTCGTAGGAAAGCACCTCGCTTTTCACCGCCAGGCCGTCCAGCGCGCCCAGCATCATGATGATGGGCCGCAGGCCGCACTCGCCGGCCCTTTCCACCAGCTCGTCATCCAGGGAACATATGCCCTCCGCGTCCGCCGCGCCGACCAGCTCCACCATGCGGCGGTCGAAGTCCTTGCCGGCGGGGTCGTAACCAGCCGGCGCGTCGGGGGTCAGCCGGTGCGACAGGTCCCCGCTGGCCAGCACGGCCACTTTCCTGTTCAACCGGCGGGCGGCTTCGCTGACCGCCGCCCCGAAGGAATACAGCTGGGCGTAAGGCAGCATGCCCATGGACACGTGCACCAGGGGCAGGTTGACCCCGGCCCGGCGGATGAAATACAGGGGCGCGGTTATGCCGTGGTCAAGTTCCGCGCGCAGCCCGTGCCGGGCCGCCGTTTTATCGTCAACGCCCGCCACCGGAATTTTTTTGGCGCCGGCCGCGTTCTTGATTTCCCGCACCAGTTCAACGTCGGCGGGCACAGCAAAGCGCACCTCCGGAGCGCCGAACTGCGCCAGGTCGCCCCGCAGCTCGGGCAGGGTGTTCACAGCCACGGCATCCGCAAACACCGTACCGTGCGGAGTAATCATCACCAGCGTTTCCGCACCGCTTTGCTTGACCCGGCGTCCCAGCTCCAGCATGGCTTCTTTGGTCTTGGCCACTTCCCCGTCCCGGCCCCGCCCCACTTCGGGCACCATGATGGGCGGGTGGGGGCAGATTCCACAGAAAACTACCGGCATGGCCGTTCCGCCGCGTCCGCGCCGCGGCGGAATATTCACCCCTTTCCCGCAAATATTTGGCCCGGCCGGGCGCGCCCGGCCGCCGCTTGTCAAGGTTTCACCAGCAGAACCGAACAGTGAATACTTACTGTCTTTTACTAGCTTTACCATGCGCCAGATGGTTCATGCAATACCGCGATAAACGAAATATGCCCCCAAGCATACCAAAAACACGCCGCAAACTGCAATTATCCCGCGGTACACCCCCTGGCTCATGAAACGGCGCCCGCCCGCCACCGCACCCGCCACCAGGCCGTACCAGACCAGATCAGCCAGCAGGTGACCGCTGAGAAAGGCAGCCAGCCCGGCAGTGCCCCGGGCCATGGAGGTGGTGATGTAGGCCAGCCCCACCGTGGCCCACCAGAGGCTCCAATAAGGGTTGGACAGGCTGACCAAAACGCCGGCAGGAACCGGGTGCAGGCCCCGCCTTTCCTCTTCTCCCGCCGGCTTCCCTTCCGGCCGTTCGCCGGCGTCCAGCTGCAGGGAAACGCGGCCGCGCCTGGCATCGCGGTACATGGACCAACCCATGAAAACGAGGAAGGCGCCCCCCACCAGGGCGATGGCCGAATTAACCTGCTCTGAGGCCAGGAACCGGTCGGCGCCCAAAACCAGCAGCACCACCAGCGCCACTTCCAGCAAAGCATGCCCCAGCACCAGCAGCGGCCCGGCCACAAAACCGCGCCGGGCTGTTTCGCCGATGGTCACCGTCAGCAGCGGGCCCGGCATCATGGCCCCGGAGAAACCCACCGCCAGGGCCGTCCAAAATATGGTGCCCAGTTCCATTTATCATCCCGCCGTCTATTTTATATTTTAAATTTATACCAGCAATTGTACAAAGTTTCTTTATTTTTACCCAAATTCCTTCCCCGGTGCCGGGATTATTTATTTCCGGGCAACCGGCGGTCAAAAGCTTACTCGCCGAAATAATCACCGGTGCTCACCTGCCCGGTGACATGCCAAATAATTTTTCCAACAAATTTTTTCCCCGGCATGATAAAATATCGGAAACAACCGGGCGAATTACCCTCGCCCAAAAGGAAGTGGAGCGGTGCAGGTTTCCGGCATTGTCCCCATTTTGCTCAACATCATTTTGCAGGAGCAGCAAAGCCAAAAGCGGAGCCCCGGAAAAGAGCAGGCCGCCGCAAAGCCCGCCGCCCGCCCCCAGCTGCCGCCGGCGCCGGCTGGTGCAGCCGGCGAAGAAACAGCGGCCGCCCGCCTGCGCACCGCTGAAAGCGGCGATCCGGTGCTGCTGCCGCTGCCGCTGAAAAGCACCCTTTTCCCGGACGCCCGTTTCTTTATCTTTCACAGGCCCCAGGATGAAAAACGGGAAAACCGCAGCCGCGGGGGCGAAGAAGCTGCGGAAACCGGCATTGCCTTCAGCCTGGCCACCCGCCACCTGGGACGCCTGTTTTTCACGCTGGCCCGGCGGGCGGAAACAATCAACATCGCCTGCTATGCCGAAAGGGAAGAAACAGCCGCGCGCCTGGCTTCCCGGTCGGCCGAGCTGCAGCGGCAGTTGCAGAGCGCGGGCTTTGCCCGGGTGATTTTCCGCTGCACCGTCCTGGACCGCAGCCCTGCCGGCCGGCAGCCCGCATTTGCTTCTCCCAGCCTGCTGGACCGGAAGGTATAATCCCGAGGAGTGAAGGTACGTGCAGGAAAAAAAGAAAGAGAAACAAGCAGCGGAACAAACCGCCGACCGTTACGCCGCGGCCCTCAGCTACCAGCCCGGCCGGGACGAAGCACCCCGGGTCACCGCCGCGGGGCGGGGCGAACTGGCCCGCACCATCCGCGAAATGGCCGAGGCGCACGGCGTTCCCGTTTACGAGGACGCCGGCCTGGCCAAAACGCTGTACAGGCTGGGCGTCAACACCGAAATCCCGCCCGAGCTATACGAAGCGGTGGCCCAGGTGCTGGTGTTTGTGGCCCGGCTGGACAAAAAAACCTCCCCTTAACCCCCTTCTCCCTACTACAGGCAACTTGACAGGGGGTCCATGATTTCCATCCGAATTGTCATATTTTTATGTTGAACGGTTATTTTTAGCAAGTGAATGGTTGTTCAGCGTTCCCCAGCGGTTGCGTCAACCACCCCGGTCCTATTGATTTTTAACTGATTATACAATATCTTTATATTAATTAGTGATTGAACGTTCAGTCATTTAGCAACATTTTTAAATTAGTCAATGAGTGAACGTTCAGTCATTTGGTAGCAAACGGAAAAGGGCCCGCGCGCCCTTTTCCACAAACAATTCCGCACCGCTAGTACGGGTGCAACGACAAATTTTGCCGTAAAAGGAGGAACCGGAAGAGATGAAGCGCAGCATCAACAGGGCCGCCGTTCTGGGTGCCGGCGTGATGGGCGCCACAATTGCCGCCCACCTGGCCAACGTGGGCATCCCCACTTACCTACTGGACATCGTACCCAACCAGCTTACGCCCGAAGAGGAGAAAAAGGGCCTTTCCCTGGATAGCCCGCAGGTTAGAAACCGGCTGGCCACTAGCGCCATCCAGCAGCTGCTCAAGGCCAGGCCGGCACCGCTCTACGTGCCCGAAAACGCGGAGCTTATAACGCCGGGCAACTTTGAAGACCACATGCAGTGGCTGGGCGAATGCGACTGGATCATCGAAGTGGTCGTGGAAAGGCTGGACATCAAGCAAAGCTTGATGAAGAAAGTGGAAACCTCCCGCAAACCCGGATCTATTGTCAGCACCAACACCTCAGGCATTTCCATCAATAAAATCTGCGAAGGGCTGTCACAGGAATTCAAGCAGCATTTCCTCGGCACCCACTTCTTTAACCCGCCCCGCTACATGAAGCTGCTCGAGCTCATTCCCTGTAACGAAACCCTGCCGGAAATCATGGCATTCATGCGCGATTTCGGGGAAAAAGTACTGGGCAAAGGCGTTGTTATCTGCAAGGACACCCCCAACTTCATCGCCAACCGCATCGGCGTTTACGCCATGTGCGCCACCATCAAGGCCATGGTGGACTTCGGGTTCACCATCGAGGAAGTTGACGCGCTGACCGGGCGCGTAATGGGACATCCCAAGAGCGCCTCGTTCCGCACGCTGGACATGGTGGGCCTGGACGTTATGCTGCACGTGGCCAAAAACGTCTACGACGTATCCGACGATCCCAAGGAAAAAGCCGTGTTCGAACCGCCCGCCTTTCTCCAGAAAATGCTGGAAAACAAGTGGCTCGGTGATAAAACCAAGCAGGGGTTTTATAAAAGGGTTAAAACGGACAAGGGCCGCGAAATCCTGGTGCTGGACTATGAAAAAATGGACTACCGGCCCAGGAAAGAGGTCCAGTTTGCCTCGCTGCAAGCAGCCAAACAGGCGGGTAAGACCATCAACCAGATGAAAACCCTGCTGGCCGGCAAAGATAAGGCCGCGGAATTTGCCTGGCGCGTCACCAAAGAAACGCTGGTATACGCCGCCAACCTGCTGGGCGTAATTGCCGACGACGTGCAGTCCATCGACGACGCCATCAGGTGGGGCTTCAACTGGGATCTGGGTCCCTTTGAAACCTGGGACGCCCTTGGCGTCAAAGAAGTGGCGGAACGCCTCAAGGCCGAAGGCGAGCCCGTGCCCAAGGTGGTGGAAGAACTACTGGCCGCGGGCCGCACCAGCTTTTACGAGAAAAAGGACGGCGTGCGCTGCTACTTCGATCCCCAAACCAAGGGAACGGTACAGGAGCGCATCCCCGAAGGCGTCATCTTCCTCACGCCCCTCAAGGAACAAAACAAGGTCATCAAATCCAACAACGGCGCCAGCCTCATCGACATCGGCGACGGCGTGGTGTGCCTGGAGTTCCACAGCAAGGCCAACAGCATCGGCGACGATATCGTCAACATGATGAATTTCGCCGTCAAAGAAGTGGAAAAGAATTACGAGGGTATGGTCATCGGCAACTTCGGGCAGCACTTTTCCGTGGGGGCCAACCTGTTCCTGGTGCTGATGGAAGCCGAGGACGACGAGTTCGACGAGTTGGAAATCATGGTGGACGAGTTCCAGAAGGCCAACATGCGCCTCAAATACTGCCAAAAGCCCGTGGTGGCGGCGCCGCACGGCATGACCGTGGGCGGCGGCTGCGAAATCTGCATGCACTCTCACGTAGTTAATGCCGCGGCGGAAACGTACATGGGCCTGGTGGAAGTGGGCGTCGGCCTGGTACCCGGCGGCGGCGGGTGCAAGGAACTGGCTTTCCGGGCTGCAGAAATGCTGCCGCCCAAAAGTCAGGTCAACACCGGCGGCACCAACACCGTGCAGCCCATGATCAACCGCGCCTTTGAAAATATCGCCATGGCCAGGGTAGCCACCAGCGCCTTCGAGGCCATCAAGCTGGGTTACATGCGTCCCACGGACCGGGTCAGCATCAACCGCGACCGGGTTATCGGCGACGCCAAGAAGCTGGTGCTGCAAATGGTCGAGGAGGGTTTCCGGCCGCCGCGGCCCAAAAAAATGCAAGCCGTGGGCGATGCCGGCTATGCCGCCATTGAACTGGCCATCCAAACCATGCTTTGGGCCAAGCAAATCAGCGAACATGACGCTAAAATCGCCAGGAAAGTCGCTTACATCGTTACCGGCGGCGGCGTGACACCGGGTACCGAGGTGACCGAGCAGGACCTGCTGGATCTGGAGCGGGAGGCCTTCCTCAGCCTGCTGGGTGAACCCAAGACCCTCGACCGGATGAGATACATGTTGAAGTATAACAAACCGCTGAGGAATTAAGGGGGGTAGGAAAATGAGAGAAGCTGTCATCGTCAGCGCAGTACGTACCGCAGTAGGCAAGGCACCCCGGGGCACTTTGCGTAAAACCCGGCCGGAATACATGGGCGCCGAGGTAATTAAGGCCTTGCTGCAAAGAACTCCCGGCCTGGACCCCGCTGAAATAGACGATGTTTTGATCGGCTGCGCCTTCCCGGAAGCCGAGCAGGGCATGAACATGGCCCGCTTGCTGGTGCTGAAGGCCGGTTTGCCCAACTCCGTTCCCGCCGCCACGGTTAACCGTTTTTGCTCCTCCGGGCTGGAAACCATCGCCATGGGCGCCACCCGCGTCATGGCGGGGTTCGCCGACGTTTACCTGTGCGGCGGCGTGGAGAGCATGAGCCTGGTGCCCATGGGCGGCAACAAGGCCATGCCCGACCCGGAACTGATGGAGATTTGCCCCGAGGCCTACATGGGCATGGGCTTAACGGCGGAAAACGTGGCCGAAAAGTACGGCATTACCAGGGAAATGCAGGACGAGTTCGCGCTGCAGAGCCATACCAAGGCCGCCAGGGCCATCCAGGAAGGCCGGTTTAAAGAGCAGATCGTCCCTCTCACCGTCAAGCAAAAAACCCGCGCCAAGGGCAAGCTGCAGGAAAAAACCATCACCTTCGACACCGATGAGGGGGTGCGAACCGACACCTCCATGGAAGCCCTGGCCAAGCTGCGCCCGGTGTTCAAGACCGGCGGCACGGTGACGGCGGGCAACAGCTCCCAAACCAGCGACGGCGCCGCCGCGGTAATGATCATGAGCCGCGAAAAGGCCGAGGCGCTGGGGCTCAAGCCCATGGCCGTGTTCCGCTCTTACGCGGTAGGCGGCTGCCCGCCGGAAATCATGGGCATCGGCCCCACGGTAGCCATACCCAAGGCCCTGAAGCTGGCCGGCATTACCAAGGACCAGGTGGACGTGTTCGAACTGAACGAGGCCTTTGCCGCCCAAGCTCTGGCCTGCATCAAGGTGCTGGAGCTGGATCCTGCCAAGATAAACTTTAACGGCGGAGCCATAGCGCTCGGCCACCCCCTGGGCTGCACCGGCGCCAAGCTGACCACCCAACTGGTGTACGAAATGCAGCGGCAAAATGCCCGTTACGGCGTTGTGAGCATGTGCATCGGCGGCGGCATGGGCGCGGCCGCGGTCTTGGAGAGGGTGGACTAGCCCGGCTGACTGCGGTTGCCCCGCGGCGGGCAGCCGCAGCATGCAGCCGCAGCATTTTTTAAAATAAACCAAATTAAATTAAATATTTATTCCCGTAAGGAGGAAAAACGCTATGCAAAAGGGCGCAATGTTTTTGCTGGAAAGCGTCGACCCCAACCAAATTTTCACGCCGGAAGACTTTACCGACGAGCACCGGATGATCGCCGATACCGTTGCTGATTTTGCGCAAAACGAGATCCAGCCCAGGATAGAAGAACTGGACGCTCAAAAAGAGGGGCTCATGCGCTCGATGCTGGAAAAAGCCGGCGAACTGGGCCTGCTGGGCGCCGATATCCCCGAAGAATACGGCGGCGACGAAATGGGTAAAATCGCGTCCGCCATCATCACCGAGAACGTATCGCTGGGCGGCTCCTTCGCCGTCAGCCACGGGGCCCATACCGGCATCGGCTCCTTGCCCATCATTTTGTTCGGCAACGAAGAGCAAAAGAAAAAATACCTGCCGGGCCTGGCCACCGGTAAGCTGGTGGCGGCTTACGCCCTTACCGAGCCCATGGCCGGTTCGGACGCATTGAGCGCCCGCACCAAGGCGGTGCTGTCGGAGGACGGTAAATACTACATTCTCAACGGGGAAAAAATATTTATCACCAATGCCGGCTTCGCCGACGTGTTCGTCACCTACGCCAAGGTGGATGGCGATAAGTTCACCGCGTTCATCGTGGACCGGGACACCCCCGGGTTCTCCGTGGGCGCCGAGGAAAAGAAACTGGGCATCAAGGGTTCCTCCACCTGCTCTTTAATATTCGAAGATGCCAAGGTGCCGGTGGAAAACGTGCTGGGCGAAATCGGCAAGGGGCACGTTATCGCCTTCAACATTTTAAACATCGGCCGCTACAAGCTGGGTGTAGGCGGCGTGGGTTCCTCCAAGGGCGCGCTGGCCGTGGCCGCCAATTACGCCATGCAGCGCCAGCAGTTCGGCCTCCCCATCGCCAAGTTCGGCATGATTAAAAATAAGATTGCGCAAATGGCCGCCAAGATTTACGCTTCGGAAAGCCTGGTCTACCGCCTGGTTGGTGAAATCGAGGAAGCGCTGGAGGGCAAAACCGACGGCAAGGAAATCGGCGCCGCCATCGAAGACTACGCCATCGAGTGCTCCATCGCCAAGGTACACGCTTCGGAAACCCTGGATTACGTGGTTGATGAAACCCTGCAGATCCACGGCGGTTATGGTTACACCCAGGAGTACCCGGTGGAACGCTTCTACCGCGACGCCAGGATCAACCGCATCTTCGAAGGCACCAACGAGGTCAACCGCCTGATCATCCCCGGCACACTGCTGCGGCGCGGTATGAAAGGGCAGCTGCCCCTGCTGCAGGCCGCCCAGGCCCTGGCCGACGAGCTGACTTCCCTGCGGGCCAAGATGCCCACCGGCGACGAAGCGCCGCTGGAAATCGAGTTCGACATGCTGGACCGCGCCAAGAAGATGTTCCTGATGATCGGCGGTACCGCAGCCCAGAAGTACATGCAGAAGATCGCCAAGGAACAGGAAATCATCGAAATCCTGGCCAACATGGCCATTGAAATATACGCCATGGAAAGCGCGCTGCTGCGGGCCAAGAAAGCTTTGAACAATGATGCCGAAAACGCGGAAACCAAAGTGGAACTGGCCCTGGCGTACGTGTATGACTCTTTCCCGAAACTGGAAATGTGGGGCAAGCAGGCCCTGGCCTATATGTTTGAGGGCGGCGAAATGCTGCGTACCAACCTCAGCGTTCTCAAACGCCTGGGCAAATTCCAGCCCGTCAACCTCATTGGCATCCGCCAGAAGATTGCCGGCAAGGTCCTGGAAGCCGGTAAATATGTGGTATAGTGCAACCCCTCCAAGTGCCGGTCCATGACCCTTGGCGGTCATGTTTTCCGGGAACCCGGCGGCGGCTCTAGCTTCCGTCGGGTTCCCGGCGGCGCTTTTTTAATTTTAATAATTTAGGGAGGAGGTGGCACATGGCCAAGCGCACCGGGGAAAAGTACAAAGCCATTATTGAAGCTGCAGTAAAGGTCATCGCGGAAAACGGCTACCATAACTCCCAGGTGGCTAAAATTGCCAAGGAAGCGGGGGTGGCCGACGGCACCATTTACCTTTATTTTAAGAATAAAGAAGACTTGTTGATATCGCTTTTTCGCGTGAAGATGGGCGAATTCGTCGCCAGCGCCCGGCAGGAACTGCGCAGCCTGAGCAACCCTTTTGAACAACTGGCCAAGCTGATAAGCCTGCATTTTTCCAGGCTGCAGGAAAACCGTCACCTGGCGCTGGTATTGCAAATAGAGCTTCGCCAGTCTGACGCTTCCATTCGCTCGGGTATAGCCGCTCCGCTGAAGGAGTATTTCAACATTATTGACGATGTGGTCAACGAAGGCGTCCGCCTCGACGCGTTCAGGCGGGATGTCAACCCCAAGCTGGTCCGGCAAATGATATTCGGCACCATGGACGAAGTGGCCACGTCTTGGGTAATGTCGCAGCGTCACTACAAGCTGACAGACCAAATCAAGCCGGTGTACAGCCTGCTGGCCCAGGCACTGGCCCGGGAAGGAAAGTTTCGGCCCTTTCCCAACCACGTGCTAAATAATGCCGGGTAATCTCCCGAGCATTTTTTTTGCCCGCCGGCCCGTGCGGGTACAGGAAAAATTGAGCAAAGCGCCCGCTGAAGTGGTGGAGAAGGAGCGCGGCAAAGAGGCCGAGCTTGCTTCCCAGGTCGGAGCCTATGCTCCAAAGCTCGGCCTTGCTTAATTCTCTAACCTTAAACTAAACCGGAAAGAACGGAAACCCGCACTATTATCCCCAACAACTTGTTGTTTTCGTCCGTAACTGCTATAGGGTATTTAGTGTCCGTAGCCATAGGTATCAAGTCCTGAACGTATGTGTCCGGACCTGTGGTGTAAAAATCATTTCTCAAAATATCCTTCAATTGTTTATTTTCTTGAATGGCCCTGATGGCATCGTCAATGGTAACAATTCCCTGCAGTTTTCTCTCGCTGTCGACAACGAACACGCTGGAAATGCCGTTTGACTCCATAGCTTTCACCGCCACCCTGGGACCGTCTTTGAGATATACCAGAGCCGAGGTTTTAAACATGATGTTCTTGGCCTGCAATATCCTAGACCTGTCTATGTCCTTGATAAATTCTTCAATATATTGACTTTGCGGGTTGGAAATAAGTTCCTCCGGGGTGCCGATTTGTTCAATTTTTCCGTCTTTCATTACCGCAACCCTGTCGCCAATTTTAAAGGCCTCGTTCACGTCGTGGGTAATAAAAATGATCGTCTTTTTTAATTTTGCTTGAATATCCAAAAGTTCATATTGCATCTCGCGGCGAATCAACGGGTCCAGGGAGCTGAAAGGTTCGTCCATCAACAGGATATCCGGGTCATTGGCCAGCGCCCGGGCCAAACCGACTCGCTGCTGCATTCCCCCGCTCAGCTCGCTGATTTTTTTGTCTTCCCAGCCTTCGAGACCGACGCTGGCAAGGACCGTTTTGGCGATCTCCCTTCTTTTTTCTTTGGGCACGCCCCGTATTTCCAGGCCGTATTCGACGTTTTTAATCACGTTGCGGTGCGTCAAAAGCCCGAAATGTTGAAAGACCATGGCCAGCTTTTTCTGCCTTAATTCCATGAGCTCTTTTTTTGCATAGTGAACAATGTTTTCACCATCGATATATATATTCCCCTCTGTTGGCCGGTTCAGCAAGTTTAAGCAGCGAATCAGAGTGGACTTGCCGCTTCCGGACAAGCCCATGATAACAAAGGTTTCACCCTCGTATACTTCAAAGGATACATCATGCACTCCGACTGTATGACCGGTGTCTTCTAGAATTTTGTTTTTGGGTACTCCGCTTTTAACTTTTTCCAGTACGGCCTTGGGGTGGGGGCCGAAAATTTTTGTTAGATGCTCTACTTTAACTTTTACCGTCATTTCGACTCCTGCTTTCCAATTTTTTAATACTATTCCGGTATTTCGAACCGGTTGGCAATGCCCTGGGAAATTCTATCGATGATGATCGCCAAAAAGACAATACTCAACCCGGACTCAAAACCGCGAGCAATGTCTAACCGGTTAATGGCAATCAACACTTCCATCCCCAATCCCTTGGCGCCGATCATGGAAGCGATAACCACCATGGCCAGGGCCATCATGGTCGTTTGGTTGATTCCGGCCATAATAGTGGGCAGCGCCTGGGGAAGCTGCACTTTTGTAAGCAGCTGCCAGCGTGAGGAGCCAAAGGACTCGGCGGCTTCAACCATTTCCTTGGGTACCTGGCGAATGCCCAGGTTCGTCAGCCTGATCACCGGCGGGACCGCGTAGATGGTAGTGGCAAACACGGCCGGAACTTTCCCCAGATCAAAGAAAATTACGGCCGGAATCAGGTACACAAAACTGGGCATGGTTTGCATGCCGTCCAAAATGGGCTTGATTGCCGTATCCAAGTGGGAACTGTACGTCATTAAAATTCCGATGGGAATGCCGATTAACAGGGATATAACCACCGAGGTTAACACAATGGCCAGGGTCGACATCATTAATTCCCACAGGCCGAAGGTACCCACAATAAATATTAAAAGGGCAAAGACCAAACCGGATAACAGGTTTTTTAACCGCCATCCCAGAACAAAAACAACAGCCACCACAAGCCACCAGGGCAGCCACTGCAAGAACTTTTCACTATAAACCATGAACCATAAAATGCTGTTGTTTATTACGTCAAAAAATGCACCGTAATTGGCTTTAAGCCAATCTATTAACATATCTACATAAATGCCCAAATTAAAACGCCAGTAGTCCGGAAAATCATGCATAAACTCGTTTGGTTGCAGTGATTTACTGCAACCCCTTTCCCCCCACTCTGGATAATTTTAATTTAGTAAAATACAGAGAAAGTTGGTTTACCCGCGAAACCAACTTTCCCTGCAAGTATATCTTCTACATTTACTCCAGTGCAGCCTTCACTTTTTGAGCGATTTCTTCAGGCACCCAAGCGGTCCAAAGGTCTTCATGTTGCTTTAAAAACCACTTGGCGGCCTCTTTTGTGTCGACTTCGTTATCTTGCATGTAGGCCAGGGCTTCAGAGGTCAGCTGGCTGCTGGTTTGGTAGTGTTTTAAGAATTCCACCACTTCCGGGGCTTTTTCAGGCATACTGCTGTGCACGGCAACAGTAACATCATTGCTCGGCCATTCGCAGGCATACCCGTTGTTCCATTTTTCGTCGGAATACTCCTCATCTTCCAGCAAGGTAAGGTCATACTTACCGGTAATCCAGGTGGGCTCCCAATAATAACCGACCCAGGGTTTTCCCTCTTCCACGGCCTTGGCAATTCCGGCGGCCAGCGCAGTATCGGAACCGGGACGGAAGTAATTAAAGGTCTTGTCCAAACCGTAGTTTTGATATTTGGTATATAAAATTTCATCGACCTTCCAGCCCGGTATGGCACCGTAAATACGTCCTTTGCTCGGATCCTCGGGGTCTTTAAACAGCTCCCAGTATTTGGGCAGATCCTTGACTGATTTCAAATCCGGTGCCATGGGTTCTATTCCCCTGGCGGGATCTCCTTTGATGACAAAAGTAGGCACGTATAATCCCTGGGCATTGTCATCGAAATTTACGGAAACCTCGATTATTTCTCCTTTTTCAATGGCATCGTTATAGATGTCGATGATGTTTTGTTTCCACAATTCCATGTAAATGTCTATGTCCCCGTTTCTAAAGCCGGTAAAAGTAGCTGGGGTTGAACCGGGGATGACGTCGGTTTTGTACCCGTAACCATTTTCAATAATAAACCCGGCTACGTCGTTATGAAAACGAATACTGTCCCAACCGGGGTCGGCGAACACAAGGGTTGGTTTTTCTTTTTCCTTTGCGTTTTCATTGGCAGCTTGCTCACCTTGATTGCCGCAACCGGCAACAATTAACGAAATAGTTAAAATACATAAAAATACTAAAACCCGCGGTATCCCTTTACCGAAATTAATCATTTGCAACCTCCCTTGAATCTTTCTCAAAATTTTTCGCACTTCCAACTTATTATATATTAATAGTGTGCTGGTTTAAAACTGCTTAAAAATAAAAAATAACATAAAATAGGTTAATTATTCTGCGTAAATTACACATTACTATCTATTACTTACATTTAGGGAAACAAAACAGAGAGAACTCCCCGTTTTCAAAGGCTCTCTGTTAGTGATGTCTTTATAAACAGGGAAGCAGGCAGCTTTTTCCAGAAAAAGCTGCCTGCCCCTTTTTGTACCCTTTACAGAACTGCCCGGTGCCGCAAACCGGGTAGGGTCGGGCCCTCAAGCTGGAAGCAGATAAATACCGTCATAGTTAAAAAACCCCCGTGAAGGTGTTTTAACAGCACCGGGGTGAAGTAAGAATTACGCTAAATGACCCGGAGCCTGCCCAAGACCCCCAGCAGCAAGATACTGAAGCGGGACCTGCGCAAGGGATACAGTGATTTTACGGGGCGTCGTAAAACCTGCCCTCGTTGTTCATGAAGGTCTGCAGCGCGCTTTCCCGGTCCAGCGGCCCGCTGGTGGGGGTGGAACGCCCGGCAAAATATTTCACTATGCCCGAGTAAATGGCAAAGGCGACCTTGCCCTGGTAACCCGGGTCGCACATCAATTTTTCCTCCTTGGGGTTGGAAATAAAGCCTATTTCTACGATAACTGCCGGCATCTTGGCGTGGCGAGTGGTATAATAGTCCACTTCCTTGGCCTTGCGGCGGGTGTTTTTCAGCTGGCGGACCAGTTCGGCCTGGATACACTGGGCCAGCTTTTCCCCTTCCCGGGAACCGGGCTGGTAAAACGTCTGTGCCCCGTGTTCCCGGGGGCCTGATTTAAAGCTGTTGACGTGGATACTAATAAAAGCGTCGGCATTGCGGTCGTTGGCCAGGGCGACCCGCCTGGCCAGGTCCTGCCGCTTACGGGTTATCAAACGCCCGCCGCCGGGGTCGCTGAGGTCAACGTCCGTTTCCCTGGTGAGCAGCACCATGGCGCCGGCCTGGCTTAGGATGATGGCCAGTTTGCGCGACACCTCCAGGGTGACGTCTTTTTCTATAACACCCGACGGCCCCTTGGAACCGGGGTCAATTCCCCCGTGTCCCGGGTCGACGACGATAACCCTGTTGGCCACCGACCAAGACAACGCGGCGACTTTGCGGTTTTCCACGCCGTCCAGCACCGCCCGGCCGGCAAATACAACCGCCGCCGCCAGCGACAGCAGTAACAGCAAGTACCTGGCCCTCACCCTGAACACCCGCAGCATTTCGCCCACTCCTCCCGGCAATATAAACGGGGGGTGGCTTCACCCCCGTAAAAAAATATGCCGGGGCAAAGTGGGATATGCAATCATTTGTGCCCGGGCCCCGCGAGCCGCCGGGCAAAAAAGAAGGAAATACGCAATTTGCGTATTTCCTTCTTTCCTAACTTTAACGCTTGGAGTATTGAGGCGCGCGGCGGGCTTTCTTCAAGCCGTACTTACGCCTTTCTTTCATGCGCGGGTCTCGGGTTAAGAACCCCGCTTTTTTTAACACCGGGCGCAGGTTGGGATCCGATTCCACCAGCGCGCGGGCAATGCCCATTTTAATGGCACCCGCCTGGCCGCTGATGCCTCCGCCCAACACCTTGGCAATGACGTCAAAACGGCCGCTGGTTCCGGTAAGTTCCAGTGGCTGCCGGGCAATAATTTCCAGGGTTTTCCTACCGAAATATTCATCAATGTTTTTATCGTTAACTAAAAACTTCCCTTCACCGGGCCGCAAAAAAACCCTGGCCACCGCGTTTTTCCTGCGCCCGGTGCCGTAAAATTGTATTTGGGCCACTCACGCTCCTCCTTCCGACCGTTACATTTCCCAAATTTCCGGCTGCTGTGCTTGGTGAGGGTGCTCGCTGCCGCGGTACACCCGCAGTTTTCTGGCCATGTCCCTGCCCAAGCTGTTGTGGGGCAGCATGCCGGTAACGGCCTTGTAAACCGCCAGCTCGGGCTTGGTCTGCATTAACTGGTCGTAGCGGGTAGCCTTAATGCCGCCCGGATAACCAGAGTGACGGTAATACATTTTTTGCCGCAGCTTATTGCCGGTAAGCACTACTTTTTCCGCATTTATGATTATAACATGATCTCCGGTGTTGACGTGGGGCGTAAAATCGGGCTTATGCTTGCCCCGCAGTATTTTGGCGGCCTCGGCAGCCAGGCGCCCCAGCACCTTGCCTTCACCGTCGATAATGTACCACTTGCGTTTCACTTCCTGGGGTTTAGCCATATACGTTGTCCTCATCATTATTTACCTCCCGTTACAGAGAAAAACCGCAGGCAAACCGGGGGCTCGGGCGGTTGCCTTATGGGTCACACGTACGTGTATTTTATTACAAAGGTTTACCTGTGTCAAGGGGGTTGCCGCTCCCGCACAGGGATTCGTCAAAGTCAGCGTTCAAAGATGGCTCATTTAAATGCTTAAAACG
>ENA-OSAF01000191-OSAF01000191.1-marine-sediment-metagenome-genome-assembly--contig:-NODE-191-length-22519-cov-26.199653_pt1 | contig 22519 bp, 26 predicted proteins | sample MGYA00237872_ERZ529318 | MGnify/ENA primary metagenome ERZ529318 (study PRJEB26369, sample SAMN03142813) | marine sediment metagenome | biome: marine; feature: borehole; material: sediment... | reverse complement strand
AAAGTTTGTTAGATATATTAGCTTAACCCTTAACCAACTGTTTTGGAGAAGAACCAAATAATAAAAAAGTAGGACCGGTTTAATATCCGGTCCCTTTATCTTTGACGTGCTGAGAGCAAATTCTAAAATTTCAAGAGTAGGATACCAAAATCGAAAGGGTGACGTTTTTTACTGATGCTTAACTTCTTTAAAGAAGATGCGTTTGCTTTTGCCTTCAGTCCGTTTTATGGTTTCAGGCTTTAATATGGTAACTTCAGTTTTGATGGATAGCACAGATTTCAGGTGTTTTTGTATTTTGGTTTTTAATTCATTTATGCTGTATTCGTTTGCGATAAAATTGCTTGAGGGTTCAACCTGAACTTCCAGGCTGTTTTGGTGGCTCTTTTGTGAAACAACAAGCTGATAATGAGGAGATGCTTCTGGGATTTCTTTTAATACTGCTTCTATCTGGGAGGGGAAAACGTTAACCCCTCTGATGATGATCATATCATCGGTTCTGCCTTTAATAGCCGAAATTCTCGCCGTTTTCCGCCCGCATTTACATGGTGCCATGCTGAGGGTTACAATGTCCCTGGTTCTGTAGCGAATAACGGGGAAAGCCTCTTTGGTTAAAGTGGTGATAACCAGTTCACCTTCACACCCATCGGGCAGTACTTCTCCGGTATCTGGATCTATCACCTCTACCAGGAAATGGTCTTCAGATATGTGCATTCCCTTTCCAATTCCACATTCCCCTGCAACTCCCGGTCCCATAACTTCTGTCAGGCCGTAGTTGACGGTAGCTTTCATACCCCATTCCTTCTCTATTTCTTCCCTTAAAAGTTCTGAACAAGGTTCACCACCGAACAATCCCAATCTAACTTTTAAGTCCTTTTTGATGTCTATACCCTCTTTTTTCGCTACCTCTGCCATATGGAGAGCATAAGAGGGAGTGCTAACTAATACGGTAGTGCCGAAATCTTTCATCAGCATAAGCTGCTTGATGGTGTTTCCGCTGGAGGTGGGTGTGACCGTTGCTCCAACCTTTTCAAGACCGTAGTGGAGACCGAATCCTCCGGTAAAAAGCCCATAACTGAAAGCAATCTGGGCTATATCCTCCCTTGTTACTCCGGCCTGAATGATAATGCGGGCCATCAGGTCTGCCCATGTTTCAATATCTTTTTTTGTATATCCTACAACGACGGGTTTTCCTGTGGTGCCTGAGGATGCATGCAGACGAACAACATCTTTCATGTCTACAGCCAGAAGCTTAAAGGGATAGTTGTCTCTTAAATCTTCTTTAGTTGTGAATGGAAATTTTTTCAAGTCATCAAGACTGGTTATATTAGGAGAAAGGTTGAGTTTGTCAAACAGGGTTTTATAGAAAGGGACTTTTGCATAAACCCTTCTTAATGTAGTTTTGAGCCTATTTAATTGAATCTGTTTTATTTCCTTACGGGTAAAGGTTTCTGTTTTATCCCATATCATTTAGACACTTCCTTTCCTTGTGATTAAATATTTTTTCCAGGTGGGTTGAAGAAAACCCGGGTGTTATGAAGCTTACAGGAGGAACTATAAATAGAGGAAAGATCATGGCTATCGAACCCACCATTGGTATCAGTTTTGTGTTAAATCCAAAATACATGGAGAGACCGATGGAAACAATCAGTCCAGAAATGGCACCAGCCCAGGCTCCTGCTTTTGTTGTTTTTTTCCAGAAAAGCCCGTAGAGGTATGGTGCAAGGAAAACTCCTGCCACCGTTCCCCATGATATGGCCATCAAAGTCAGGATGATAGTGGGTTTCATGAGGGCTATTACAAGAGATAAGCCTATAAACATCACACACAGGAATCTCATTATGAGCATCAAAGGTTTTTTAGCGATATCGGGTTTTAAATATCCCTGAATTAGGTCCATGCTTATTGCTGAGCTGGATACAAGCACAAGGGATGACAAGCTGGACATGGAAGCAGACAGCACCAGAGCGAGTATTATAGCTGCCAGAGCTTCAGGCATGGCCATGCTGATCATTTTAGGTATTAGAACATCTGGATTGGGCCTCCCACCTTCTAGCGGGAGAGCTGCGAAGAACAATCTTGAAAAAGAACCCACAAGATACGCACCAAGACTTATGATGAGTGAAAAACATGTGGTTACAATCATTGCCGGTTTTATGGATTTTTCATTCTTTATTGAGTAAAATTTTTGAATCATCTGTGGCAGACCCCATGGTCCCAAACTGGTCAGCAGCACCAGGAAGAAAAGGGGCCAGAATCCCGGAGGACCTATTGGGGATGCGAGCTGGGGATTTATGGTGCTCAAGCTTTTTATTCCATTCAGCAGCCCGCCTACCCTGCCATGGTTTATGATATTGACAACCAGCAGGATTACACCGCCCAGCATTATGAAACCCTGGAACATGTCGGTAATGTTGACGGCAAAGTATCCACCCATGGTCAGGTATGCAGCAGTAAGCACAGCCATTAGAATCAGAGCCGTGGTGTAGTTGATATTAAAGACTCCTTCAAAAAGGTAACTCAACCCCATGTATACTGTTGCCGAGTAGGGAGTAAGGAAAATAAAAATAATTATAGAAGCAAAGAGCTTTAAACCCGGTGATTGATATCTTGCTTCAAGGAATTCAGGCATGGTTCGAACATTTAGACGAGCCGTAATTTCCCGGGTTGGTTGAGCCAGCAGTTTCCATGCCAGCAATGTTCCAATAAGGCTGTTACCCAGAGCTACCCATAATGAAGAGAGTCCGAAACTCCATCCTACTTTGCCTGCATATCCTATGAAAATAACGGCTGAAAAATAGGTTGTTCCATATGCAAAGGCTGACATCCATGGGCCTATTTTTCTACCGGCCAGGAAAAAGTCATTAAGATCCTTTGTTTTTCGCATACCAACATAACCAATGGAAAGCATCAAAATTATATATGAAGACAGCACTGCCGTTTTCATTTACATACTCCTTTCTAAATTTGTTTTTTTATGTAAAAGACTGCATGGTTTTAAACAGATGTATTCGGAATAAATAAAATTCCCTCCTCACAGATGTCAAATCATTTATTTATCAAGTCAACAAAAAAAGCTCATCCTCATGGGACGAGCTTTTGGCCGTGTTACCACCCAAGTTGATTTACCTGCGGATGTATAGTTCTGAAAACATTATTTTAAAACAAAACCTCGTTCCTATTTAGGGACAAGGTTTCCGTGTTACCACCCTAATTGATTTATCCTGTAAAAGCAGAAAAGCTCATCCCCATGGGACGAGCTTTTAGCCGTGTTACCACCCAAGTTGATTTATCCGCAGGATAAATCCACTCTCATTCCGTAACGTGGAAAGCTTTCGGCAGAACCTACTTGTCTTAACGTTCAGCCCTGCAGTTTGGGAATGTATTTCACCCAAAGGATTTAACCGGTTTACAGCACCCACCGGCTCTCTGAATAAACCCTAAGGGTTACTCTTTCCCGCATCACTTTTAGTATATTAATTTTAATAAATATTATATGTTACTGCAAAAATTATGTCAATGAGAAAATCATGATTTTTTAAAATTCTTACCACGTTTTTAGAGCAGGTTTTTGCAAAATTATATAGAAGTATAAAACTTATGAATATTGAAACCCCATCTTTAAAATTTTGGGGAGGAGGCAGATAATCCATCGATGGAAACAAAATTGTTTGAAGGAAAACCTGTTGAGGAAAGGCTCAGATGGCTTGAGGCAGTGATTGATTCAGTCCACAATGGAATTGTTGCAGTTGATGCAGATGGCAGGATTATTTTGTTTAACAAAGCGGCTGGTGATATACTTGGATTCGAAAAAGAGGCAGCATCGGGTAAATTCGTAAAGGATGTTATTCCCAACACTCAATTAATCAACACCTTTGAAAAAGGCCGCAGGGGAATAGGCAAAATTATGAAGATAAATGGCAAAATTGTTTATACCAACCGTACTCCTATTATGTATGAGGATCAGATAATAGGAGCTATTGCCGTTTTTCAAGACATAACGGAGATAGAAAATTTAAAGAGAGAATTAAAAGAAATGGAAAACAACCTGGAAATTCTCGAAACGGTAATAAACAGTGCATATGAAGGGATAATCGTCGTGGATAAAAACGGGTATATAACCAAATTTAACAGGGCATATGAAGATTTTTTGGGGATTAAAGAAAAAGATATTTTGGGTAGACACGTAACTGAGGTAATAGAAAACACCAGAATGCACATTGTGGTCAAAACTGGCAAAAAAGAAATCGGTCATGTCCAGAGGATTCAGGGGCATGATATGATAGCTAGCCGTATCCCCATCAAAAGGAATGGAAAGATAATCGGAGCGGTAGGGAAAGTTCTCTTTCAGGATGTTAAGGAATTAAAATCCCTTACCCAAAGATTACAAGTCCTGGAAAGCAAATGGAACCGTTATAAAGGCGAAATTAAGAGAATGCAGGAAGCTAGGTATTCCTTTGAAAACATCATAACTCAGAACAAACAGATGGAACGAATAAATTATTCAAAACAGGGGTTCTGAACAAAAGGGTTCAGAACCCCTATTTTTTAAAAGGTATTGGCCTGGATTTGTGGAACATATATTACAAAACAGATTTAAAGTTTTAATAGGGAGGGAAGATTTTGAATAAAGCGAATGGCAAAATAGACGAGATTGTGGATAAAATGTCCAGGACCATGGCAGATTTATATTATTTCATGGCAAAAGAAGTAGTGGATGAATTTGGTGATAGAGGTAAGGATGTGATCAAACGAGCGGTTATAAAGTACGGCGAGTTTAGAGGTAGAAAAATAAGAGAAAGAGTTTTATCGAAAGGGCTACCTTTGACTGTTGAAAATCTCGGTAAATTTTATGATCTACCTTTGGGATATGCATGGAAATCGAAAAAAATAAAGCAGGAGCAAAATCTTTTGGAAAAGAAAGTTACTTACTGTCCCTTTGCTGAGGAGTGGAAGCAACTTGGTGGAGAAGAACTGGGTCTCATTTACTGTCTGCAGGATGAAGCCCTTAGAAAGGCATATAATCCTGATTTTATTTTTAAGCAATTCACAAATGTGCTTTCAGGGAGTAGAGACTGTCATACCGTACTAAAGCAGGATAAAAACTAATATGGTTGTGTAGTTGATTCAACATTATTCATTATATATGTAAACGGCTCATTCTGGAGGCAGGGCCTTAATCAAAAGGAGCTTAAGATTATTGGCAAATGAAACCAACCGAAGAGAAGGAGCAAAATCGGATGGAGGGGACAAGAGGTCTACGGAAGGATTCGCCGACAGGATGCCGCATTGAATCCGGTCTCCGGCACTCAACTCACTGTGTATCTTACGGGTAACAACAATACTCCTGTATAACGATACTCAATTTTCAAATTTAACTCAACAAGTAAACACCAGGTTGAGTGTCGGATTCCATCCAGAAAGCTATACGCAACGTTGATTAAAGGCCCTGCCTAAATATGTAAAAAGCTGCTAATAAAAAGGTATAGCCATAAAAACTAAATAAAATACATGGAAGTTTCCTTGCACAGATTAAAGATAAGGTGGAAAGTTTTAAAAAGAAAAGGATATCTCTGCAGAGAATTTTTTTATATACTCCTAACATTTACACTAATAAATTCAAAAATTAAAAAGGGTTTTATTGAAATATAGCGAAGCAAATTTTATAATAAAAAACAAGTTTTATAAAAATTTTTGTGAGACGGGGTTATACAGAAAATGTTTTTTAAGTTTATCATTTCAATTTTAATTCTCGTTTTACTTATAAGGAAAAAACTTAATCTGGGAATTGCGTTGATAATTGATGCAATAGTCATTGGGTTGCTTTTTAATATAGGTTTAAAGAAAACGGCCTTAGCGATTGTAGGAGGAGCAGTATCCTGGCAGACCTTGGAACTAACAGGAATCCTCACATTGATTTTGTTTTTGGAAAACATTATGCGTAAAAATTTGTTTTTGGATAAAATACTTAATGCCCTAAAAAACCTTGTAGGCGATTACAGAATTGTAGCCGCTATGATTCCTCCTTTTATCGGATTCCTGCCTTCTGCGGGAGGCGCTCTGTTTTCAGCACCTCTTGTCCAGGAAGCTGTAGGGAAAAACAGATTATCTCCCGAAAGGAAAGCCTTTATAAATTACTGGTATAGACACATCTGGGAATACATGTTTCCCCTTTATCCTGCTGTTATTCTTGCTGCAAGAATAATTGATGTTGAATTAAGTGCTTTTGTAAAGACGATGATCCCCTTTACATTAATAGCCGTTTTGCTTGGTATTCCCTTTGGTTTTTATAATGCTTCGAAGAATTATAATGACAAACAAAACAACCAGTTTAGAATCCAGCACCTTAAAGATTTCTTCATTGGAATCAGTCCCATCCTGTTTGTTTTGATTATGTTCTTCGCATTTGGGATTAATCTTTTTATAAGTTTGTTTGTGACTGTTGTGGTTTTGACTGTATTCTTCAGATATACCTTAAAGGATTATAAGAAACTTTTGATTGAAGCTTTTTCTCCCAAAATTCTTGTGCTCGTTTTTGGTGTAATGATTTTTAAAAACACCCTTAGTGTATCGGGTATTGTTCAGAGAATACCTGCAGCCATGATGAGCATTGATATCCCTGTAGAATCTATGTTTTTTTTGTTACCCTTTACCATAGGTGCCCTGACAGGACTTTCTTTAGCAAGTGTCGCGACAACCTTTCCTATACTGGTAAGCCTGCTTCCTGAGATGGATTTATCTTTGATGGCTTTTGCTTATGTCAGTGGTTTTGCTGGTGTAATGATCACCCCACTCCATTTGTGCATGATCTTTTCAGCGGAATTTTTCAAAGCCCGGGTGAACCAAATTGTTGTAAGGGTGATGATTCCCGAAATCATTTTGATTGCCTTTGCTTTTTTACGGACCATAAGTTGAGTTGTATAAGTTAACGGAGAAATGATTTTAAAGTTAACGATGGGATAGTGTGCTGGGTTTTAAAAAGCCAAGTTCTGATATAAGACTGGAGGGAAATTTGATGGATATCAAGGGTGAAACATTGAACTTACATGAAGAGTTAAAGGGTAAAATTGATTCTACTGTAAAAAGTCTCTTTTTCAATAAAATCACTCTATATCTTGTGATAATATAAAACCACACCCACAACATATAGATCGAATTTCTTCTAAAAGGTGTTTCTACACCAAAATCAAAATTGAAAAAGATTAATGTAAAAGGAATTTTGACAAAGAAAGGAGTCGTTAAATTGGATCTCTGGCTTATTGAGCATCAAACGAATAACTATAAGTTAAACTGGAGAGTTAAGGGCATTGTTTGCCACAAACGAACGAAAGTTCAGGACCTCCTCGTGTTAGAACTAGAAGAATTTGGAAGAGCGCTGGTTTTAGATGGAGCAATTCAGGTTACAGTTATGGATGAGTACATATACAATGAGATGATAACCCATGTTCCCCTGTGTATCCATAAAAATCCTCGAAAGGTCTTGATTATAGGTGGAGGTGATGGGGGAGCTCTTAGAGAAGTTTTGAAGCACGGAACAGTTCAAAAGGTTCACCTGGTTGAAATAGATGAAGAGGTCATAGAGGTTTCCAAAAAATACCTTCCTTCTATGGGAGACAGTTTTAATGATCCAAGGGTGGATGTTGTGATCGAAAACGGTAAAAACTATGTTGCAAATACCCATGAAAAGTATGATGTAGTGATAGTTGACTCGTCCGATCCAGTAGGTCCTGCTGTTACGCTATTTCAAAAACAGTTTTACAAAAACTGTTATAGAATATTAAATGAAGATGGTGTTCTCTCAGCCCAGACGGGGTCACCCTTTTTTTACAAAAAGACATTAAACCGTTCTTTTAATTTTATTAAATCTTTGTTCAATCATACCCACCTGTATCTGGCTTGTATTCCCACATACCCAAGCGGTCTGTGGAGTTTTACAATAGGTTCAAAAAAATATGATAAAAGCAGCGGGAATCCTGAAAAAGCAAATAACACGAAATACTTCAACGCAGAAGTGTATCGTTCGTGTTGGGGGCTTCCTGAATTTGTAAAAAAAATATTAGAAGGGGATGTGGAATTTTAAAAACAAATATGGTAGAATTTACACACAGCATAAACCAACCACATGGAGAGAGGTAACATGATTATGTTTACCATAAAAAAACCCTTTATATAATTTTGATTTGTTTGTTGCTTCTTTCTGCTGTGGGTTGTGAAGGCAAGAAAAGCAGTGTCAACAGCAGCGACACTATAGCAGCGATGGATAATTGCAGGAAGTTTAGAACACAAAGTCGAAAAATATCAAATGCGACATACATGCTGCCTGCAGCACCAGCAGAAGGATGAAAATCTACGCTTTTACTAACCGGTTCCGACGTAGTGACTTAATTTGAACAGTTAACCAGGATTGGCGAAATCGAGGGTAGAAGTGAACCCGAGGATGGGACGTCCAAGACCGTCCTTTGACATATGGATACGGAATAGGACGGGAAGCCCGATGGAGCAGGCTGCTGAACATTGACCTGGTTTGCCAAATCCGGGAACTAAACTGGAACGAAGTCTTGATACATGAACTATTTTCAGGGCAGAAGTTTATGATGTTATTTGGGGAGGAGAAACAGTGAAAAAAGTCGCAGTAGTGCTGGCAGTGATTATGTGTTTTTTAGCCTTCACAATGGATAAAGTTGAAGCTGAAAGTGATAGTGTAAAGCTTGTAATTAACCAGAAAGCTGTCAAATCCGATGTTTCTCCGATTATCAGAAATGGAAGAACACTGGTACCCATCCGCATTATTTCTGAGAAGCTGGGGGCAAGAGTGTATTGGGATGGAAAAGAGAGGACCGTCACAATAAAAACCTTTAACAAAAACATTTTATTGAAAATCGATCATACCCGAGCTTTTCTTAATGATAAAGAAATTACCCTTGATGCGGCAGCCACAATTATAAGCAACAGAACAATGCTGCCCCTTCGTTTTGTGAGTGAAGCTCTGGGTGCTGATGTTAAGTGGGATGGTTCCACACGCACTGTGTATGTGAATCAAAGTGTAGAACTGGTAGATGTGCGTTATGTAAATACTGGTAAGGAACAGTTGATCGAGATCTCCGGTTCAAAACCAATGGAATTTTCCACATTGACTTTGACAGATCCAGATAGAATCGTTGTTGATATAAAGAACTGTGTGATAAAAGGAGCAAAACCCGAACTTAAGGTTGCACAAAACGGAATTATTAGAATTAGATCGGGGCAGTTCCAGGTAAATCCAAACATCAGTAGAGTAGTGATTGATCTGGAACGACCCTTTGATTATACCGTTGAGGTTTCAGAGGATGGAACTAAGCTGATTATAAAGCTGCAGGTTTTTATAAATGAAGTCAAAATAAGCAATTTGGAGGACAGAGTAAAAGCAATAATAGAAACTTCGGGGCCGGTGAACTTTGTTTCCAGTGTATTGGAAGATCCTTACAGGGTAATCATAGACATACCCAACTCTGTGTTAAATACTGCTGAAAATGTAATGCAAGTAGAAAACCGATTTATAAAAAGAATTAGAATGGCTCAATTCAGTGTTAATCCCAATACGGTAAGGATTGTTTTTGATTTAAAGGAAGAAGTGGATTACAATGTTATTGCTGGAGAAAAAGGAATTGAAGTAGAGTTTAAAATCCAAGATAATATAAAACACATCAATTATAAATCATATGATAAGTATACAAAAATAATGATTGAATTGAGTTCCAAAAGCGAATATTTTGTAAAAAGAATTTCCCATGAGCGTATTGTAATCAGTTTACCCGAAATAAAGGCGGGTAAAATGACAGATAAAACGATACATATAAATGATAGTGTTGTTGAAAGTATCCATACCGTTCAAACTGAAGAGGGTACAGGAATCATCTTAAACCTTCCGTATTATTTTAAACACAAAGAGATAAGCCGGTCACCTTCTAAATACATAGCCATCAAAATTTTTAAAACACCATTACTGGATAAACTGATCGTCATTGATGCCGGACATGGTGGTGATGAACCGGGAGCCATCAGTCCCTCCGGTGTTATGGAGAAGGACCTGACTCTGGATATAGCCAAGAGGTTAAATGAACTGCTGAAAAAAGCTGGTGCAAACACCTTTATGATTAGAGAAACGGATGTGACTGTTCCCTATCAGATCAGGCCGGATGTAGCAAATAAGCTTGACGCTGATTTGTTTTTTAGCATACACATAAATGCATATTACAATCAGACAATTCATGGAGCTGAAACACTATATTGTCCCGGCAAAGGAGATGAAAGCAAAAAGCTGGCACAGATTGTTCAAAACAACATGGTAGAAAAGCTGGGACTGGAGGATAGGGGAATATGGGGAAGGACAAATCTGGTGGTTCTAAGAGAAACAAAAATGCCTGCAGTGTTGGCGGAAGTGGGTTATCTTACCCATCCAAGGGAAGAAAAAATGCTCCTTGATGGGGATTTCAGGCAGAGGGTTGCAGAGGTTTTGTTTGAATCCATAATAGAATATTATACGGATGAGTAAGGAGGGTTAAATCTACCCCTCATTTTTTATTGACATGGGCTGGATTATTTGATACGATACACAATTGTAAAAGTAATAAACTGGAAATTATTAATGATAGAGCCAGTCTGTTATTAAAGGAGGATATTGATGATTATGCTCATTCTGGGTTATCTGCTGATATTTTTTTTCAGGGTTGTGGATGTATCCCTTGCCACCCTCAGGACATTAATGATTGTGAGGGGCAGGAGACTTCAAGCGGCTTCGATAGGCTTTTTTGAGGTGATAATATACATTATCGCTTTAAAAAAGGTAGTAAGTACCCTCGATAATCCCTTTAGCCTTTTGGCATATGCCCTAGGTTTTGCTGCAGGTAATTATGTAGGTAGCTTTATAGAGGAAAAGATAGGGATTGGCTGTATTACAGTGCAAGTGATCGCAAAAAACGATACGGGGCAATTACAGGAAGTTCTGAGGAATCAGGGGTTTGGTGTTACTGTTATCGAAGGTATGGGTAAAAAAGGCAGAAGAAACATTTTAAACATAATATTAAGGAGAAAAGACCTGCCCAGCTTAATGGAAAATATTAAGAGTATAGATGAAGATGCCTTTATAGCTGTCATGGATGCCCGAACAACATACGGTGGATACATTAGAAATATACGAAAGGGAAAGTGATAAGGGGATGTTGGTTCTAAAATTATCTTTAAAAAGTTAAGAATAGTTGCCCCCTAAAGTTTATATAATATAATGAATATTACTTTAGGGGGTCAACAAACATGAAATACAAAAAAATTTTGGTTGTTGCGCTAATTGTTTTGTTCTTAATGGGGCAAACAGGCTGCGGTTTTTTCGGTAAAGATGAGCAACAACAACAGGAAGAATTAGAAGAAAATTCATCAGAAGAGAATGGTGAAGTTACCGAAAAAGAGCCTGTTGAGGAAACTTCCCAGACGACCCAAGTAAAAATGCGCCAGACAGTATTCTATTATGTAAATCAGGAAGGATTTTTGGAGCCTTTTATGATGGAGATACCCTGGGTAACAGGAATAGGGAAATCAGCAGTAAAACATTTGATAGATTCACCTGAAATCAGTGAAAGATTAGAAGGAACGGGGCTAAAACCAGTATTACCTGAAGGCACGGAAATACTTGGCCTGGCAATAAAGGAAAATGGTTTGGCAAGGATCGATTTCAATGAAAAATTTTTGAATACGAAGAGTTTGCAGGAAGAGAGAAATGCGGTCAAAGCTGTTGTCTATACCCTGACAGAGTTTCCTACAATAAGTAAAGTAAGATTTATGATAGAAGGCAAATTTTTACATAAGCTCCCTCATGGTACATACGTTGGAGAACCGTTAAGTAGAGCGGATTTTGATTAATTGTAAGCCTTTCTTTTTTGCTTGGAAGACAGACAAGCTATCAATTAAAGCATTGAAATCACACACCAGTTTAAATATAATGTTTTAAAAGGAGTTGATTGCATGGAAAGGATTGATAAAAGAAAAAATGATGAATTGCGCCCTGTAAAGATTACCAGAAACATCAATAAATATGCGGAAGGATCTGTATTGATTGAGATGGGTGATACGAAAATTATCGTTACAGCCACTGTTGAAGACAAGGTACCGCCCTTTTTAAGGGGCCAAAATAAAGGGTGGGTTACCGGAGAATACTCCATGTTACCCCGTTCAACCCAGGAAAGAAACATAAGGGAAGTGGCTAAAGGCAGGACCAGCGGAAGAACACAGGAAATTCAAAGACTAATTGGACGAGCACTCCGTTCCATCATAGACCTGGATGGCCTTGGAGAACGAACAATATGGATTGATTGTGATGTGATACAGGCAGATGGAGGTACCCGAACGGCTTCTATAACAGGGGCTTTTGTTGCTCTTTTTGATGCCCTCGCTTATTTGCTAGAAAATAAGCAGATCGAAGCCTTTCCAATAAAGAACTTTATGGCTGCTGTAAGTGTTGGGATCGTAGATGGTGAAGCCCTATTAGACCTGAATTTCCATGAGGATTCCAAAGCCAAGGTGGATATGAATGTAGTAATGAGTGGAGATGGAAAAATTATTGAGATTCAGGGGACGGGGGAAGAGTCTCCTTTTACTCGAGAAGACCTGGAAGAACTGCTGGCACTTGCTGAAAAAGGTATAAAACAACTGATAGAATACCAGAAAGAGGTAATCGGTGAAAAGATTTCGTTAATGGAAGGGAAATAACATGAAAAGAATTGTCCTTGCTTCAAAAAATGATGGTAAACTAAGGGAATTTAAAGAATTCTTTTCAGATTTGAACATAAAAATCGTTTCTATAAAAAGTTTCGGAAGTGTTCCTGAAGTTGAGGAGGATGGTAGCAGCTTTGAGGAAAATGCTATTAAAAAGGCTGAAGCAGTTTACAATTTTATCAGAGAACCTGTTATAGCCGATGATTCGGGTTTAGAAGTGGATTTTTTAGGAGGAAGACCAGGGATATATTCTGCCAGGTTTGCTGGAGAAAAAGCCACAGATGAGGAAAATAATGATAAGCTGTTGAAGCTCTTAAAAGGAGTAAGCTTAGAACTGAGAACAGCCAGATTTGTCAGTGTAGTAGCTTTAGTATGGGATGGCAGGAAAATATACACGGCTAAAGGCAGTTGTGAAGGGTATATAGGATACGAGCCAAAAGGCAGTGGTGGTTTTGGATATGATCCCATTTTTGTTATTCCAGAGTATAATAAAACTTTTGCCGAACTCCCCCTTGCACTGAAAAACAGGATAAGCCACAGAGCCAGAGCCCTAAAGAAAATGAAAAAAACCATTGAGAATTTGATAAACTCTAGCTAATGCTGCTTCAACCAATTTGGGTAGCTTTTAGCAAATAATTGGAACTGCTCCGAAAGATTCAAGGCGAGTGTTTTTTCTGGCTTAATGGGTGCTCAAACTGCTAAACAGCTGCTAAAAGAGAGGCTTCTCTCAATTCGTATTTCTCCTAATATCTTACATAAATGTTCCACATTTTGTCAAAGCGCAGATGCGATTATGAGATACAGCGCTAGTAATTAAAAGAATGGAAGGTAGATGATGTTGAAAAAGATAGGTGTTCTTAGCGATAGCCATGAAAATGTTGATATTGTTTTTAAAGCAGTAAAAAAAATGGGCCCTGTAGATTTACTGCTGCACGCAGGGGATGGTGTGAAGGATGTAATAACATTAAGCAAAAAAATAGGTATAAAAGTGGAGTGTGTTAAAGGAAACTGTGACTTTATGGTAGATTTTCCTGAAGAAAAAGTGATAACTTTTTATGATTACAGGATCCTGCTTACACATGGTAACCTTTACGGTATAAAACACAGTCTAAATAAACTCTACTTTAGAGCAAAGGAGACAAAAGCTGACATTGTTGTATTTGGTCATACCCATGTTCCTTTAAAAATCTGGTGGGAAGATGTTTTGTTTTTTAACCCTGGTAGTGTATCCAAACCTGTGGGTAACAATCCTGGTTCTTGTGGTGTTATCACAGTGGATAACAGAGGAAATATTACCGGGGAAATAATAAAAATGGGATAGGTGTTGCATATGGAAAAACTCAGTGTCAGATTGGGAGACAGATCTTACAAGATAATAATCAAACCGGGAATTATTGAAGATATTGGCAGCTTTGTGAAACCTGTTTTAGAAGACAACAAAGTTATGATTGTAACCGATGAGAACGTAAACATGGTTTACGGTCAAACCACAAAAAAGTCACTAGACCAGCAGGGAATTGAAACCTATCTGGGTGTAGTTTCACCGGGAGAAAGCTCAAAAACTTTAAGTGTTGCAGAACACCTGCTGGAAGAGTGTTTGAACAAAGGTCTGAAAAGGACCTCCACCATAATTGCCCTTGGAGGCGGTGTTGTTGGAGACCTTGCCGGTTTTGTTGCTGCCACATACATGAGAGGGATAAATTATGTCCAAATACCCACCACTCTGCTAGCCCAGGTTGACAGCAGTATTGGAGGTAAAGTAGCTGTGAATCTCACTCAGGCCAAAAATATTGTTGGAACGTTTTACCAACCAAAACTGGTTTTGATTGATCCCAACACTCTTAGTTCCCTTCCGGAGAGGGAGTTTCGAGCAGGAATGAGTGAAGTGATCAAATATGGAGTGATAAGGGATGAAGAGTTTTTCCACTGGCTCGAAAAAAACATAGATCATTTGAAAGACATCAGGAATCTGATATACATCATAAAAAAATCATGCCAGATCAAAGCCAGAATTGTGGAAAGGGATGAAGAGGATAGGGGTATCAGGGCTATATTAAATTTTGGTCATACCATCGGGCATGCTCTGGAGGCTGCTGGAAGGTACTCTGTCTTTAAACATGGAGAAGCTGTAGCTATAGGGCAGGTAATGGAATCCAAAATAGCATGTAACAGAGGATTGATAACACAGGATGTAGTTGATAGAATTGATAATCTTCTCAAAAAAGCTGGTTTGGAAACGGAAATTCCGGAATCCTTTAAAGAGGAGATATTAAAAAACATGAAAAATGATAAGAAATCTACTGTAGACAGCAACTACTTTGTACTTCCAATAATTTTAGGCAAGGTTGACCTGTTCCCTGTAAGTATGAGAGAAATCAGAGAAAACATATTTTGAAGTTGTTCTAAGCCTTCCTGAGGTGTTTCCATTCTACGGTGCTGAGGCCTGCTGAATTTCCAGCGTTTCTTAGGGCTTTTGTTACCTGCATTGGTCAAAATGGTGTATAGGCATGAATATCTTACGTTTATACCCTCATGTCCAGTGAGGCGTTCCATAAAGTGCTTGAAATTAGAGTTTTTGTAAGTGTCGGATTGTTTTAACGCTATAATTTAGTTTTTAATTTCACCAGTGATTGTATGCTGAGGTTTACGGCCTAAACTTTTTGCAGTTTCTATGGTGGTCATTTTGCCTTCTGTCAATAGCTTGTAAAAATGTCACCTTAAAAAGGGGTTAATTATCGTGAGAAAATGTTACTTTTAAACTGAAAATTTAACCGGGCCCGGGCAATTGTAATTATTCCGTTCGGCCAGTCAAGGGTAAAGTGAACGGGCTTCGCCCGCCCTTGACAGGCCTCACTCCATAACTTTATATGAATTAAGCTCGGTTAAGGGAGTCATATTCAGGCATATTCCGTGAGGGGAATTCCCTCAAGCATTTTTAGAGTATCCGTGCCCCCCATTAAGCCCCCTAACTAAATTGGACACTTATGGTCTTAACAAATATAATAAAAGTGTTAGGGGGTAATTAAGATGCAAAGGAAGAAGTATACTAAAGAATTTAAAGAACAGGTAATCAAAGAAGCAATGGAAACAGGTAATAGCTCGGTTGTAGCCAGACGATATGATTCAAATTCGAATATGGTTGCCCGCTGGGTCAGAGATTGTTGGTTACCATATTGGTCTTCGATGTGAGGGCAAGGATGCCTCTAGAGTTTTGGAGCAATCTTTATGGAACAGAATTATTAAACAGTAATAAAAAGCCAGTTATCCGTTCTGATAACGGACCGCAGTTTACATCCCATATCTTTGAGAATACCTGCAGCAACCTAGGAATTGAACATGAAAGGATACCATGCAGAACACCCAACTTAAATGTACATCTCTGTTTTTTACTTCTCCATTATAGTACAAAATCTTCGAACCATGCGGTTTTAAAGGCAGGTTTCTCAAATAGCGGCCAAATGAATCTTCTTCAGCCTTAATTCTCTTAAACCCTTTTGGAACCCTTATTCTTTCCTGTATTGTGTTTTCATCCGGGTTAATCAGTTCCGTCATACCATGCTCTGAAGTCGATAAATTATCTTGTTCATCGATTATCGGCAGACTATTCTGGCGTTGAAAATTATCTCCTTTTTCCATGCAGCCAGTCAGAAGTAGAACAATAAACAAAATGATCAATTTTTTCATATCGATTCCCCCAGTAGCTTTTTTAAAACTGATTTAAACTCCTCTGGTATAGGTGCTTCAAATTCCATGTATTCTCCCGTAGCAGGGTGATACAAACTTAACACCTGGGCATGTAATGCCTGAGTATCTAGGCCTATATCGTTTTTAGCTTTGCTGTATTTCGGATCACCCACCACTGGATGTCCAATGTATGCCATGTGAACCCTTATTTGATGGGTTCTGCCTGTATCCAAAAAAACTTTAATAAGGGTAAAATCCTTAAACCGCTCAAGGACTTCAAAATGAGTCACTGCGTGTTTGCTGTTTTTATCAGTGACAGCCATTTTTTTTCTGTTAACAGGATGTCTTCCGATGGGGGCATTTATAGTACCTTTTTCTTCTTTTATACACCCGTAAACCAAAGCTATATACCTTCGTTTTATTTTTCTTTGTTTGATCTGTTCCACAAGCTTACGGTGGGCCGAATCGTTTTTGGCTGCCACCATAACTCCTGAGGTGTCTTTATCCAATCTGTGGACAATACCCGGTCTTATTTTGCCATTTATACCTGATAGGTTGTCACAGTGATACAAAAGGGCATTAACCAGTGTCCCGGAATAATTTCCAGGAGCCGGATGTACAACCATTCCCTTTGGTTTATTTACAACAATAATATCATCATCCTCATACAGTATATCAAGGGGAATCCTCTCAGGTTTTGCCTCAAGTTTTTTGGGGGGAGGTATGAATATTCTTACTGTTTCCCCCATTTTAACCCTGTAATTAGATTTTTGGGAAGCCCCATCTACGGTTATATATCCTTTTTTTATCAGCTTTTGTGCATAGGACCTGGATAAATTCCTGATTCTTCTGGTAATAAATACATCCAATCGTTCATTATTACCATCTTCAACATAAAATTCCATTGTTTTCATAATGAAACTCAACTCCCGTTCACTGCTCAGGCCCTTTTTTCCGAAACAACCATTATTTCATAAATGAGGATCCCTACACCAAACACAATAGCCATATCTGCCATGTTAAAAACGGGCCATATTCTAAAATCTAAAAAGTCTATCACATAACCGAATTTTACTCTATCGACAAGATTTCCTAATGCTCCTCCAATTTGTAGTGAAAGTCCAAATCTCAACAGTTTTTTGTTAGAAGGTATGTGTTTTAAATATATGAGTATAAGCACTACAATCACAATGCTGATTATGATAAAAAACAGAGTTTTGTTTTTTAATATACCGAAGGCTGCTCCTGGATTCTGCACATAGGTAATGTGAAACACATTTCGTATAATAGGTAAAGACTGAGCAACAAAAAAGTTTTTTGTTATATAATACTTTGTCACCTGATCTATCATCATTACTAACATTACAGTTACAATAAATACCATTTCAAACCACACTCCCACCCTTATTTTGTTTATGGAATAAAAAGAATCCCTTAGACAAGGGATGCTGTCATCTCTAATCCAGTTCATTTTTTTCATCATCATCTTTATCATCAATTATCTCATCGGTTCTTTCGACTATACCCCGTAATTCATTTCCATCAACAACAGTATCATTATAATCATTGGATTCAGGTATATCCTGAGGAGAATTGGCAGTTCCGTACCTTGCTACATCCTGCCATGCATCTTCCCCATCATATTCCATAGCATTTGAAATATCCTCATCCAAAAAACTCCTTCCAAAAGGCGGGTTCAAGACATCCTCCTCAATAGGTCTTGGCCTTTCAGCTTCAATTGTATCTTCTTTCCTCTGACATTCCTCACAACATGCTGCATACGGAACTGCTTCCAGCCTCTCTTTTGGGATGTTTTGACCGCAGTTTTGACATTTACCATAGGTCCCTTTTTCTATTCTTTCTAATGCTTTGTTTACCTTTGCCAGCAGGATCTTTTCATTGTCTCTAAGAGAAATATCTTTCCCCCTTTCAAAGGTCTCAGCACCCAAATCTGATGAATGATTGTCATAACTGGATAGTTCCTGGACCACATCCTTAAGAGGAGTTCGCGTCTCTTCATCAATGTTTTTAATTTCTTTTTCTATATCCGATTTCATTGCCATAAGTTTATCCCTGTAGAGTTTTAATTCTTCAGAATCCATCAGTTTTCCTCCTCTATTTGATTATCTTAACTACTTCATCAAGGGATTTTTTAGCAGGTGAAGATGGGATTGTCTCTGGATAACCAATAGGTAGAAGGGCTACGGGTCTCAATTTATCAATATCCACACGTATATAATCAGCAACTTTTCGTTCATTAAAAGCTCCTATCCAGCAGGTTCCAAGGCCAAAAGCCCATGCAGCAAGCATCATGTTTTGAATTGCTGCAGCAGTATCCTGAATAGCATAAAGGGTTCTCCCTCGTTCACCATATTCTGCTTCAGATGCTTTTAAATCCGCAACAATTACAACAATGACGGGAGCACTGTGTATCCAGGGCTGGCCGCATCTAACTGCAAGCTGATGAATACTTTCTTTTTTTAGGAACACATAAAAGTGCCACGGCTGCAGATTACCTGCCGAGGGAGCCATATTCCCTGCCTCCAGTATTCTTGCCAGAGTTTGCTGAGGAACGGGATCCGGTTTGAAATCCCTTATACTGCGCCTTTCTTTGATAGCCCCAATTACATCTTTTGTCATCAATACAAGCCTCCTCTCAGTTTTACTAACTGTTCAGACATTATTCCAACTGTTCAGACACTATTCTAACAAGCTCAGCAATAAAATCGCCAATTAAAGGGAGGTTTAAAACCACGAGGCGCTGCAGTACATACAAAATAACAGCTCCCAACAACGTAAAACCTACAGCCATACCAAAACCCCTGGCAATTCCTGCAAAAAAGTTTATAAAAAAGAGCCTTCTGGGATTTTTCAGCATCTCCACATATTCTGCCAATTTCATCTTCTCGATGTTTACTGATAGCTCTTCAATTTTCTTGTTTATTTCCTCAAAAGGGTCTTTTCCCATCTTCATACCTTCTTTACAATTAATTTATCCATGTTTATATTGAAATTATTCAAGGTCTTTTAAGTGTGTTATAATACTACTGACGATTTCATAGGAATTATTTGCTGCAAGATGCACGAACCGTCTGTAATCCTCAGCTGCTCTACCATCAGCTGTGTCTGAAATTGAACGAATAATAACAAAGGGGATATTGTTTAAGAAACACACATGCCCAATTGCCCCACCTTCCATTTCAACACAGCTTCCATTAAAGGTTTTTCTTAATCTTTCCTTTTCATCGGGGTCTGAAACAAACCTGTCGCCTGTTAACACCTTTCCCAGATATATCTTGTTGTATCTTAAACAAGACCTGCTGCAGTTATATGCTACATCTATCAAATCTTTATCAGCCAAAAATTCTCTTCTGTTCATCCTTGGAATATATCCAGGTTCGTATCCAAAGGCCGAGACATTCACATCATACTGTATAACACTGGTTGAAATCACTACATCACCAACTTGAAGCCTGTCATCAAGGGCACCGGCAACACCGCAACACAAAATACCATCTACATCAAGTAAATCTATCATAACCTGGCTGCATACCGCAGCATTAACTTTGCCTATACCGCTTTTGCCAACAACAACCCTCATTCCTAAAAAGTCTCCAATGGAGAAAGTTATTCCAGCCTTCTCTTTTACACAGACATTATCCATGTTTTTTGTAAAAAGGGCAATCTCCTCCTCCATAGCACCAATTATTCCTACTGTCTTCATATCATTCAAACCATTCATCATTCTCAATCATCTCCAGCTGTGACTCAAGAAAGTTTTTAAACCTGGTTTTAAATATGCTAAACTGCTTTTTTGCTTCTTCATGTTCTTTTTTTATAGATACCACCTTTGCACTGGCTTCTTCCAGTATCCTGTTAGCCTGCTGTTTTGCTTCACTTATTATTAACTCTTTTTCCTTTTCAGCATTTTTTTTGACCTCTTCTGCAGTTTTTTGGGCAATCACCAGTGTCTCTTTTAAGGTTTCTTCCATGTTTTTGTAATAATTTATCTTCTCCTCAAGGTCCTTTATCTTTTCTTCATATAGTTTGTTTTCCTTGTAGAGCTTTTCATAACTCTCGTGAACTTGTTTTAAAAAATCTTTTACTTCATCTTCATTCAAACCCCGGAAACTTCTGCCGAACTCTTTTTTTTGTATATCAAGAGGTGTTAATTCCATCTAATATTCCCCTCTCTTATGTTTTTTTAATAAACCACAGTAAAAATTATATTAAGCACGATGTTCCTTACAATTTGAAGCACTATTATTGCAATAAACGGCGAAAAGTCTATGTAGACTCCTCTGCCGGGTGGCAAAAGCCTCCTCATTAAATTCTGAAATGGCATCAGAATGGGATCTGTTACCTGATAAATAAATCGAATTATGGGGTTGTAGGGGTTTACTCGGATCCACGAAAAAATTACCCTTATAAAAATCAAATAAAAAATGACATCAAAAAAAATATCCACGGCCCTGTATAAAATCATAACATCACCTCATAATCTAATATATAAACCTGAAAACCTATTCTTCCCATGGAAAACCCTGTTTTTTTAATTTTTCTTCAAGTTCCCAGGATACATCGATATTGCTGGGCACTATCAGAAAAATTCCCTTCTCAATCTTCCTTATTTCCCCTTCAATAGAATAGACCACTCCACTTAAAAAATCAATAAATCTTCTGGCTTCATCAATATCCATTTTGTTTAATGAAACAATAACTGCATTTCTATTCTTAAGCTGATCTGCAACTCCTATGACATCTCTAAAAGTTTTAGGTTGAGTAACCATAAATTTGTAATTTTTGTTTTGATGTATATTGATAACTTTAGCTGGTTTGGTGTGTTGGTTGAAGGCGTTGAGTTTAGGAAATGTTTCGGAATTACTGTCTTGCAAAGCATGCCTCTCATTCAAACCTATGTAATCTAAAAATCTGTTCCAGAAGTTTTTTGACTTTTTAACCACTGTTACCCCTCCTAATTATACCCTCGGTCCAAATATACCTGATCCTATCCTAACCATATTTGCTCCCTCTTCAACGGCTACCTCGAAATCATTTGTCATACCCATAGAAAGATGTTTCATTTCTATGTCTTTAAAGCCGTAATCCTTATATTTTTGAAACATCCGGTTCATTTGTCTGAAGTATGGTCTAACTTCTTCCGGGTCCTCCACATACGGCACGATGGTCATAAGGCCTTTAATTTTTAGATTCTCGTATTCATCTGCCACATACAACATAAAATCTTCCACTTCCTCAGGCATTAAGCCGAATTTGTTTTCATCTTTTGCAATATTTACCTGAATCAGCACATCCATTATCCTGTTTAACTTAGCAGCCCGTTTGTTTAATTCTTTTGCCAGAGAAATTCTATCCAATGAATGGATAAGTTCAATAAACTTAGCGGCATATTTCGCCTTATTCGACTGCAAATGACCGATCATATGCCATTTTACATTGTAGTCTTTTAAAGCTCTGTATTTCTCCAAAGCTTCCTGTATCCTGTTTTCCCCTATATTGGTTACTCCCATATCTAGTGCTTTTTTAATTTCTTCAACTTTCACAGTTTTAGTTACAACTACAAGAGTTATATCTCTGGAAGAACGATTGGATTTGCGGGCAGCCATTTCTATTTTATTTCTTATTTCCCTTAAATTGTACTCAATACTGCTCATAAAACCTCCCTCCAGTATATATTTAATTCGTTAATAAGATAGTGATTTCCTTTAAACCGGCTAAAATTTTGGTTCTACAACAACTTTTTCCCATTCTTTTATACCCTTCACCACTGCAAATTCATCATTCTGCCCAACTACCTGTATTTCTTTAAAGGTTCGTCCATTTGCTGAATTCATTACATACACGCCCGTTTTCCCTGCTTTATTCACAATGGCTGTAACGGGAACACACACACCAGAAATTTTATCCCTCTTAACTTCAACCTTCAACTTCCTGGTTTCCAACCATTCATCAAAAGTTTCATTCATTTCAAAAACCAACAGGATTTTGTGTTCATGCTCATCCTTCTTTAAAAAAACGACCTCTCCCAACAGGCTATATTTTTTATCACCAATAATTACATTAACTTTAAAAT
>ENA-OSAF01000189-OSAF01000189.1-marine-sediment-metagenome-genome-assembly--contig:-NODE-189-length-22557-cov-23.739979_pt1 | contig 22557 bp, 25 predicted proteins | sample MGYA00237872_ERZ529318 | MGnify/ENA primary metagenome ERZ529318 (study PRJEB26369, sample SAMN03142813) | marine sediment metagenome | biome: marine; feature: borehole; material: sediment... | reverse complement strand
GACGTTTGCAAGCAACTCAGGCTCTATTGCTCCTGCTTTCTCGGCATCCTTCAAGAACTGCAACACCGAACCCAAGCTAATGGCAAATCCCAGGTTATCTGCGCCGGTTATCCCCGCGCTGGGCACCCCTACCATTTCGCCAAAGATATTCACGAGTGCGCCGCCGCTGTTGCCGGGGTTAATCGCAGCGTCTGTCTGGATAAGGACGGCCTTTGACGCGGTCTTGGGGTCATAGTAATCAATGTAGCGGCCAATGTAGCTTACATGGCCGACTGTCTGGGTACCAGCAAGTCCAAGTGGGGAACCTACCGCGATAACCTGATCTAGTTGCTGGAGCGTCCTTTCATGGGCCAGAGGTAGAACCGGTAAATCGGCTATGAAATGGTCTTGCAGGAGCAACTTTATAAGTGCAAGGTCATATTCCGGGGCCGCATAGACTACAGGTCCTTCGGCGTAGTTGTAGCCCTTCCCGTAGGCTACGCTGATCCACTTTACTGCCGCTCTCTCGACTACAGAAACTATGTTCCCGTCATTATCGGTCTTAGATACCACATGGTGATTGGTAAGGATATACCCCATGCCAATATGCGTCCCGCTACCAAGGACAGGAATGCCGATGGGGAGTACAGTCACGACCTTTAGTCGAACCTCTTTTGCCAACCGCCGGAGCAGGTATCGAGAACGATTCAGTATAGAAACTGTCTCGGCTCTGGTGATAAAATTATCCGGGCGGAAAGTGCCGTCAGGATAACCGCCTATATTGCCGAGGTCTGTCTCCTCCTCTATTGCCCGTTGGGCCCAATGACCGTCAATATCGGGATACATTCCTTTTACGCTCCTCCCCTCCATCGGAGCACAATGTCAATCAACAGGAGCGCCAGGGACACGATAATCCCACCGGCAATGCCAAGTAGCCATTTCATGACCCCATCTAGCTTATTGTCTATCGCTTCCAAGTGCCCGTTTTGGCGTTTCTGCCAACCTTTAAGGTTGTCCACATCAGCCTCTAATGCCGCCAGCCTCTCACCGTAATCTGCTACACCCACCATTTACCCTCCTTACCACCTAAACTGGTATTATAGCAATCGCCACGAGATCGCGTGGCGAGAATGCTATCAGGATAACGTAATCGTTTACGGCAGGGACAAGGCCCCTGATGCACTTAACGTCCCGTCTGTCGGCCCCTTCCCCCTCGACTGTAACGTTGATAACATAGTTACCGCTGCCTGGGGGAGATTCTGTAGCATTCGAGACAACGCCCCGGATAATCGTCGGATACGACTGCCGGGGCATCATTTCCTGAACAGCCCGTCCTATGAGTGTTCTGGAAGCATCATCCCACAACAACCGGCATCACCTCGGTATATGCCCGAGTTCCAGGGACATGTCAGCAACACCCTCAGCGTCTATTGTGAAATGCAGGCTCTCAACGGTGTAGACCTCATCAAAGTTCCCGACAATGACCCTGACCACATCGCCGGGCTCTAGGGCAAAGTTGGGTGTACCCCTTACGTGTAAGGGAACCGTTACCTTGCTCCCTTCCCTCAGCATTCTTTTCGCCCCAGCCTCGACCTTGGCCTGGGTGTTCGCCAGGTCGTCGTAGTAGGCGATATACTTGACGCCTATGCGCTTCGTGGACGTGGGGGAATTGATATTGTCGTCCTCAGCGGTGTAAGAGATGGGCTTGAAGTTGGCAGACCTGCCCACGTACTTGACCTTGTTGATAATGTCCCGGTCGGTAAAGGTGGGCTCGAAAAGAAGGATGTTATCAACGCCTTCCTGGAACGTCCAATCGGGGTTATGGGGATTGGGGTCATATTTCCCTACGGTCAGCTTGCCGTCGTAGGAGTAGTAGGCTTCCCAGCCGATAGAGTTTGCCAGCTCGACGATGGAAGTCATGTAAGTATCCGTCTCAGGCCAGCCGATGGTATAGGGGTAATACTCCCAGGTATCGGTGATGTTCTTCTTGGTCTCCCCCGCGTTTGTGGCGAGTTGGTCAATGAGATAGCTGATGGTATTCGTCGCCGTGATGTTCCTGACCTGCACATCACGGAGCAACGGGGCCTGTTCTGCGCTCGTCACTTTTATCTTCACGTATTGGGCGGTGAGGGTGGAGGCAAAGTAATGCTCCACCTTGCCGCTCCTGGTGGTCATCAGTTCTGTTTGTTTCGTGTAATTTGTCCCGTCCGTGGAAGTAAGGATTTGATATTTCACGCGGTTCCAGAGGTCGTTGTCGTCAGTTCCCCACGCGCAGTAGATTTGGTTGAAGCTCCTGCTGGTTCCCAAGTCTATGGTCAATTCGCGGTCAACGTCAGTCCAAGAGGGCTGCCATGCCGTAGAGGTATCACCGTCAATAGCATTACTTGCAGGTCGGGCAACAGCGGTGGCAAGTTGAATCTCCGTTATCTGAACCACCCGGCTGACCGCTTCGGTAATGGAGGCATCAGGGCCACCCTTCACCGTAATCTTGAGATACCGCAGGGTATCACCGCTGGTGAAGGTACTCCATGTCGAGCCGTCGGTGGATTCCTCTACACTACTAAGGCTACCGAAGCTCCCGAAGTTTACGGTTACAGATTGGACGGCCTGGGAAAGGCCGAGGTCGAGGTACAGGATAACCTCCAAGTCCGTGAAGCCTTGGCCCGATGTGTCGTTATACCTGTACTCCCATTCAGTAGTTGTGCTATGGTCTATCGCCTGGCGTATGTTGGTGTTGGAGGAAGCATCGTTCCTGTCGAGGGCCGTGCGGTTGCCGCCGATAGTGCCGTAGGCTTCATAGGAAATACTGCACTGTCTCTGTATTTCGTCACCTATGCCAATTTCAGAGGTCGCAGAAGCAGAGGCTCCCGCGTCCTTGGCATAGTCGGCCGAGGAAGAAGGGGAATCGGTATAAGTGAGAACCTGTCCTATGGTCTGGTCTAGGTTACGTGCTCCGTCGTAGGCGATAACAGTAATACGGTTCCCGCGTTCGTCTTTGCGCGGTATGGCGGTGTCAACCTTGAATTCGCCTAGCAGGAGATATTCTTCCAGGCTATTGAGAGTAACAGTCAGGCTGTGGAGCTGCGGCGTTACTGTAGTGTCGCTCGTTGAGAGTGTCTGCCGGACAAGTAGGGTCTTCCCCTCAAGGTTGTCGCCAGGGGAAATCCCAGGGATACTCCCGCCATTTGTAGCCGTCTGCCACGTTACCCCGCCGTCTAAGCTCGTTTCAACGGTCAGAGAAGTGCTTGCAGGAACGGTAGCTTCCCAGGAGATACTTGTGCTCTCCACGATACCCACGGGGTCGAGGTTAAGAGGTGAGGAGATGCGAGTGCCGGAAGGCCTGTAGTCGTTAAAATGGGGGCCTATCAGATCGTCCAGTAATACCGACCCGTCTGCCGACAGGTCATATTCCGTGGCTTCGTCTAACGTTATGGTCTCGTCTTTGCCGTCTGTATCATTCCAGGCTGAATAGAAAAAAAGGACTAGAGATGCCAAATCTCCGCCCCCTTACACTAAAAATATTTCCGATACAGTTCTCGTCGGCGTCTACCTATTAGTTGGGCATACAATCGAGTTGTTTCTGTCTTTTCATGGCCCAGCAATGACTGAACCAACTCCAACGGTGCACCATTGTTAAGTAAATGCGTAGCATAACTGTGTCGCAATCGATGTGGATAAACATTGGCTTCTACTCCCGCACGGCTAGCCACTCGCTTAATTATGTATCTAATCTGGGCAATACTCATGCGGCGATAAGGCCGACGCTGGGTCACAAATAGAGCAACTTGATCGTCCTTGCGCTCCTCCAGATACCTGCGCAACCAGATCCCGCAACGAATCGAAAAGTAAACCTCTCTTTCCTTGTCGCCCTTGCCGTGGACTATTACTGAGCGGTTCTCCCAATCCACCGCGTTGCGGTTCAATCGATGTATCTCGCCTATTCGACAACCGGTGGAGTAGATAAATTCAACGAGGGCATGTTCCAAAGCTGACTCGCAAGCCTCGCGGAGTAGTTCAACATCTTCCTCGGCTAGGGCCTTCGGTACACGTTGACCCTGCTTTGGCTCCTTCAACTTGGCCGCTGGGTTGCACACAATGTACCCTTCGTCGTGAGCCCAGCGGAACAGAGACTTCAGGAACCGAACACGGTGTCCAATGCTAGCAGGCTTCAGGCGTTCAGCATCCTTGGCTAGGTACGCCTTCAAATCCTCGAAGGTAAGGCTGTCCAATTCGACATCGCCAAAATGCCGGGCCAGCAAGGTAAGCTGTAAATGATAAGCCTTGAGGGTGTGGGGGCTGTATCCCAAGAGACGTTTGTCTGCCTGGTATGCCTCCCACGCTTCGGTGAGACGCATGATATGACCAACCTCCTGGTGTTGGTTTTGTGGCTCCTGGAAGTAGCGAAGCAGGCAGGCGCCCAGGAGCACGCCTTTCGGTCGGGTCGCGACTCCGACCTAGCCTGCTTCTATCATAACGTATCATGCGTCTCCCGGCAAGTCAATGTTGTATCTGCGCTCCCCGTTAGTTACAGAATTTGCCCCTCATCAGGCAATTTGCTCACCCGCTGCTCCTGGAGCTTGTGCTTCGCCAGTAGCCTCATCTCGCGCTTGATAGCCTTCAGGTAGTCCTTGTCGGTCTGGCCTTCGGGCGGTTCTTTGCCCCAATGAAACTCCATGACGTACTCGGGATCGGGTTTGCCGTCTTTGTCGAGTTTGGTGTGGTCTATATGAATCTTGTAATAATATTCGGTTGAACGGTCTTCGGCAGTGAGAATTTTCATGGTCATGTCTATGGCCTCCTTATACAATCAGAGCATAGCTAACACTGTAGGTGTAACTAGAACTGTCACCATGAGCAATGTTGACTCTCCAAGTCCGTGGTAGCACTAAGCTGGTCGTCTGAACCACATCATCGCCGGTCCCAGTAGCTCCTGGATATAAAACATAAACAAATCGCCCAGTACCAGTAACAGCAGGTGGTGAAGTATTCAGTGTATAATACTGCCCAGTAGCGTCTTTCCCTTGAATAACAACGTATAACCCGCCAGTACCGCTAGCTCCCGTGACGTTTAGGAACACAATCAAGCCACGAGCATTATAGTTTGTCTGGTCTGAGCCGTATACAGTCGCCGTCCTCTCCGCATTCGCCAACAGCGTGCCCTCGGTGTTGTTGCGCTGCAAATCCCAGTTCGTACCGTTGAATAATCTCTGCCGCGCCACGGTTATAAGTGATTGGATATACTGGCTAGCCGCGTCCTGGTAGGGCTGTTCCATCTTGAGAGCTTGCAGAATAGAGCCGTTCGCGCCGCCAACCAGAACAGCCTTGCTGGGAACCGCACCAGTATCGGCTCCCTCAAAATTACTGCCTGTTAGTTGCACATTCCCCGGATTCGCAGCGGTAAAAAGCTCATTCCCACCGCTATCTGTCGGCTGTACCTTTGGATTAGAAGCCGTCGCCCCTGTCACCCAATCATAAACACCCTTCCAGTAGTCCCGGAGGGTGCCTAAAGTAATGGTCGCCATATTCTGTTTCTACCTCCCCACTAGATAACTTCTACGTCCTGCAAGGTTCCTTCTGAAAGCTCACTCACAGAATCGTCAACGTCAGAAACGTCTTGACCGTCAATCACGTCATAACCGGCATAGATTTTGAGCCACTTATCGGCCCAGAACTTGGATTCTAGGAGGTTAGAAAGGTCTGGGGTATACTGGTCATCGGTGTTGAGAATGTCGATTGTTACACTCCTTCTCGCCAGTCTTTTCCGCCCGGCATCAAAGGAGATACGGTAACCGTCCGTGATAGTGTCAAGTAAAGTGCTTCTATCGGTGTCGTAAACCTCGATCTTGGAGATAATCTGCTGCGAATTGTTCCTGATGGCATCTTTAAGGGGCCTGCTCAGCTGCTGCACTACGTCACCTCCCTAAGAGGGATAAGCAGTCTAAGGTCTACCCCTCCGGTACCCAGGATCTGCTGGTAACGCACAGGGCCGACAACTGCCACACGCCATACCCTGCCGAGGGGGTCACGCAAGGCAACTTCCGTGGACTCAAGCTCAGACAGGATGTTGTCAAGCTCAGTCTGGTTATAAACACGAACCCCGAGGGTTAGCCTGTGCCCACCTCTGCCACCGGACGGGCCTACGGCCTGCACCACGGGGTATCGTTTACCAAATTGTTCCTGTACGCTTCTCTTCCAGACCTCTTCGCCGTCAAGAGAGATAACCTCAATCTGGGTAGAGCCTAGATACCATTCTGTGAACGTCACGCTGTTGTTGGTGACTTCGGTGGAATAAGCCGATTCGTAGCCGTCCGTGGCTACTTCGGTAATCTTGTAGTCGTAGCTTACTCCCGTTGCTACGGCCTGGTCGTTGTACGTGGAGTTCACGACTAGGGATGTGTTGAGTTTGCTGTAGGAGGTATCGCTGGACTTCTTGCGGTAAATGTTGAATCCTGCACTATTTTCCTTCCCGGCGTCTGTCCATTGAAGCTGTATCTGGGCATTATTGCTGTCAGGGGTTACGGTTAAGCCTGTAGGGGCGGTTAGAATGCATTGGAGATAACCGTCTGAAGACCATGCACTCCACGAGGTTCCATCATGTACTCGTACCCTTACCTTATATGTCGTCCCGTAAGTCAATTCAACAGAGGAGGGTATCTCATGGCTAGTACTGGACGAGGCGACCTCTCCGCTATCGTAGACTAAGTTATTGCTGGTATCGTATACCTGTACTTGGTATTTCGCTTGGGGGTCACTTTCGGGGTCGGAGTAGGTCCATTCTATTAAAGGCGTGATTTCATCGTTGTATTGTGTGGGGCTATTTTCTGTGCCTGTGGGGGTAGTAAGGGTGGCTGTGGGTTTCTCGCTGTAGGTAACGACTAGCTTAGGACGAAGGCTCGTGTCGGTGGTATAATCCGATGAGTAAAAGATCTTGGCAATATTTAGGGTGCCAGCATCGGCATTTATCAGCATCACGCCGTAGTTGGCCTTGATGCCATTCTTCCAATCCTTGACTAGCTGTGTAATATCCCAGCTATACCAGGAACCTGCACTAGTAACACTTACGGTATCTTCTGCGGCAACTTCATGTGATGGTTTGGTGTTCCATGTAACTGTACCTTCATCCCAACTGCTTGTAATCTGATGGACCGTGATATCGCGAGCGGTATCGTTGCTCACACTAGAACAATAAAGTTGCAACTCTGCACTGATAATTGTATCAGTATCTGAGGGCACGCTTGTCATAGAAAACTCTATCAGGCTTCGTTCATCATCTCCATCAGCACCGCCAACCCATAGTTCCGTGTCCGTACCGTAATTCGTGTCGGCGGCACCTGGATCGATACGTGCATCTTTACCCGCCGTCGGATCAGGCTGGATCGTGGTCGTCGGGTCTATCGTGACAGGATAAATCGCGCTTGCTAGCCATGCTTCATCAACAGCCAGGTCAAGATAATCCTTATTCCCCGCCACCCTGTGGGTTATCGTGACGGGCCTGATATTTCCCTCGGCATCTACGGCATAGGGCGCAGGTATCCTTAAAGCCACATCGCCGAGTTCGTCTAATAGGGTTATGCTACCATCAGGCTCTTCCTGGAGGGTAAGGCCCTTGAGCTTTACCTCAAAGGAATAAGTGGTAGGCGCAGAGAGGGAATGGAGGACAATCTGCTCTTTTACGCCTTCAGGGACGGCAACGAGCACAAGGTCTGCGTCAGTCCATGTTCCGGCATAGGTTACTTTGTTTCTCTCTATCGTCCCGCGAACAGCATTAACACCCTGGGCGCGATATTGGATATACTGCCCCCGCCGGGTCTCTACGCGGTAAGGCTGAGGCGACACTTTCGGGAACCGGAACCGATAAGGTGCCTTCGTCACCGAATGGTCGAAGCCGGGCACACTATTATCGGGAGCAGGTGTGCAATCAATGGGCCGCCAGTCTCCGGCGGCATACTCGTAATTCTGAGGGTGTGGTGTTATAACCTGCTGGATTCTCCCATCATCCAGCCTGTATTTTGTGTAGTTCCTGCCGCGCTCTATGACTTTCAAGCCCCATCTCCCCTCCTATCTCGTGGGAGTGCCTATAGGACTAAACAGGCCCATACCGGCCTGGTAAAGAAGCTCATTAGCAAAGTCTTGAACATCCTTTATCCCGAACACGCTTACCGGGCCTTGCACATTAACAATGGGAGGGGGCAAGGCTAGGTCCGGAATGCTTAACTCGCTGAACATACGCTTCTGGCCCTGCGCCATCTTCACGGCCAGCATGTCCCGTTCCTTCAGGGTCAACACAAATTGCTCATGCGTAATACGCCGCTGCTCTGGCTCCGGTTCGGGTGTAGTAATCCCCTTTTCCTTCGCCCAATCAGATACGGCCCGCTGTACGGCGCGGTCGATATACTTGCTACTGTTGACCGCCATGTCGATAGCGTTGCGAACAGCGGTCTTAATATCGACGCTCTTGAAACCCTCAACCAGTCTTTCACCGAGAGACTTGCCGAGGTTGCCGAAGTCCTCTTCGTAGGTAGACAGGAGCTTGACTATTTCGTCCTGCGTCTGTTCAAAGTTGCGGATCATCCATTCTGCGTGTGCCTCCGCTTCGTCCCGAAGCTGCTCGTAGTGCTCTCGGGTACGCTCCCGCATCATACGCAGGTGTTCTATTGTCTCTTGGTTCTCCTGCCGTTTCTGCTCGATAACCTGGCGGGTCGTATCGCGTTCAGCCTCTATCTTCTCTTCAAGTGCATCCCGCCGGGCCTTGAGCTTCTCTTCCTCTTTAGCACGCTCTATCTCGGTCTCAATCTCATGGATCTCCAGCATATACTTGCGGGCCTGTTCTACATCGTGAGTACGGGCAAGCTGATATTCAATCTCTGCCTTACGGGCAAGTCTATCCTCTGTCCATTCTTGACGCCGTTTGGCATCTAGTAGGGCATCAATTTCTTCAATTTCCTTGCGATAGGCCGCGATCTTGGCGTTGGTCTGTTCCTCTACCGCTTTTATCTCGGCATTGTGGAAAGACTGCAGGAGTTCTATCTGACGGTCAATGCTCTTAAGGTGTTGTTCCTCTTCTTCCCGATAACGCTTCTTAAGGGCAGACGTAAGGGCATTGTGGAGGCGATCTATCTCAGCGATTATCCTGCGCTTCTCCTGTTCGGCGGCCTGCTCCCGAACCCGCATTAATTCTTCTTCGGCTTCTATGGTACGGTCTATCTCCTGCCGATGTTGCTCGTGGTAAGTCTTTATGATATCATTCAACTCGGCATAGGCTTCTTTGGTAGCTCTGGCAGTTCGTTCCTGTTCCTCTCGCTGTTTGCGGAGGGCATATACTAAGCCTCCAATGGCTACAGCTACCGCGCCGATGGTAAGAATTACGGGACCCGCCGCTATGTTAACTAACCCAAAAGCTGCGGCTGTTTTTACAAGGCCCCCTTTTATCATGGGCAACAGGAAACCCAGAGTGCTCAGTACGGCAACAAGTCCCACAAAGGCCGTTGTTGCAATACTAATACCAGCGGCCAAGTCAGGATAAGCCTTTATAAGGTCACCTGTATATTCAGCAAGAGGTTGCATGGCTTGAACTACTGTAATAATGGCAGGTGTAAGAGCATCCCCCAATGCCGCTTTCGCAAGCTTTATTTGTACCCCCAACTGAGACATAGCTCCAGATAAACTATCAACAAGCAGTTGAGCGTTGCCAACCATATATCGGGTTTCTTCCATAACCCCGTTATAGATAGCCTGGAGCTTCTGCTGTTCAGTCAGTTTGTCGGCTGTAGTTCCCAGTTGCTTGGCGTAGTCTTTATACATGTCAATAAGGTTTTTAGTCACACCAGCATTGTCAACCAACCGAGGCAGGAAGTTCTTGACACCTTCAGTTGCACCAACAACTGCTTCGCCAAATTCAAGGGCACCCTGGCGACCAAAGGCTGCAGAATCCTTGAACCGCATCATCAAGTCTATCGCTTGAGGCAGGCCATATCCAGCAAGTAGGAGGTTCTTAAGACCTTGAGCAGCTTCCTTTACGGTCATCAAACCATCAGAAGCTAACTCTATGGCAGCCTGCTTCGCGGCATCTACATCGTGACCCATGCCCTCTGCTATCGAAGTAAGACCTTTAAGGGCAAGCTCAAGCTCCTGACTTTCCTTGACGGTTCCTGCTAGGGCAAGGGTCATACCAGCAAATGCGGCAGTAGCTATTGCGCTTACCTGCCACATTTCCCAGTCCCATGCGGCTACCTGCTTAGCAACCTTCTTGGTCTTCTCAGCAGCTTCCTCTGCACCCTTGTTGTATTCGTCAAAGAGTTCTTCAGCCGCCCGCTGGGTGCTCTTAAGCTCACGGCCCCACTGGTCAACCAGCAGGGGAGCCTTGGAGCCACGTTGAATGGATTCAAGGCGCATCAATTCCTGGGCAGTCTTTGCTATTTCAGGTGTTGCCTTGTCAATAGCCTCAAGGACTATCTTAACGACATTCCGTCGCGCCACAGTCTAACCCCCTTGACAGGGCATAACTAGGCAAATATGGCATACTCTATAATGGGAAAGGAGGGATGGGTATGAGTGATTGGCATCGTAGCGACCGCACTACATGCCCTCAGTGCGGGTCGCCCAATTACAAGGAATTGAGCCTAGCCCAAAGACGAAGCCTGAACTTCTTGGCAGGTCTGGTTTTGTTCAGCATCTTGTTTACCGCAGGGCTAATATTCCCTCCACTGTTCTTGCTTGTACTACTCTTAGGGGTGCCCGCATTGTTTTGGGGGCTCACACAACTAGCTTTCGGTAAACCCCCAAAACAACGTCAATGCCTTGACTGTCACCGCATCTGGGACTACTACTGGAGCCCGGAGGAGAAGGAAACTGAAGTATCGGATTCTCACTGAGAAACCTGCTGAAATGCCTGCGTAAGCCCGTTGAACTTGGCTATCTCCTTCAACAACGCCGGCAGGTCTTCACCCAACCAAGACACATGCACCTCTAGCGGCATACCGTCTTCGTCACGTTTGATCTCGTTCTCGGGCTTTACGGTAAAGGTGGGCTCCTCGACCCCGTCCATGATGAGATAGGTCATGATCTTGAAAAGTAACTGAGGGTCTTTCCCTATCCTCTCCTTGGCCTTTGCGACCAGGGCCTGAGGGTCATCGGGATTACCCTCGATTTCTTTTAGCAGGTCTTTCGGCATCACCGCCCGCATCAGGTCGGGATTGAGAGCCTTCAACTTTACTACCCTGCCCGACGGGAGCTTTCGATAGGGCGAAAACTCCGCCGGAGAACTGGCCTTCTGCGGTACCGTCATGTTATCCCCCCGCTTAGTAACTAGTAGTCGTATTCTCCAAGGTTACCTTCGTGGCATAACCATTCGTGCTGTCATACTTGGCAACCGCCGTCACGTCGACAGTTACCCTGCCGCCGTCCATGTTGACAGGAAACGCAGTGTATCTGACCTTCGGCATGTCAAGGACGAGCTTAAAGTTCTCGCCACCCTCGATAGTTGCACCGGTCAGCGTTACCACAAAGGCGGTCTCGTTCTGGTTTGCGAAACGGTTATACTCGGTCAGGTCATCCACCGTAAAGGTCAAGGACAGCGGGAACGTCCTAGGGCTGGTACGGTGGATAATACCTATGTCACGACTACCGTTGATGGTGGGTAACCCTTCGCAGTTGTTGTTAACCGCCCACTGGAAGGATTCCAGCATCGTATTGCTCGCACCACCAATGGTGATGGTAGCATCCTTCCAGATCCACGGGTCAGCAGTTTCAAATGAAGGGGTGGTCGCAGCTATCGTGGTTACACTCTTGCCGATTATCGAAGCCACTGCCCTCAGGATTTTCTGATCAACCCCGAAGGTCAGCTGGAGATTATTCACGACGCAACCCGCATACTGGAACGCTGTCCCCAGGTCACGATGAATCTCAATCGTATACGGCCAGAGATGGCAGTCGTCTGCAAACTTCGTTTGAGCCGGAATGAACTCGTGTTGATAAGCACTAGGAGCATTTACAGCGTCTGGCTGGGTAGTCGTGGGTGCACCAAGAGCACTGCGCAGGAAGTAGCCCAGTATCTCAGGCCGAACCTCGAAGGTTATGTCGCCGCTAATGGTGTTCAAGCCCTCATAACTAGGCGATTCGTCGAAAATGGCCTTGATGGAAGGATCTATCAACTGTTCCTTCTCAAGAGTGATACTCTCGCTAACAAAAGGCACATAGGCAGTCGCAGCAACAGCGGTTCCCCAGGTCGTCTCCTTACCCAAGCCGATATGACCTAGCCTAGACTGTGCCATTAGCTATTCTTACCTCCCTTTCGCTTCTTTTCCTCAACAAAATAACCGGTCTTCAAGTAGACACGGGCCTTCTCTTCGTCTTCTACTTCAACAACATCACCCGGCGCAAATACGCCGAGCTGTGGTATCTCCCGTTTCTGATTGAAGACATACTTAAGCTTCACCATCTTACCTCTCCCTCGCTTGCAACTCCATCTTGGCTACCAGGAAAAAGTTCTCCGCCACATCGTCGGGGACAATATAGACTTCGCCGTTCATCAAGGTGCTCCACAAACATGTACGGTTAAGAGTACGGTCACTATGCAGGGCGTTCTCTAGGTCTAGCACGTAACCCTTAAGAGCGTCTTGTGCCGCCTCCCAGTCGTCCATGCGAACGTAAAGCCTGATAATCCAGCGGTGAACCTTCGTCTCGTCGCTCATTACTTCGTCAGCGTTCTCCCAGCCAGCATAAAAGAGGGTCACAATAGGGCTACCGCGAATGTTGAAGGGTTCATAGGCGAAAGTGTTATTGGCGTCAAAGGCAGCTTTTGTGCGGATCTGGTTCAGTATCTCCGTCTCTATGTTTGTGATGGCATTAGCCATTGATTATCCCCGCCTTTCGCAGGCCCCGCATGATGGCTTCACCGTATTCGACGGCTATGCCCAACAGGGTCTCGTCAACGGTTCTGTCCATATAGTGCTGGCCGGGTATCCGTACCATCTTGGCGAACCGTACTTTTCCCTGACGTTTGAGAGCCTTCCACTCCCGTAACGATGTAGGCCGTTCGCCTGTGACTGACCACGCAAGCCATTGTCGGCGTTTAGGGGTAATGGTCGCCCCTTCCTCCTGTACTCCTGCGTAGATGAGGTTACTGCCGACCACCGCTTTGTACGGGCCTTTCTTTTGGGCAAGAATGCTTCTCGCCAAGTCGCCCTTCCGCCTGGGGGCCAGCTTCGCGCCCGTCTGCTCCAGTTTGACCATCGAGCGTACAAGGGCAATCTCCAGTTCCTGTTGCATGGCCCGACGGATAGGGACTGCTTCCTTCAACCGCTCCAGCCCGCCAACCTCTATGCGTATCAGCAACGGTCTCATATCACAGGCTCCTTGTAGCGCGAAAGGATAGTCTTAACGGAGTTCGGCATATACCATGCCATTGCAGGTGGAGGCGCAGGGGTATTCTCGATGGTACGGTAAGTCTCGCTTATGCCAGACAAACCGCGCCGCCAGTAGAACTTCACCAACAGAATACAGGCTTGCTCTAGGTCATACGGGACGGAGTCATAGCCAGCGTTATAGGTGACAACGATATTTTTATGGCCCTTTGTCCATACCCCGTCTACCTTATAGAGGATCCCTTCGTCAGAGTAGAGGACATAATCTTGATCTGTCCCTTCGGTAAGGGCAGTATCGTCTAGCGTTATGGAGGTTATGGAGTTCACGGGGTAATGGGGTAGCTGGAACTCTGCCAGTCCGTTGCCGTCGTACTCTTCATCGGTATAGTCCCTTGCTGCGAGCTTGCGGTTGCAGTAACCCTCGATAACATAAGTGGCAACGTTGATTAACCTAGTCAGTTCCGTATCATGGGCAGTCGTGTCTTCGTCTAGATAAGCCTTTACGTTTTCAAGGGTTGTCAGGGCCTCGCTTATGAGGGCCAATAAGCATACCCCCTCTCATCTCAGAGTAGGGGCTAACTGTGCGCCTTAGTCATGTGGATCTTCAAGCCACGTTCTGAATTCGCTACATAACCACAGCCAGGAACAGGGCAGGCATACCGTTTGCCGTCCTTGGTGTTATATGTTCTCACCATCTTATCTTTGGGCGCGGCGGTAGCCTTAACCCCTTCCCTGACCTCCTCGAAGTTGTCGGGAAAGTCCGCCAGCACCTGGCGGGCCTTTTCCCCAGGAACCTCCAGAATATCACCGTGATACATTGAAAATTCAGCACAGTGATATTCCGGTAGGTGCTTCGTAGCAGTAAACCTAAGCCGTATCATTTATAACCCCCCGATTAATACTCCTTGTCGTACCAGAGCACGATTAGCTTACTGCCGCTGGTATCGGTGCTAATCTGGATCGTGTTGGCCGCCGTAATAGAAGCGTTGCCAGTCTCATCCTGAATGTCCGTAACATCAACCCCGGCTCCGACCAGTTCCAGTACAGCAAGGATAGTATCAGAAGTGGATATACCAGAGACCGTTATGTCAGTATTAGCAGTAGTCCCAGCAACAACGCTAACCTTCAAACCCTGAAGCTCCTTCAGGATATTATAAAGGGAATCAGCCTCGTTAAGCTGGGACTGGAGATCAAGAGCCTTCTGTATTATGCTGAGTGAACGCAGGGTCACGTTTCATTCCTCCTTTAAGGTATAGGTAGGGGCGAGGTACAAAACCCCGCCCCCGTTTGGTCCGCTATTTACGTAGCAACGTTGTAACCGACGCCGACCAGCGCCTCAGTGCTGGTGTCATACCTGGCCTTGAAGTCCAGACGCTGCGAAGCTACCATCTTGATGGTGCCCGCCACAATGTCCTTGTCCTGCTCTATCGTGATATTCCGCCTGTCACCGTAGAGGAAGCCAGGACGATACACCAACAGGAGCAAGGTCTTGTCGGTGGTTACACCATCGTAGACGCCAGAAGCATTCAGGTCTTCCCTTATCTTCTCACTGACGATAATCGGTATGCCGTCATACTTCGCAAGCTCGCCCTGCAGGACAACGGCCTTGTCGCCGTACTTGTCCATCGTCCTGACGTCAGTGAGGTCAGACATCATCTTGTTGTAACCGGCGATACCCGTAACCCAAGCCAGGTTGCTGGGGTCAACACCGTAGACGCCCATCCCCTTACGGATGGAACGAACGTTAGCATCGCTGAAGGTGGCAAGGTCAACCTTGGCAGAGGCCAAGGCAACCTCACGGTAGCCGTTCCAGGCCGCCCTCGGGTTGGTGGCATCACCGGGATCCTGCATGTCGCTGTCAGTCGCGCTACCGGTACCCACATCGGTATCACCGTTAATGGTGGCGTCCTCGATGGCCTCTGCCAGAGCCTGGGCCATCTCTCCACGCAACAGCGGCAACATGGGGATAAGGGAGTCCTCATCAAGCTCGTCAGACCACGGTATATACACCTTCAGGGTCTTCGCATCGAGCAGGACGTTGCCGGTGGTTACGCTGGACTCGGTGACAGCAGTATTCTCCGAGGCGAGGTAAGCGGTCGGGCCGCCACGGAGGGCAGGGATCTTGTACTGCGGGGTCGGCATATCAATACGCGGGTGCAGAGCAGCAACCTTGAGGTTCAGCTTGACCTCATCGATCATCGCCTGGCTAAACCCGGTGGGTATCCACTCGGCACCGCTACCAGAAGTCGCGGTATCCATAGCCTTCCGCAACTCCGAGCCCTCAGCGAAATACTGGTGATAGATCTTGGTCTCCTTGGGATGCACGCCCAGCAGCCTGGAGACGATGTAGATCTCGTCGAGCTTCTTCTGAACCTCCACGGGCAGGTGCTTGGTGCGAGGATCGATCACCCCGTCAGCGTTGAACTCCAGCTTGCGGTTCTCGGGTTTGATGGTGCCCCGCTCCTTCTTCACGGCCTCCTCGATGAGCCGCTTCAGCTGCTCCTCGTTGAGGGGGTCTTTAGCCTGCTTCTGACGCTCAGCAATCTCGCTGGCCTGATTCAGGAGCTTCTTGACCTCTTCCAAAAGAGCCTTGGTATCAGACACCTTACTCTTCCTCCTTTTCGTTCTGGTCTTTCTCCTCTAGCCCGGCCTCCAACTGGCCAACCAGATCCTCTAGAGTGCTGACAGCGAGCACTAGCGGGTCGGAATCTGCGTCTGCTGGTTCGTCGGGTTCGTCTGCTTGCTTCAAAGAGGCTAGTAATGACTGAGCGAGCTGCTTAAGCTCGCTCAAAATGGGCATTATTTTAGCCGCCTCAGCTTCGGCGGCTTTCTGTCGTTCATGTTCCAGTATCTGTTCAACCTGCTCCTCATCAGGAGCAAGTTTCACCCACGCTGGAACGTACCATTTTAGGTCGGTCTCCGTATCGCTGACCGTCTCCCACTCCGTGCTGGCGTTATAAGCTATGGCCTCAACGATAGCATCGTCTAGCGGGGGTACGCCCCAGGCCTCGAATATCTTCCCAACCTCATCCTTGCGCTGGTTCAGGAACTCAATTTCCTCATCCTTAAATTCAGGGGGCTCCTTGTCAAACTTCTCATAATATTTGACAATGTGGTTATAGACGGCTTTTCGCTCACTATCGGGGATGTCTACCCCGCCGCGGGCACCCAGCAGAGCAGCCATCGCTGCGGCAACACCACGCCATACTGCCTTCAGTTCGCCGTCTATTACATCAGCGAAGGGGAGCTTGTAACTGCCGAAATTCTCCGGGTCACCAGCATCGTACCAGAAGAATGCCTTGCGGTACTTGCCCCAGTCAATGTCCTCCTTATCAGGGCCTCCTGCCCATTCGCGCACACGCTTCTTGGCAGCATCGGCATCCCAATCCCTGTCTTCAGGCGCAAGGGGTAGGTTCTGGAAGGGTGTAACCGCCTTTTCCAATAACTCAACACGAATTCCCTTAGCCTTTGCTTGCTGGAGTGCTTCGGGATTGGCGGGGATCGGAACAGCAGAGAGTTCGTACATCTCCCACTTCAAAATGTCCCAGCCCCCGTCGTCGAGAACCTTATGTTCGATGACCCTAAAACCGATGGATACAGCGTTCAAATACCCGCCTTTGTAAAGCTTGTAGATTGTGTCGGCGAAAGGATACTCGTCAGCAGTAGCGAACTTAACGAGAAAATCCACGCCCTTCTTCTCGTTAACCTTAATCTCCAGCACCTTACCGATAGGTGGCGACCAAGGCTCATGCGCCCATAGAAAAACGGGGTTCTTCTTGAAGTTGGCGAAGTCCCCGCCACCCGCTCTGACTATGTCACCATGCCTGTCCTTCGTCTCGGTTGTGCCCATGAACCATATTGTCCTATCGTCGTCATTAACCTGTTTGATGGTACACGTTAATGCCTTCCGCCTAATGTTTTCAGGCATTTAATCGCCTCCCTTATCAGAGAATAGGCAACAAGAAACACCGACAGCGGATTACCTCTTCGGGTTTACCCGCCGCCCAATCGCCAGGGAACCGTAACCCGTTAGGGAATGGAGTTCCCAATGGTCTACGCATACCGTCCTGAGCCCTGTGGGTGGGCCGTACCCGTTCGTCACGCGCTGTTATCCACTCAACCTCTTTTACCACCCCGCTTGCTACCCAAGCATCAAAAGTGGCCCAGCCTGCAGCTATCTGGGTCTCTGTGATCGCTATCATCTCTGCGTCAGACTTCTTACGGTCTTTAAAAACAGCGGCTACCCTGTCTACCAACTGGGGGGTAGATTCGCCGTTCTCAAGTCCCTCGATAAGGGTCTGCCGGAGCCGTTCGAGGGTAGTTCTATTGACCTGGCGGGCAAACTGGAAGGCTCGTTCTCGTATCTTATCCGCCGCCGTGGGGAGTGCACTTTCGGGGTCAAGGTCAACACCGACCTGCGCGAACGCCCGGGCCCCGAAGGCGATATAGAGAGCGAACAGTACGGGATAGAGGGTATCAATAAACTCCTGATTCTGCTCTTCCTCGTCGAACAAATACTGGCCTACCTCTTCGGCCTGCTTCAGCTTCTTCTCGCCCCGCAGTTTACGGCTGACCTCGTTCTGCTGTTCTTGGAAGAGCTTTACCAGCTTCCGCTTGAACTCGCGTTCGTGGGGTTCTATATCGTCCATAAACCCCTGCCAGTATTCATCTCTGTCTGGTTCGTCTTCCCCGTCGTCCTGTTTTTTTTTAAATCGTTCCATCAGAAGGTCGGCAATCTTATCCAATGCCTTCTCATCGTCTTCTTCCCCATCCCCCAATTCCAATACGCCGCTGGTCATGGTGTTGGGGTTAAATGGAGCGTCGCCCCAGGGGACAGGAGGTAGGCCCTCCTTGGCTCGCTCCTCGTTGATCGTGGTATAGCCGCTCAGGAGGTTTATCTGCCTAACCCTGGCCTTCTTCTCTTCACGCGCGGGAATAACGTCGTCGAATTCAAGGAGCAGGTCGTCGCCCCAATGTGTCACAAAGTCGGCATTCAATCGCTCCTGTATGCGGGTCATCTTCGGGGCTAGGGTATCGGCCTTGAACGTATAGTCCTGGGCCTCTGCGTTCCTGAAATCAGCATCTTCCATGATACCAACCTTAGCCGGAGGTACGCCGAAGATGCTGAATATCTCCTCGCGGTTGAACTTCCGCTGCTTCAGGAAGTCCATGTCCTTCTGGTTCATCGTCAGCTCTTTATACTTGAGCCCTTCCTGCAGGATCATCATGCGATGGGCATTGCCAACGCCCTGATACCTCTCCGCTATCTGTTGCCGGATCCGTTTAAAAGCCGTCTCGGAGAGGAACCTGTCGGTCTCTAATACGCCAGACAACAGTGCCCCGTTTTTGAAGAAATCCTTGTTGAACTTCGCAGAGTAAACATCCGTGATAATCGCCAGCTCTGCTGCCTGTATGGGTGACATACCCCAATAATCATCAAGGGGGTTGAAATACTTGAAGTGCAGAACCTCGTTCACGTCCAGGGGAATCTGCTTGTTGTTGTCGGTCACGTAGACATACCCAGCAATGAATTTTTTCTTAGACGGGACAATCCGCATGTTCTTGGGGTTGGCAAGCCAGACCTCAGCTATCCGGCCCAGCCTGTCTTTCTCATAAACCCAAAAGGCATTACCGTTTATCTCCAGGTACGATAACGTTCCCTCGAACAGCTCAAACCTCGTCATGAAGGGGTTCGGCTTACGGAGTACGTCAAGCATAGGGTGCTTGTACAGCTCAACCTTACGCTGACTTTCACCCTGGCCCGTAACCTGATACAAACGCAAGGGTACCATAGCCGCTGCAGCAGCAATAGCAGAAACGCAAGTATAGACCCAGCTCTTATAGGCATACTGCTGGCCCTCTGCGTCGTAAGTGCTCCCATAAGGCTGGGGTGCACTTATCCCGTATGCCGTATCCCAATACGTAGGCTCGTCGTGTATCCTCGCCTTCTCGATTTGTACGTACCCAAATCGGCGGAGAAGAGAATCAAGGAAACCAGAGCCCGATCGCTTTGGAGCCATTCGTCAGCCCCCTTTATACCCATGTAATCGTCGGCTCATAAACACTTTCCTGGATACAGGCCACTACAGCCATGCCAATCGCCATAACACGGTCAGAGTAACCTGACTTCTTGTGGTCAATCCGATAACCGTATGAAGTTTGAACGGTGTTAATGGACTTGAGTTCTTGGAGGAGTTCCTCATCGGCGGGATACCGCATCTGGCGGTTAACGATGAGGGAATAAAGAGTGGAGGAAATTTTCTGCAGGTTGACTCCCGTGAACGTAAACTCCTCTATCGCCCAGCCTCGTTCCTGGAACTTCTGGATGGTATTCTGCATCTGCCATCCGTCACAAACAAGTTTGATGATATTGAAGTTCCTAGCACACATTTCCATGTCTTCTTCAACTTCGGCTATTTGCACTCTGCCGCCCGGCGGAGCCTGCCAGACCTTCAGGCGGTCGATAACAATATGTCCCGTATCAGGGTCTTTGTGCGCCACAACCGCAGCAGTACGGTCACGTTTAATCCCTAAGTCCACGGCGTAGACATAGGTATACCGCGGGTTGCCAATGGTGGTCGAAGAAATCAAACTTGGGTCAGCGCAATCATGTATCGCGTCAATCGGCAGAAACGAAGCTGAACCGCCTACCCACCTGTTCTCATGCCACCGTTGGAACACCGCCGGAGGATTATTGCGACGATGTTCTTCTAGCTTCTCTTCGGTGACAACATTACTCAATAAATTGGTAAACGACCAGAACATGAATAGCCTCGGGTCTGCCGATGTCCCATGAACCTCAATATAAGGAAGTGAATTTACTTCATTCAGGTTATGGTCAATCAAAGCCTCCTTATACAGTTCATAAAGGATGGAATCCATTTCCCCCGCCGTTGAGGTGATAATCATCAAGGGTTGGTCTCGCTTAATCATTGACTTGTAGAGAACATCATAAAGTTTTCTGTCCCTTTGCCCGTGCATCTCGTCAAAATAAACTCCCTGTGGCTCAATACCATGCGCCACAATGTCCTCGGCAGACATCACACGGTAGACAGAACCTGTCTTGGGAAGTTCGATATAATCGCGTCGAATTTTGAAATCGCGCTCAAATATCGGTTGCGCCTCTATGGACTTGACCATCTTATTGAAAATAAGTTTGGCCTGGTCTTTACTGTTCGCCGCACCGAATATCTCCCCGGGCTCGTCAAAGTACATTTGCCATATTGCACAGCCAGCAGCGAGAGTTGACTTACCGTTTCCCGTCGGCAGGCCGATAATCGCCCGCTTGTATTGCCGGAGCCCGCGGGAATCCTTGGTCAAAAAAATAGGCCGAAGGATTTTCTCCTTCTGCCAGTCGTGCAACTTCAACGGTTTCCCCGTGCGGTCATCTATGTATAAGTCCTCAATAAACGGAATCGGGCTTTTACGATATTCCCTTATCTTGCGTTTAATCTCATCCCCTATATCCCGTCTAGGCATCCTCCTCATCTCCACCTATGTCAAGGTAGTCAGACAAGCTCTGCGGGTTCTCAGCGTCCAGCAGCCCCATAGACTTCATCGCAGTAGGAGTAAGCCCGAGTTCCTTGGCATGTCTCAACACAGCGTCCCAAGACCTAGCCAGATAATCCTTAATAACCGGCTGAACATGTAAGGCCCCGTCCTTCTTGTAAACAACCCCCTCACGGGCAAGCCACATGTGGATAATGCGCTGTAATGCCAACTGCTCGACGAGCTGTTCGACCAAATACACGTTGTCCTGTGTGACATAGGGCAAATTTGCAAGGTAATTGATAGCTTTTTCCTTAAACTCGGCTATCGGCTTACAAGAAGCCCCTTCCTCAAAATGAGGGCAGTCATCTCTAGCCACACACCGGTCACACGGGATAGTACCGTGCGTTAGGAACGACTTGGCCCCGTGCTTGAAAAACAATTTCTTTGCCGCGTTCTCGCGTCGCTGACGTAGTACAGCAGGTGTCCTGGGATACTTGGAACCCGGTTTCTTTTTGGTCACAATAAGCCCCCCTTAAATGGGACACCGCCCAAACCGGGCGGCGGAAAATTAACTTCAAAAAACCTCCCCAACATTGTGGAGCCAGGGAGACTCGAACTCCCTTACCACCTACAGCACTTCGGCTTCAGTAGGTGGTCGAATCCTGTTGGCCCCTAAACCAATCCACTAGCTCTCGGGCTGCACCCCCAGCGAAATAACTCGCCAGCCTAGTAGGAACACCCACAACCATCAACACAACCCAAAGCTGAATCAGCGCTAGGATACTGCCAGCACTGAAGCAGTAAGCTACATATTTTATGACGAACGATACCACAAGTGCCACGGCAACGCAGTAGACTACAATAAAAATCAGGGCCTTATACGGGAAAGCCCTACGCCCCATCATGACTCCCCCCTGATACAGTGGTGCTGCTCACCTTGACGGTCTAGGAGCACAGAAAAGCAGGAGTTGTCAAGAGAGCTTATCATGCCCCTTAGACTCCTTCCTGGCACAGCAGAATCAACCTCAAGCGTCACCGGGGAAGGAGGATATTGAAAAATAACTTTAGAGACGTCCAAATCTATCACAGTCAAATGAATACCCTCGCTAAGAAACAGAACAGGTGATTCCCCCCTAAGCCACTTCTCCACCACTTTCCCCATATGCTTGACAGCACTCTCCCCTAGCTCTCTCTCACATTGGACAATCGCCAACAGTCTACTCTCGGCTTCTTGCTTCTTTCTACGAGACCAAAACGGCATTTAAATTCCCCCCAAGGAAGAAATGAAGAAAAGTAACTGACGTCTCACCCCAACATCAATACCACATCCCATATATCTCCCCCAATATCACCCATGTTGACCAATATATCAGAACATCAACCCGCAAAGTTTCAAAAATACCCTGCGCTGTGTGAGGGTGTTAACACCCGTCCGGGAGGGGGGGCCTGACCCCACGTCAACCCGCCCCCCCCCGTCTCTGGCAGCGTCCGAGCGCGAACGCGCGAGCCAGGCCGCGATATAGTATCGTTTTCGTACAGAAACGATACTCTATTTAGCCTAGCGTGTTACCTACCACCAGGGTTAGGCCTAGGGCCTAGCCCGCCAGGGCTTCGGATAGAGAGCCAGGGGCCGTGGCACGTTTTCGGGGCGGCGTGTTACCACCATCCCTTTAATTCCGACCATCCCACTCGGGATTCTCGGGTATCCCTGTAACTAGGCATCACC
>ENA-OSAF01000188-OSAF01000188.1-marine-sediment-metagenome-genome-assembly--contig:-NODE-188-length-22579-cov-25.328228_pt1 | contig 22579 bp, 18 predicted proteins | sample MGYA00237872_ERZ529318 | MGnify/ENA primary metagenome ERZ529318 (study PRJEB26369, sample SAMN03142813) | marine sediment metagenome | biome: marine; feature: borehole; material: sediment... | reverse complement strand
GGATGCTGCACAGCAGCGTCTCCAGGGTCTGGGCCCGGCGGTCCGCCAGGAAGTTTTTCTTGATTTCCTGGTGCGCGAAAACTTGCCGGATGGCCATGTGTCCGAAATTCACCGCCAGCTTGGCCCCCACCAGAATACCGATGACCTTGAGGACTTTGATACCCAGTGACTTAAGGTCCTCAGGCGATATGATGTGCACGTTGAATATTTCCAGGATGATTACCGCGGCAATAAAATAACCCCCGTAAAGGAGCAGTGTTTTCAATAAAACGCGCACCGAGCGGATAAAATTATCCGAAACGATGCTCCTGCTTTTTTCCCCGTCCTGCCCGCTTTCCTTAATCACCCGGTCCAGCAGCCGGGACAGCAGCTTGACCAGCAGGAAGGTTGCCGCCAGGGTCGCCAAGGAAAGAGCCACGTCCACGGCCAGGCCTTCCAGGTTGCCGGGCGTCAACCAGCTGCGCAGCTGCGCCGTTAACGCTTCCCACTGCTTGTTAAAAATTTTTTCCACCCCCGCATATTACAGGCGTCTTTTCTGCAGGTATTATAACATAAAATGACAAGGGGCGCGTTAATCTTCTATATTATTTCTTGGCCTTGTTGCTTGCCTTGCGCAAGCGGTTTTTTCGGCCCGCACAAACAATTCCCCGCAAGATTAACCTCATAACCCACTAACTGCCAGGGTATAACTAATACCGTGACTTGTTACGCGGGGGTAGAAGCATGTCCTGGCTGAAAACGCTGTTGCAATATTTGCTGTACCACAAGCCCCGGCCGGAGTCCACCGTTTTTCAGGCAGGTATAGAGGATAAGCCGGGGCAAGCGGAAACAGGGCTCGCCGGCGGGGCGGGCGGTCGTCGGCAGCCGCAGGCCGCGGGCGGCGGGGGGCAAAAAACCTCCGGCAGGAAAAAGCGCGGCTACTCCGCCAGGGAGAAATTCAGCGGCCAGGTGGAGGAAAACCTTTCCATAGAAGAGATACTGCAGGGCGAGGTGAAGCTGGCTTACAGCCTGGAAGAAAACAGGCGGGTGCTGGCAAAAATTTTCCACGTGCCCCAGAACAAGGACGTGGTGCTGCGCAGCCTGTCCATCGGCACAAACCCGCCCGTTAAGGCGCTGCTGGTGTTCATTGACGGCATTACCAACGCCCAGGTGCAGAACCTGGCGATACTGCAGCCCCTGATGGTGCTTTCGGGGCTGGTTGACGAGCGGCGGGGGGCGGGTCACGCCGGCAGCGTGTACCGGGATTTGTTCGACCGCGTGCGGGAGGCACTGCTGCCCAATAACCAGGTTGCCGAAACCGACACCTATCGACGGGTTGTGGACGACGTGCTGGGAGGCAATAGCGCCTTGCTCATCGACGGCTTCAACCAGGCCTTGCTGTTGGAAACCAAGGGCTGGCACTACCGCAGCGTGGGCACTCCCCAGGTAGAGGCCGTAATCCAGGGCCCTCAGGAGGCGTTTACCGAGCAAATCAGGATCAATACCTCGCTGGTCAGGAAGATCATCCGCGATCCGGCCCTGGTGACGGAATTCATCAAGGTGGGAAAAAGTTCGCCCTTGCAGTGCGCCGTCATGTACATGGCCAACCTGGCCAACCCCGACCTGGTGCGGGAGGTGAAAAGGCGGCTGTCCAACATCCGCGCCGATTACGTGCAGGAAACCGGGCTGATGGAGCAGATGATCGAGGACAATCCCTATTACCCGGCGCCCCAGGTGCTGCGCACGGAACGGCCCGACCGGGTGGCCGCCAACATCATGGAGGGCAAGGTGGGCATCCTGGTGGGCGGCAATCCATTTGCCATGGTGGTACCCGTCACCTTTTGGGACCTCATGCAGGTCCCGGAGGATGCCTACGTGCGCTGGCCGTTCGGTTCCTTTATGCGCCTGATACGCTACGCCGGCCTGTTTCTGGCTATGCTGCTGCCCGCCCATTATGTGGCCATAGTGGGTTACCACCAAGAGTTCATTCCCACCGACCTGCTGCTGGCCATGACGGGTTCCCGGGAAAAGGTACCCTTTCCGTCCATCGTCGAGGTGCTTATCATGGAGTTGTCCTTTGAGCTTATCCGGGAAGCCGGTATCAGGATACCGGGCACTGTGGGTACCACCCTGGGTATTATCGGCGCGCTCATCCTGGGCCAGGCGGCGGTGGCCGCCAACATCGTCAGCCCCATCCTGATCATCGTGGTGGCGGTGACCGCCCTGGGTTCCTTTGCCATACCCAATTACTCTTTTTCCGTTTCCATCAGGGTACTGCGGTTCGTTTACATTTTTCTCGCTGCTCTGTTGGGCTTGCTGGGCATCCTGGTGGGGTTTTTCATACACGCGGGCTTATTGGTAAGCCTGAAGTCCTTCGGGTCTCCCTTCATGGCCCCGGCAGTGCCGGTGATGCGCAAGGGCCACGATTATTTCCTGCGGGGCATGGCGTGGCAACAGGAAACCAGACCTGATTACGTCGAGCCGCTGCAGGAGCGCCGCCAGCCCCGCATCAGCCGCAGGTGGCTGTACACCCGCCGCGGGCGGCAGGGCGGTGATGGTCCGTGAGCCGGCAGCAGCCTGTAGTGGGGGTATCCGAGGCGATTACCGTCCTATTCATATTTATATCGGCCAAGGTATTGCTCACCCACATAATCTTGGTTTTGCACGCCGGGATGAACGCCGCTTGGGCCATACCCATTCTGGATACGGCGGTGGCGCTGCTGGGGGTGTGGCTGCTGGTATCGCTGCTGGACAGGTACTCCGGACGGGACCTGGTGCAGATAGGCGAGCACTTGACCGGTCCTTACGTCAACCTGCTGTTTTCCCTGTTTTACCTGGCGGTATTTCTGGGCGGGGCCGGGCTGGCCCTGCGGGCCGCCAGCGAGCGGATGGTGGCGGGGTTTTTGCCGGACACCCCCATCAGTGTGGTGGCTTTTTCATTTCTCCTGGGCAGCACGGTGGTCAGCTATCTGGGACTGGAGGCGGTGACCCGCAGTGCCAGGTTCCTGGCGGGCGTGCTGGTGGTGTCCGCCCTGGCGCTGGCGGTGCTGACCGTTCCCATGTGGCAGTTGCACGTTTTTTTTCCCCTGTGGGGGGCCGGGCCTTGGAAACTTCTGCTGGGTGCCCTGGCGAATACGGGGGACTTCGTGCAAATCCTGCTGCTGGGCCTCATTGCCCCCTTCCTGCCCGCCAGCAAAATAAAACACGTGGGGGTGTGGGGCGTCGTTATCGGCGGCTTTTTCATTTTTCTGTTCATACTACTGCCGCTGCTGATCTTTACTTTTCCCGCGGCCAGCGAACTGACGCTGCCCTCCTTCGAAGTGGCCAGGATCATCAGCATCGGCCGCTTCGGGCAGCGCTTGGAAATCGTATTTATGCCCATCTGGGTGTTTGGCAACCTAATTTTTTTAGCTATCTCCCTGTATGCGGGGGCCGCCGTGCTGACCAGCCTGTGCCGGCTGAATGATGTTAGGCCCTTCGTCCTGGCCGTGGCCGCGCTGGTAATGACGGTGGCTTTTGTGCCGCAAAACGTGGCCCAGACCACTTACTGGAGCCACCGGTATCTCAGCCAGTACAGCTTCGGCGTGTTGGTCGTCGTATTATTGTTCTTGCACGCGGCCGGGGCTTTTAAGAAAGGCAGGGGAGGGGGGAAACAATGAGAAGGGTGCTTGGCGTGCTGGCCCTTTTGCTGCTGGTGATGCTGCCGGCGGGCTGTTACGACTATTCCGAGCCCGACGAAAAGGCCTGGGTGATGGCCATGGGCCTTGACCGGGGAAGGCAAAACGTGCTTACCGTTACGGCGGTGATCGCCGTGCCCAAGAACATCGCCGGGAGCGGCGGCGGGCAGCCCGCGGCGGGAGGCGGCGGTAAAAACTTTTTCACCGTTTCCCTGGAGGCGCCTACGCTGCTCAGCTCCCTGGAACTGCTGAACGCCGTGGTGGACCGGCGGGCTGACTTATCCCATATCAAATGGTTCGTTTTTTCCCGGGAGCTGGCTGAGCAGGGTATCGGCGAGTACCTTGCTCCTATCTCCAGGTTTTACCAGTTCCGCCGCACCTCGCTCATGCTGGTTTGCCAGGGGCGGGCTGAGGATTTCCTGGCCCGGGGGTTGCCCGTTCTGGAAGACAACGCGGGCAAGTACTACGAGCTGATGCACCGGGGCTGGCGCTATACCGAGTTCATTCCCTTTGACACCTTCCACCAGTTTTATTACAAAAGTAGCGCACCGGGAGTGGTGCCCGTGGCCATGCTGGCATCCCTTGAGCGGAAAGAGCCGGTGTACCCGGACAATGCACCCAAGCCCAAGGGTAAATACGAGGCCGGCCGGATCCCCCGCCAGGGCGGCAGCAGCATCGAAGTCATGGGCGCCGCTGTGTTCCGGCAGGAGCGCATGGTGGGCACGCTGAACGCCGACGAAACGGGCCTGGTGAAATTAATCAACGGCACCCTGCGGCGCACCTTGCTGGACGTGCGCGATCCCAAGCACCCGGACAAGTTCGTCATCATGGAAGTAAAACCGCGGCAAAGGCCCAGCGTAAAAGTGCAAATCGCGGGTGGCCACCCCAGTATAGAGGTGGACATTAAAATGGAGGGCGGTATTATCAGCATCCAGAGCGGGGAGGAGTATGAAAAGCCGGGAAATATACCATTCCTGGAGGATGCGGTGGAAAAGGAACTGCTGGAAGATTTTCACGCGGCGGTGGCCAAAAGCCAGGAACTGGGGGCGGACTTTTTCGGCTTCGGCCTGTATGCCAAGAAGTTGTTCCGCACCTGGCCGGAGTGGGAGGCCTATAACTGGGACGAGAAGTACCCCATGGCCAGCGTGACCCTGCACGTGGATTTCAAGGTGCGCCGCATCGGCCTGATCCACGAGACGCTGCCCCAAAAGTAGGGTGCAGGCCCGCGCGCCGGTGTCCCAAGGCAGATCTTGCCTTTTTAATGCGTTTGGGGGGTGCTTTATTGTGCTGTTGAGGGTGATAATTATACTGGCGGTTTCCCTGATATCCCTGCACGTGGCCAGCTACGGGATGTACGCGCTGCGGGAGGAAAAAAACCTGCGCGGGGCTGTGGGCGCCTTTATCGTGGCGGGGGTAACGTTCCTGGCCCCCGTGGCGCTGATGCTGTATAAAGCTTACTTTGCCATGTGAAAAGTAAAACACCGGCCCCGCCCGGGGCCGGTGGCAGGAAGTAACCTTCGCTACTGCTGCTGTTGCTGTTGCTGTTGCTGTTTTTGCATGGCCTGGTTGTAAACCTGGTACTGCGGTTCCTGCTGTTCGATATAATTTACCCGGCCCTCCATACCGTTTTTGATTTGCTCTACCTGGTCGGCATACTGGGTAAACATTTGCTTGGCTTGCTGGTCGTCGGTTTCCAGGGCGTAGCTTTTCAGGTCCGCGTGCACGGAACGCAAGTTGTTTAAGGTTTGGTGCATTTTTTTGCCGATGGTCACGTAATTACCCCTCCTTGTACAGGTGTAATGTTATTGGCACATGCTTATTATGGACGGCCAGGGGCCAATATATACGGAGGGGCCGGCAAAAGGGGATGCCGGTGGACGGAAGCGCCCTTTGTTAACAACCTTGAGGAAGCCCCGCCGGGTACTCCGGGTTTGTTTACTAACTCAGGATGTGCTTGGCGATGACTAGGCGCTGGATCTGGTTGGTGCCCTCGTAAATCTGCGTGATCTTGGCGTCGCGCATGTACCGCTCCACCGGGTACTCGCGGCAGTAACCGTAACCGCCCAGTATCTGCACGGCATTGGTGGTTACCTCCATGGCGGTGTCGGTGGCGTACATCTTGGCCATGGAGGCTTCCTTGCTATAGGGCAAGCCCATGTCGCGCATGCGGGCGGCCCGGTAAACCAGCAGGCGGGCGCAGTCGATGCGGGTGGCCATGTCCGCCAGCATGAACTGGATGGCCTGGAAACTGGCGATGGGCTTGCCGAACTGCACCCTTTCCTTGGCGTACTGCAGGGCCACGTCGTAGGCGGCCTGGGCGATACCCAGCCCCTGGGCGCCTATGCCGATGCGCCCGCCGTCCAGCAGGGACATGGCCACCTTGAAGCCTTCGCCTTCCCCGCCCAGCAGGTTTTCCCTGGGCACCCTGGCGTTGTCGAAAATAAGCTCGGTTGTCTGGGACCCGTGCAGGCCCATTTTTTCTTCCTTCTTGCCGATGAAAAAGCCGGGGGTATCTTTGTCCACGATCAGGCAGGTGATGCCTTTATGCCCTTTGCTCTTGTCCAGCGTGACGAAGGTGATGTAAACGTCGGCTTCGCCGCCGTTAGTAATGAAAAGCTTGCTGCCGTTAACGATGTAGTGGTCGCCTTCCAGCCTGGCCGTGGTGCTCAGGTTGGCCGGGTCGGAACCGGCGCTGGACTCGGTGAGGGCAAAGGCACCCAGGTATTCGCCCGAGGCCAGCTTGGGGATGTACTTTTGCTTTTGCTCCTCGGTGCCGAAATAAAGGATGGGGAAGGTGCCCACCGATGTATGCACGGCCAGGATAACGCCGGTGGAAGCGCAGGCGCGGGATATCTCTTCGATGGTAATGATGTAGGAAAGGAAATCGCATCCCGCGCCGCCGTATTCCTCGGGGATGGGCACGCCCATCAAGCCTAGCTCGCTCATTTTCTTGATGTTTTCCCGAGGGAAACGGTGAGTGCGGTCGATTTCCGCGGCCCGGGGGGCGATTTCGTTCTGGGCCAGCTTCCGGACCATGTCGCGCATCATTCGCTGCTCTTCGGTAAGTAGGTAGGGCACTTTATACCTCCTTTCTGGCTGCCAGGCTCTGGTGCCAGGTGTTGAAAGGTTGAAAGTTGAAAGTTTTGCGCTTGGGCCGGGCACTGCGGCGGTTTCTACTCCACCCGCACCATCACCGCGTCGCCCTGGGCCGCACCGCTGCAGATGGCCGCCACGCCAATACCGCCGCCGCGGCGCCGCAGCTCATAAACCAAGGTCATCAGGATGCGGGCCCCGCTGGCCCCGATGGGGTGGCCTAAGGCGATGGCGCCGCCGTTGACGTTAACCCGGTCGGGTCGCCAGCCGACAATCTTAGCGCTCACCAGGATTACTGCGGCGAAAGCTTCATTAACTTCCAGCAGGTCTATTTGATCGATGGTCATGTTCTTTTGCTGCAGAAGCTTATTGATGGAAAGCCCCGGCACGGTGGCGATGTACTTGGCATCCTGTGAAACCGAAGCGTGGCCCAAAATGGTGGCCAGCGGCTTGATACCCAGCTCCCGGGCCTTGGCGTCGGACATTATCACCAGGGCGCCGGCACCGTCGTTCACGCCGGGGGCGTTGCCGGCGGTGACGGTGTTGTTAGGATCAAACACGGGCGGCAGCCTGCGCAGTTTCTCTATGCTGGTGTCTCGCCTGGGTCCCTCGTCAGTGTCCACCACCACGGAATCGCCTTTTTTCTGCGGTACCTGCACAGGCACTATTTCTTCCTTCAGCCTGCCGCCGTCGATGGCGGCCACGGCCCGCTGGTGGCTGCGCAGAGCCCACTCGTCCTGCTCCTCCCGGCTGATACCGTACTCCTTGGCCACTTCGCCGCCGTGCACGGCCATATGCCGGTCATAAAATGAACACCATAGGCCGTCGTGCACCATCAGGTCGACGAACTTGGTATCGAACATGCGCAGCCCCCAGCGGGCCCCTGGTACGAAGTACGGGGCGTTGCTCATGCTCTCCATGCCGCCGGCCACGATAATGTCCGCGTCACCGGCCCGGATGGCCTGGTCGCCCATGGTGACGGCCCGTAATCCCGAGGCGCATACCTTGTTGATGGTTTCCGAAGGCACCTCCCAGGGCAGGCCGGCCTCCCGGGCAGCCTGCCGGGAGGGTATCTGCCCGCACCCGCCCTGCAGGACCTGCCCGAAAATGACGTTATCCACCGCGGCCCCGTCGATGCCGGCCCGCTTTATGGCTTCCGCTATAGTAATGCCGCCCAGCTTAGTTGCCGTGAGGGGCCGCAGCACGCCGCCAAGCCTGCCGAACGGCGTTCTGGCCGCGCTGACGATCACTGTTTGACGCATTATTCCCTACTCCTTTCCCAATATACCGGCCGTAAAACTTCCGGCTATTTAGTCCTTTTTGATTGATTCACAAAAACGATTCACAAAAACACAAAAACATAATAAAGCAAATTACGTACCAGGGATTGCACAGGACAAATGGCGCGGCGGGGCGGGCGCCGGTACGGCCCACTGTGTATCATTGTTTACATTTCCGGCGCTCAATGTGTAAATTGTCGTCATTGGGACAAAAAGAAAACGCCCGGCTGTACAAAAGGCCAGGCGCTGCATGGCATTTATAGTACGGCGAAGATAAAAGCTCCAGCCGTCACGGCAGTACCGATGACACCGGCCACGTTGGGCCCCATGGCATGCATCAGCAGGTAATTTTGCGGGTTGGCTTCTGCGCACATGTGCACTACCCGGGCGGCCATGGGTACTGCCGGGACCCCGGCGGCGCCGATTAGCGGGTTGACCTTGTGATGCCGATGCTGGCCGCCTGGGGTACAGTGTAGCCCAGCAGCAGCGCGTAAAAGAACGCGCCGCAAACACCCAGCTGAGCGCTGCCCCCAGGAGCAGTGTTTTGGGGTTGGCGATGACGGGGCCAAAATCGGTCATGGCCCCCAGGCCCAGGAAGATGAGCGGTGGGATCAATTCGGTTTCAATGCCGTAATGATAGAAGATATAGAATAGTCCGCCTTCTTCTAAAAGACCGGTAAGGGGGAAGTTGGCCGCAAAAATGCCAAACCCGATGGGCACCAACAGCAGCGGCTCCACGCTTTTTTGATGGCCAGGTAAAACAATACAAAGGCGATGAGCTACATCACCACGTTGCCCGGGGTCAGGTTGACAAGCCCGATGGCGGTAAGGCTTTCGTAAAGTTGTGCAAACAAAAAAATTTACCTCCCGGAAAATGCTTGGGTTACTCGAGGGTCATGATCACGGTGTCGGTGTTAACCACATCGCCGGGTGTAGCCTTGATTTCTTTTACCTTGCCGTCGGCGGGGGCAAATATTTTCACCATCATTTTCATGGCTTCGATGGTGGCCACGGCGTCGTTGGCCTTGACCTGGTCGCCTTCTTTGACGTCAATGGAAACAAGCTTGCCTACCATCGGTGAAACTACGTTGGTCATGTTACTATTACCTCCTTGGTTTTGTAATTACTTTAACTTAGCCCTGCATGTTGGCTTTGTCAGTTTTGTTTTTTCCATTCTCTGAAAAATTATACCGGTGACCGTGACAGCCAAGTTGAGCAAACCCAGTACCAAAAACACGGAAATAATTCCGGTGAGGGCAACCACCACGGCGCTTGTCCAATCGGTCAATATTTCACCTCTTACAAGGTGCCCGGTTTAACCGGTTGGACCTATCCTGCAACCTCCCTTTGTTTTCCCGGTTTACTGCCGAAAGCGGGTTATGTAACTAAAAAAAATTATTGCATATTTTCCCACCTTCGTCAATTTATTTTTGTATACAGCATATTTTACTTTGGCAGCATATTGCGGCTGCCGGGCAATCATGCTAAAATTAAATGTCAAGCAAAATCCGCCGGCGGTTTCAACCGGCTATTTGTTTTTTTGCTTTAAACCGAAGTTTGGCGACAAAAATTTCCAGTCAAGCTGTAACAAGGGTTTCAAGAGTTGAAAATCAACTTTTCTCTACTACATGGAAGAATGTTCCAAGATATTGTTTAGATATTTGTTTGTAATGAGGTGTTTTAGACCCAGACCCTCAAGGATTGTTACTTGCTCCTGGGTAACCTCGGTAATACTTTCCGAATAGGCGCTATCCTTTTTTAGCCCGAGGCGATTTACTAGACATCTGCCTAAAATTTCTAGAGCTTCCGGAGCGCTGGTTGCGCTATCCTGCTGATACAATCTGTCTTCAAGAGCATTTAGCAGTAGATACCCCAGTACACAGACAGTTACATGGGCCCTTACTCTTTTTTCACGGTGCAGGTAAAATGGCCTTAGGTGTAGATAGCTTTTCAGCTCCCGAAAGGCTTCTTCTACTTTGTTTTTACGGCGGTAGTACTGGATTACCCTTTTAGCCGATAGTTTATCCGAGGGGTGATTTGTCACAAAGCAAGTGAGGCCGTCCAGCAGAGCCTGTTGCTGCAGTTGTTGTTCGTCTACCGTATATACCACTTGAAAGGAGTTAACTTTTCGCTTTTTCCCCTTTTTGGTGGTAACTGTAAGTGTCTTGGGTTCCAGTTGCCAGTTGAGGATTTTGTGCAACTTCCAATTTTGCAGTTTGTTTTCTATCTTGCGGGCGGTTGTTTCTTCCTTTCGGCTCTTTTTGGCATGCAAAAGCTCCTGGTTTAATTCTTCCAAATAAGACTTAGCTTTTAGCAACCGCTGGTTGCGGTTAAGCCTCTGGTCCTGGAATGCCTGGCGGTTGAAGGCCAGAATATAACGGATATCTTCAATTGAGTGTTCGCGGTAGATTAGATTTTTGTCATAGGGCTGAAAACCCCGTGATAAGAGGTTTTTCTGCCACTGGTCTTCATCTTCTACCAAGCTTTTAAAATCGCTGTCCAAAAGCTCGTTAACTGGAATCTCATTCTTATCCAGGGCGGAAACATAGCTCAGCTTCTTTTTGGCAATTGCCTTGAGGTTATCACGCGATACCATACCGCGGTCAAATACCAGAAGACATTCCTCGATTCCAAAGCGTTCTTTTAGCACCAGCAGTAAAGCTTCGACTGTGGTGATGTCCTGGGTATTCCCCGGCATTACCTGCCAGTAAAAGGGATATCCATCTGGTGTAACTACCAGGCCAATGGTAACCTGCGGCCTGTCGGAGCGGTGGTCGCGGGAATAACCCCTGGAAGCTAAAATACACTTTGTCCCTTCAAAATAGCTGGAGGTGATGTCATAAAAAATGGCCTTTTCATTTGTATGACCCTGTTGGCTGTATTTTTGGTAAATATGTTGCTGTAGCTCTTCTTCCAAGTCCGCAATCTTGTCCAGGGTGCGGTAAACACTGTATTCGCTTTCGGCGCCAAAATCAAATTCCATCAGACGGGGCAATATTGTATGCTGCGTCCACTCCTGGATCCGGATCTTGCTTTTAGGAGCGATACAACGGTTGATTACCATTGCCTCGGCATAGGGTAAACCTTTAAAGAACTGGTCTAGAGCAAACTGCTGCCAGATATCATCTAACACAGCAACATCTAGAAAACGGTAGTGCTCCTTGGCTACTACATCAGATAACCGGCCAACGAAAGCGTCTTCAACTTGTTTGGCCTTAAGTACCAGTCTGATACGCTGGACCTGTTCTTGAGATAAAGAACCCAAATTGGCGATATGACGGTGTTTCACTTTACCGCCTTCACGGTAAGATTCCGTTAACGCATAGGTTTCATAGACTTTACCTTTATAGGTTTTCCTGGCTTTTTTCAGGAACATTGCGAACCCCCTGCGGCATCTTGGCTACTACAATTATACCGCAGGAAAGGCTTAATAACAAGCATTTAAAGATTATTTCCAAGAGATATTTCATGTCTTTCTCTACTACAAATCGCTGCTTGCAATGTCTGTCACCCTTGATTTATAAGGGGTTGGAAAATATTGTCGCCAAAGTTCGGTTTAAATTATAAAAATTGGCTTGTCCGGTGGAGGAAATGTTTTTATTATAGTAAAATAATAATTGTTAATTAAATACGAAACCGAAGAAGACAGGGGGAACATGATGAAGGCAACCGCGGAGAAACTGGAAAAAAACACGGTAGTGCTTGATGTAGAAGTTGACGCTGACCGTCTGACCAAAGCCATGGATCAAGCTTACCGCAAGCTGGTCAAGCAGGTCAATATACCCGGATTTCGCAAAGGAAAAGCACCGCGGGTGATTTTTGAGAACTATGTGGGTAAAGCGGCCCTTTACAACGAGGCCGTGGAGATAGTCATACCCGACGCTTATATGCAGGCCGTCAAGGACACCGGTGTGGAACCCATTTCTCAGCCCGAGGTGGAACTCCTGCAGGTGGAAGAGGGTAAGCCCGTCAGGTTTAAAGCCACCGTGCGGGTTAAGCCCGAAGTTGAACTGGGCCGCTATACCGGTTTGCAGGTAACCAAACCCAAGGTGGAGGTTACCGAGCAGGACGTGGAAAGCGAATTGAAAAAACTGCAGGAAAGGCATGCCCAGCTGGTACACCTAGAAGAGGGAACTGTGGAAAACGGTGACATTGCCGTAATTGATTATACGGGCCGCAAAGACGGCGAGGAATTTGCAAGCGGTAAAGGCACCGATTATTCTTTGGAAATAGGGTCCAAAACTTTTGTACCCGGCTTTGAGGAGCAGCTGGTAGGCGCTGCCGTCGGGGAAACCAGGGACATAACCGTCACCTTCCCCGAAGATTACCCCAACGACGAGCTAAAGGGCCGGGAAGTGGTGTTCACCGTTACCGTCAAGGGCATCAAACGCAAGAAGCTGGCCGAGCTGGACGATGAGTTTGCCAAGGATGTCAGCGAGTTCGATACTTTGGAAGAATTAAAGGACAATTTGCGGCAAAAATTGCAGGAGGCCGCAGCAGAGCAGGCCAAGCACCAGGTTAACCGCGAGGCCGTGCGCCAGGCAGTAGACAACGCGCAGGTTGATATTCCCGAAGAAATGATCGACGCGCGGGTAAACGAAATGGTGGCCAACATGGAGAGGAGGCTTATGACCCAAGGTTTAACCCTGGATAATTACCTCAAATACACCGGGTCCACGCTGGAGGAAATGAAAAACGGCTTTCGCGACGATGCTGCCAGGGGCGTGAAAACTACCTTGGTGCTGGAGGCCATTGCCAAGCGGGAAAACATCCAGGTCGGCGACGAGGAGCTGGAACAGGAGATTGCCAGAATGGCTAAACAATACCAGCAGGACGCCGAGGTTTTGCGCAAGATACTGGAGGGACAAAACCAGCTTGATGTTGTACGGGATAGCCTGGTACAGCAAAAGACCATCGATTTTATCGTCGAGCGAGCTGAACTGGTGGAAGACACCAACCCTCCAGTTGAAGAATAAGTTATTAACACAAAGGTTATTTATAGTGATATAGTAATATGTAAAACAGTATATTTAGTTTTAGGAGGGATATGCCATGTCCTATCTGGTTCCCATTGTAGTTGAGCAAACCAACCGGGGCGAAAGGTCCTATGACATATATTCCAGGTTGCTGAAGGACAGAATTGTTTTCGTCGGCGGTCCCATTGACGATAACGTAGCCAACCTGGTTATCGCCCAGCTGTTATTTTTGGAAGCTGAAGACCCGGAGAAGGATATTAACCTGTACATCAATTCGCCCGGCGGGGTGGTGACGGCAGGCATGGCCATATACGACACCATGCAGTACGTCAAACCGGACGTATCCACCATCTGCCTGGGACAGGCGGCCAGCATGGGTTCCTTTCTCCTGGCTGCCGGCGCGCCCGGCAAGCGTTACGCCCTGCCTTACGCCCGCATCATGATGCACCAGCCCCTGGGCGGTGTGCAAGGCCAGGCCACCGACATTGACATACACGCCAGGGAAATATTGCGCATGAAGGACATACTCAACGAACTGCTAGCCAAACACACCGGCCAGCCCAAGGACAGGGTGGCCCGTGACACTGAGCGCGACTTCTTTATGTCGGCGCAGGAGGCCAAGGAATACGGTCTCATAGATAAAGTGTTTACGAGGTCCAAGCATAGCTAAAAGAGGTGGATTTTATGTTTAACGAAAAAGGTCAGCTCAAGTGCTCCTTTTGCGGCAAACTTCAGGATCAGGTAAAGAAGCTGGTGGCCGGTCCCGGGGTCTATATTTGCGACGAGTGCATTGAGCTGTGCAATGAAATAATTGAAGAAGAATTAAACGAAGACATAGGCTTCGACTTGGGCGATATTCCCAAGCCGGCGGAGATAAAGGAAATTCTGGACCAGTACGTCATCGGCCAGGAGAGCGCCAAAAAGGCCCTGGCGGTGGCTGTATACAACCACTATAAGAGAATTAACCTGGGCGGCAAGATCGACGACGTGGAACTGCAAAAGAGCAACATCATCATGCTGGGCCCTACCGGCAGCGGTAAAACCTTGCTGGCCCAGACGCTGGCCAGGTTGTTAAACGTGCCCTTCGCCATCGCCGACGCCACTTCACTGACCGAGGCCGGCTACGTGGGCGAGGATGTGGAAAACATTCTGCTGAAGCTAATCCAGGCCGCTGACTACGACGTGGAGAAGGCGGAGAAGGGCATTGTTTATATAGACGAAATAGATAAGATAGCCCGCAAATCGGAAAACCCCTCCATCACCCGCGATGTTTCCGGGGAGGGCGTGCAGCAGGCGCTGCTGAAAATCCTGGAGGGCACCGTGGCCAGCGTGCCGCCCCAGGGCGGGCGCAAGCACCCGCACCAGGAATTCATCCAGCTAGACACCACCAACATCTTGTTTATTTGCGGCGGGGCCTTCGACGGCATAGAGAAGATAATACAGAACCGCATCGGTAAAAAGGTAATGGGGTTCGGCGCGGAAATCAAGCCCAGGCAGGAGCAGAAGATCGGCGATATTTTAGCGCAGATCCTGCCGGAAGACCTGCTGCGCTACGGGTTGATCCCTGAATTTGTGGGCCGCTTGCCCGTTATCGTAACCCTGGATGCGCTGGACGAGGACGCGCTGGTGCGCATCCTCACCGAGCCGCGCAACGCGCTGGTGAAGCAGTACGAGAAGCTGTTTGACCTGGACGGCGTGCACCTGGAATTTCAGCACGACGCGCTGCGCACCATCGCCCAGGAAGCGCTGCGGCGCAAGACCGGCGCCCGGGGCCTGCGCTCCATCCTGGAAGATATCATGCTGGATATCATGTACGACATACCATCCCGCGATGATATTGCTAAGTGCGTCATTACCAGGGATACCATCCTGAAAAAGGAAAAGCCCATCGTTATCACCATGGAGCGTAAAAAGAAAAAGGAAGAATCAGCGTAAAAACCACCCGCCAAGGGTGGGTTTTTTCTTGGGGTTGTGCGCTGCTAAATCAAGTCCTTGTTTTCCGGCAGCATCTTAATGTTTTTGCAGTTGTGCTTGTTTTTAAACATTTTTTCCAGGTACATGGCGTCGTCAGCTCGTTTGAACAAGTCGGCCATTTCTTCTTTGCCAGCCGCCGTGGCCCGGCCCAGGGATATGCTCAGGGGCAGCTGGGGGTTTTGCCGGTTGTGCTGCTCGATGGCGTCCCGGATGCGGCAGCACACGTTGCCCGCCGCCCGGCTGTCCGTTTCCGGCAAGAGGACCACGAATTCGTCGCCCCCCACCCGGGCGGCCACGTCCGAGGCCCGGATGGAACTTTTTATGGTTGCGGCGGCTGCCTGCAGCAGCTCGTCCCCTTTTTTATGGCCCATGGTATCGTTAACAAGCTTGAGGTTGTCCACGTCGCCGCAAATCAGCGAAACGGGGAACTGGCGGCCGTTTTCCAGGCGCTGCAGCTCTTCTTCAAAGTAAAACCGGTTGTACAGCCCGGTGAGGGTATCGTGCAGGCTCAGGTAGCGCAGGCGTTCCTCCACCCGCTTGCGCTCGGTGATGTCCCGCGCGATGCCCCGGAAGCCAATAATTTTGCCGTCCCGATCGCGGATGGGGGAGATGGAAACTTCCAGTTCCCTCCTTTCCCCGTCGGGGCGGGTGACGGTCCAGGCAAAACCCCGCACCGGCACGCCGGTGGTGTAAACCTTGTTGTAAGCCGCGAAAACAGCTTGCGCGTTTTTTTTATCGACTATTTCCCGGTAATTGCGCCCCAGCAGCTCCTTTTTGGGCTCGCCGAATACCCGCTCTACGGCATTGTTAAAGAAAGTGAAGTTACCCTTGAGATCCACCTCATAAAAAACATCCTCGATGTTGTCCAGCACGTGCCGGTATTTTTCCTCGGACTCCTGCAGCGCCCGCTCCATTTGCTTGCGCTCGGTGATGTCAATCATGGAACCCACGCTTTGCCCCGTGCCCGGAATCATACCGATGGTAAAATAAATGTCTTTAATGTTACCCCGGGTGTCAAACATTTTAAACTCGTAGTGGGTGGGGGCCGACCCGGCGTTATGCCGCCTGCTCAGGTGGTATTGCAGCATCCGTTCCTTGTCCTCGGGATGAACAAACTCATCCCACTTTCTTTTACCCACGATGTCTTCCAGCCGGCAACCGGTCATCTTTTCTATTTCCCGGTTGGCCATGACGATAGTGCGGTCTGCGTCGATGACAAGCATGGCTGTGCCGGTATACTCAAACATGGCCCGGTATATGGCTTCGGAACGGCGCAGGGATTCTTCCAGCTTTTTATAGCGGTTGAGCTCTTCCCGCAGCTGCTGGGCGGCCACGATGCTGAGGTTTTCAAATTGGCGCAGGCGGGTAATGTCCTGCATCACCAGGACGCTTCCCGTCAGCGAGCCTTTTTCCACGAAGGGCGAGGCGTAAACCTGCAGGTAGCGAATTTCGCCGTTTTTAGCGCGGATGACCTTTTCAAACTGCTGCAGCTCTTGTTGTTTTCCAGTAGTAATTTGGCGTGCCGGACACGTGTCCCGGCAATTGCCCGACGGGTCCCCGAATAGTTCGTAGCATCTTTTACCCACCGCGTCACATGCGCTCCAGCCGGTGATTTGTTCCACGGCCTGGTTGACGAACACTATTTTGTCCGCCAGGTCTTTGACGTAGATGGCCTCGGCCAGGCTGTCCAGTATGGTTTTGATGAACCGGAACTGCTCCATGCGGAAACCCCCTGCACGTAATTCTTAACAGTTTGACCTTTCAGACAATTTTCCTGCCTGTTTAGTGAAATTAACAAAAAAAAGAAGTCACTTGTCATGACTCATTTGTCGCGCGCCGGGTTACCTCAGTTTATAAGGCCGGTTATGAAATCCCATACCTGTTCCTTTCCCTGCCCGGTGACGGCGGAAAACAAGATGAGAGGGTCCCCTTCGGCCAGGGACAGGGCGGCACGCGCCGCCGCCAGATTTTGCATGGCCCGCCCGCGGCTCAGCTTGTCCGCCTTGGTGGCTACCACTGCGGCGGGGATGCCGTAGTGCTTCAACCAGGCATACATCTGCTTGTCATTGTTCGTTGGCTTGTGCCGCACGTCTACCAGCAAAATAACGCCGCGCAGCTGCTCCCGCCCGGCCAGGTAACCTTCTACCATGGTGCCCCAGCGGGCCTTGACCGCGGGCGGCACCTTGGCAAAACCGTAGCCGGGCAGGTCCACCAGGTAAAAGCTGCTGTTGATTAAGAAGAAATTAATCAGCTGGGTGCGCCCCGGCGTGCTGCTGGTGCGGGCTAGTCTCCTGCGGTTGACCAGGGTGTTCAGCAGGCTGGATTTGCCCACGTTGGAACGCCCGGCCAGGGCCACCTCGGGGCGGCTCCCGGCCGGGCAGGCATCCAAACCTGTGGCGCTGGTTATGAATTCAGCTGAAGTTATTTTCATGGGGCAAGTCGCGTCCCCCTTCGGATTCCACGACGTTCCCGTAGGCCACTTCGGCCGATATCTCGGGTGGGGGGTCGATTTGTTCAGCCCGGGGTGAATACGGGGCTTCCCGCAGGGCGATTTTCAGCACCTCATCCATGTGTTCTACCAGCAGCAGTTCCAGTTGTTTTTTTACGTTGTTGGGTATTTCTTCGATATCCTTCCGGTTGTCCGCCGGCAGAATCACTGTTTTGATCCCGGCGCGGTGTGCGGCCAGCACTTTTTCCTTCACACCGCCGATGGGCAGCACCCGCCCGCGCAGGGTGATTTCCCCGGTCATAGCCACGTCGTGCCGCACCGGGCGGTTGGTGAGCGCCGAGGCCAGGGCCACTGCCATGGTAATGCCGGCGGAGGGGCCGTCCTTGGGTATGGCGCCCTCGGGAATGTGCACGTGAATGTCGTGCTTTTCAAACATTTCTTCCTTGATACCCAGTTCCGCGGCCCGGCTGCGCACGTAGCTGTAACTGGCCTGGGCGGATTCCTTCATCACGTCGCCCAGCTTGCCGGTGAGGGTCAGCTTGCCGCTGCCCTTGTAAACGGTAACCTCGATGGCCAGCGTATCGCCGCCCACTTCAGTCCAGGCCAGGCCGGTGGCAATGCCCACCTGGTCTTCCTTCTCGGCAATTCCATAACGGTATTTGGGTTTGCCCAGCATTTGTTCCAGTTTTTGCACGGTAACGCGAACCTTGTCGGTCTTGCCGGCCACGATCTGCTTGGCTGCTTTGCGGCACAGCGAGGCGATGTTGCGTTCCAGGTTACGCACGCCGCTTTCCCGGGTGTACTCGCGAATAATACGGCGAATGGTATTCTCGGATACCTGCACCATGCTGTTATCCAACCCGTGTTCCTTGATTTGCTTGGGCAGCAGGTGGCGCATGGCTATTTGAACTTTTTCTTCTTCCGTGTAACCCGGGATGTAGATGATTTCCATACGGTCCTGCAGGGGCCTGGGTATATTGTACTGCACGTTGGCAGTAGTGATGAACATAACGTTGCTCAAGTCATACGGCACTTCAATGAAGTGGTCGCTGAAGCTGTTATTTTGCTCGGGGTCCAGCACCTCCAGCAGCGCCGCGGACGGGTCGCCGCGGAAGTCCATGCTCATTTTATCCACTTCGTCCAGCAAGAATACCGGGTTCTTGGAACCCGCGGTTTTCATACCCTGGATAATGCGACCCGGCAGGGCGCCGACGTAGGTGCGGCGATGCCCCCGGATTTCGGCTTCGTCGCGCACTCCACCTAAGGAGATGCGCACGAACTTGCGCTCAAGGGCGCGGGCGATGGAACGTCCCAGGGATGTCTTACCCACGCCGGGCGGGCCCACGAAGCACAAAATGGGGCCTTTCATCTTTTTGGCCAGCTTGCGGATGGCCAGGTATTCCAAAATGCGCTCCTTGACCATTTTCAGGCCATAGTGATCTTCATCTAGGATGGCCTCAGCCGTGTTGATGTCCAGCCGGTCCCGCGTGCTCTTGGACCAGGGCAGGGCCAGTAGCCAGTCCAGGTAATTGCGTACCACCGCGGCTTCGGCGGCCATGGGAGGCATTTTCTCCAGCCGCTCCAGTTCTTTGAGCGCCTTTTCCTCCACTTCCTTGGGCAGCTTGGCCTTGGCGATTTTTTCGCGGTATTCCTCGCTTTCGGCCATGCGGTCGTCCCTTTCGCCCAGTTCCCGCTGGATGGCCTTAATTTGCTCCCGCAGGTAGTATTCCTTTTGTGTTTTTTCCATCTGCTTGCGCACCCGGACGTTTATTTTGCGCTCCAGCTCCACGATTTCCAGTTCCCTGGCCATAATGGAGCAAAGCTTCTCCAGGCGCCGCACGATGTCAACGGCCTCCAGGATTGATTGCTTGTCTTCAATGCGCAAGCTAAGGTGGGAGGCCACGATATCGGCCAGCCGCCCGGGTTCCTCGATGTTGACCACGGTAACCACGGTTTCCGGCGGAATTTTTTTGCTTATTTTGACATACTGCTCAAACTGGGAGACCAGATTACGCATTAAAGCTTCTATTTGCGAATTTTTCTCGAATTTTTCCTCGTACTGGTCAATTTCCACTTTAAAGTAAGGCTCATTGCTCAGGTAATTTTTGATCTTAGCCCTGGCTATGCCTTCCACCAGTACCCGAATGGTACCGCCGGGCAGCTTTAGCAGCTGCTTGACCTCGGCCACCGTGCCTACGGTGTATATGTCGTCTTCGCCGGGGTCGTCCGTTTGGGCTTCCTTCTGGGTGGCCAGAAAGATAACCCTGTCCTTGATCATGGCGTCTTCTATGGCGTGAACCGATTTTTCCCTACCGACGTCCAGATGGATGACCATGTAGGGAAAAACCAGTATCCCCCTTAAAGGTAACAGAGGCAAAACCCGTCTATGTGCCGGATTCATGGAGCACCTCCTTCGATGTATTTGAGGTAATAAACTGGGCATAGGCAGATCCTAATTAATTGTAACATACTAAAGGGGGTGCTGCCATAGTAATAAGTGCCATGATGCAAGGAAACCCGGCCTGGGCCGGGTTTGTGCAGGGATAACGTGCCTGTAACTCCATTTTTTGCGCGCGTACTCTGTCGGCTTGGAGCGTGTACTGTCGTGCTGTGCCTCTACCGCTGCGCGGCCCGGCAGCTCAGCCAGAGCCACTGCGGCGCGGCGGGCGATGGCGCTAGCAGTCCCCGGTAACGGGGGCGCCGGCGGCCGGTACGAAGCTGCCGGCACCCAAGGGTTCCCGCTGGCCTGCCAGCACCAGTTTCTTCTCCGGCCCGAAGAGCAGTGCGCCTTTAATTACCTCCTGCAGCGTTTCCACCGGTATTACTTCCAGGCCGGGGATGTTCCGGAACATTTCCTGGTCGTTATCCGCCGGGATGAATACCTTCTTGGCGCCGGCATGCCGCGCGGCTTCCACCTTGGCCACTACGCCGCCCACGGGCATGACCATGCCCCGGATGGACAGCTCTCCGGTCATGGCTGCGGTGTTGTCCACCGGTATACCGGTGATGGCGGAATAAATGGCGGTGGCCACCGCCACCCCGGCCGAAGGCCCGTCCACCGGCGCGCCGCCCGGGAAATTAACGTGCAGGTCATAATCCCGCGGGTCGATGTTCATGCAGTGCCGGAGCACGGTGAGCACGTTTTCCACCGAGCCCTTGGCCATGCTCTTGCGGCGGATGGTCCTGCTGCGGCCGCCCAGTTCCTCCTCGTCCACCACGCCGGTGACCACCAGCCGCCCCTGGCCCCGGGCGGCCGGCAGCGCGCCGGCTTCTATCTGCAGCAGCGCGCCGGTGTTGGGCCCGTAAACGGCCAGGCCGTTGACAAAGCCCACTTGGGGTTTGTCGGGGATCTTTTTCTCGGGGCGGGGGACGTACTGCCCGCTGTTTATCACCCATTCCACGTCGGCAGCTTTAATCTCCTGCCGCCCCTCGGTGATGACGATGCCCGCCGCCAGTTGAATGATGTTGACCGCCTCGCGCCCGTTCTTGGCGTATTTTTTGATGATGGCCAGCGCTTCCGGTGCCAGGGGAAACTGTATTTTGGCCGCCGCGTTGGCGGCTATTTTTTCTATTTCGTCCGGCATCAGCTGCCGGAAGTATATTTCCATGCACCGCGAGCGCAGGGCCGGGGGAATCTCTTCCGGCGTGCGGGTGGTGGCGCCCACCATGCGGAAATCCGCTGGCAGGCCGTTTTGGAAAATGTCGTGAATATGCCCCGGGATATTGTTGTCTTCCGCGCTGTAATAGGCGCTTTCCAGGAGCACCTTGCGGTCCTCCATTACCTTGAGCAGCTTGTTCAGCTGAATGGGATGCAGCTCGCCGATTTCATCGATGAACAGCATGCCGCCGTGCGCCTTGGTTACCGCACCCGGCTTGGGCTGCGGAATGCCGGCCACACCCATGGGCCCGGCGCCCTGGTAAATGGGATCGTGCACCGAGCCGATGAGCGGGTCGGCAATGCCCCGCTCGTCAAACCGGGCGGTGGTGGCGTCCACTTCAATGAAGCGCGCGTCTTCCTTAAAAGGCGAGTGCGGGTTTTTCTTCGCTTCCTCCAGCACCAGCCGGGCCGCCGCGGTTTTGCCCACCCCGGGAGGACCGTAGATGATGACGTGCTGCGGGTTGGGTCCGCACATGGCCGCCCGGAGCGATTTCAGCCCCTCCTCTTGTCCGATGATGTCCTCGAACCTGGTGGGCCTGGTTTTTTCCGCCAGCGGCTCGGTGAGGGAAATCTGCCGCAGTCGCTGCAGCTTTTCCAGTTCCTTGCGTGATTCCCGCTCGATGGCGGACTTGTTGCCCTGCTGGGTTTTGAGCAGGTTCCAGAAGTACATGCCGATGATGACGGCAAAAAAAACCTGAATGAACGTTATAAAACTGGCGATTCCACCGGACAACTCCACGTTAAAAGCCTCCTTATTATGGCACAAGCGGGCAGCATGCCCCGCTGCGGGTTTTTACCGGCTTGTATATTTATTCTTTATATATTTATTATTGTTATTTGCGGCCAATTTTATCCCGCTGCGCGGAAAAATTAACATAAAGTGGAAAGGGCCGGGTATCCAACCCGGCCCTTGGCAACTTATATATCAGTGCCACTGCACGTCTATGGTTCTATGCGGTTGGCGGGTTTCCTTGGGCATCCTAACTTCCAGCACCCCGTTGCGGTAGCTTGCTTTGGCCCCCTCGGCCTGTACCGGGGCGGGGAGGGAGATGCTGCGCTGGAACCTGCCGTATACCCTCTCCGAACGGTGGTAGCGATTTTCATCTTTCAATTCCCTGGAACGGTTGATGACGCCGGAAACAGTCAGCACGTTGTCCCGGATGTCGATGCCGATGTCTTCCTTCTTTTCTATGCCGGGCATATCACACAGCGCCACCACTTCGTTTTCCGTTTCGTAAACGTCCACCCGGGGACCTATGTTGATTTCGTTACGGAAGGGACCCCAAAAGGGCGCAAAAAACCTCTCCATTTCCCGCCGCACAAGCTCATCGGTGCGGAACGGGTCGTAGGGGATCAGTGCCAAGCGTATTACCTCCTCTTTTTTTATGTTATTATTACCTTATTGGCCAAAAATATTTTTTTAATGGGTGAAAGAAAGTAAATTAAACGCCGTCTATACTTGTAGGGGCACGCTAAAGAGGTAATCGTGATGG
>ENA-OSAF01000187-OSAF01000187.1-marine-sediment-metagenome-genome-assembly--contig:-NODE-187-length-22594-cov-21.444651_pt1 | contig 22594 bp, 26 predicted proteins | sample MGYA00237872_ERZ529318 | MGnify/ENA primary metagenome ERZ529318 (study PRJEB26369, sample SAMN03142813) | marine sediment metagenome | biome: marine; feature: borehole; material: sediment... | reverse complement strand
GCCAGGGACGTCGTACGGGGAGGCGGGGCGACATGGACCCGAACCGACTGGAGTCGAGACTCAAGGACTGGGTGGCCCACGGCTTTCTCACGCCCCAGCAGGCGGAGGACATCCGCCGTTTCGAGGCTACCCGGGCGCGGCCGTCGCCGGCTCCGGTCGCCGGTGAGGTCCTCGGCTACATCGGCGGCGCCTTGTCGCTCGCGGCCCTCTTCGCCATCATCACTCAGTTCTGGCGTGAGCTGGGGACCGGAGGGCAGGTCGCCCTCGCCGCTCTCGTGTCCGCGGCGTGCCTGGCGGGCGGCTGGGCGCTGTCGGCCGGGGCCACCCCGCAGGCGAAGCGACTCGGGTACTTCCTGATGTTCCTCGGGACGGCCGCGTTCGGGTTCCTGTCAGGTCTGGTCACGGCCCGGCTGGCGGTCGACCCCGATGTGCCTCCCCTGGTGGGGTCTCTCGGGGCTCTCCTCGTTGGAGTCGCGCTGTGGCGGCGTCACACGACCTCGCTCCAGCTCGTGGGCGTCGCCGTCCCTCTCGCCGTCCTTGTCGTTGCTTTCGCGAACCTATGCCTCTCCTCGTCTCAAACCGTGTTCGTCGGGTTCAGCTACCTGGTCCTCGGCTGCCTGTGGAGCGCTGCCGGCGAGCTGGGGCGGCTCGTGCCGCGCACCGCCGCCTGGGCGGTGGGCTGTCTCAAGATGCTGGCGGCCCCTCAGATCCTCGCGGTCGACGCTTGGCGCTCGGGTGGCGGCTACCTGGTCCTCGGTTGCGTGATGTCGGTGGCTCTGATGGGCGTCGCGGTCTGGCGGGGCCGCGGGGCGCCGCTGGGGTTCGGCGCCGCCGGCATTGTCATCTTCGTCCCTCAGGCGCTCCACTCGCTCTTCGAGGATGCAATCGGCGTTCCCATCGCCCTGCTCCTCGCCGGTGTGCTGCTCGTGGCGATGTCCGCCCTGGTGGTCAGGGTCCGGTCTCGCCTCCACACGGGAGGCCGCGGTCCCTGACGTTGTTCGCCAAGCGTCCGACGGGCGGTCTGACTCCACCTAACCCCGGCTGTGCGCGCGGATGAACGCGGCCAGCGAGCGGTCGTAAGTGCGCTCGACCTCGGGCGGGAAGAGGCAGCCCGGGAGTTCGCGGCGCCTCCAGTGGTACCTCAGGCACTCGCAGCACTTGCCCTTGCGGGGGCAGGGCTCGTAGGTGCAGGTGCACTCGGCGACGTTGGTGTCAAGGGTGCATTTCGTGTTCTCCGGCATCGGTCAGGGTCTCCTCTCTCTGGTTCTCTCCGGCCCGCCACTGCTTCCGCAAATTCACGGTCATGACGCTGTGGTCCTGCCCTTGGTCAGGATCGGCGCGGCCCTTTCCCTGGTCCAGGATGTTCTCCGGCCACAGGTCCTCGGCGACGACCGCCGCGGGAAGGGGGCGGGGCACGAGACGGTGAACCTCGGCCCTCGGGCCGCGCCCCTAACGGTCCCTACCTTGGGCAAAGGAACGGCAGGAGGGGGAGGAGCGGAGCAAAGGCCCCATGGCGACCATCTTCCACATCACAACCGAACGTGAATGGCAGGAGGCGGTTCGACGCGGGCGGTACGAGGCTCAGTCCCTGTCGACTGCGGGTTTCATACACTGTTCGGACCGCCATCAAGTGATTCGCGTAGCCAACAGCATCTTCCGCGGCGTGGACAGGCTGGTCTTGCTGCACATTGACACGGAGAGACTGTCCTCACCGGTTGTCTACGAGAACCTTGAAGGCGGGGCAGAGATGTTTCCGCACGTCTACGGACCGATAGACCTGGACGCCGTCCGGAAGGTCACACCTTTCAGGCCTGCGGAGGACGGGAGGTTCGACCACCACTTCGGCGACATGGAGTGCAGCTGAGGGTCCAGCAAGAGGGGAGACACAACGTGGACGAGACGGTCTGTTTCTGCAGGGGTGTGACGCGCGACGCGATTGTCGAGGCCATTCGTCGGGGTGCCAGGGACCTCAAGGCGATTCAAGAGGCGACGGGTGCCGGAACCGGAGACCGGTGCAAGGAACTCAACCCCAGGGGGGTCTGCTGCATCCCCGACATACAGGCCATCCTCAAGGCCGAGACGGGTTCCCCGGACGTGGGACCGGGACGGTGTTCATGTTGCCCCGAGGACGATGGCTCACCGTGCTGAAACCCGCGTGAATGCGGGCAGAGCGCCTCGATGCTGCTGGTCGGCGGCAGTCCCGGCGACTCCGGCTACTGGCTTCCCGGGGGCGGCATCGAGCGTGGTGAGGCACCCGTGAGTGCACTGACCCGTGAACTCGCGGAGGAGGCCGGTGCAACGGTTCACGAAGCACGGCGGCTCGGGGGGCGCACGGACCCCAAAGCCGCACTGCTTCTTGAGCGAGCACTCCGACTGGAGCGGGTGTATGGATCGCCCCATGACGGCTGAGGATATGGTCTACCAGGAGGTCACCTTCCCCAACTCCGCGCAGGGCATAGACCTGGCGGGAATGCTCCTCCTTCCCCGGGGCGAGGGCCCGTTCCCGGCCGTGGTGGTCATCCACGGGTCGGGCACCAGCAGCAGGAGCAATGCCTGGTATCTCACCTTGACCAGCTACCTGCAGGACCACGGAATCACCGTCCTCCTTCCGGACAAGCGCGGGTCCGCCGGATCCTCCGGGGGCGACTGGCGGACAGCTTCTTTCGAGGACCTGGCCACGGACACGTTGTCCGCCATCTCCTACCTGAAGACCCGGCAGGCGCACATGATTTCCGACATCGGCATCCTCGGGGTCAGCCAGGGCGGTTACATCGTACCACTCGTCGCCACCCGGTCCGACGACATCTCGTTCATCGTCAACCTGGTTGGGGCCTCGGTCCCTATGTACCAGGCACTGCTCTACGGGGAGAGCCACAACCTCCGGCAGATGGGCCTTCCGGCCGTCCTGTCCGAGGCGGTGGCCCACATCTCTTGCTGGTACCTCCGCACCGTCGCCCACAGGGGGTTCTGGAAGGCCGTCGGAAATTTCGACCCCATCGCGTTCTGGCGGGAGGTCAACGTGCCTGCTCTTGTCCTCTACGGTGAGCTGGACACCAACGTCCCCTCGCGGGCGAGCGCGGAGCGTCTGGCCGCCCTGGGCAACCCCAACATCCGGGTCACTGTCTTCGAAGGGTCGGGGCACGCGCTCCAGGACCCGGGGAGGCCGGGGGCCGGCCGCATCCGCCTCGATGCGCTGGAGCTGATCCGTGACTTCATCGCCGGGGCCACCACATCTCCGCGAGGAACACCGCGCGCGGGGCAACCAGGCAGCGCTCCCGGGCCGGCCGGACCCGGCCGGGCGGGGAGGTGACTCTGCCCGCCAGGTGGAGGATACTGGGGGCACCGGGGCGAAGTGCCAGCCGGCAAGAGAGATGACACTGCTGGAGGCGGGCCCATTGGGTGGGCGTCTGACCATAAGCGGCTTTCTCGCCGGCGCTGTCATGGGTGTGGCTGTCCTGAGTCTGCTCTGGTGGATTATCGACCGGGCCGCGTGGCGGAGAGTGGCCGGGGGCGTCGAGAAACTCCCCACCGGGGTCGCCATCGGCGCGGTCGCTTTGCTCGGCGGAATCCTGTTCGCCCTGGCACTCATCTGGATCCAGCACCCTCTGCAGATGGTCCTGCGTTTATGGATTGTCGCCACCGTTGCATCGACGAATCCGGTTCTCCTCCTGCTTCCGACAGCGGTCCTGTCCGGCATTGTCCAGGAGCCGGCCAAACTGCTGGCGGTCTTGATTGCGCGGGCCCAGTGCCGCCGCAGGGAGATACCGGGCCGGGAGGGGCGACGTCTCGCGGGCGACCCGGCAGCGGATGCGCTCCTCTACGGAGTGCCCGTCGGCATCGGAGCGGGCGCGCTCGAAGCCGCCATGACCCTCTCGCATGCTCTGGCGATGGCGCCTTCGGCCGGAGCGCTTCTACCTGTCTTCGTCGAGCGCGCATCCGCCCTCGTGTTTCACGGCTCGCTCACCGGTTTGGTCGCCTACGCCTGGAGTGCGGGACGGGGCTGGCTGGTGCTGGTGATCGCCGCCCTGACCCACGGGTTGCTCAATTATGTGGTCGTGCTGCTGAGCACGCGGCTCGGGCTGGGGGGCGTCTGGCTCATCGAGGCGGTCGTGGCGGCGGTGGCTGTCGCTCTCATGCTGTTGCTGCGCCGGGCGGTCGCAAGGCAGCCCCAACCACCCGAGACCGGCCGGCCTACTTCAAGGTGAAGGGAGTCACCCATGAGAAAGCGCGCTGTGCCGGTGAGCGGAGTTCTGGCTCTGAGTCTGGCTCTCCTGGTGTCTGCAGGCGGGGCCGGCCTCACCGGCTGCCGGGAAGTTGCGGAGGCGCCCCTTACTCTGCAGGTGCCCTGGGCGGCCGGAGAGGTGACCACTCTATCCATGCACCAGGGTGAGGGTGGTCCGATCATCGGCGATTGGACAATGCGGGTCGAGTCTGTGCCGGAAGGAGAGGGCTGGCTTCTGGTCAGCTCATTGAACATCCCCTCTGCTCCGTACTCTCTGAACACTACCGTCCGGGTCGGGGCTGAGGACCTTCTTCCCGTCCACGTGGACTTCGAGCTGCTGAACTTCCAGGGCACCGTGACCTACACCGCCGAGTACGGCGAAGGCAAGGTTGCTGTCGACGCCGACGTCCGCGGCGAGCCCCAGTCGTTCGAAATCCGGTTGCCCGATTCCCCGTACTTCGACAACGAGCAGTTCATCATGACCCTGCGGGCCATGCCCCTGGCCGATGGGTGGAGCGCTACGCTCAACAACATCATCACCGCGACGGCCAGCAAGCGGGCGGTAAGGGTGGAGGTCGTCCGGCGGGAGGACCTCACCGTTCCCGCGGGGACCTATTCCTGCTGGGTGGTCGAGCTCGTCGGGGCAAGCCAGCGGGTGTGGATAGCCGTCGATTGGCCGTACCCGATAGTCAAGTTCGTCAACGACTCCTCGCGCTTGGTCGCGCTCCTGGAGAGCTACGAACCTGGCGAGTAGCCAGACGGCCGCGCGCCCTCGCCATCCCGGCCCTCGCCGTCGACATCCGGACTGTCGGGGACCGGGGCCTGTCTCGACGACACCGTCCGGCTTGTACCAGACTCCGTTGGCCTCCGAAGGCGGCCCGCGCCGGAAGGGGAATCATAGTCCTGTCACCCTGCGGCCGGGCCGCCATCCTGGGCGGCAGATACGGGCCCTGACCGGACAGGAGGAGAGACATGGGCCTGAGCGAGAACCCTCCCTGCCGCATCCACACCAGGAAACTCGTCCTCCGGTGCTGGAATCCCACCGACGCGCCCCTGCTCAAGGCGGCGATAGACGAGAGCCTCGACGAGCTCCGACCCTGGATGCCCTGGGCCAGGAACGAGCCGGGCCCTGACCAGGGTGGCCTTCGAGGTCCACGGGGTGGACCGGGTCCAGATCCACTGTGACCCGGCCAACGAACGCAGCGTATCGGTGGTGCGGAAGCTCGGCTTCACGCATGAGGCGACCCTGCGCCGGCGGCCGGGCCGTCCGGTGCCGCCTGCCCCGGAGGGTGGGCCTGAGCCCCCTGGGGAGAGCGAGTGCTCCTCATATCCGGGATATCGGGACACCCCTGTGCGTGAAGCTAAGGTGGAGGGTCTCGGGCCCGTCTCCACTTCATCCGGAAAGGTGGAACCTGATATGGACCGGCCGCCCTTCTCGCCGTGGCGACCACACCCCTGGCACGGGCTCGAGGTCGGACGCAGGCCTCCCGAGTACGTCAACGCCTACATCGAGATCACCCCCTACGACCTGATCAAGTACGAGGTCGACAAGTCGACGGGTTACCTCCGGGTCGACCGCCCCCAGCGGACCTCCTCGCACCCTCCGGCCCTGTACGGCTTCATCCCGCGGACCTACTGCGGGACCAGGGTCGAGGCCCTCTTCCCGGGCGCCGACCGGGGGGACGGGGACCCCCTCGACATCTGCGTCATCAGCGAGCGGCCCATCTCCCGCTCGGAGGTCATCGTTCCCGCCCGCATCCTCGGAGGGATCCAGCTCCTGGACCGCGGTGAGGCGGACGACAAGATAATCGCCGTCCTCGAGGGCGACCATGTCTGGCGAGACGCGAGCGACCTGGAGGACCTGCCCGAGGTCCTCGTCGAGCGTCTCCAGCACTACTTCGCCACCTACAAGCTCGTCCCGGGGGCGGAAGCCGAGACCTCCGTCCAGAGGGTCTACGGCCTCGACCACGCCGCCGCCGTGGTCGAGGCCGCCATGGCCGACTACAAGGACCTCGTCGCTTCAGGTCCGCTCGCTTGAGTGGCCGGCCGGCCGCTCCGGCGCAAGGGCACCCGGCGGGTCCCGCCCGAGTCAACCGGCAGGGAGGAGACTACCTCCGCTCGAGGACGAACACGACTATCTCGTCGGGACCGGCCCGGGCGGCGGCGACCATCACCTCCCGCCCGCCGAGGACGGAGTCCGTGCCGCGGATCAGGTCGCGCACGGCCACGGCCGGCCGTCCCATGTTCAGGACGAGCTCGTTGCGCAGGAAGGCGCCCGTGCGGCGGCCGGCCGTGCGCCAGACGCGGCCGTCGAGGGCGATGAGGTTCCAGCTTCCGGGCTGGTTCTCCGGCCGGGAAACCACCTCACCCGTGGCCAGGTCCAGGGTGAGCTCCACACCCCAGAGGCCCAGGGTGGGCAACTGCCTCCCGGGCGAGGTCAAGAAGACGCCCCTGTTTCGGGGCGGGTCGAGGAGCACAACGTGGACCGGCCCCCCGAGGTCGCGGGTCCACAGGGGCGACCCGTCCGGGCCCAGACGGGCCACGAGGCCGTCCGTGGTACCGACCAGGGTCTCGCCCCCGCCGGCGTCGGCCGCCCACTCGACGAGGCGTCCCTCCTTGGGCCAGCTCCACAGCACCTCCCCCGACAGGGGGTCGAAGGCCGTCAGGGCGCGGGGCTCCCGCCCGTCGAGGGTGGCCGTGACCAGGCCCAGAGCTCCGACCCCGGCCCCGTCCACGAGGACCCGCCCCGGGAGGACGAAGAGCACCTGCCCGGAGAGGAAGTCCGTCTCCAGCGACCTCGTCCACAGCTCTTCCCCGGTGGCCAGGTCGCGGGCGGTGACGGCGAAGCCTTCCGCCCGGGAGGAGATGTAGAGGAGGACGGCGGAGGGCGGGACGAGGCTGACGCCCGCCGTCCGGCGGCCCGCCGAGACGCTCATGTCGGGCACGACCAGTCCCCCCGCCGCCAGGGTCGCCGGCGGCAGGGGAGCCTCGGCGCCGCCTCCCACCTGGGGCGGCAGGCTGACGAAGGGGGCGGTCTGACCCGGAAGGTCCGACTCGGTAGGGACGGCGACTCCGACCAGGAACACGCTGCTGCCGGTCACGCCCAGGCGCGGCCACGGGTTCATGTGTCCACCGCCGGGTTCGGGCCAGGAGTATCCGGCGGGCGGGTGGACGACGAATTCCCGGCGGCTCCCGTCCCGTAGGTCCACACGGTGGAGAGTGACCTCCGTCTGCTCCGGCCCTTCCCCGTGGTCGGGGTGGTCCAGGAACCAGCCGGTGGGCACGGCGCCGGCGGCGGGCGAGGCCAGCCCCGTCCAGGCGACTTCGTCCACGCTGCCCATCCCGGTCACCTGCCAGAGGACCTCGCCGGTCGCTCTGGAGAGACAGCGCAGCCGGCCGACCGCCTTCTCGACGACGTAGAAGTGTTCTGGGGCCACCCTGACCTCGACCTCGGTCGGGTCGAGGGGCAGGTCCCGGACCAGCGCCCGCCCGTCCGGTCCGAGCCAGAGGAGCTTGTCGGTGGCCATGACCACGGTGGTCCCTTCCCAGGTGAAGGCCTTGAGGCCGCGGTCCGCGTCAACGCCCCTCAGGGTGTGGGTGGCCACGAGCTCGAGGTCGTCCACGGCCACCTCGCCCGGCCCCACGGCCATGGCCCGGGTCACCGGCACCCAGGCCATGGCGAGGGCCGCCGCTCCGACGACCAGGGCCGCCGGAGGGACCCAACGAGCGCCAGCGCCGGCGGGCGCCCGGCCCCGACCGCCCGCCAAGGCCACCTGGAGCAGGCCGGTCAGGCCGCCCAGCAGCACCCAGGGCACGAGGGGGCGGTTCAGCCTCGGGACGAGATCCACCAGGAAGACGAAGGGCTGTCCCTGGAGAGTGAAACCGAGCGGGGAAGCCAACCAGACGAGCCACCAGCGGTGACGGCGGGGCACCAGCAGGAGCCAGGGAAGGAAGACGGCCGGCCAGACCAGGGCTCCCGCCGGCCGCAGGAGTTCGTTCCTCTGCATCTCGACCATGAAGGGCAGAGGCACCCAGGCCAGGTGCACGGCCACCGCGGCCAGCACGACCCCGCCGAGCAGGGTCACGGCCAGGAGACTCCAGGGATATCGCTCCTTCATCATCGCGCAACACCCCACGCGGCGGGTGCCCCTCCGGGACACCCTCACTCCTCCTCGCTCACCTTGATGATGTCCGCGGCGAAGGGGTAGCAATCCAGCCGGAGGCCGGTTTCCAGCCCTACCAGGGTCCGTAGTACTTCCGGTGGGCCGCGCCCCGTGTCCTCTGCTCCCTCCAACCACATTCCCGGCACGTCCACTGTATGAGGTCGTGCTCCGTCCGGTCGAAGCTGACCCCGGTCGCCCTGACCTCCTCCTGGTCGAGGACGGCTCCGCACCGGGGACACTTCCGGGGATTGGCCCTGTCCAGGGCCTGGATGACGGCGGCCAGGACGACCATGCCGACAAGGAGGACCACGACGTAGAAGAGGAGACGCGGCCCCGCGTCGAGGCTGTCCCACCAATCGCGGGCAGGCGCGCCCGCCGCCGGGAGGGTCAGCTCTCGATTCGACAGGGCCGGCGCGAAGTCCGACAGGACGCGAAACACGGCCGGCACCTCCCCAGGACCTCCACGGCCCGGCCTGGTTCGCACGGCTACAATCGACCCGGCGGGCCGGCCCGACGTTCCCTTCCACCAGGAGCTGGGGCTTCCTGCTTCGTGAGCCCTCTCGACGACCCCCGGGTCCGGGAAAGGATAGAGGAGGCAGGACCTGCTCGGCCGGGCCGGCCGGGGAGGAGAAGAAGGACCGGGAGGACAAGAAACCGTCCCGGGCCCGATGGGGCCGCGACCGTGAGAGAGGTGACCATGCCCGATGGCAAGGACTGAGACTGAAGGGCGGGCCGGGACCGACGCCCGTGAGCTCCCGGACTACCTGTCCCGCCACGCCGCCGACATGCTGGCAGACCTCGAGGACCTCGTGAAGGTGGAGTCGCCGAGTGACGACCTGGCCGCTCTCGACCGCGCCGTGGAGGTTCTCGCGGCCAAGTTCGCCGGTGGCGGGGGAGGGTCGTGGCCCGACCTCGGGGTGACCCTGGAGCGGGTCCCCCCGGGCGCCCCCGGGCCGGGTGGAGGCGGCACTGCGGCCCCGGAGCCCCCGACGGCCGCCGCCCATCTTCTGGTGCGCTTTCCAAGCGTCCTGAGAAGCGGGGAGCCCCGGTCCGCGGCCGGCGGACCCGGCCCAGAGCCGGACGGCCGCCAGGTCCTGCTCCTCGGCCATATCGATACCGTCTGGCCCGTCGGCACCCTGGCCGAGCGGCCCTTCCGGGTGGAGGACGGGAAGGCCTACGGCCCCGGCGCCTACGACATGAAGGCCGGCCTGGTCGTGGCCCTGTGGGCCCTCAGGGCCCTGGCCGCCTGCGGGCGGCGCCCGCCGCGGCCGGTCACCTTGCTCGTGAACACGGACGAGGAGGTGGGCAGTCGGACGTCCGAGGCGGTCATCGAGGCCGAGGCCCGGCGGAGTGCGGCCGTGCTGGTGCTCGAGCCGGCCCTTCCCGACGGGGCGGTCAAGACCTGGCGCAAGGGCGTCGGTCGCTTCCGGGTCGAGGTCCGGGGCCGGGCGGCCCACGCCGGGGCCGAGCCGGAGAAGGGCGTGAGCGCCGTCGAGGAGCTCGCCCGCCAGGTCCTGCGCCTCCATGAGCTGACCGACCTCGAGACCGGGACCACGGTCAACGTCGGGGTCATCGGGGGCGGGACCAGGCCCAACGTGGTCGCCGAGAGGGCCTGGGCCGAGGTCGACGTGAGGGTCATGACCCGAGAGGAGGCCGACCGCATCCAGGAGGTCATCTTAGGCCTGCGGCCTGTCCTTCCCGGAGCCGGGCTCGAGGTCTCGGGCGGCGTCGGGCGCCTGCCCATGGAGAGGAACGAGGGCACCCTGGCCCTCTACGCCAAGGCCCGGGAGGTGGCCGCCGAGCTGGGCTTCGACCTCCCGGAGAGCGGCACCGGCGGGGCCAGCGACGGGAACATCACCTCGGCCCTGGGCGTTCCCACCCTCGACGGCCTGGGGGCGGCGGGTGACGGGGCCCACGCCGAACACGAGCACGTGGACCTGGCCACCCTGCCTCTTCGGGCCGCCCTTCTGGCGGGGCTGGTCGAGCGAGTCTGAGGCGCCGAACGTGGCGCCGACCTCAGAGGCTGCTCTCGATTTCGGTGATCTTGAGGCGAAAGGTGTCGAGCTCTTCCTTCAAGCGCGAAGCTACAGAGGGCAGTTCGTCCACCAATCGCTTCATCTTCTCCCACCGGAGCTCGTAGCCGTAGGCATGACGCCCGACATGTCTGAACGAGCGGTAGTCGTTGAGCCGGCGGTAGACTTCATCACTGATGACGGCTGGGCGTAGTCCTTCTACCTCGTGGGCAACCTGGTCGAGAAGGGCGGCGTGCCAGCCTTCCCCCTTGGGCACCGAACCGTCAAGGGACGAGGCTATTATCTTGAAGAGCGCTTCAGCGGCCGAGTAGAAGTCATCCAAGTAGCTGGCTGCGGCCCGGATATCATGTTCTGAGGCAGGGACATCTCGGGAGGAAGTGAGGTCCTTCAGCTGGTCAACCACTTTGCAGATGGCTTCCAGGTGCTTGGCCGCGCGGGCCCATATCACGTCGATCTGATGAGAGGTCACAGCGGCACCCCCTTGGCCTCGATTTCCCGCCGCAGTTCCTCTCCTCCGGTCGGGTCGCCGGCGAGATCTTCCCAGAGCACGAGGTGAAGCCGCAGGGGCAGGAGTTCTCTCTCCAAGTCTGCGTAGAGAGGGTAGTACAGTTCCTGGTCATCAAGGCCCTCCACGCAGAGGTCCACATCAGAGCCCTCGTCAAAAGTGCCGCAGGCAAGCGAACCGAACAGTACGGCGCGACTGATACCGTACTTCTCCCTGGCCATACGTACGGCGGCCTGAACCCTGCGCAGGGCTTCTTCCCTGGCCCGGTCAAGAGCCGCCTTCCGGGCCTTCCGGCGCCTGCTCCACCCCTGGGCGTAGCGCTGTCTCTCACCCGGTGTGAGAAGGGCGGCCACGTCGACCACCTCCGCCCGTCCGGCCAGATTGTAGCACACGAACGCCTGGCGCCGCATCGGCGGCCACGGGTAGCCCGACACCTGTGCCTGGTCGGGGAACCAGGGCCGGGCCGCGGTCGGACGCTGGGTGCCGGGCGGCTCGCGGCCGGACGGTCAGGTGCTTGCCGCAGGTCCGATCTTCATCGCCTGCGCGCGGACCCCGCTTATGGCGTTGAGGGAATCCAGGAGCTCGCGGGTTTCCGCGTCTTCACAGCACAACTGCAGGAGGATGAGCCCCTGCTCGTTCGGACGGTCGGGGGTGTGGATACCCAGACGGACCCTGATGACCGACCCGAACCGCGTGAGCACGTCCTGCACTGGACGTGCACCGTCCAGGCGGTCATCGAGGGTGACGGCTACGATGGTGGGGCACTCCACGGGGCAGACCTCCGTTTCGTCCATCCCGGTCGGGCCCGCCCACGCGAGGCGGGCCGGAGCCGTCGGGGTGGGTCGTACCGGTATCTTGCCCGCGCCGCAGCCGCACGAAGCCTCAAGACGCGCAGGAAGGGACTCCGGCGAAGCGGGGGAATGAGTGAAGCGGAGGCTCGAGACGTCGAGATGTCCACACAGGCGCCTGCACACAAGAGCCCTCGGACCCTTGGCTACCTGCTGGCTGTGCTGGCCGGATGCTCGTGGGCCTCCTTCGTCGTCATCGGCCGGCTCCTCGCCGCGACCGACGTGGACCCCCTCACCATCGTCACCCTCAGACTGGCCACGGCTTTCGTCATCCTCGCCGGGGTCCTGGCCGTCGTCGACCGCCGCCTCCTCTCGTTCGAGCGGCGCGACCTGCCCCTTTTCCTGGGCTACGGCCTCTGCCAGGCGGCCAACTTCGCCTTCTACTTCCTGGCCATCAAGTACACCACGGGTACGACGGCCGTCATCCTCATGTACACCTATCCGGCTTTCGTCGCCGGGCTGGGGCGGCTGTTCCTGGGCGAGCGGCTCGACCGGCACAAGGTCCTCGCCCTCGTCTGCGTCCTGTTCGGGAGCTTCCTCGTGGCCGGGGGCTGGAGCCCCGGGGCGCTCGGGTACAGCCCGGCGGGGATAGCCGCAGGTTTCGCCGCCGCTCTCGGCATGGCCGCGGCGAGCATCCTAGGGAAAAGGGCGGTCAGGCGCTACAGCTCATGGACCGTCGTCCTTTGGGGATTGGGGTTCGGCACCCTTTTCCTCGGCGCGGCCCTCCTCGGGCGGCTGGATACGGTCCGAGCCGTACCCGGCGAGGTGTGGGTCGGCATCCTCCTCGCGGCCCTCGTTCCGGCCCTGGCCGCCCACGGCCTCTTCATCATGGCCCTCACCCATATCGAAGCCACCCGGGCCAGCCTGGCGGCCGGGATAGAGCCGGTCGCCGGCGCGGTCCTGGCCTGGCTGTTCCTCGGAGAGCGCCTGGTAGCCGCACAGTGGCTCGGCGCGGCCGCCGTCCTCGCCGGGGTCGTCGCCATCCAGGCCCGGGACCTCGGCTGGCGGCCGGCAGGCCGCAGACGGGGCGGCAGAGCCGCCCAAGCCTCCGAGACCGGGGCGGGCCTCCCGCCCGTCGACGCGAGGTGAACGTCATGAAGGTCATCGGCCTCATAGGTGGGGTCACCTGGGTCTCCACCGTGGATTACTACCGGCACATCAACAGGCTCGTCGCGGAGCGGCTGGGCGGTCTTCACTCGGCCCGCCTGGCCCTGTGGAGCCTCGATTTCGCGGAGATGGCCGAAGCCCAGCATGCGGAGGACTGGGAAAGAGTGGGCGACCTCATCATCGCCGGCGCCCGGGCGCTCGATGCGGCCGGGGCCCAGGTCTTCGTCATCTGCGCCAACACGCTCCACCTCGTCTACGACCGCGTGGTGGCGGAGACGGGCCTCTCCTTCGTCCACATCGTCGATGCCGTCGGGCGCGCGGCTGTCGAGGAGGACCTTGGGACGGTCGGCCTCCTGGGGACGAGGTTCACCATGGAACACCCCTTCTACCGGCAGCGGCTCGAGAAGGAGTTCGGCCTCCGGGTGCTCGTCCCGGACCGGGATGACCGGGCGGAGGTCCACCGCATCATCTACGAGGAGCTGTCCAAGGAGAAGGTCCTGCCGTCGTCCAAGGCGGAGGCGCGGCGCATCATCGAGACCCTCGCCGCCCGCGGGGCCCGGGCCGTCATCCTCGGCTGCACCGAGCTGCCTCATCTCTTCTCCGAGGGCTCGGGTTCAGCCCCGGTGCCTCTCCTCGACCCCCTCATCCTCCACTGCCGCGAGGCCGTGAGGGCCGCCCTGGAGTCCGGAGAGGGCCGGCGGTAGGCTCGGGTCCCGGACGCTGCACGACCCGGAGAGTCCGCAGGCGGTTGACCGCCGCGCCGAGCTCGAAGACCCTGGGCAGGGCGTAGTCACCCGGGTGGCCCTCGCCGTCCCGGCCGGCGAAGGGGGAGATGACGCCGAGCCCCCGGCTCCGGATGTCGGCCATCACCCGCTCCAGGGCCTCGCGCAGGGTCGTCCGGCCGTCGAAGTAGCGCCGGGCGGCGTAGTGGAGCGCGTCCGCGACGGCCCGGGTCTGGCTCGGGTCGACGAGCTGTTCGACCGCCGAGAGGTCGATCTCCTCACGGCCGAAGGTTATGGTGTCGAGGTCCCGGACGGCTATCTTCACCTTGTCCCCGCGGCCCCGCCTGGGGTCCAGGCTCGAGCCGACGGGGCAGCGCGGGGTCACCTCTCCGAAAGGGCCGGCGGCCTCCGTCCGGCGCTCGCGACCGAACCTCCCGGCGATCTCCTTCGCCCGCCGCGTGACGTCTCGCGGGAGGTAGTTGTCCATCATGACCACGGTGTCGGCGACATCGAAGTAGTCTCCCGAGCCGCCGACGACCAGGACCGTGGAGACCCCCTTCTCCTCGTAGAGCTGTCTCACCCTGTCGAGGAAGGGGGTGATGGGCTCGCGGTCCTTGGCCACCAGTTCCTGCATACGGCGGTCCCGAATCATGAAATTGGTCGCGCTCGTGTCCTCGTCGAGGAGCAGCAGCCGGGCGCCGAGCTCGAGCGCCTCCACGATGTTGGCCGCCTGTGACGTGCTGCCGCTGGCCTGGTCGGTGCTGAAGGCCCGTGTGTCCTCGCCGCCGGGGAGGTTGGTGATGAAGGGGCTTATGTCTACCTGCTCCACCCGGCGGCCGTCCTCGGCCCGTATCTTCACCGCGTCGGGGACGGTGACCACCAGTTCGCGGCCGTCGCCGGGGACGTGGTTGTAGATGCCCCGCTCGATGGCCCTGAGGAGGGTGGACTTGCCGTGGTAGCCGCCGCCGACGACGAGGGTAACGCCCTCGGGGATGCCCATGCCCGTCACCTGTCCGGCATGAGGCAGCTGCACGGTCACGCGGAGCCCGTCCGGGGAGCGGAAACGGACCACCTTCGGGCCCCGCATGGGCCTGTCGCTGACCCCGCTCTCGCGGGGGAGGACGGCCCCGTCGGCGACGAAGGCGACGAGGCCCATCTCCCGCAGTCGGGCTCTCAGGTGTTCCTGGTCTTCGGCCGCGTCCACGTGTCGGGCCACGGCCGCCGCGGAGAGGTTGCGATAGAGGAGGGACGCCTCGACCACCATGGGGAGCTCGTCGAAGAACATCCGGGCCGCCTCGCGGCCCAGCACGCGGCGCCCGGCGGCCGGCAGTCCCATGACGAACCGCACCTCGACCCAGTCGGACCTGACCACGGCCGAGGTCCTCTCGAGGATTTCCTGGCCGGGGCGGTCGACGGCGATGAGGCCGCTCCGGCCTGTGCCGCGGTGTCCCTTCACCGCCCTCTGTACGGCGCTGTCGAAGGCCCGGGTGAGGTAGTCCTCGAGGGCGACCCGCCTGGCCGGGTTGGAGAACAGCGCGGAGGGGAAGCCGGCCCGGGAGGCCGGGACCCGCGCCCTGAGCCGCGAGGGGGCCGCGAAGGGGTCGCCCTGGACGTGGTCGATGTAGAGGGTCCAGCCCGGGAACCCGTAGGCACCCTCGATGTCCTTGTAGGCCTTGTAGCCCCGCCCGTCAATCCGGGTGAGCGTCCGGCGGAGTTCGTCGGCGTCTCTCAGTATTGCGTGTCCCTCCAGTCGTCCACCCCGCCCGGTCCGGGGGCGCCCTCGCCGGTAGGATGTGACGGGGAGGACAGGGGCACACTTTCGATGGTCGGGCCTGTGAGTTCCTGCCGGCAAGGCCGGGGCCGTGCGGGCTGGTGGGGCCGGGCCCCGCCGCTACGGACCGGCTCCGTCACCGGTCTCGGCGCCCATCCTGATGAGCTCGCTCACGGTGACGCATCTGTAGCCGTTCTCGTGCAGCCACTCGAGGATGATGTCGAGCGCCTCCTTCATCTTCTCCCCTTTCTGCCCGGCCGCATCGTGCATGAGGACGATGTCGCCGGGTTTGATGAGACCGCACACGCGGGAGGCGAGCCGGCGGGCGTCCGGGGTCAGCCAGTCGCGGCTGTCGAGGGAGCAGCGGATGACCGTGTAGCCCCTGGACTGGACGATACGTAGGGATACCTCGTCGTGGACGAGGTAGGGGAAGCGGAAGAGGGTCGGGCGGACCCCGAGGACCCTCTCCAGGACGGCCTCGCTGCGGTCGAGTTCCCTGCGGACGGTTTCGGCACTCACCCCTCTGAGGGCCCTGTGGCTGTAGCCGTGTGAGGCTATCTCGTGGCCGTCGGCGGCCACCTGCCGGGCGACGTCGGCGTACTTCACGGCCACGACCCCGGTCAGGAAGAAGGTGCACCTGACCGAGTGCTTCCGGAGAGCCTCGAGAACGGCCGGGGTAACCTCGGGGTCCGGGCCGTCGTCGAAGGTGATGGCCACGACCTTGGTCTCGACAGGGACCGAATAGACGATGCCGTCATACGTTCCGTGCCCGTATCCCCTGATCCACGGGATTGACCCGGCCTCGGGCAACTGGAGCCAGAGGTAGAGCAGCACGGTGGAAACCAGGGCCGCTCTCACCCAATGGCCGGTTCCCCTCAACCTTTGACCTGTGCCGGCTCGGGTCAACAGGGTTCACCTCGTCGCTGACCCTATATGCCGCCTAGGCGCCGGTTCTTCCCGACCCGGGTCTGCACCCGGCCGCTCCTCCCCCTGACCCCCTGTGCACCTAGCACTCGTCGCGGCAGACCTCGCCGTCGGCGGTCAGGGTCAGGAGTCCCCCGACCGTCTTCCGGGCGCTCGCGACGGCCTCCGGGTCGAGAAAGTAGTGCACGCGGGGACCGCGGCGCTCTCCTCGCACGAGACCGACGTCCTTCAGGACCCGGAGGTGCTGGGACACGGCCGGCTGGCTGACGCCGAGGCGTCGGGCCAGGGCTCCGACGCACAGAGGCTTGGTCTCGTCTTGCCGGGACAGAAGCCTCACCAGGGCGAGCCGTGTGGGGTCGCTGAGAACGGCGAAGAGCCTCGCCGCCTCCTCGATGGGGCCGTCTGTGACGGTCTTGCCCTCTGCCACAGTCTGTGACCTCCTCTGCTTCTCCCTCCCGCTCCCGGTGGCGCGGAGGGGAGCCCGCTTAGTATATGCGCATACCCTTATACGCTACCATGCCCTGGTTGTCCTGCCGAAACCCACCGGCTGTCTGCTGTTTCTCTTTGAAGACCAGCGGGCCCCGGTCCGCGACGGCCCGCGGGCTGACGCGTCCAGGTGCGGTTGCCGGGGACCGGTCGGTGCTGGTAGGCTGGTGTCGAGGAGCCGAACCTGGAAGGCATGAGAGAGACGTCGTCCCCTGGAGGAACGGAGGTTCCCGATGGGAGAGGAGTGAGGAAAGATGCTTCTGAGCGTCTTTCAGGTTCTCGTCGCTGCCAGCTGGATTTACTGGCTCACGGCCTGCTGGCTCACCCGCGCCTTCTTCCGGTCCCCGCTCCCTCCGCGCGGGAAGCCCGGTTTCACGCCTCCGGTGTCCGTGCTCAAGCCGGTGCGCGGCGTGGACTTCGAGGCCTACGAGAACTTCAAGAGCTTCTGCCTCCAGGACTACCCTGAATACGAGATACTCTTCGGCGTGGACGAGCCGGACGACCCGGTGGTCCCGGTCATCCACCGGCTCCAGCGCGACCACCCCGAACTCAGCATCCGCCTTGTCGTCGCCAAGCCGATGGGGGCCAACCGGAAGGCCGCCGTCCTCTACCAGCTGACCTCGGCGGCGAGACACGACATCCTGGTCATCAGTGACAGTGACATGCGGGTGAGACCGGATTACCTCAGGCGGGTCGTGGCCCCGCTCGCCGACAGGCGTGTGGGTCTCGTCACCTGCCCCTACATCGGGGAGGAGGCGCACAGTCTTCCGGCCCGCCTCGAGGCCCTCTACATGGGCGTGACCTTCCTCCCCTCGGTGATCGTCGCCCGGCGGGTCCTGTCCATGCGTTTCGCCCTCGGGGCGTCTCTCGCCCTTCGGCGCACGGACCTCGAGCGCATCGGGGGCTACGCGGCCCTTGTCGACTACCTGGCAGAGGACTACCAGGTCGGCGTACGCCTTTCGGCCCTGGGGCTGAAGGTCCACCTTTCCGATTACGTCATGACGAGTATCCTCGGGCCCACGACCTTCCACGAGGAATGGGACCGGGAGGTCAGGTGGGCGCGCGCCAGCCGGGTCAGCCGTCCCAGGGAGTACCCGGGGCTCATCCTCTCCTTCAGCACACCGCTGGCCGGGGCTCTGGCCTGGCTCTCGGGCTTCTCACCGGCCGCCGTGCAGGCCCTCGCCGTCAGCCTCGTCCTCCGGTGGGCCGTCGGGTGGCTCGTCTCCGGTTACACCGGTGACAGGGTCTCGCGCCGCTCACTGGTCTGGCTTCCCGTCCGCGACGTGCTCACCGCTCTGGTCTGGCTGGCCGCGGGCATCGGGCATCACGTCGTCTGGCGTGGGGAGCACTACGAACTCGAGCGCGGAGGTCTGATGAGGCGGGTCACCCCGCTCTCGGTCCACTTCGAGGAGGGAGGGGAGGAAGGGGATGTGCCGGATGGTCTTGAGGACGGTGGTGAGGGGACTCGACTTCCTCCTGCGGCGGGCCTGCGGCATCCGAGAGTTCACCCGTGACCCCGATTGCATCCTGCGTCTCTCCGTGGGGAGGTGTGGGCGCGACCTGGTCCTTTCGGACGGGACCACGGTGCGCCGGGGAGAGCCGGTGGGAGACCTTCACCTCTGGAACGAGAGGGTCCCGTCGATGCCTCCGGGAGGCCCCGACCTGGCGTGGGGTCTGGCCTTCGGGCGACGGATGAGGCGCTCCCTGGCGCTTCTGGCCCGGGCGGTCGAGGACGACCCTAAGCTTCGCCGCCTCAAAGCCTTCCGGGCGGCGGGTTCGGTGATGGGGTCGGCCCTCCCCAGGGCCGTGGCCGCCCTCGCGGCGCGGCTGGGCTTCGACGTCGTCGAGCCGGAGGGCCCGCGGGGACCTTGGCCGCGCTTCGTCGAGTTCTGGGAGAACGCCTACGCCTTGGCCCTCGTCTGGGCTTTCAATCCCCCGAGCTTCGAGGCGAAGGCCCTCATGGGGCTTCGCCGGGTCCAGTTATGGATATCGAGGGACAGGCTCATCGACACCCATGCGGGACCGGGGGAGCCTCCGCAGCGGGAGCCGGAGTCCCGGCGGAGGGGGCCGGAGCCCGGCCGGATGTGATGCAGGGACGCCCCAGGAGCGCCTGTGCTGGGGTCTTCGCCGGAAGGAGATGTGTGGAGTGCTGAAAGGCTACGCCGGACGCATCCTACGGGTCGACCTCTCCACGGGGACGGCCGACAGCGAGGCTGTCCCCGAGGAGTGGGCCCGGGCGTTCTTCGGAGGGCGCGGGTTCGCCGCAGACCTCCTGGCGCGCGAGCTCGCCGCCGGCACGGACCCTCTCGGCCCGGGCAACAAGTTCGTCATCGCCACCGGTCCCCTGGCCGGAAGCGGTGTCGCCGGCTCGACGCGGCACATCACCGCCTGCCGGTCCCCGCTCACCAGCGGCTGGGGTGAGGCCAACGCCGCGGGCCGGTTCGGGCCCATGATGAAGGCGGCCGGCTTCGACGCCATCGTCGTGGAGGGGCGGGCCGAGAGGCCCGTCTACCTCTGGGTCACCGGCGGCCGGGTCGAGATCCGCGATGCGTCCGGCGTGTGGGGGCTCTTCACCGCCGACGCCCGCGAGGCCCTTCTCCGGGAGACGCATCCGGGAGCGGAGGCGGCCGTCATCGGTCCGGCCGGCGAGCGGGGCTGTCTCTTCGCCTGTGTCATCAGCGAGAACGACCGGGCCGCCGGCCGTAGCGGGACGGGGGCGGTCATGGGGTCCAAGAACCTGAAGGCGGTCGTCGTCCACGGGGAGGACCCCGCGCCGGTCCACGACGAAGAGCGCCTGGCCGCCCTCCGGAAAGAGATCGTCCGCCTCTGCCTGGAGCACCCGAACTGCAGGGGGCTCCGGGAGAACGGGACGGCCAACGGCATCGGCCCGCACGACGCCCTCGGGATGTTCCCCCACCGCAACTTCCGTGAGGGCACCTCCCCGCGCGTCGGCGAGGTGGACGGACCGACCATGACGCGGACCATCCTCTCCGGCCGGAAGGCCTGCCGGGGCTGTCCGGTGGCCTGCCGGCGGGTGGTGGAGGTCAGGGAGGGGCCCTTCGCCGTCGACCCGCGCTACGGCGGGCCGGAGCTCGAGACCATCGGCGCCCTCGGGACGTGCGTGGGTCTCTACGACCTCAGGGCCATCGCCAAGGCGAACGAGCTGTGCAACAAGTACGGTCTGGACACTATCAACACCGGGCTTTCCATCGCCTGGGCCATGGAGTGCTCGGAGCGCGGCATCCTCACCCGGGCGGACGCGGGCGGCCTCGACCTCACATGGGGGAACGCGGAGACCGTTCTCGCCCTGATCAGACAGATTGCCGAGGGTGAGGGGCTGGGCGCCCTGCTCGGCAAGGGCCTCAAGGCGGCGTCCGCCGAGGTCGGCCGGGGCAGTGAGGAGTTCGCCATGCAGGTGAAGAACCAGGCCTTCCCCGTGCACATGCCGCGGGGCAAGGTCGGCCAGGGCCTGTCCTACGCGACGTCGAACCGGGGCGCCTGCCACACCCAGGGCATCCACGACACGAGCATCGAGGCCGGGAAGACGGCCCCGGAGATCGGCTTCACCGACCGCTACCGGGGCCTTTCGAGCCGGTCCAAGGAGCTGAAAGCGGAGGTCGAGGCCCTGGCCCAGAACTACCGGGCCGCCCAGGACAGCCTCATCGTCTGCCGTTTCACCTCCTGGGACTACGGCCCGACGACCCCGGCGATGCTCTGCGAGGTCCTCCACGCCGTCACCGGGTGGGACGTCACCCCCGAAGAGCTGATGCTCGTCGGGGAGAGGGTCTTCAATCTCTGCCGTCTCTTCAACCTGAGGGAAGGCTTCGGCCGGAAGGACGACACCCTTCCCACCCGGTGCGGCACCAACCTCCCGGAGGGGCCGTGCAGGGACTCGGTCATCACCAAGGCCGACCTCGACCGGATGCTCGACGAATATTACGACTTCCGCGGCTGGACCCGGGACGGGGTGCCCACGGACGAGACCCTGCGGCGCCTGGGTCTCCAGAGACTGTGAACGTCAGGCCGCGAACAAGGCGGAGGGCCGGAAACCCGAGGGTCCCGGCCCTCCGCTCTGCTCAGTTCTCCTCCCGACCCTCCTCCGCCGGGGCGCCGTCCCGCGGCGGGGGGCGGCCGGCCCGTCAGGCCTACGGGACGAGCGACAAGGTCCGGTAGGCGCTGACCATGCCGTGTCCGAAGTACGGGTCGACGCCGACCCGCCCGATGTCCTCGGCCGACTGCATGACGATCTCGGCGATCTGCTGGGCGCCGAGTTCCGGGTGGGTCGAGGCAACGAGAGCGGCCACGCCCGAGACCTTCGGGCAGGCCATGGACGTCCCGGCCATCCAGGCGTAGGCGACCAGCGGCGTGCCGTCGGGCAGGACCAACGCGTACGTGTTCAGGCACATGTCGTACCACCAGCCCGGCTCGGGCCAGCGCTGGAAGTCACCGCCGGGGGCGGCCAGGTCGATGTACCCGGGTCCGTAGTTGGAGTAGGACGCGAGAGAATCGTCGGGCCCGGTGGCGGAGACGCAGACGACCCCGGGCATCCAGGCCGGGACGGTGAAGGAGGCCCCGACGAACCTGTAGCCCAGGTGGCCGTACAGGGCGTTGAGGTATTCGGTGCACTGGTGCTTGTTGGCGCAGTTGAGGCCGTCGTTGCCGGCCGCGGCGACGACGACCGTGCCGTTCTCGACCGCGAACCGCACCGCCCGCTGGTAGGCCAGGAAGTCGGCCACGTCGTTGCCGAGGCGGTAGGTGACCCCGGTCTCGGGGTCGGTCCAGAAGACCTGGCCCATGACGGCGAAGCCGCCGAGGCTGAGGGACAGGACGCGGCAGCCGTCCTTGGTCGCCTGGACCATGCCCGCCGCGATCCAGGCCGTGCTGCCGCTCCCCTCACGGGTCAGGACGCGGTAGGCCCTCAGCCCGAGGTCCGGCCCGACGCCGAGGACGCGTCCGTTGGCGGCGATGGTGCCGGCGCAGTGCGTCCCGTGGCCGTGGCGGTCGAGGTAGTCTGCGGGGTCACCGGTCTCGGACGGGTCGTCTCCCCAGCCGCCGGCGGGGATGAAGTTGCGCCCGCCGAGAAGGTTCGCCGCCAGGTCGGGGTGTGGGAAGATGCCCGTGTCGATCACGCCCACGACGACCCCGTGGTGTCCGGTGCCGAGGGCGAACGAGGCCCCGTCGTTCGTGACGCGTTTGATGTCCCACTGATAGAGTTCGTAGAGGTCGGCTCCGCCAAGGTCCACGTCCTCGGTCTCTCCGAGGACCTGGACCGCGGGGGTGTCGAGGGCCATCGGTATGGCCGGACCGGCCGTCTGGACACCCGGGGTGGCCAGCATCCGGCCGACGAAGCCTCCTCCGGCCCTGGCCTGAAGGACACCTATCTCGGGGATGGTGAGGACGACCTCACCTCCGGCGGCCTCGACGAGCGCGGCCGCGTCGGCCGGGAGGGACTCCGAGGTGAAGACGACCGTATAGAGCTGCGGGGCCGGGGCGGCGAGAGCGGGCGCGCCGGGAAGAAGTCCCGCGAGCAGGGCGGCCGCCAGGATGATGCCCAGCTTCCTCACGATGAACGACCTCCGTTCTCACAAAGGTTGACCCTCATGAAGGTTTACCGGCGGAAAGTTCCGGTCTCCGGCCCCCCGTTCACCCGCTACCTGTCTCACCTCACCTCCTCACGCTCAGGATGAACGGGAGGGGCACGTTCCCTATACGGCGCCTGGGAGGCAATTCCTGCTCTGCCATAAGGCAGGAACACGCGCCGCCCGGTCGGGAGGGGAAGCCGTCGAGGAAGGGGTGAGGGGCGAGGGGTCAGG
>ENA-OSAF01000185-OSAF01000185.1-marine-sediment-metagenome-genome-assembly--contig:-NODE-185-length-22709-cov-32.535844_pt1 | contig 22709 bp, 20 predicted proteins | sample MGYA00237872_ERZ529318 | MGnify/ENA primary metagenome ERZ529318 (study PRJEB26369, sample SAMN03142813) | marine sediment metagenome | biome: marine; feature: borehole; material: sediment... | reverse complement strand
TTCTGCCGGCCGGTCGGTAACGGCGGGCAGGAAATACGGCCGGCCCAGTGGTCATTATACCATGGATGCGGCAGGAATTGGAAACACCCGGTTGTTTTCGGCTGTATTTAGAACCCGGGCCTGCTCGCCGGCCGGCAAAGCGGGAAAAGGCTACAGGACCGGGAACCGGTACGGTAAACTCGCCAAGCATAAACGCACCCCGCTCATGTTTAAAATAATTTTATCCATTCATGAAACGGTTTTCAAACTTCTTGAGAGCGGCTTGCACATCGGTACTGCCCGCACCCCCGGAGACGGGCTGCCGACCCGCCCGCCCGCAGCGGCAACCGGCAGCCCGCCACCCCCTTGCATTTTCGGGCTGGTTCTAGTAAACTACCTGCACGAGAGGTGAAAATAAATGCGCGTCATCATCCGCAAAGACAATACCGTGCGGGAAATTGAAGGTAAACACACGGTGGGCAATATACTGCGCCTCTTGGACATCAACCCCGAAGCAGTGCTGGTGCTGAAAGATGGAAAGCCGGTAACCCGCGATGTAGTTGTAGGCGGCGACGAAGAAATCGAAATCCTGCCCGTGATGTCCGGGGGCTAAAAAGGGGGGACGGCCGGTGCGGTGCCTGAAATGCGGGAGCGGAGCTTGCATAGAAATCCGCCGCCACCGGGCCGCTTACTGCGAGGAACACTTCGTCGAACACGTGCATAAACAAGTGACCAGGGCCGTGCGCAAGTTCAAAATGTTCGAGCCCGGGGAAAAGCTGCTGCTTGCTGTTTCCGGCGGCAAAGACAGCCTGGCCCTGTGGGACGTGCTGCTGGACCTCGGGTACCAGGCGGACGGCCTGTACATTGACCTGGGCATCGGGGATTATTCCGCCCGGTCGCGGGAGAAGGCGGAGAACTTCGCCGGCGCGCGCCGGGCAGCCCTGCATGTGGTGTCCTTACCGGAAACCTACGGTGTCAACGTGGGGTACATTGCCAAAAAATCGGGCAAACCCTTTTGTTCCACGTGCGGTTTGGTGAAGCGTTACATCATGAACGCCGCGGCCTCAATCAAGGGGTATGACGCCGTGGTAACCGGGCACAACCTGGATGACGAGGCCGGCGCCCTGCTGGGCAACGCGCTCAGCTGGCAGGTCGGTTACCTGCGCCGCCAGTCGCCCAACATGCCCGCCTCCCAAGGCCTGGTGCGCAAAGTCAAGCCCCTGTGCAGGCTGGGCGAAAGGGAAACCGCCGCTTACTGCATAATCAAAGGAATCAATTATATTCTGGAAGAATGCCCCATGGCCAAGGGCGCCAGCAGCCTGGCCTACAAAGACGTGTTGAATGCACTGGAGTCCCGCGCGCCGGGAACCAAAGACCGCTTCTACCTGGGTTTCCTGCGGGAAGGCCGGCATTATTTCCAGGGCGGGAGCGAAGAACCGCAGCTGCGGCCGTGTTCGGTGTGCGGCCAGCCCACAACAGCCGAAACCTGCAGCTTTTGCCGCCAGGTGCAAAGGGCCGGGCTGGATCCCCTGGCCGTGCTGGAAGCTATAAAAAATTCAGGGGCCTGACCGGTGTACGCCTCCCGGCAGCCCCTTTATTTTTTACCTTTTATCCGGGCCGTTTCCCACGGCTTTTTGTATTTTAGCCCAAGAATCCTTTAACGGCACTATCCGGTTGAACACCAGCCGGTCCGCGGTGGAATCGGGGTCCACGCAAAAATAGCCCTGCCGCAGAAACTGGTAGCGGCTGCCCGGTGCCGCGCCCGCCAGGCCCGGCTCCACCAGGCATGAAGTCAAGGTTATCAGCGAGTTCGGGTTTATATTGGCCATGAAGTCTTCATCTTCTTCGGGATTCTCCTTTAAGAAAAGGTGGTCGTACAACCGCACTTCGCACCCGACGGCGTGGCCCGCCGAAACCCAGTGCAGCGTCCCCTTCACCTTGCGGGTGCTGGTGGGCGAACCGCTGCGCGTGCCGGGGTCATACGTGCAGTGCAGTTCCACCACTTCGCCGGTTTGCTCGTCCTTCACCACCCGCTCGCACTTGATGATGTAAGCGTGCTTTAACCGCACCTCGCGGCCGGGGGCCAGGCGGAAGAACTTTTTCGGCGGGTCTTCCATGAAATCATCCCGTTCAATGAACAGCTCGCGGGAAAAGGGAATTTTCCGGGATCCCATGTCCGGGTTTTCCGGGTTGTTTTCCGCGTCCAGCATTTCCACCCGGCCCTCCGGGTAATTGTCGATGACCACCCGCAGCGGGCGCAAAACCGCCATCACGCGCGGTGCGCTGAAGTTCAAGTCCTCCCGGATGCAGTGCTCCAGCATAGCTATATCCACCAAGCTGTTGCTCTTGGCCACGCCGATGCGCTCGCAGAAGTCACGGATGGCCCCGGGCGTGTAACCGCGCCGCCGCAGGCCGGAAATGGTGGGCATGCGCGGGTCGTCCCACCCGCTCACGTACCCCTCCTCCACCAGCATGCGCAGCTTGCGCTTGCTCATGACGGTGTGGCTCAGGTTCAGCCGGGCGAACTCGATTTGCTTGGGCCGTCCTTCGCCAAAGCCCAGCGCGTCCAGTACCCAGTCGTACAGGGGGCGGTGGTCCTCGAATTCCAGCGTGCAGATGGAATGCGTTATGCCTTCAATGGCGTCGGAAAGGGGGTGGGCAAAGTCGTACATGGGGTAAATGCACCACTTGTCCCCCGTCCGGTGGTGCGTCGCCCGCTGAATGCGGTACAGCACCGGGTCACGCATGTTCAAGTTGGGCGAGGACATGTCGATCTTCGCCCGCAGCACGCGCGATCCGTCCGGGAACTCGCCCGCCCTCATCCTCTCGAACAAGTCCAGGTTTTCCTCCACCGAGCGGTTGCGGTAAGGGCTTTCCTTGCCGGGCTCGGTGAGGGTGCCCCGGTACTCCCTGATTTCTTCCGGGCTCAAGTCGCAAACGTAGGCCTTCCCCGCCTTGATCAATTGGACGGCGTACCGGTAAAGCTGCTCAAAATAATCCGAGGCAAAGTACAGCCTGTCGCCCCAGTCGAAACCAAGCCACCGAACGTCCTCCTTGATTGATTCCACGTACTCGACGTTTTCCTTGGTGGGATTGGTGTCGTCAAAGCGCAGGTTACACAGGCCGCCGTACTTCCCGGCGATGCCGAAATTAAGGCAGATGGACTTGGCGTGCCCGATGTGCAGGTAGCCGTTCGGCTCGGGTGGAAACCTGGTGTGCACACGGCCGCCGTACCTGTTGTATTTCAAGTCCTCGTCAATGATGCCTTCAATAAAATTCGCGGGCATGTTGGAATTGCTCGCAGTCATTTTGGCTCCCTCTTTGCAGTAAATTAATTTTGTGGAAAACCCCCGCTGGTTCACATTTCCACTCAAGGGTTATTAATATTCTCCCCCGCTTCAAACAATTTTTCTTGCCCTGGGAACGAAAATCCTGCCGTATCCGTTTAAAATTCAGCATTTTTGGGCGTTCTGGGAAAAGATATTACGTCTCGGATATTGGCCATGCCCGTTACGTACATGATCAGCCTTTCGAATCCCAGCCCGTAGCCCGCGTGTTTAGCGCCGCCGTACCTCCGGAGGTCAAGGTACCACCAGTAGTCTTCCTTATTCAGCCCCAGCTCTTCCATCCTTTTTTCCATGTAGTCCAACCTTTCTTCCCTGGCGCTCCCGCCGACGATTTCCCCCACGCCGGGTACCAATAGATCCATGGCCGCCACCGTTTTACCGTCATCGTTCATGCGCATGTAAAAAGCCTTGATTTCTTTTGGATAATCAGTCACAAAGACCGGCTTTTGGAAATACTTCTCCGTCAGGTACCTCTCGTGCTCGGTCTGCAGGTCATGTCCCCACCCCACGGGGTAGTTGAATTCCTCTCCTGATTTTTGCAGGATCTCCACCGCCTCCGTATAAGTAACGCGGGCGAAATCAGAATCCAAAACGTTGTACAGGCGGTCGAGGAGTGATTTATCAATGAACTTGTTGAAAAAGTTCATCTCCTCGGGGGCGTTTTCCAGGGCGTAGCCGATCAGGAACTTCATCATGTCCTCGGCCAGCTGCATGTTTTCCGGCAAACCGGCAAAGGCTATTTCCGGTTCGATCATCCAAAATTCCGCGGCGTGCCTGGCGGTGTTTGAGTTTTCCGCCCGGAAGGTGGGCCCGAAGGTGTAAACCTTGTTGAAGGCCAGGCAGTAGGCTTCCACGTTCAACTGGCCGCTCACCGTCAGGTTTGTTTCCCGGCCGAAAAAGTCCCGGGAAAAATCCACACAGCCGGACCCATCCCTGGGAATGTTCTCGAAATCCAGCGCGGTAACGCGGAACATTTCGCCGGCGCCTTCCGCGTCGCTCCCGGTAATAATGGGGGTATGCACGTAGACAAAACCCCGCTCCTGGAAGAATTTGTGCACCGCGAAAGCCAGCAGGGACCTGACCCGGAAAACGGCGGAAAAGGTGTTGGTGCGGGGGCGCAGGTGAGCGATAGTGCGCAGAAATTCGAAGGAGTGCCTTTTTTTCTGCAGCGGGTAATCCTGCGCGGCGGCACCTGCCACTTCAATTCTCTCCGCCTTCAGCTCAAAGGGCTGTTTCGCCCCGGGCGACTCGGTAAACTGCCCCTCCACCACAATGGCCGAGCCGGTAACCAGCTTGGCCACTTCCTTGAAGTTGTCCAGCCCGTCGTCGAATACAACCTGCAGGTTGGTGAAAAACGTGCCGTCGTTGAGTTCAATGAAACCAAAATTCTTGGACGACCTGACAGTCCTGACCCAACCGTTAACCTTAATCTTGCGCTGTAAAAACCGGTCCGCATGCCGGAAAAGCTCCCTTACCGTCGTTACTTCCAAATGGATGCTCCCCTCCTTCGCCATTGCCGCCGCTTGCCGGGTGCGGCAGTATAACCGCACCCGGGAAAGCAAGCCGGTAATGTACCTTGTAATAAATTCCGGCCGCCCGTCAAAATTCCTGCCGGAAGAAAAAGCTGCCGGCGGGAGATCACTTGCCGATTTGTTTGCAGCGGAAACGGGCTTCGTTCAATTCTGCCAGCGCACCCGCCTTATCACGGGCCGTTAACGGCTTCTTCCAGGCGGGTCAGGTTGACGGCTTAGTCCAAGTTTTACACCCCGCTATGTGAAAGTACACGGCCAAACTACTGTTATTATTACAACGTCACTTGGCAAAGTATGCACGACCGGGCACCGGGGGTACTTTTTAACAAGCGGAACAACGCTCGCCCCAAAAACGATCCGCCAGGGTCAGCAGCTGGTAATTGATCGCTTCGCCGGGGTCGGCATGGATAATTTTTTTGTAGCACCGCTCGCACACTTTTTTCCCGGCGGAATGGATTAAGGCCGGGGAAACCCCCAGCTTCTTTAACCTTGTTTCCCGGTCCGGAACATCTATATTCTGAACATCAACGGCGCCGTCGCCGGCAACAATCAACCCGGTTTCTCCCTTGAACCCGGGATCGTGGATAACGGTACTGGTCTTGCCCATTTTTTGCGCTAGTTTTACGTATTTCTTTACAAAACGGTAGTCTATATCGCCGTTGATAATCATTTTAACAGCCCGCCTGTCTTTTAAAGCTTCCGCTATTTCCGGGTAAATGGCCGGTTCCATAACCTGTTTTTTGGTTAATAACCTGATAACCCGTTCCCTGAACTCGCCCAGGTAATGCTTTTTTTCCTCATGCTTGAATTCCGGTGCTCTATGAATACCAATGGACAGCGCTTTTTCCAATTCATTTTTATTAACCCAGGTATTGATGGCTTCTTTTTGCACGTCGTGTTCCATTTTTATAACTCCTTTTCAGCATGATTCCGTTTTTTAACTCCTCCGCCGGAGCTGGTAAGTGAAAATGAGATATTAATCAACATTTTCCTGAGTTTATCAGTTCAGACCGATTTTAGCCCATTTCGCCCCCCAAAACCCAGTAAAATCAAGGCCGATATATTTTCTCCGGAAATAATGTAGTGGCAATATAGATATCCGGGATGCCCTTTATTACTTGCATATGGCTAATATTAGTAGTATAATTGGGGTGTGTTTATCAAGATTACCAAATCAGGCCAACACGAATATGCCCAGCTGGTGAAGTCCTACCGGGAAAAGGGGGCCGTCAAACCCAAGGTTATGTTAAATTTTGGTTGCTTGGATCAGATCAAGAACAACCCCAGCATCAAAGCCAAGGTATCGGCTTCTGCGGAAAGAATCCGGGAAGCGCTGAATGCGATGGCCTTTGTCGAGATGGAAATTGAACAGAAAAAGTTTTACGTCAAAACTAAAGGGACGGAGTTAAGCAATAAAATTTTACGGGCGCTCTGGATTAAACTACCAAAAAATGTCACTCCTGCGGAGGAGTTGGTGCTATAAAATAAAGGAATTGCTGTAGTGGCAAAATGCAAACTTTTATTTTTTTATTTCCAGGTTTTATGCGGGTTCACGCTAGGTGAACTGATAAAGTCAGGTGGTAAGTGAAAATGAGATATTAATCAACATTTTTGCCAGTAAATCATAATTGACTGGTTTCGCTCCGTCCATTAAAGTATAAGATGTACACAATTAGGGTTATGAAACGGCGATGGAGCTCGCCTAACGCTTTAAAGCTAATAGCTCCTACCAAAATATTTTGTTTTGGTGGGGGCTATTTTTATTTGCCGCTGTGGTTTTTCGCAAAGCACCCCGCCAAAATTGCCTGCCGCAATATTTAATAAAACAAAACGGCCCGGTTTGATAGCTACGAAAAAACCGCCGTCAAATTTCAGTCTTTACCTAAAAATATCCGGACTGAAAATAATTATCCAAAAAATTGTTAGCAACCTCAAATGGTGAAACGACTGCCTGAAAAATATCAAACCAAAGGGGTGAAACATAATGACACTGGCCTATGCCCCGGCCAAAAGGGTGATCCAGCGCTCCCTGAGTGAACTGGGCCAAATAGCCGCCTACCGGGGAAATAAAGTTTTGTCGGCCTACCTTGACGAACAGGGGCAAAAACTGGCCGAGGATAAATTTCACCTGGTGGTGCTGGGACATTTTAAAAGGGGCAAATCAACATTTTTAAACGCCCTGCTGGGCGACCAGGTGCTGCCCACCGGCGTGTTACCGCTTACCTCCATTGTTACCTTGATTGAGTACGCGGAAGAAGTGCAAACCATCATTTACTTTAACAATGGCACGACAAAGCCCATCCCCCTGGGTGAACTGGCGGACTATATCACCGAAGAGGGTAACCCGGGCAACCGCAAAAACGTGCGCCACGTGACTGTGGCCTATCCTTCCGCTTACCTCAAGGACGGGGTGCTTTTAATCGATACCCCCGGCGTGGGCTCCATCTATAAAAACAACACCGACGAAACCTACAAATACCTGCCGATGGTGGATGCCGCCATTTTCCTCCTGTCGGCGGACCAGCCCTTGAGCGAGGCGGAGTGCGAATTTTTAACCAAAATCAAGCGGTATGCCGCGAAAACATTTTTTATCCTCAATAAAATAGACTACCTGGCCAAGGAAGACCGGGAAAAAGCCCTGGCCTTCACCCGCCAAACCCTGGCAGGCAAGCTGGGTTTCAATAACGTTTCGGTTTACCCGCTATCCGCCAAGTGGGCCCTGGAGGGGAAAATGAACCGCGACCAGGCTAAACTGCGGGACAGCTGTTTACCTGGTTTTGAAAAAGAACTGCAAAATTTCTTAATGCGGGAGAAGGGCCAAACCGTGCTGGCGGCGGCCATCACCAAGGGAATCAACGCCTCAGGCGAGCTGAAGATGAACATGGAGCTGGAGTTAAAGGCCCTGGGCATCCCGCTGCAGGACTTAAAGAAAAAGGTAAACCTTTTTGATCAAATGGTACGGCAGCTGGAACAACAGCAGCTGGACAACAGCTACCTGTTGCAAGGAGAAGTAGACCGCCTGTTTGCCGCGATGGAGGAGGAAATCGCCCGTTTTCGCCAATCCCGCCGCCAGCTTATCGAGGCGCAGGTCAACCGGGCCTACGCGGAAAGCGGGCTGGCGGGCAGGCAGCTGGTAGGTTACCTGGAAAACTTGATTTACCAAGCCATGGAAAGGAGTTTAAAAGAATGGTATCCGGAGCTTGACCAGAAAGTAAGCGCGGGATTTGACGCCCTGGTTAAAAGGTTCACCGGCAAAACCAACGCCATCGTGGAACAACTGCTCAAAAATTCCGCCGACATATTTGAAATTAACCTTGAGGGCTTTACCAAGGTGGAGCGGTTAACGGCCGAGAGCAAGCTTTACTACGTTTTGGGCGACGCGCCCGCTCTGCTGCCCGACCCCATCCAGATAACCGCAGCCATTCTGCCCCGGTTCATTTCCGGGCCGATAATTCTGCGGGAAATGATCGCCAAGGTGGATAAGGAACTGGAACGCAACTGCGGCCGGGTGCGCTATGATTTCCGGGAACGGGTGAAAAAAAGCGTGCGCCTGTTTGAAAGGGCGCTGGAGGAAAAGTTTCAATCGGTGGTCAGCCAGACGCGGGCCGTGTTGGAGCGCGCCCTGGCTCAAAAAGAGGCCGGGGAGCAGTCTGCCGGCGCGGAGGCGGCGGAAATTAAAAAACAGGTGGCGAAAATCGAGCAAATTAAAAAGGAGCTCATTGCGTTAAGTGATCTGGATTATTATAACAGCACAATGGCCGGGGGATGAGACATTAAAGCCGGGCCCCGGCGAAGTCAGGCGGCATTTTTATAAATCAATCATGCTAACAAGATAATATCCTGGTAAATCTAATAAACTTGATAGGAGGAGTTGACATTGAACACGTGGCTGATGGCATCACTTTGGGTCGGACTGGCCCTGGCGGCGGCGCTGATTTCCGTGCGGCTGGGCATTTCCGTGGCGCTTACAGAAATCATGGTCGGGGCCATCGGCGGGAATTACCTGGGCCTGCACATGGTTCCGTGGGTGGAATTTCTGGCCGGCTTCGGGGCGGTTTTACTTACCTTCCTGGCCGGCGCGGAAGTGAACCCGTCGGACCTCAAAAACAAATTCAAGGAAACCGTGCTGATCGGGTTTGTGGCTTTTCTATTTCCCTTCCTGGGGGCCTTTGCCTTCGCTTACTATATCGCCGGCTGGGCACTGGACGCGTCTTTAATTGCCGGTATCGCGCTTTCAACCACTTCCGTGGCTGTGGTTTACGCCGTGATGGTGGAAACCGGCCTGAATGAAACGGAACTGGGTAAGATTATCCTCGCCGCCTGCTTTGTGAACGACCTGGGCACGGTGGTGGCGCTGGGGATCTTTTTCGCCAACTACGACTGGTGGCTGGCTGCTTTCCTGATTATTTCAGTTGTTGTGATCGCCCTGACGCCGGTGATGACCAGGTGGTTTTTTGAGAAGTTCGGCAACCAGGTTAGCCAGATGGAAATTAAGTTTATTTTCCTGCTGCTTTTCGGCCTGGGCGGTTTGGCGCTCAAGGCCAACAGCGAAGCCGTGCTTCCGGCCTACCTGCTGGGACTGGCCGTGGCCAACATTTTTATGCAACGCAAAGAAATAATGCTCAAGCTGAGAACGCTGGCCTTTGCCATGCTAACACCGTTTTACTTTCTCAAGGCTGGTTTGTTTGTATCGTTTCCGGCGGTGGTAGCCGGGTTTGGCTTAATCATTGCCCTGTTGCTGGTAAAAATGGTCACCAAGTTTTTCGGGGTCTGGCCTTTAACCAAAGCCTTTAAATTTACCTCCCGGGACGGGATGTACACCACCCTGCTTATGTCCACCGGGCTCACCTTCGGCACCATTTCCGCTTTGTTTGGCCTCAGCCACAATCTAATTAATCAAAGCCAGTACACCATTTTAGTCACGGTGGTGGTGGGCAGCGCCGTGGTGCCGACGCTGATCGCCCAGGCTTTCTTCAGACCGGAGGTGGAGGAAAAATCAAAAGGTCTGCAGGAGGCCCCGTCCAGCTCGCGTTCATAAACCGGGTTACTACCGGGTCCGGGGGGCATGGCAACATCAAGTGGATACTGCTGGACACGGGCCAATGATTTTGATCGCCATATAAAGATAAAGTGTGAGTGCGTCGGTTAGGCGGCGGGGGCGAAATTCAGTGGGCCGGGTAATCAACACCGGCTTTTCAGCAACAAACATATGCCGGGTCAATGACCCGGCATGTTATATCAAATTTTGTATCAAAGTTGTTGATCTGTCGCTTCCGTTTCCCCTTGTTCTTCGTTCTTTTCCCCAACGGCAGGCGGCTCAACGTAATCTTCATCAACGGCTTCCTCTTCACCGGCGTCCTGCGGCTCTTCCTGCAAGGCAATTAACCTTTCTATTAAAGCTGCCATTTCTGCCCTTGTTATGGCGCTGTTGGGGTTGAACTTTCCATCTGCAGTCCCCTTAATAATGCCTTGTTCATAGAGGGCCATGATGTATCCCACATCTTCCGGCGCAATCAACACCCCGTCCGCAAACGGTGTCTCGTTTACATTAACAGGTTCCAGGCCGAGGCTCTTGGCTATCATTACGGCAACCTCCGCCCTGCTGGCCTGCACATGTGAATGAAAACGATGCAAATTAATCCAGCCCCGTTTGGCGGCTTTGTATGCCGCTTCCCTCGCCCAGTCCGGTACAGTTGCAAGACCTTCTTCATCAACATCCCATTCTTCTGCTGCCTGGCCGGCTTCCGCCAGTTTCATGACCAGCGTAACGGCTTCCGCCAAGGTTACGTTGCTGTCGGGCCGGAAAGTATTATCCCCGTAACCGTTGAACAGGCCAATGGCCGACAGCTTTTTTATGGAATCTTGTGCCCAGTGCCCGCCGACGTCGGTAAATGCAGCGCCAACATCAACGCCCCGGTTGACCAGTTCCTCGTAAACATCCAGTTTCTGTTTATATTCTTCCAGCACATCCCCCTCAATCTCCACTTTTCCTCCGGAAATTTCAACCTTGCCTTTTTCCGACTGGTACTCAATTTTACCTTTCTTTAACTCGAAGGACGTACCGTTTCCCTTAATCTCAATTTTACCGTTCTTTATCTCCACGTGGAAACCGTCTTCCGTAACATATTCAATTTCAATTTTATCGCGCCCCCCGGCGTTGTCTTCATCATCCAGGTCCGTTTCTTCCTCTTCAGTAACGCCCTGTGCACCTTCATCATTTTCTTCATCAACGTCTTCATCTTCGTCTTCGTCTTCATCTTCATCTTCAACAGTATCAATATCGTTCTCGTTTTGGACGCCAGTTTCTTCATCATCCTCAATTTCATTGATATCTTCATCAATGCTTTCTTCCACCGCAACACCTTCATCTTCTGCACTTCTAATTATTTCGGGCTTTTTACCGCGCCCATCGGCTTTTTCCTTTTTGTCAGGTTTAGCCCAGGCAAGCCCTGCACTTACAGTAAAAATAAAAATAATAGAAATTACCAGAGATAGATACCTCACCAGTATCACCTCTCATATCTAAAGTATTTATTACACGATTTTACAAATAAAAGCTTACTAAATACATAGATGCCGGGTCTTATTTGTATAGGCATGAAGTCCTATTTTTCGTTTTTTCAGCAAAAGCAAGGGTAAAAATTATTTTTTTATTTAATTTGATCCTAAATCTTTTGCCAAATTCGTAATCCTATGTTAATATTCTATATAGGTAAATTTCTATATAGGCATTTTACATATATGGGGGTTTTATATTGTGCCAGGATGTTGGTAACCACCATAAAGGCAGCTGCCGCTGCGCGGGCATGCAAATGGGGCGCTTTATGCAGCCCTGCCTATTGCTGCTGCTGCACCGCCAGTCCACCCACGGCTATGAATTGATGCAAAACCTGGAGGAGTTTGGTTTTGCAAGTAGTGAAATTGACCCCGGAACCATCTACCGGCACCTGAGAAAAATGGAAGAAGAAGGGCTGGTGCGTTCGCGGTGGGATACGGAACAAGGCGGCCCGGCCAAAAGGCTGTATGAAATTACCGCCGAAGGGGAGGAAATTCTTCACGCCTGGGCGGTCACCATAACATTTAACAAGCAGCGGCTGGAAAGATTTTTGGAGAAGTATCAAAGCCAGTTCCAGAAAACCATTAAAAAATAATATGAAAGGAGTATTGTAATATGTGTCATGGAAATCATCATCAATTCAACCGGTGTCATGGTCAACAGCAAATCAACTGCTGTCACGGGGGCCCACACCAGCACACGACCCGGTGTCACGGGGAACCGCGTCATCACCAACCTGTCCGGCACGCGGGCTGCTGCTGCAGCTCCGGCGACCTCAAGCGCCAGTTTTACAGTAAACAGGAACAACTCAATAAGCTGGAAGAATACCTGCAGGATTTAAAACTGGAAACCAGGGCAGTGGAAGAAAAGATCAAGAAGTTGAAAGGAGAGGCTTAAATCCTCTCCTTTTATTCAGTTAACCAGTGGAGGTATATACCATGTTTAATGCCGCGCTTTTTATCCTGGCGGCGGTGGCATTATTTTTTTCCTGGCGCAGGGACCGGGAAAAAACCGGCAAGGCCCTGCAGATCGCCAAAAAACAATTTTTTAACCTGTTGCCCAGCATGCTGGGGATTATCAGCCTAATCGGTCTGATGCTGGCCCTGGTGCCCCGGGAGGTTATTGCCGGTTTTTTCGGCAACGACAGCCCGCTGGGTATCTTGGTAATTGCTATTATTGGTTCTATTACTTTAATCCCGGCATTTATTGGCTTTCCCCTGGGCGCTTCATTAATTGCCGCGGGAGCCAGCGTGACGGCGGTAGCCTGTTTTTTAACCACCGTGCTGATGGTGGGCGTGGTCACGGCGCCGGTGGAAATAGAGCTTTTCGGCAAGCGGTTTACCATTTTGCGTAACGCAGCCGGCCTGGTAGCAGCGCTGGCCATTGGGATAATCATGGGGGCAATTTTACAATGAAAAACCAGCTTAAAAAATACCTATTGTTTTTAGTTGTGGTTATTGTAGACGTCCTTCTGTGGTATTACTACCCGGACCGGGGTGTATCAGCCGTAACCAGCGCCGCCGATTACCTCATGGAAATGCTTTTATTTATCCCGCCCATTTTTGTTTTGGTGGGGCTACTGGATGTCTGGGTGCCGCGTAGAATCGTGGAAAAGCACGTCGGTCCCGGTTCCGGAATTAAGGGCATCATCATATCTATCCTGGTGGCCACGGCGGCGGCCGGCCCCCTGTACGCCGGGTTTCCCGTGGCTTACGCCTTGCTGAAAAAAGGCTGCCGGGTGGCCAATGCGGTTATTTTCCTGGGCACCTGGGCCACCATAAAAATACCCATGTTGATGATGGAGATTAAATTTATGGGCTTGTCCTTTGCCCTGCTCCGCCTGGCCCTGACCCTGCCCGCCGTTATTCTGACGGGGTACCTGCTGGAAAAATTTTTGGCCGGGCAACCGCAAGCGGATGCTCCTCCGGCGGAAAACCTGTGAACTGGCTGGTTAATTGAGATTCTTTGGATAATACGGTATCACCCGGCCAAAGCCATCTTGCCGGTGGTGGATTTAGCCCGCCAACACAACCTGGAAATCCTGTCTAACAACACCCTCGGCCCCAGCCTGGAAGAATTTTTAATTTTCGGCATTATGTTTCCCGTTTTTATGTTCCTCGCCTTTGCAGTGGAACGGGATGTGCCCCGCCAGTCCCTGCGCCGGGGCTGATTGCCATGACCGTTTTGTTTACCGCCTCTTCGGTGGGTCCCATGATCGCCCCGTGGGAGCGCAAGGCGAAAACTTACGAACGCTTACTGTCCGCCCCCCTGTCCGTCTTGCAGTTGGTTTTGGGCAATGTACTGGCCGGCTTCTTCTACGGCATGGTCATCTCCCTGGTTCCGTTACTGCTGGGCATCTTTATCCTCGGGGCACATTATTTTATGAGATTACGTGCTATAACAATTCTTTGAATTTGGTTGGTGCCTTCGTAAATTTGGGTAATTTTAGCATCCCTCATATAGCGTTCTACCGGATATTCAGTGGTATAGCCATATCCACCGAAAATTTGCACCGCGTCGGTGGTCACTTTCATTGCCGTATCTGAGGCAAACAGTTTGGCCATGGCAGACATTTTGCTAAGTCCTTCGGCATGGTCATCGATGGCCACTGCCGCCTGATAAACCAGCGCCCGTGCCGCTTCTATCTGGGTGGCCATATCGGCCAGCATAAACTGAATACCCTGGAATTCACAGATAGGCTGGCCAAATTGTTCTCTTTGCTTGGAATATTCCAAAGCAGCGTCAAAGGCCCCTTGGGCTATACCAAGGGCTTGGGCCGCCACACCTGTACGAGTGTGGTCAAATGCTTGCATGGCAATTTTAAAACCTTGGCCCTCCTTGCCCAGGAGGTTTTCTTTCGGAATTCGGCAATTTTCAAAAATCAGTTCTCTGGTTATTGAACCACGGATACCCATTTTGCTTTCCTTCTTACCAAAAGAAAAGCCTGATGTTCCCTTCTCCACGATAAAGGCGCTGATACCCTTTACACCCTTTGATTTGTTAGTCATGGCTATTATAGTATATATCTCCGCTTCGCCGCCATTAGTAATAAAATGCTTGACTCCGTTTAATACATAATAATCACCATCCCGGGTAGCCGTAGTGGTTATCCGGGAAGCATCCGAGCCAGCCCCAGGTTCGGTGAGGCCAAAGGCCCCTAGTACTTCACCACTGGCCATGGGGGTAAGATATTTCTTTTTTTGTTCATCAGTACCTGCCAGCAGCACCGGGGCTATAGCCAGGGCCTGGGTGGTTAATATTACTGAGGTGGAGGCACAGACCCGAGCTACCTCCTCAATTGCTATCACATGGCTTAGAGTATCGGAACCGGCCCCGCCGTATTCTTCAGGTACATTAATACCCAGCAGTCCATACTCAGCCAGCAGTTTTACATTATCCCGCGGAAACTCTCCTGTCTGGTCTATTTCCGCTGCCCTTGGAGCGAATTTTTCCAGCGCCAGTTCCCGGGTCATTTTTCTGAGCATTTTTTGTTCTTCAGTAAGCCTAATTGTCATAAACAATCGCTCCTTGACCAGTTAATTACTTAAACGATGATAGTTTTAACTTCCATATTTAGATCCTCCATTCTTAATCAATAATATAACCGTAAACCGACCAGCCGCCGTCCACCACTATTGTCTGGCCGGTTATATAGCTTGAGTCATCGGAAGCCAAAAATACAGCAACTTTCGCCACTTCATCGACATTTCCTAACCGTCCCATGGGACAGCGCTTTCTAAGTTTTGCTTCATCGAGAATTCCTTTATCAATAAGATCTGTCACCAATTCAGTCATTATATAGCCCGGGCAGATGGCATTTACCCGAATGTTGTCTTTGGCCCACTCAACCCCCAGGACCTTAGTCAGAGCATTGATGCCACCCTTGCTAGTAGAATAAGCCGCCCGGCCTGGGGCTACTACTAGCCCGTACATGGAAGACATGTTAATTATGTTCCCGCTTTTCTGTTTTAGCATCTGCCTTCCCGCTGCCTGGCTGCAATAAAAAACTCCGTTCAAATCAATATTTATAGCCCGGTTCCAGTCTTCTATGGGTAATTCCGCCGAGGATTTGGCCATGGAAATCCCGGCATTGTTTACCAGTATATCAAGCCGACCAAATTCGTTTACCACTTTTTCCACCATGACATTAACTTGCTGCGGGTCGGCAACGTCTGCTTTTATGGCTATGGCGCGGCCTCCCCTTTTGCGGATTTCCCCTGCGGTTTTATCCGCTCCCTCAAAGGTAGTGGCATTTACTGCCACTACTGCCCCTTGAGAAGCAAAGGCAAGGCATACCGCCCTGCCGATGCCTCTACTACCTCCTGTTACCAGTGCAACCTTATCTTTTAGCTTCATAGCCTTTCCACCTTACTTTGATTATTTGATAATTCCATTTCCCGTAATTGCCGCCGCAGAATTTTACCGGTCGATCCCTTGGGCAGAGCATCGATAAATTCTACATAGCGCGGTATTTTGTACGGAGCTATCTTTAACCTGCAATAATCCCTAATTTCCTCCTCGGTGGCAAACTCTCCCTCTTTAAGCACTACGAAGGCCTTTACCTCTTCGCCCTTGAGTTCATCGGGTACGCCGACCACGGCTGCTTCCGCCACTTTGGGATTGGTGTAAAGGACTTCTTCCACTTCCCGCGGGTAAACATTGTAACCACTTTTCAAAATCATGTCCTTCTTGCGATCCACGATAAATATATAGCCGTCTTCATCCTTGTAGGCCATATCACCAGTGTGGAACCAGTCGCCCCGCATTGCCCAGGCCGTAGCCTCGGGGTCCTTGTAATAACCCAGCATTACATTAGGACCCCTGACGACAATTTCACCCACTTCACCCGCAGGTAACTCATTATCATGCTCGTCAAAAATCTTAACCTCTACACCCTTAATCGGCGTACCCGTGGAGGCAGGTTTGCGAGGGCCTTCAATGGTATTGAATGCGTTTACCGGCGAGGTTTCGGACAAACCGTATCCTTCAATAATGATACGGTTATACATGCTTTCAAATTTATTCAGCACCTCCACCGGAATGGGCGCCCCACCGGAAATACAAAGGCGTAAGCTGCTCAAATCGTATTTTAATGCATCCGGATGGTTAATTATATAGGAATACATGGTGGGAACTCCCGTGAACACCGTTGCCTTGTTATCCTGAATAGATTGCATTATTTCAACGGGATCAAACCGCTGATGCAAGATGAGGGTTGCCCCGTTATAAATGCCGGTATTCATGACGCAGGTTTGGCCAAAAATGTGCGCCAAGGGCAACACGGTAATCATTTTGTCGTCCGGATTCCCCCGCATAATATCATTAAAGGTTACCACATTGGAGCCGATATTATTATGGGACAGCATGGCTCCTTTAGGTTTGCCGGTGGTACCGGAGGTGTAGATTATTACTGCCACATCATCATCTTTGACCGCATTTTGAGGAGAAGAATCAGCCGCTTCCGAAACCAATTTTTCAAAATTTATAATACCCTCTTCGGCAAGGCCAGAGACAATAACGTGCTTAACCCCCTTTAAACCTTTCAATCCATTTCTTAATTCGGGGTAGTGTTCTTTGTTGGTAATCACAACTTCGGTATCCGAATGGTCGACAATATAATTTATTTCATCCGAACGTAGCAGCACATTGATAGGAACTACCACCGCACCCAGTTGCAGGACTGCATAATAACTTTGGATAAACTCCCGAGTGTTGGGTAAATACAGGGCAACCTTACTTTCCTTTTTCACTCCCAGCGAACTCAAACCGTTACTAAGCCTGTTAACTATTTCATATAACTCGCGATAAGTCGTAACTTTTTGTTGCTCCAAAATAGCGGGGTGGTTAAGCCGGCTTCTACCACCCCTACGAAAAATTTCTAAAATGGTCACCTTACCACCTCCGCTAAATGTCATATTGAACCGTTTCTGGCAGAAACGTTGTACCGAAGGTCCAAAAACATCCTATTGGGCCATGTTTTTCATGGCCTTAAAGATAACCTGCCTGGTATTTTCGCTGATTTCTGGCTCAAAATAAGGTTCCCAGGCTTCTCTCGGTGGTGGCGGAGAAACATAAGCGGCTATGACGATGCAAAGAGCGGATGCAGCCACTGCCAGCACGATTGCCGGAATTGTGCCAGGCATTGCCTTAGTTGTGATCAGGTAGTTAGTGATGACATAAGTTAAGCCACCAACTATAGAACCCAGATAACCTCCCAATTTATTGGCTTTTTTCCAGTACAGGCCCAGGTACATGGGGGCAATGAAAGTCCCCCCGAAAAGGCCGAAAACATATGCTGCAGCCATAGCTATAAATGCAGGAGGGTTAAGCGCCAAAATAATCGCAACAATGCCCAAGATGACCAACGTAACTTTGGTCATGGTTATTAGGGTTTGTGGGTTTATTGTTTTACGGCTCAAATTGCGAATCATGTCATAGGTTATTGCTAGAGCGCTATGGAACGTCATGGCGTTGGCCGTGGAAAGAGCTGCCGCAAATATTGCTGCCAGCATTATACCGGCAATTACGGGGTTCATAAACTGGGAAATCAGCATGGGCATAACCCAGTCTGTTTCTTTACCGGCGGGCATAGTGGGAACAAGTACACGGCCCCCGATACCCAAAACCATTAAGCAAAGAAAGACAATAGCAATTACAAACGTTGAAATTAAAGGAGTTAGGATGGCAGTTCGCAAATTTTTGGCCGCAAGTAGGCGCGTAGGCCAGTGGGGAGCCACCGAGGCGCCCAAAGAGTTGGAGATAAATATCCCGATCATGGCTGAAAGAGTAAAGGTACCCAGTGGATCCAGCAAGCCTCCTGGTGGTGTAGGTTTACCTCCCTCTACGGCTGGTGTTGAAATTTCCATCGCCCTGGCAAACATTTCGGACCAGCCGCCAACTTGAGGTAAAACAGCTATGGCGGCTATGACCAAGCCGATCACAATTATAATGGTGTTAAATAGGTCGGTGGTAGCTACTGACCACATGCCGCCAAAAACAGTTACCAGGATAAAAAATGCAAATACGAAAACGCCTACTTCATATGGTATACCTGTAAGTGTAGCAATTATCATACCTAATCCTTTAATCTGGATAGTGACATAAATTAAATAACCAGCGATCATGGTTAAAGACGCTATGACCTGGATATAGCTTCTTTCTGCAAAGGGTTCGTAACGCAATCTCATAAACTCAGGAACAGTTCTGACGGGAAACTCCGGTCTCCTTAGTTTGTAAGCTAAAATTGGCATAAGGGCGTTCGCAAAAAACCAGCCCGCAAACCAGCCGGTAATAGCGGCAAAACCTACACCGTACAGCATGCTAGGAACACCCAGCACGGATGCCGCGCTGACCCAGGTGGCGGTAAAAGTGGCCACGTTGATTACCAACCCCATACTCCATCCGCCCACCGTGAAATCATCTAGAGTACCCGCTTTTTTATAACCCTGCCTGCTAAAATAAATTAATAAAATAAAATAAATGATAAAAACCGTAACCTGCACTGCATTCACGCTTGCTCACTCCTTTTACCAAAGTTAATGAACTGACAAATTGTTGCTTGATTGATCCTTTTTTGCGGTTTTGGCACCCCATCGTTCAACCCCTGAACGGTCAATTTGTTTTAAAAAATAAAGGGAATACGTCCAGGGGATGATGATAACGGCAATCCATAAAGCAATGGAAGGCCAACCTTTAAACGGAATGCCCAAGAATGTTTCCATATTTTTCTTGCCTCCTTTCTTTTGGTTTAAAGTTGCAAGCTACTTGTTGCTTTGTTATAAATAACATCCTACTTTATTGTTCAAATTTAAAATTTTTGCAAATTACATGCCATTTCTATAACTTCATAATTGTATGAAAAATGCCACTAAAGATATTAGCGAGTCAAAATTGAATCATTTTTTATGAATTTTTTAAAAACAAAAAACTGGTTCACTGAATCAGTGTTGACTCAGTGAACCAGTTGTGAAACGCTAAAGACGGTCAAAGAAGTCACGATGTTGCAAAATTTTTTACTTTTTGTTTAAATCGAAACGCCAGATTTTGAAGCAATTACCTGGCAGTAATTCTCCTTACCCTTCGCGAAACTGTAGATTGACTCACCCCCAATGCCTTGGCTGCCTTTCTGGTACTTCCGTAATATTCCATGGCAGCGGCAATTATTTCATTTTCATATTGCTCCAACGCTTTCTTTAGAGGTGCAAATTTACGCATTTTCTTTTGCCCAGATTTCATAAGTTGCGATTTTTTAATATATTCCGGTAGATCCGAAAAGGTAATCAAATCACCATGAGTGGTTATAATTAACCTCTCAATTAAATTTATTAGTTCACGTACATTCCCGGGCCAATTATAGTTTACTAAATAATCAACCGCCTCGGAGGAAATCACCTTTTTGGTTTTAAATTTATTGTTCATTACATGAAGATAATGACTAATAAGGGCTGAAATGTCTTCTGGCCTTTCCCTGAGGGGAGGAATATCTATGGGAACTACGTTCAAGCGGTAATACAAGTCTTCACGAAATTTTCCTTCAGCTATAAGATCTAAAAGGTTTTTATTTGTGGCAGCAACCACCCTGAGATCAATTTTTATTGTTTTTACTCCCCCAACCCTTATTAGCTCCTGCTCCTGCAGAACCCTTAATAACTTAACTTGTAGATCCATGGGTAATTCAGAAACCTCATCCAGAAAAAGAGTCCCTTTGTCTGCTAATTCAATTAATCCAGGTTTGCCCTCCCTTTGAGCTCCGGTAAAAGCGCCCTTTTCATAGCCGAATAATTCGGACTCCAAAAGACTGGCAGGTATGGCACCGCAGTTAATGGCAACAAACTTGCCCTCATCATGTCGAGGACTGAGCCGGTGTATCATTCTCGCAACAACTTCCTTGCCCACACCAGACTCACCCGTTATTAGAACCGTGGAATCAACTGGGGCCACCTTGGTAACTAAATACAATACATTTTGCATCAGTTTACTTCGAGCAACAATATCCTCTTGTTGTGCTAGTTTCAATTTTAAATCGGCAACTTCATTTTTATAACGATTGGCTAAATCTTTTGCCTGGATTAATTTTTCCTTTAACCTGTTAAGCTCGGAAATGTCCCTTACGTTAGTTACAACCCAAACAAGATTACCCTTATCATCAAAAACTGGATTCCCGGTAACTATAGTCTGTTTACCGGTACGCACATTCTGGATCAACGTTACAGATCTTTTTTCTTTTAACACCTTCATCGTAACCGACTCATCAACAGTGCCATCCAGTTCCATATCTCTCATATTTCTCCCAATACATTCTTCCCGGGACAATCCTGTAATCCTTTCTATGGCATCATTTACCCTTAGCGTCGTTCCTTCATGATCAGTAATCCAGATGCCATCGTAAGATGAATTAATAATTGCATCTAATTGTTTGTTCAACATTTTTACCTTGTTAAGCTCATCCGAAATACTTTCCAATTCGCTAAAATCCTGAAAAACTGCAACTGCACCAATTAAAACGCCTTTATTTATAATCGGGGAATAGTTCGCAAATAATGTTTTTCCGGGACCAAGTTCAGTTTTAACATTAAACTTAGGTTGGCCTGTTTTTAATATTGTAGGGAGTTTAGTTCTTGGAATAACATCCATTATATGCTTACCCAAGACATTATCTTGCAAACCTAAAATGCGGCGGGCAGCTCTATTGCAAATGGTAATAATAGCGTTTTTATTAACAGCTACTATACCGTTATTGGTAGAATCAATAAGGGAACTTAAACTAGATAAACTATAATAAACTTCTTCTTTAAAAGAACATAAAACATCATAAGCTGTAATTATGCCCAAAAAATTGTTTTCATTGTCAATTACAGGCAAAAATAATAAAAAGTTCTCTGGAATATCAACAACCAGAGTATCTTTTAAAACTACTGGGAAATCAGTAATCATAACATCTTTAACTAATTTAGACAATTTTTTTTCCTTCGAAATTATAGCGTTAGAAATTTTTAAAATTCCACAATACTTATTATTATCTACTACCGGAGCCATTAAAATGTCTTTATTTAGACATTCTTTAATAGCACTATCAACAGTGCTTTCAGGGGAAAAGACAGCTTTTGGTTTACTCATAATGTTCTGTACTAACACGCTCAATCCCCCTCCTCGCTATTTCTTATTAAAACTATTATTTAAAATTTTCCATTAAATTTAAGATTCCTTTAATTTTCTGAAAAAACATACTAAACACTCATGATCCTTATAATCACAACCGAGCATGAAAAATCCTCTACTCTTAAATACTAGAATTGGCAGTGTGTTCAGGTCGAGCTTTTATTGGTGGTTTCGACCCTGTAGACTAAACTGACTACAGCAACCTAGAAGCACAACTGATTGTGGAACTCGAACACGTTAATTAAAATTTCACTTTTTTCGGTTGCTGTACTCCACTGCTAAACTTTAAAGAATCGAGGGATTTTTCATGCCAGAGAGTAAAAAGCGTAAACGTAAACCGTCAAAACAAACCAAGGTCATGGAAACAGGAAATGATGCATTATACGAAAGCTGTGCCGGATTAGATGTGCATCAAGAAACCGTTGTAGCATGTGTATTGTTTGGCCCTCTTGACCATCGTCCTAAAAAAGTAGTAGAGACGTTTTCAACAACAACATCCGGGTTATTGGAACTATTAGATTTTTTATCAGAGTATAATGTAACCCATGCAGCAATGGAAAGCACCTCAGTTTACTGGAAACCTGTTTGGAATATTTTAGAGGATTCGTTCACCCTTCTCTTGGCCAATGCTCGTATGATTAAAAATGTTCCAGGGCGTAAAACAGACGTTAATGATGCAGAATGGATAGCAAAGTTGTTACGTAATGGCTTGATAGAAAGCAGTTTTGTTCCTCCCCAGCCTATTCGTGATTTAAGGGATATGACCCGTTACAGGAAAAAACTGATTGGCAACATTACCGCTGAAAAGAATCGTATTCATAAACTCCTGCAAGATGCTAACATCAAGCTAACAACGTATATGTCAGATATTTTTGGAGTTTCAGGCCGAAACTTGCTCCAGGCCATTATTAATGGCGAAAAGATAGAAACAGAAAACTTGGATAAGTTGGTTAAAGGAAACTTGCGCAATAAAATTCCTGAATTACAAGATGCACTTAACGGCCGACTACGGCAACATCATCGTGAGATGATTAGGTTTTGCTGGGAGCACATCGAATATTTAGAGCGACAGCTTGCTAATTTGGAAGCTCGTATTGATCAAGCATTAGCCCCCTATCAGGAAGAAGTTAAATTATT
>ENA-OSAF01000182-OSAF01000182.1-marine-sediment-metagenome-genome-assembly--contig:-NODE-182-length-22989-cov-23.216098_pt1 | contig 22989 bp, 21 predicted proteins | sample MGYA00237872_ERZ529318 | MGnify/ENA primary metagenome ERZ529318 (study PRJEB26369, sample SAMN03142813) | marine sediment metagenome | biome: marine; feature: borehole; material: sediment... | reverse complement strand
AAGCAGGGCTGCCAGGAGAAAATTCATGGCTGGCCCGGCAACGATAATGGCCATGCGCTGCAGCACCGTCTTGTCGGCGAAGCTTTTACCCGGCTCAATATCCTTTTCCTCCGGGTCCATGCCTGCCATGCGCACAAAACCGCCCAGCGGCAGCAAGCGCAAGTTATAATTGGTACCGCCGCGGGAAATGCCCACCAATTTCGGGCCGAAACCCATACTGAACTCATGAACCTTGATGCCCACTGTCTTGGCCACGGCAAAGTGACCCAACTCGTGGCAAAATATAAGAATGCCGAATACGAATACGGAAGCCCAAAAGGTAGCCATGCATCTCATCCTTTGTGGAAAATACAATATAACCTGTAACAATTACCTTGCCCTAACGGGTTGCATAAAATGCCTTGCGTGCGGCAACATAAGGACCGCCGACGGCTACCCGCGGGTACATAACTCTTTCGCGCGGCGTCGCGCCCACCGGTCCGCCTCCAAGACTTCCTCCAGCGAGTCGTATTCCCGCGGGCGGTGGCTTTGCATGACTTGTTCCACTATTTGTGGAATATCCATAAAGGCGATCTCACCGGTTAAAAAAGCCTTCACAGCCACCTCGTTGGCGGCATTTAAAACAGCCGGCATGGTTCCCCCGGTCCGCCCGGCCTCGAAAGCCAGGGCCAACAGCGGAAATTTTTCCACATCCGGCTCTTCAAAGGTCAGGGCATCTATAGGCCACTGCAGGCCGGTGACGCTCCCCTCAAGCCGGCGCGGGTACAACAAGGCATACTGTATGGGCAGGCGCATATCCGGCACTCCCAATTGCGCCATAACTGCCCCGTCATTAAATTCCACCATGGAATGAATAATACTTTGCGGGTGTATAATCACTTTAATTTTATCATAAGGCAGGTCAAACAGCCATCTGGCTTCAATAACCTCAAGGCCTTTGTTCATGAGCGTGGCAGAATCTACGGTAATTTTTGGCCCCATTTTCCAGTTAGGATGTTGTAAAGCCATAGCTGGCGTTACCCCTATCATCTCCTCCCGCTTCATACAGCGAAACGGCCCGCCGGAAGCAGTCAGGATCACCCGTGCTACATCGCCTGGGTCCTCTCCGTTCAGGCACTGCCAAACAGCCGAGTGTTCGCTGTCCACCGGCAGGATTTTTACGCCACGCCGACGGGCCTGGCTGGTAACCAGCGCCCCGGCAGCTACGAGGCTTTCCTTGTTGGCGAGGGCGATATCCTTTCGGGCACGAATGGCCGCCAGCGTGGGTTCCAGACCGGCCGCACCGGATACGGCAGTTAATACCATGCTTGCAGCGTGACACGTGGCCACAGCAAGCATGCCTTCTCGACCATAATAAATTTTCGTTTCCCGCTGCCCAGCAAGTTCAGCCCGTAACCACAAAGCGTCTTCCTTTTTTTGTATAGAAATCAGCAAGGGTCTATACTTTTTGGCTTGTTCCAGGAGCAGTTCCCGGTTGCTCCCCGCTGCCAGGGCCACCGGCCTGATAAAATCCGGAAAGTCGTCAATCACCTGGAGCGCCTGGCGGCCGATTGATCCCGTACTACCCAAAATAGCTATTTGTTTCATGATTATCTCCACAACATCATTATTTTTTATAATTTAGAGATATACCCGCCTTGACTGCGGCCTGAATGGCAATGACCAAAATGGGGCCCAGAACCAGTCCCAGCACGCCAATGGTCTTCAACCCGATGTACATGGCCATTAATACGGCCAAGGGGTGCAACCCCAAATTGGTGGCAACCACTTTCGCCTCGAGGACTGCCCTTACCACCATAACCAGCAGGTACAATATGGTCAGCTGTATACCCAGCACTATATCTGACGTCACAAAAGCCCAAACAGCCCAGGGTATATAAACGGTGCCGGGTCCCAGTACGGGGATCAGATCGAAGAAACCCACAATGAGACCAATGGTAATGGCATATTCCGAGCCGATCAGCCTTAAACCGATAATGCTGATGACGGTGGTTATGGATATTAAAATAAATTGGGCCTTAACGTATGCCTGAAAAGCCATAGCAACCTGCTTGCTTATTTCCACTGATTTTTCCCCCAAAGGCGAGGGAACAAGCTTCAGCCACAACTCGTAAATCTTTCCCCTGTCCTTGCTGAAAAAATAAGTGGCGATCAGGCTAACGATGACTACTAGAATGCCGCCGGGCACCCCACTGATAACGTGCAGCAAAGCGCTCACCAGGTCCCGCACCCAGTGTTGCATGGACGTAGTTATGCTATTGATGGCTTCATAAAGGTTGCCGGTAACACTTTTCGGCAAAGTGCCGTAAAATATAATGCTTTTCTGAATCCAAATGTCAATAAATTGCTGGGCAGCGGCCACCTTTTCCGGCAGCGTCATGGACAAGTCGTTCAGTTCCTTGACCAGGCGCAGGACCAGCAGGGTCAACACCATACCTATGCTGCCGAAAAAAACCAGCATGGCGAGAGGAACGGCCAGTACCCGAGAAATCCTGCCCCGGTGGCTGAACATCACCACCAGCGGCTCCATAAACAAGCTGAATATTACGGCCAGCAAAAACGGGAAAAGAATGGTCAGCAGGAACTTTAGCCAGGATAATGCTTCGGGTAGCACATACTTTATGGCCAGGTAAATGGCTAAAAGTGTAACCGCCCCGGCCAGCACGTACAAAATATTCTGTATAACCCGCGGCACCGAATTCACCTCAACCGGTTATTATTAAACCAACGTAGTAATAAACCAGGGGCGCCGTGAAAAGCATGCTGTCAAACCTGTCCAAAATCCCCCCGTGGCCGGGTATCAGTTTGCCGGCATCCTTAATGCCTACCTGTCGCTTAATGGCTGACTCCACCAAATCACCCGCCTGCGCGCCGAAGCCTACCAGTATACCAAGAATTAATACAGGAAGAACCGGAAATTGAGGGTAAAGCAAAGCAACCAGCAAGGCCGTCAAAAAGCTGCCCGCTACTCCCCCGGCAGCCCCCTCCAGGGTCTTAGCCGGGCTAAGCGCAGGAGCTATTTGCCGCCTGCCCGCTTTCCGTCCCACCAGAAAAGCGGCGGTATCACTGGCCCAGGTGCACAACAGCATGAATAACAACCAAACCCACCCGTCTGCCAAGGTGCTCAGTAGGTAAAGATAGATTATCAAACCAACATACATGGTGCTGAAAAAGGCAACCGCCACGTCTATAGGCTTCAGGCGCGGGTACAATAACAACATGGCCAGCAGGTAAAGCAGTAGCACGGATAAAACAGCTGTTCCCGGGTAACCATGCTGCCACCGGTAAGCTGCCAGAAGCAGGACGGTGCAGCCCGTCAACAGCAATGCGGGCGGTAAATGCAGCTCTATCCTGGCAAAAATGCGGCTTATCTCCCAAGCCCCCAGCAGCATCAAGACTGTGGTCAACAAAAAAAGAAAAATACCGCCGTACCACACCGCCGCCAATAGTAGGGGGATGCCTATTAGCGCGCTCAAAAGCCTTTTCCAGAACACTCCATCACCAACCCTGAGCCGTCAATTATGAACAAGTCCTCCGAAGCGTCTCTCACGCCCTTGAAAGTCAAGCAACGCCTTTAAAAGGTCTATCCTACCAAAATCCGGCCACATAGTGCTAGTTAGCCAAAACTCCGTATAAGCCAGCTGCCAGAGCAAGAAATTGCTGATGCGGTAATCACCGGAAGGCCTGATCAATAAATCGGGATCGGGCTGTCCGGCAGTATATAGGTGGTTGTTAACGACGGTTTCATCAACATCTTCCACTTGAAGCTCGCCTCGTTGTATCTTTTCCCCTATCCGCCGTACAGCCTGGACCAGCTCGGCTCTACCCCCGTAATTGAGCGCCACGTTGAATACCATCCCCGTGTTACCCTTGGTTCTTTGTACGGCCATGGTCACCGCTTCCTGCGCTTGGGGCGGAAGCTCGGAAATGATGCCCATCGGGTTTATTTTAACATTATTGGCACATAATTCTTCAATTTCTTTATTAAGATATTCCACCAGTAATTCCATTAACATATTGATTTCATCGCGGGGCCTCTTCCAATTTTCTGTCGAAAAAGCATAAACGGTCAAGTACTTGATGCCGAGCTCCACGCATAATTTGACCACCTCTCGCAGGGCGTTTACGCCCGCCCTGTGCCCAAACGACCGGGGCATTCCCTTTTTGGTGGCCCATCGCCCGTTGCCGTCCATAATGATGGCTATATGTTCCGGTAACATGTTCATGTCTAGCTGCTTCATCAATTTTTTTTCTTCTTTTTTATCACCAGCAGCATTTTTTAGGCGGTTGCCCAGCAACCGTGTAAACAATTAACGGCCCCCTTTCGTATAAAACAACCCCCTCCGGAAGCGAGGGGGTTTATACATTATTCTTCGATAATGGCTCCGGTAGGGCATTCCTCGATGCATGTGCCGCATTCTTCACATTTATCAGGGTCAATTTTGTAAATATCGCCTTCAATAATGGCATCGTTGGGGCATGATTCCAAACAGGTCCCGCATGCCAGGCACTCGTCGGTAATTTTGTACGTCACCCCAGACTACACCTCCTTTCCGGGCATCTCTCTGGCCACCGTAAGCAAGATCCTGTTCTCGGCCAATTTGCGGCAACGCACCACCCTATAACTCCCGCTGGGGTCCCGCCCGGGCGGGGCAATGTACTCCACATCCACGTCCCAACCGGCGGAGCGGCACATTGCCATCGCCTGTTCCAAATCCCTGGCCAAAAGGTCCGTATACTGCATTAAACGGTCATAATCTCCTTTTCCTTAGCCGCCAATAGCTTGTCAATTTCCTTTATGTATTTATCGGTCAGCTTTTGTACCTCATCCTGCAGCCGGCGCTGCTCATCCTCAGATATTTCACCGTTTTTCTGCTGCGTTTTTAAGGTGTCGTTGGCATCACGCCTTATGTTGCGTATGGCTACTCGCCCTTCCTCCGCCTTCTTTTTGGTGATTTTGACTAGTTCCGCCCTCCTCTCCTGCGTCAACTGCGGAATAGCTAGCCTGATAACGTTGCCGTCGCTGACCGGCGTAATGCCCAGATCAGATTTCAAAATGGCCTTTTCCATTTCCGGCAAAACCGATTTATCCCAGGGCTGAATAACCAACAACCGCGGTTCCGGAGCGGTAATGTTGGCCAGCTGGTTTATCGGCGTCGGAGTACCGTAATAAGGCACCGTTATTTTTTCCAGCAAGGAGGGAGTTGCTCTACCCGCGCGCAATGAAGCCAGTTCTTTATTTACTATTTCTACAGTCTTCTTCATATTTTTTTCCGTTTCAGACAGAAGAGAATTTGCCAATCAAATCACCTCCAACATAGGTTCCCACTTTTTCCCCTTGCACCGCCCGCTTGATGTTACCCCGTTCGTTAAGATTAAACACCAGTAAAGGAATGCGGTTATCCATACACAGGGAAGTGGCTGTGGAATCCATTACCCTGAGCCCCCTGTTTAATACGTCAATGTAACTCAAAGAGCCGAATTTTTTGGCATCCATGTTAGTGAGGGGGTCAGAATCATAGACACCGTCAACCCGTTTGGCCATTAATATTATTTCGGCTTCTATCTCCGCCGCCCGCAGGGCGGCTGTGGTATCCGTGGAAAAGTACGGGTTGCCCGTCCCTGCAGCAAAAATAACCACCCGTCCTTTTTCCAAGTGCCTTATGGCCCGCCTGCGGATATACGGCTCGGCAACTTCACGCATTTCAATGGCCGTTTGCACCCTTGTATCCACGCCGTGCTTGGACAAAGCATCTTGTAAAGCCAGAGAGTTAATTACCGTCGCCAGCATACCCATATAGTCAGCAGTGGCCCGGTCCATGCCCTTGGCGCTGCCCGCCACGCCGCGCCAAATATTGCCCCCGCCTACTACAATGGCTAACTGCACCCCCAGCTGGACCACTTCTTTGATTTGCACGGCAATGGAATATACCACTTCGGGGTCAATGCCGTAGCCCATTGAACCGGCCAGCGCCTCGCCGCTGAGTTTCAATACAACCCTGCTGTATTTGGGTTTATCCATCGAGGCACATAACCTCCAGTCACACCATTTTAAGTTCTACAAGAAACTGTTAAATCCTTTTCCCGGAAAAGACAATAACGGTAATGAAAACCGATTATTTTCCCGCCTGAGCCATTACTTCTACCACAAAATCATTCTGTCTTTTTTCCAGCCCTTCACCCAGCTCGTAGCGCACAAACCTGCGCACTGCTATATTTTCTCCAATCTGGGCGATTTTTTCCGTTATAAGCTGTTTCACGGTCTTATCCGTATCCTTGATAAAAGGCTGTTCCAGCAGGCAAACTTCTTTAAAGAATTTTTCTATCCTGCCCTGCACTATTTTTTCAATGATTTTTTCCGGCTTTCCTTCGTTGGCCGCCTGTGCCGCCAGTATTTCCTTTTCCTTGTTGATTACGCTCTCCGGCACGTCCTCTTTGCTGACGTATTCTGGCCTGGAAGCGGCTATCTGCATGGCGATGTCCCGGACAAGATTTTTGAATTCCTCGGTCTTGGCCACAAAATCGGTTTCACAATTGACTTCCACTAAAACACCTATTTTCCCGCCGGCATGTATATAGGCATCAACCAAGCCTTCGGCGGTAACCCGGCCGGCTTTTTTGGCGGCGGCCGCCAAGCCCTTCTCCCGCAATATGTCCACTGCTTTGTCCATGTCGCCGTTGGCGCTTACCAGGGCGTTCTTACAATCCATCATCCCGGCGCCCGTTCTTTCCCTTAATTCCTTTACTTTTGCAGCGGTAATTTCAGCCATGATCAATATCCTCCCTTACCATCATTTTCCTCATTTTATTATAACCTTTTCCTTCAGTCTCAAAACAGATAGAAAAAAGGCAGGGGCTCCCCATCAAGGTCATCCCCCACCCAATTTATTACTCGGCAACGGCAACTTGTTCTCCTTGCTTGCCCTCCAGTACAGCATCCGCTATTTTGCTGGTTAAAAGCCTTACCGCCCGTATGGCGTCGTCATTGCCGGGAATCACGTAATCGATCTCGTCGGGATCACAATTGGTGTCCACTATGGCAACAATGGGGATACCAAGCTTGCGACCTTCCGCTACGGCAATGCGTTCCTTGCGCGGGTCGATGATATACAAAGCGTCAGGCAAGCGCCGCATGTCTTTGATACCGCTTAGAAACTTGCTGAGCCTCTCTTTTTCGTGCAGTAACTGGGCAATTTCTTTTTTGGGCAGCTTTTCTAAAGTGCCATCTTGCTCCATTTTTTCTAATTCGTGTAGCCTGTCTATGCGTTTGCGAATGGTTTGAAAGTTGGTTAACATGCCGCCCAGCCAGCGCTGGTTAACGTAAAACATGCCGCAGCGCTCGGCTTCCTCACGCACCGATTCCTGTGCTTGTTTTTTGGTCCCTACGAATAAAATGTTGCCGCCCTGCTGCACCAGAGACTTGACGAAATTATAGGCTTCCTCTACCATTTTTACCGTTTTTTGCAGGTCAATGATATAAATACCATTGCGATCGGTAAAAATATAGGGAGCCATCTTGGGATTCCATCTCCGGGTCTGGTGACCGAAATGAACACCTGCTTCCAGCAATTGCTTCATGGAAATAATGGCCACTGGTTCCACCTCCTCCCAACCGGTTTTTCCTCCGCTGCCGTCATATTTCGCGGAACCCCACCGGGGACCACCCGCGAAATCTGGCAGCGTGTGTATTTAACACCAGCCTGTATTCTAACACAAAGTTTGCCGGGTGGCAAGATCAACGGGCAGAAAAAAACAGCCATCCGTGATGGAGGCTGTTTGCATTAGTGTTGTTTCATCCGCTCCAGTTCTTCCAGCAGGCGGTCGTTCAGTACCTTAATGTAAGTACCCTTCATGCCCAGCGACTTTGATTCGATAACCCCGGCGCTTTCAAACTTGCGCAAAGCATTGACAATGACCGACCTGGTGATACCCACCTTGTCCGCAATCTTGCTAGCCACCAGCAAACCCTCGTCGCCATCCAACTGCTCGAAAATATGATGCACAGCGTCCAATTCCGAATAGGACAGAGTGCCAAGGGCTATCTGTACCGCAGCGCGCTTGCGGGCTTCTTCTTCCATCCTGTCCTGCCGGGCCCGCAGTATTTCCATACCCACCACGGTTGCACCCAGCTCGGCCAGAATCAGGTCCTCGTCGGTAAAATTTTTATCAAACTTTGCCAATACCAGCGTTCCTAACCTTGTTCCGGCGCCCACAATAGGTACCACTGTAGTAACTTTGCTGTACTTACAGCCTTTATCGTGATTAAACGCACATACATTTACCGTCTGGCATATGTTGGCATGAGTTTCATTAATGCGTAAAAGGTTTTCGTTGTAATCTTCCGGAAAACCCGCCGGAGATTCGACGATATCCTCCATAATTTCACAAAAAAAACCCTTTAAATAACTGTACCCCAGAACTTTACCCCGGCGATCCAGGATATAGGCGCTGCATTCGATATTTTCGCTCAGGATGGCGGCAATTTCTTTGAAATCAACCGGGTAACCCGCAGATTTTTGCAGTACTTTGTTGATGGAACGGGTTTTTTCTAATAAATCTCGCAAATCACATCGCCTCTTTCTGATCCAAATGCTCCGTATTTTTAGTGGATAAAAGAAAAAACAGCTTTTTAGCACCTTATAAGATGTACCTGCTTAAATCCTGGTCTTTGACAATATCGCCCAATTTTTCGGTAACATAATCTTCGTCAATGCTGAATGAGGAACCACTCATTTCCGAAGCGGTAAATGAAATATCCTCCAAGAGCTTTTCCATAATAGTCTGAAGCCGCCTGGCCCCTATGTTTTCCGTTCGCTCATTAACAGTATAAGCGATTTCAGCAATTTTCACAAGAGATTTTTGTGAAAATTTAAGTTCAAGCCCCTCTGTTCGTAATAATTCGACATACTGCCTAATTAAGGAATTTTCCGGCTCTGTCAGTATTTGTAGAAAATCCTCTTTGGTCAGGCTAGAAAGCTCCACCCTAATGGGGAAACGGCCCTGCAGCTCTGGTATCAGGTCGGATGGCTTGGACATGTGAAATGCTCCAGCAGCAATAAACAGTATATGGTCCGTTTTTACCGGCCCGTACTTGGTCATTACGGTGGACCCTTCCACGATGGGCAAAATATCCCGCTGCACACCTCCCCGGGAAACATCGGGGCCGGCGCCGCCCTCCCGTACAGCGATTTTATCGATTTCATCCAAGAAAATAATACCGTTGTTTTCGGCGCGCTGCACAGCGGTGGAAGTCACCTCATCCATATCAATAAGCTTTTGCGCCTCCTGCTGAGTTAATATTTTTCTAGCCTCCGCCACGGTTACTCTTCGGCGGTGCTTTTTCTTGGGAAACAGGTTTCCCAACATATCCCCAATGTTAATGCCCATTTCCTCTATGCCTGAGCCGGTGAACACCTCCATTACGGGCGGCTTGTTATCTTCAACCTCAATTTCCACATACTCGTTCTCAAGCTCGCCCCGCGCCATTTTGTCCCGCAAGGTTTCTCTGGCGAATTTAATACGGCTGGCCATTTGATCATAATGCATGCTGTCGGTTTGCTCCCCCTGGCGGGCGGTCCCAAAAAGCATTTCCAGTGGGTTACGCGTCTCTCTGTTCTGCTGCGGCATGGGTGCAAGCAGCTCAATGATGCGTTCTTCAGCCATTTTCTTGGCCTTTTCCTCCACCTGGGACATTTTTTCCTGGCGCACCATGCGAATAGATGTTTCCACCAAGTCGCGCACCATCGATTCAACGTCCCTACCCACGTAACCCACCTCGGTAAATTTGGTGGCCTCCACTTTAATAAAGGGCGCATGAACCAGCTTGGCCAGGCGGCGGGCGATCTCCGTTTTCCCCACTCCGGTAGGCCCGATCATTAGGATGTTTTTCGGCATGACCTCGTCCCGCAGATCCTCGGGCAGCTTAATTCTGCGGTACCTGTTTCGCAAAGCAATGGCCACGGCTTTTTTGGCCTGCTGCTGGCCAACAATGTATTTGTCTAGCTCGGCAACGATTTGTTTTGGTGTCAGCGATTCCAACACCTACCCTCCTCCATCCGCTTTATAGGGTCTCCACTATGATGCGGTCGTTAGTGTAAACACAAATTTCCGCCGCCAAAGCCAGGGCTTCCCTGGCTATGTCGGCAGCTCCCATACCGGTGTTCTTAACCAGCGCCCGTGCCGCTGCCAGCGCGTACGGCCCGCCGGAGCCTACGGCGGCAATACCGTCGTCTGGTTCTATCACTTCGCCGCTACCGCTGATCACCAGGAGGCAGTCCTTATTCGCAACCACCAGCAAGGCTTCTAAGCGGCGCAGGAATTTGTCGGTGCGCCATTCCTTGGCCAGTTCCACCGCCGCACGTTTCATGTTTCCCTGGAAAGAATCCAGCTTTCCTTCGAACTTTTCAAACAATGTTATGGCGTCGGCAACCGAACCGGCAAAGCCAGCCAACACGCTGCCCCCCTGCAAACGCCTGATTTTACGGGCATTATGCTTTAAAATAGTGCTTTGTCCAAAGGTCACCTGGCCGTCACCGGCCATGGCCACTTCATCTTGTCTTTTTACGGCAACAATGGTGGTAGCGTGAAACATTTTACATCATTACCTCCTTACCGGCGGTTGGCTTTGTTTCTACCGCGGTAACTCCTATGCCCTAGGATGGGTCCGTTCGTAAACACGCTTAATACGCTCTCTGCTCAGGTGGGTGTAAATCTGCGTCGTGGACAGCCTGGCGTGTCCCAGCAGTTCCTGCACGGCCCGCAAGTCAGCCCCGTTGTCCAAAATGTGAGTGGCGTAAGAATGGCGAAATGTATGCGGGCTTGCCTGCATGCCGGTCTTCCCCAGCCGGGCGTAGCGGTTCACCAGCCAGCGCACGCCTCGATCCGTCAAGCGAACGCCCTTATTATTGAGAAACAGAGCCCGGACGATTCCCTTTGTCTTACCCATCAGGACGGGGCGCGCTCTTCTGATGTATATGCTTAAAGCTTCAGCGGCATACTGGCCCAGCGGAACGATCCTTTCCCGATTACCTTTCACGGTAACTCTAACGGTAGAGCGCCTTAAGTCGATGTCGCCGATATCAATGCCAACTAGTTCGCTGACCCTAATACCTGTACCATACAAGGTTTCCAAAATGGCCCTATCGCGGCAACCCAAAACAGTTCGGCGATCGGGAAACTCCACCAGTTTTTTCATTTCCTCCTGCGTAAGTACACCGGGCAAATTTTGGCCGGGCTTGGGGGCATTGATCCTCTGCAGCGGGTTATCCTCCACCACGCCCTCCCGGCAGAGGTACCTGTAAAAAGACCGCCAAGCGGAAAGCCTGCGGGAAATAGTGGCCGTCGATTTTTGCTGTTCCCGCAAAAAAGCCAGGTAACTTCTAAACAAGGGTACTGTTAATTCGCCCGGGTGCACAGCATGATCTTCTTTATTCAACAACCGGGCCAAAAAACTAAGGCCGTCGAACAAGTCGTGTTGGTAATTCAATATGGTATGCAAAGAAGCATTCTTTTCCGCCTGGAGGTACATGAAATAACCGTCCATGTAACCGTACACCTTGTCCTCGCCCCCCTCATATACCGGCTGCGTTCTTCCACTGTTCCAGTTTTTCCAGCGCCCTTTGCGCGTACCTGGTATTGCGCCGTTTTTTATCCCGTATTTTTTCCTCCAACGGCGGAAAAAGACCAAAGGTAATGTTCATAGGCTGAAAATTGTGCTCTTCCGCCGAAGTTATGTAATGGGCCAGGGCGCCGTGAGCCGTTTCACGGGGTAAAATTTCCGGCCGTCGCCCCTTCAGCAGCAAAGCTGCGTTGATGCCCGCCACTAGGCCCGAGGCGGCGGATTCTACATACCCCTCAACGCCGGTTATTTGGCCGGCAAAAAATAATTCCTCTCTTTTTTTGCACTGGTAGGTGGGCCGCAGTAAAACGGGGGAATTAATATAAGTGTTCCGGTGCATAACCCCGTAACGAGCAAATTTCGCCCTCTCCAACCCGGGGATCATCCTGAAAACGCGCTTTTGTTCACCCCACTTGAGGTGTGTCTGAAAGCCCACCATATTATACAATGTGCCGGCAGCATTGTCGCGCCGCAGCTGCACCACAGCGTAAGGCCTCTGCCCGGTGCGCGGATCCACCAGTCCCACGGGTTTCAAAGGACCGTAACGCATTGTGTCCCGCCCGCGCCTAGCCATTACCTCTATGGGCATGCAGCCCTCAAAAATTTTTTCCTTCTCAAAACCTTTACGGGGCGCCCGCTCGGCATTGACCAGTGCCTCCCAAAAGGCCTCGTACTCTTCCCTGGTCATGGGACAGTTCAGGTAGTCGTCCTCGCCTTTCCCGTAGCGGGAAGACCAGAAAACCTTGCTCATATCTATGGATTCCAGCGTCACTATTGGTGCCACGGCATCGTAAAAGTACAGGTATTGTCTACCGGTGAACTCCTTGATTCTTTCTGCCAGCCTGTCTGACGTAAGCGGCCCGGTAGCAACCACAACGACGCCGTCTGTTATATCTGTGCATTCCTCGCGCCGCACTTCTACTAGCGGGTGCTGCTCCAATATTTCGGTAACAGCACGGGCAAATCCTTCCCTATCCACTGCCAGAGCGCCCCCGGCCGGCACACAGTGTTTGTCGGCACAGTGCATGATGATGGAATTAAGTCTACGCATTTCCTCTTTCAACAGCCCCACAGCGTTGTACAGTGACCTAGCCCGCAGCGAATTGCTACAAACCAGTTCGGCAAAATAGCCTGTGTGGTGTGCCGGAGTTGTTTTTTTTGGACGCATCTCGCACAAAACAACCGGTATGCCCCTGGTAGCTACTTGCCAAGCCGCCTCGGACCCCGCCAGCCCAGCGCCTATCACGGTTACACGAGGCACTGTAATACCACTCCTCCTTTAAAAACGATGCTGCTATGGTAGTTTAACCTTTGGCGGCAGTTTCTGCGATTTCCGTTTTCATGTTGCAATCTTTGTTACTGCACCGGTAAACTTTCTTACCCTTGTTATGCTTTATTACCATCAAGCTGCCGCAGCGGGGGCATTTTTGGTTAGTGGGTTCATCCCAAACCACGAATTCGCAGGAAGGGTAATTGCTGCACCCGTAAAACTTTCTGCCCTTTTTGCTGCGCCGCAGCACCAACTCCCCCATACACTGGGGACAGGGCACCCCGGTGGGTTCAAGCAGCGGCTTTGTGTTCTTGCATTCTGGAAAACCTGGACAGGCCAGGAACTTGCCGTACCTGCCCATTTTAATGACCATGTTGCGGCCGCATTGATCGCATACTTCCTTCGTAACCTCGTCCTCCACCTGGATATGTTCAATTTCTTTTTCTGCAATGGCAAGCATTTTTTGAAAAGGGGCGTAAAAGTCGCTTAATATCTTGTGCCAGTCTACGTCACCCTCTTCGATGCTGTCCAGCTTTTGTTCCATATCCGCGGTGAATTCCACATCGATGATGTCGGGGAAATAATTCTTCAGCAGGTCCACCACCACAAACCCCAGTTCAGTGGGATAAAAATGCTTTTTTTCCCGTACCACATAGCCGCGCTTAATAATGGTATCCACGATAGGCGCGTATGTGCTGGGCCGCCCGATCCCTTTCTCCTCCAGGGCCTTGACCAGCGTAGCATCCGTATAACGGGGCGGTGGTTGTGTAAAATGCTGCTTGGGTACCAGGGAGCGTACCTTCAGCAGATCTCCCTGTTGCAGTTCCGGCAGCCGGTTTTCTTGGTTGTTGTTTTCTTCTTCGTCATCCCTTCCCTCGGTATAAACCTGCATAAAGCCAGGAAATTTGATGATTGAACCGGTGGCACGAAACACATACCGGCCCGCATGTATATCGACCCCAGTGATGTCTATAACTGCTGGGCTCATCTGGCTGGCGATAAACCTCTCCCAGATGAGGTTGTATAACTTGAACTGGTCGCGGGTCAGGTAATCCTGCACGGCAGCGGGCTCCCTGTTTACAGACGTGGGCCTAATGGCTTCATGGGCGTCCTGCGCCCGGCCCTTGGGGGACAGCTGGCGCACCTTGTCCGGAGCATATTCCTGGCCGTATTTGGCTGTAATAAACTCCCTGGCCTCCTGTACCGCGGTTTCTGAAACTCTAGTGGAATCTGTACGGATATAAGTAACCAAGCCCACCGGCCCTTCCTTACCCAGGTCCAGCCCTTCGTATAGCTGCTGCGCCACCATCATGGTCTTGCGGGCCGTAAAATTAAGTTTACGATAAGCCTCCTGCTGCAGACTGCTGGTGGTAAAGGGCGGAGCGGGCTGTCTTTTCCTTTCCCGCTTGGTAACGTTTATAACCCGAAACCTTTCTTCCTGCAAGTCACTTATGATCTGCCGGGCATGTTTTTCATCGGAAATGTGGGCTTTTTCCTCGCCGATCTTATGCAGCTTGGCTTCGAAGGTGCCGCTTCTGTCTTTTAACAGCTTTGCTGTCAGGGACCAGTACTCTTCGGGTACGAAGGACTGAATTTCTTCTTCCCGGTCGCATATCAAGCGTACGGCCACTGATTGCACCCGCCCGGCACTAAGGCCTTTCTTAATTTTGCGCCATAACAGCGGGCTTAAGTTATAACCCACCAACCTGTCCAGGATCCGCCTGGCCTGCTGGGCATTCACCAGGCGGTGGTCGATGGGGCGCGGGTTCTTGACGGCCTGCTGCACGGCCTGTTTAGTAATTTCGTTGAACTCGATCCGGCAGGGCGAATGTTCATCAATTTCCAATAAATTGGCCAAGTGCCAAGCAATGGCCTCCCCTTCACGGTCGGGGTCGGATGCCAGTAAAACCCTATCAACTTTTTTGATGGCCGACTTCAACTCCTTGATTATGTCTCCCTTACCCCTGATGGTTATATACTTAGGTTTGAAACCCTTTTGCACGTCCACCCCGAACTGGCTTTTCGGCAAGTCCCTTACATGTCCCATGGAAGCCTTAACGGTATATCTCCTGCCTAAAAATTTCCCCAAACTTTTGGCTTTGGCCGGTGATTCTACAATTACCAAAGTACCTGCCACGCTATTCACCCCAATTAGCTAAAATAACACTTTATTTGTTTAAAATTTATCCCATTTCCCGAGTTTTTAGAACTTTCACCTGGCCCGGGCGTAAAGCCTGCCGGGCATCTGCCTCACCATGCCTTTCATCTCCAGGAAGGTCAATGCCGACATAGCCTGCCCGGCGGTCAAACCGGATTTCTGCACCAGCACCTCCAGTGGAACAGGCTCAAAATCCAGCAGTTCGTGTAATAGTTTTTCTTCCGCGGTTAATTTTAAACTTCCGTCTTCTTTCTCGCCAGAAGGAGGGAACAAGGTACCCATGCCCAGTTCCTGCAAAATATCCGCGGCGTTCAACACGGGCGCCGCTCCTTGCTGAATCAAAGCGTTGGGCCCCTTGCTTGTTTTGCTGGTTATGTTGCCCGGCACCGCCATTACATCGCGCCCCTGTTCAAGGGCCACGTGAGCTGTAATTAACGCCCCGCTCTTTTCCGCAGCCTCCACCACCACAACAACCCGGCTAAGCCCGCTGATCACCCGGTTGCGAACCGGAAAATGCCAGGCTTCCGGTTGCGATCCGGGGGGGAACTCGCTGACGACCGCTCCCGACTGAATAATAGCACCCATAATTTTACCGTTTTCCCTGGGATAAACCACATCTACACCGCAACCCAGCACGGCCACGGTGCTTCCTCCCGCCGCCAGTGCCCCGCGGTGGGCCGCGGTGTCAATCCCCCTGGCCATACCGCTTACCACATTTACCCCCGCGGCAGCCAGGTCGTGGGCCAGATTTTCCGCCACGCTGATACCGTAAGGGGAAGCTTTCCTTGCCCCTACCAGCGCCACGGACACTTGGTGTAAACTATCCTCCCGCCCCCGCAGGTAAAGTACGGGCGGGGGGTCGAATATATGGCGCAGCTGTTCTGGGTAAGCGGCATCGGTAAAAAAAATAATCTTATGGGTCTTGTTATTTAAACAATTAGCCACTTCGTGTAAATCGGTGGCGGAGCGTCGGGCCAAGAAGTCGCTGGCTTTTCCGCCCTGCATACTCGATAAAAAACCGAATTCTTTATCCGGCGCCTGCCAGGCATCACGCAGGGAACCGAAACGCTCCTTAATCTCCCAAAATTTACTTGCCTGCCCGGCCAGAATAATATGCCAAGCCAGCCAGTAAACCTTTTCTTCCATCAGGCTATTCACCAACCGCATCGACATGTTGCAGAACTTCAAGAAAAAAATACTTTTTCCTGCTTGTTCCAAACTTTCTATATAGAATATTATTATATCCTAATAAATTCGCTGTGCAACCACTTCTGCTCCGGGCAACAGCCGGCCAACCTTTGGCAGCACCCGCCCCAAGTCTTGTTTTTCCTTCAGGAGGCCGGCAAACAAGTCCCCTTTTTCCTTAATCCGCTGCCCAATATTGCCGAGGTGGAAGTGATTGGGCTCCACCTGCATTTCTTCCACCTCGCGCCATGTTAGCGGAGCCGAAACCGGCGCGCCGGGCAGTGGCCTGACACTGTACGGGAAGGCCATTGTCTTGCCCCTGCCGTTCTGCAAGTAGTCAAGGTACACTTTACCCGCCCTTCTGTCTTTGTTGCGCTCCAGGGTTACAATCTGCGGGTGAGCCCAGGCAATTTTCTCGGCCAAGAACTTCATTACGGCAGTAACGGCAGCGAACGGCCACCCACCGTCCAGAGGGATAAAGATATGTACGCCACTGGCACCCGACGTTTTAGGATACCCTTTGATGCCCAAAGTCTCCAACATTTCGCGCACAATGAGGGCAACCCGCAAAACATCCCGGAAAGAAACGCCATCAGCCGGGTCCAGGTCAAACACGGCCAAATCAGGGTTATCTATGTTGCCCACTGTGCTCAGCCAGCCGTGCACTTCCAGGCAGCCTTGATGCGCCATCCATACCAGGGTCGCTGTATCGTTGCATACAATATAGTTAATTACCTTGCGCGTGTGCTTCACGGGATAAGTCTCCACCCATTCGGGCGCGTAAGCCGGGCACTCCTTCTGGTAAAAATATTCTCCCGCAATGCCGTCCGGGTACCTTTTCATTACCAGCAGCCGGTTGTAAATATGAGGGAGTAATAAAGGCGCCACTTCCAGGTAATACTTGATCAGGTGGGCTTTGGTTAAATCCCTATCCGGCCAGAAAATTTTTTGCAGGTTGGTCAAAGTGATAACGCGCCCTTCGATTACTACTGTTTTTTTTTGTTTCCCGCGCAAGAAATATTCACCTCTCAACCCTGCAGCGGCGAGCATTCTTGGGGAGATTTATCGTAACGCAACCCTTTATACACGGGATGCCGCAGCAGCCCGTCCCTGGTCAGCGTAAGGTACTCCACCCGGCACACCATTTCGGGCAACACCCAGTGCACCCGCGCCAAGCCGGCCGGGCCGCCCACCAAAGTCGCCGAGTTAACTTGCAGTGCTTTCAATTTTTGCAACAAGGATAATTCTTCCCGGCCGCTTATACCGGTGCCGACCATGCCCTGGTACACGTGCTTACTGCCATCCCAAGCGCCCAGCAACAGCGCCCCCAGCAGCCGGCTCCCCCTACCGGTGCGGTATCCGCAGATGACCAGGTCGGCTTCCCGGGTGTGGCGCAGCTTTTTCCACAAGGGAGAGCGGGTTCCCGGAAGGTATTTACTGTCCACCCTTTTGGCCATGGCTCCTTCCAGGCCCCTCTCCACGCACGCCCGGTAAAACAACTTTCCCTCTGCCCGCACCCTTTCCGACAACAACACGGCATCGCCTTGTTTTACAACCCCGGACAGTTCCTGCGCCCGTTCAACAAGCGGCCGCTCCATCAGCGGCCTTCCCCGCTGGTACAGCAGGTCAAAGGCCATGTACAGCGCCGGCAGGTGCCCGGCCGCCCGCTGTACCTTGTTCTTTTCCGACAGCGCCGCCCTCGATTGCAAGGCGCTGAACGAAGGCTTGCCTTCCTGCAAGACAATGATTTCACCATCTAAAACGGCGGGCAATTCGGCCACGTGCCTGTGTAGACTGTGCAACTCGGGAAAAGCCCCGGTAATATCCTTTAAATTACGGGAAACCAGGGTTGTGCTGCATTCATCCAGATAAGCCAGGCACCGGTAGCCGTCCCACTTGACTTCAAAAAAATAATTTTGATCGTCAAAGGGATCCGCCGCAACAGCAAGCATTGGCTTAACCAACGGCACCTTCATGCCACCCAACACAATAAAACACCCCTCCACTTTCGGACACAGGCGCAGTTTTGCCCGTATAGCCCGCAGCGCGCCGTCCCCGGCACCGCCCCCCCAAGCAAGCATGGCCGCGCCGCCCGGCATCAAGAGCGCTGTGCCGTTTTGGGCTTCTTGGTCGCGCGCGGTTTTTTCCCTCGCTGTTCTTTAGCCAGTTCAATACTGGCTTTCAGCGCTGACATCAAATCCACCACCTTCTCAGTTTCCGGTACCCGCGCCTGTTCCACCACCGCCTCACCGGCAACCTTAGCCCTGATGGCTTCCGCCAGCTTCTCCCGGTAAGCGCTGGTGTACTTGGCCGCTTCGAAATCCGTAGACAGGTTATTGATTAAGCTTACCGCCATTTTTATTTCATTGTCATGCAGGGCGGCTTCCCCGCCGAGCTCTTGAATTTTTTCCACCGGCCTTACTTCGTCGGCGTAAAACATAGTTTCCATAATCAATGCCTCCCGGATGGGACGAATAACCGCCAGGGAACCCCGGCTGCGCAGCATAACGTGCGCTATGGCCGCCCGGTCTGTCTCCAGCATTGAGCGTTTCAACAGCTCGTATACTTTTTTACCTCCTTCACCCGGGGCCAGGTAATAAGAACGGTCATAGTAAATGGGGTCTATCTGCCGTATGTCCACGAAATCCAAAATGTCAATGCTGCGGCTTTTTTCTCCTGCCAATTCCTCCAGCTCACTTTCGGTCATGGTAACGTACTTACCCCTTTCGTACTGGTAGCCGCGGATTATTTCTTCCATGGGCACCTCGATTTCGCAATACGGGCAGTACCGCACGTATCGGATGGGAGTATGACACTTTTCGTGCAGGTAATTGAATTTGATGTCTTTTTTTTCTGTGGCGGCATATAACTTGACCGGCACGTAAATTAAGCCGAAAGTAACGGCCCCTTTCCACAGAGCGCGCATATTTCCACCGTCTTTTCTCAGAAATATTACTCCGTCTGATATTTAGTGTTATTGTTTTGCAAAAAAATAACCCTGTATTTTCAGGGTTATCTGGCAGAGTAAGCGTACTAAATGAATTTTTTGCTGGTCTTTTCACCATTGTAAGAAAACAAAACACTTTTGCCATCGACCACCGTTTCCAAATGCACCGGTCGTCCCCAAATTTTAAAAACATGGGGCAGTGTTCTCTCCAAGTAGTATATATCAAGGTCCACCCCTTCGTGAACATGAAGCAGATACAGTTCGCCCCGCTTGCCGAAATCACCGTTTTGTACCACGATGTAAGGAAAACCGCAGTTGTAAAGATTAGCCACTATCCCGTCCCGCACCTTTTGCCAGTCTTTTTCCACGACCTTCCAGTCGTAACCCACCTTTTTGTACAGGTACAGGTCAAGTTCTTCCACCAGTTCCCGGGTCAAGTAGTTGCGAATAAATGAAATGTCGTTTTCCGTTTCCCTTACCTCAAATATTTTCTGCCTTCCCTCTCCGCCCGTGCGCCCGTATTTCCGCCTTTCTTCCTCGGTAGGGTTATCCCATCTTTTTTCAATGTCTTCAAATATCTTTAGTCCCAGCAGGTATGGGTTAAGGTTGTACTTAGAAGGCTGTATTACCCCGGCGTGCATTTTGGCGAATTCCAGAGCTTCATGTTCCTCCAGGTCAAGCTCCCGCATGATGCGCATGTGCCAGTAAGTCGCCCAGCCTTCGTTTATTATTTTGGTTTGCATTTGGGGCCAAAAATAAAGCATTTCCTCCCTGATGATGGCGATAATGTCCCGCTGCCAGTCTTCCAGATCCCTAGCGTGCTGCATCATGAACAACAGCAAGTCCTTCTCCGGCAAGTCCGTTTTTTTCCCCGCCGCCCCGTTTCCCGCCTGGCCGCATTTCTCCTGGTCGTCCCGTTTATCCAGCTTCCAAAGGTCATCGTAAGGAGTGGATTGTTGATTACCTGCGTCTGCGTTTTGGCAACGGCATTTGCGGCAACCTGCGCAGCTCTTTTTTTTCTGCCCAGCAGGTGGAGCATGAATTCCTTCTCCTATATGCCGCTGCGGGTCGATATTTTCTTGCAAAGATATCACTAAATCCAAAAAGGCTTCCACCTTTTCCCGACCGTATGTAAATTCATAACTCCTGATTCGGTCAGCCGCATTGGCCATGGTTTCTATCATTTTTCGTGATGTTTTTTTAAAATAACAGTTGTTTTTAAAAAAGTCGCAGTGGGCCAAAACATGTGCGATCACCATTTTGTTCTGTACCAGCGAATTACCCTCCAGCAAAAAGGCATAGCAAGGATCCGTATTAATAACCATTTCGTAAATGCGGCTCAAGTTGTAGTCATATTGCGTTTTCATTTTGTGGTAGGCCTTGCCGAATGATACATAACATATAGAAAATATTTTATCCTTTCAATATAATATAGCATAAAAAGAACCCGGCCATGCCGGGTTAACTTTTTGTCTCCTTTGTATATCCCTCTCAACCTCATCAATGTGCCGTCCATATTTCCGGCTCACTCATCCCTCCTGCATGACCATACTTCACCTTTTCCTATGGGGATGTTATTTTAGGCTTCCTTTAGTTGTTATTTGTTTTTCTAATACTTGTACAAACTTTTGGACCAAATACGGATCAACCTGAATTCCGGCGCACCTTCTGAGTTCGGCCACGGCTTCCTCGTGGGACATGGCCTTGCGGTAGGGGCGGTCGCTGGTCATGGCGTCGTAGGCGTCAGCAATGGCCAGGATGCGGCACTCCAGGGGAATCTCTTCCCCTTTGAGGCCGAGGGGGTAGCCCTTGCCATTCCACCACTCATGATGCTTGAGGATCCAATCGGCAATGGGAGCCAGGTCTGGCGCGGATTGCGCAATGCGGTAACCGATCTCGCAGTGCTGCTGCATTTCGGTAACTTCCTCGGAGGAAAGGGGACCTGGCTTAAAGAGGATGCGGTCGGGTATGCCAACCTTGCCAATGTCGTGGAACTGGGCCAGGAGGCGCAGGTCGGTTACGTTGCGCTCGGGTAGACCGATGGCCATAGCCAAACCTGCCACAAGGCCCTGTAAGCGATCTGCGTGGCCTTCGGTGATGAAATCCCTTGCTTCCAGTGTTTTCATGAGGGTCTGAACGATGGCGCTTTTTGCACTTTGGTTGCGGTGCAATTTTTCCCGGTACATGTTATTATCAGCTTCCTTAAAGAGTTCCCACATACTTGTAGATGTCTGACTGCTGACAGCAAACCCGATGGATATGCTCAGGGGAAGTTCCGGGTTTGCTGCGTTATACTTTGCAGTGGCATCTTGAATCCTACGGCAGGCGCTTTTTACGGTAGTTTTGTCGCTGTTCGGGAGCAGCACGGCGAATTCGTCGCCCCCGATCCGGGCCACTACATCACTTTTACGGAAGGATTTCTTGATTACATCGGCGGCCGCCACAAGCAGCTTGTCTCCGGTTTCGTGCCCCAGGCTGTCGTTGATTAGCTTGAGTCCGTCCACATCGCACACGATTATACCTACCGGGTTATAGCGCTCGCTTTCGAGGCGACGCATCTCCTGCTCGAAGTAGCTGCGGTTATAGAGCCCGGTGAGGGGATCGCGCAGGCTGAGGTATTTAAGCTGCTCCTCCATCAGCTTGTGCTCGGTGATGTCCATAAAGTTTCCCAAGGTTGCTCGCCTTCCCTGGTACTGGATGGATGTAACCGTTTCCATGATCCACCTGGTTTCCCCACATTTATTTATAACCCTGTATTCATAAGGGGAGGAACGCTCTCCCTTCAACATCTTCACAGCATTTTCCCTGACCATATTTCTGTCCTCGGGAAAGACAAGCCTCAAAGAATTCATGCCTAACAATTCATCTTCGCTGTAGCCTGTATGTTTCTGGAACTGGGGATTGACGAACTGAAACTTTCCGTCCTGGATAATGTAAATGCCAATCGGTGAACTATTGGACACGGTCTTGAATAACTCCTCCGCCCGCTTGCGCCCCAAAGCATTCACGAAAATTTCTCCCACTATCTTGAGCAATGCAATGTGTCCTTCCGTCCATGTGTTTTTCTCCTTAACCATATCAAACCCAAGAAAGCCAATGAGCGACTTATTATAAACCATCGGAACGACAACGGTTGATTGAATTGCTTGAGATTGCAATATTTCTTTTTCAGCGCTCGCCTCGGGTGGAAGGTCAGCGACACTTGGGATATAAATGCATTCGAATCGGTTGAGTTTTTCTATCGACCACGGAAAACTATCTACAGACAGCCCTTTAAGGTTTCCGGTTTGAGGCTCAATCCCTTCGGCGCACCATTCGTATATATTATCCATCTTGGTTCCGTCGTCGGAAAAAAGAAAGAGACAACTGCGGTCAGCGCCAATAAATTCACCAATTTTTTGCAACGCCTTGTTTATCGCACTATCAATCTCATTGGTCGCAAGATTAATAAAGTTTGTTGATATGGTGGAAATGAGTTTTTCAAATTTAAATTGATACTGTAGTATATCTTCCGCCCGCTTACGCTCAGTGATGTCAACAGCAAAACCGATAATACTCTCAAGAGTCCCGTCCGGCCTGTAACGATTGATAGAATTCCAGCTCAGGGTTTTCAGCGAACCGTTTTTTGCCGTCAAGGTCATCTCAAAATCGGTAACATCGCCGGATTGGAACCGAAGGTAAAGATCATTTACTTGGAAGCGTTGTTCGCCAGGATAGAAAATGTCCCACCAATTTTTGTACAGTAATTGTTCAGGCTCATAGCCAGTAATTGCATACACGGCATCGTTTACAAAAAGTACCTTACCGTCCGG
>ENA-OSAF01000181-OSAF01000181.1-marine-sediment-metagenome-genome-assembly--contig:-NODE-181-length-23037-cov-21.696023_pt1 | contig 23037 bp, 20 predicted proteins | sample MGYA00237872_ERZ529318 | MGnify/ENA primary metagenome ERZ529318 (study PRJEB26369, sample SAMN03142813) | marine sediment metagenome | biome: marine; feature: borehole; material: sediment... | reverse complement strand
CGACGCTCTTCCGATCTGTCCATCGCGGCCGCGTCCGTCGCCGCGGCCGGAGCCTACGTCACGAACCGCCTCTCACGCAGGAGGGGTGGAGGGAGGACCGTCGTGCTGGTGGCCCCTGGGCTCGAGGAGTCCTTCAAGACCGGGGCGGCCTTGGTCATGGGCGCTCCGGTCCTGGCGACCCATGTCGCCTTCGGGTGGCTCGAGGCCCTTTACGACCTCTTCGCCGGCTGGCGCTCCGGCTCCGGCGCGGGGCCGGGACGCCGGGCCGCGGCCGGTCTGTGCAGTCTCGTGGGGCACGCCCTCTTCGGGGCGGTCACCTGCGCCGTCCACGCCGCCACCGGCCACTGGCCCGCCGGGGTCGCGGCGGCCTATCTCCTGCATATGGGGTGGAACGCTCTGGTCATGGGAAGGGTGGGCGCCCGGTCTTGACCGTGTCAGCGGCGCCGTCCGCGGGCGGAAGCCCCCTCGAGAGGGTCCTGGCGGAAGTGTGCCGCCTGCCGGAAGTGAAGACCCTTGTCCGAGGCCTCGGCCCCGGCACGGCCCAGATGGTCTTCGGCGTCGGAGGGTCGGCCAAGACGCTCCTCGCGGCGGCTCTGCACCTGTCGACCGGCCTGCCTTCGGTCTACGTGTGCGTCGACCTCGAGGCGGCCAGGCGGGTCGAGACCGACCTTGTCACCTGGCTCGGCGAGGACGCGGTCGTCCTCTTCCCGGCCACGGGCCCGGCGCCGGTCGGGGTCGTGGCCCGCTCGGGCGAGACCCGGGTCCAGAGGTTGAGGGCCCTCGACGTCCTGCAGAGACGGGAGCCGCTCGTCGTCATCGCCCCGGTCGAGGCGGCCGCGGGCCTCGTTCCCTCCCCCTCTCGTCTGGCCCGATGCTCCTTCACCGTCCGCCGCGGGTCCGGCTCAGGGCCCCACGACCTCGCCCGGGCCCTGGCAGACGCCGGCTACGAGCGGGTGCCGCTGGTGGAGACCCCGGGGGACTTCAGCCTCAGGGGAGGCATCGTGGACGTCTACCCGCCGACCCGGACCGAGCCCTACCGCGTGGAGTTCGCCGGTGATGAAGTGGTCTCCATACGCTCCTTCTCTCCGGAGACGCAGAGGTCGACCGGTGAGGTCGAGGAGGCCGGGATAGGGCCTGCGCGCGAGTGGGTCCTTGGTCCCGGGGAGGCCGACGGACTCGCAAGGCGGCTCCGCTCCGAGCTCGACGGGGCGGTCCGGGCCCTGGAGCGGCAGGGACGCCTGGAGGCGGCCCGCCGCTTGGGCGAGCGCATCGGGACCGACCTCGGTCTCCTGGAGGCCGGGGCCTCGCCCGAGAACGTCGACGCCTACGCCCCGCTCCTCGACTCGGAACAGGCCGTCCTCTTCGACCTCCTGCCGGAGGAGGCGGTCGTCTTCCTGGACGAGCCGCTGAGGCTCGAGCAGGTGTCCGCGAACATCGAGCGCGAGAGGAGCGAGCGGTTCGCCGTCCTCGTCGAGGAGGGAGCCGTCCTGCCGGCCCAGGCCGGGACCGGTGTGGGCTACGCCGAGGCCGTCCGGCGCGCGGCCCGGTCGGCGGTGGTCAATCTCAGCCGCATGCTCCGCAGGGGCTCGACGCCCGAGTTCAGGAACATCGTCACTGTCAGGCACCAGACCATCCCTTCCTTCCAGGGCAGATGGCAGGACTTCGTCGCCGAGCTGGGCCGCTGGCGAAGGGCGGGGGACAGGGTCCTCATCCTCTGCCCCACCTCAGAAAGGGCGGGCGCGCTGGCCCGCTCGCTCCGGGACAGCGATATCGGCGTGTCGCCGGTCTTCGCCGACGAGGCCCCGGCGGGGCAGGTCGTCGTGTCCCAGGGCTCTCTGGAGGAGGCGTTCCACCTTCCGGGGCTCAGGCTCAGGGTGGTCACGGACGCCCACATCCGCGGCCGACCGGCCAGGCGGCGCCGGCGGCAGGCCTTCGCCGGTCTCGGGGAGGGCGCCGTGCGGGCCCTGGCCTCCCACCGGGACCTGGAGGTCGGCGACCACGTCGTCCACGTGCACCACGGCATAGGTGCTTACCTGGGAATCAAGAGCCTGGAAATAGAGGGCGTGACCCGCGACTATATCTTTATAAAGTACGCGGACGACGGCCGCCTCTATGTGCCCACCGACCAGGTGGGGCTCCTGCAGAAGTACGTGGGGGTGGAGGGCCGGGAGCCGAAGGTCCACCGCCTGGGCGGCACGGAGTGGGCGAGGGCCAAGAGGAAGACCAGGGAGTCGGTCCAGAAGCTGGCGGTCGACCTGGTGAGGCTCTACGCCATGCGGCAGGCCCTCCCCGGCCATGCCGCCGGCCCGGACACTCCGTGGCAGGCCGAGTTCGAGGCGGGCTTCCGCTACGAGGAGACCCCCGACCAACTGGCGGCCGCCGAGGAGATCAAGCGCGACATGGAGAGACCGGTGCCCATGGAGCGTCTGCTCTGTGGGGACGTCGGGTACGGGAAGACAGAGGTCGCGATGCGGGCGGCCTTCAAGGCGGTGATGGACGGCAGGCAGGTGGCGGTCCTGGTGCCGACGACGGTCCTGGCTCAACAGCACTACCACACCTTCAGGGACCGGTTCTCCGGCTATCCCGTGAACATAGACCTCCTGAGCCGGTTCAGGTCCCGCGCCAGGCAGGAGAGGACCCTGCGGGAGCTGAGGAAGGGGACGGTCGACATCATCATCGGCACCCACCGGCTCCTGGGCCGCGACGTGGTCTTCAAGGACCTGGGCCTCCTCATCATCGATGAGGAGCACAGGTTCGGGGTCGGGCACAAGGAGCGGTTGAAGGAGCTCAAGACGACGGTCGACGTCCTCATCCTCACGGCGACCCCCATCCCCCGGACTCTGAACATGGCCCTGGTGGGTCTCAGGGACATGAGCGTCATCGACACGCCCCCCGAGGACCGATACCCCGTCGAGACCTACGTGCTCGAGTACGACGAGGTCACCGTCAGGGAGGCCATCCTCCGGGAGCTGGCCCGGGGGGGCCAGGTCTTCTACGTGCACAACCGGGTCCAGACCATCCACCGGGCGGCGGCCCGCGTCCAGCGGATGGTGCCCCGGGCCAGGGTGGCCGTCGCCCACGGGCAGATGAAAGAGGACGAGCTCGAGCGGGTGATGATGGACTTCCTCGAAGGGGAGTACGACATCCTCGTCTCGACGACCATCATCGAGTCGGGGCTCGACATGCCGAACGTCAACACGCTCATCGTCGAGGACGCGGACGCCTTGGGTCTGGCTCAGCTTTACCAACTGAGGGGTCGGGTCGGGCGGTCCAGCCGCGTCGCCTACGCGTACTTCACCTACCGGAGGGGCAGGGTCGTCTCCGAGGCGGCGGAGAAGAGACTAGAGGCCATCCGGGAGTTCACCGAGCTCGGTTCGGGCTACCGGGTCGCCCTCCGCGACCTCGAGATACGCGGGGCCGGGAACCTCCTGGGGCCGGAGCAGCACGGTCACATCGCCTCCGTCGGGTTCGAGCTGTACTGCCAGATGCTCGAGGAGGCGGTGAGGACCATCAAGGGGGAGCCCCCGCCGCGGTCCGCGGAGACCTCGATCGAGGTCAGCGTCGACGCCTTCATCCCGGACGCCTACATCCCGGACTCGCGGCAGAAGATGGAGGTGTACCGGCGGATGGCCGCCGTCGCCGACCTCACCGAGGTCCAGGAGCTGAGGGAGGAGCTCACGGACCGCTACGGACCCCTGCCGGGCCCGGTCGAAAACCTCCTGACCGTGGCCGCCCTGCGGGCCGTGGGCGCGTCGCTGGGGGTCACGTCCGTGGCCGCGGACCGGAGCGGCGGGCTGACGGCCCGCCTGGAGCGCCCGGACCCGGCCGTGCGCGAGGCCCTTCTGGAAAGGGTCGGGAAGGTCCCCGGCCTGTCGGTCCGCTCGTCGTCGACGGCCGTGCTCCTCACCTACAGGCGCGGGCGGCGGCCGCGTCTCGGCGACCGGAGGGAAGAAGGGAGCCGGGAGAACGTGGATGCCCTGCGGGGTCTGTTGGATCTCCTCGCCGACGTGGCCGACCGGAGCGCGGCGAAGGAGCCTCCGGCGACATCCGGGAGGTCCCGGTGAGGGAGGGAGAACACGTCGCGTCGGGCTACGTGCGTCGGGCGATGTCTGGAAGGGGATGACCTTGGAGAATGGCGCGGATGTCGAGGGCCGCCAGGCGGCGGAAACAGAGAGAGGAAGCCAAGACGAGGCGGCACGACCGGAGGGGGTTCCTAAGGGAGCGGGGCACCCGGCTGACGGCTCTGGTCCTGGCCGTGGTGCTCCTGGCGAGTCTGGGGACGTGGGGCGTCGTGAGCCTTCACCCTGATGACGCCGGCCTCGACACCGTCTTGAGGGTCGTAGACGGGCGGGCCATAACAGAGAGGGACCTGGTCCGCCGCGAGAACGTGTTGAGGTATCTCTACGGTCTCGGGCGCGGCGACTTCGACGTGACGTTCAGGCAGGCGCTCCTGGAGCAACTGGTGGACGAGTACCTGGTCGAGGCCGAGGCCGAGCGGAGAGGCCTCACCGTCACGGCCGAAGACCTCGCCGAGACCAGGGAGGGCTTCGAACAGAGCCTCAAGATGGTCTACAAGACCCGGCTGGCGAGGAGCCTGGCCAGGATGAGGCTGGGGGTCACCGACGAGGACCTCGACCGCTTCGCCAGGGGGCAGGTCTACGCTCAGAAGCTCTACCAGGAGGTCACGGCCGAGGTGTCCGTGACCGAAGAAGACGTGCTGGCCCTTTACGAAGAGTATAAGGAAAGCCTGGACGAGGCGGGGTTATCTTTGGAGGACGTGAGGGACACACTAACCCAGGACGCATTGAGGAAGAAGAGGGAGGAAGCCTACAGCCGGCTCCTCATGGACCTGCGGGCCAAGGCTGAGATCTCCGGTCCCAGCTAGCACGTGACCGTGTGCTGGTCCCACTGGTATAAATGAATATCCGTGTCAACCGAGTTATACCCTATCGGTGCGAGCGGTCAGTCGCAGTCCGTTGTCGAGGAGGGAACCCGCATGAAGGCCACGGGCATTGTCCGAAGGATAGACGACCTTGGCCGAGTTGTCATACCCAAAGAGATCCGACGCACGATGAGAATTCGCGAGGGAGACCCTCTTGAGATCTTCGTCGACCGTGAGGGAGAGGTGATCCTCAAGAAGTACTCCCCGATCGGCGAGCTCGGCGACTTCGCCAAGGAGTACGCCGATTCGCTCTACGAAGCCGTCGGGCACATAGCCATCATCACGGACCGCGACGAGGTCGTAGCCGTCTCCGGGGCCCCCAAGAAAGAGTTCCTCGAGCGTCGCATCGGTTCCTTGACCGAACACGTCATGGAGGAGCGGAGGAGTCTTCTTCTGAACCGCGGTGCCGACGAGGATTTCATCCCCGAGGCGGCCATCACCGAGGATGAGGAGAGGTGCAAGTTCACGGCCCTGGTGGTGGCCCCCATCGTCGCCGCGGGGGACCCCATCGGCGCGGTGATCATGGCCTCTCGCGACCCCGACGTCGAGATGGGTCCGACAGAACTCAAGCTGGTCGAGACCGCGGCCGGGTTCCTGGCCAAGCAGATGGAGCAGTGAAGGGGGCCTGTCCCCGGCCCCTCACCGGCGGGGCGGTCCGCTCCGCGGCGGGGCGGTCCGCCGGGAAGAGGCCCGGGGGCCGGAGGTCTTCGGCGGGGAGCGGGCCGTACGGTCCGCTCCCTGTAGACTTTCCGGCCTTCCCGGACCGCGCGCCGCGTGGAAGGACCTGCCTCGGGCGGCGCCAAAACCCTCTCGCGCCCCGCCTGTGGCCCGCAAGTGGTGGTATAATGGCCTAGTGCGCCCGTGAGCCCTGCGAGCGGGCCGCCCATGTCGGCTTGGTGATGCCGCCGGAGCGACAGGCAGGTGACAGGAACCCTTGACCGTTCGGGATGGGACGCGTTCGGCCTACCTGCAGGGGGCCATGCTCCTGGCCGGGGGGGCGATGCTGAGCCGCGTCCTCGGGGCCGTCTACCGCATCCCGCTCACCCGCCTCCTGGGCAGCTACGGGATGGGGCTCTACGGGGCCGGCTACACCATCTACGTCACGCTTCTGTCGGTCGCCACGGTGGGCATCAACGTGGCCATCTCGAAGCTCATGGCCGAGAAGCTCGCCCTCGGCGATGAACAGGGGGCGCGCCGTGTCTTCGTCGTCTCCGCGGTCCTCCTCGCCGCCGTCGGCTTCATCGCCGCGGCGGCCCTGGCCCTGGCGGCCATGCCTCTTGCGCTCCACACCCAGAAGAACCCTGACGCCTACTACTCCATCCTGGCCCTCAGCCCGGCCGTCTTCTTGGCGGCCCTCCAGGGCTCCTACCGGGGGTACTTCCAGGGCTACCAGCAGATGTTCCACCCGGCCGCCTCCCAGGTCATCGAGCAGTTCTTCCGCGTCGCCTCCCTCCTCGTCCTGGCCTACGTGCTCCTGCCGTTCGGACTGCCGGTGGCGGCCGGCGGGGCGGCCTTCGGGGCGGTCGTCGGGGCGGCTGTGGGGCTGGCCTACCTTCTCTGGGCCCTCTACGCCACACGTCGAGAGCGGGCCCGGCGTTCGCCTCCGGCCTCCCGGGCCGCCCGGGTCTCGCCGGACGGGGTCGGGACCATCGTCCGCCGGGTCTTCGCCCTGGCCGTCCCCATCTCCATCGCCGGCGTGGTCATCCCGGTGATGAACCTCGTTGACCTCCTCGTCGTCCCCACGCGCCTCCAGGCCATCGGCTTCTCTGTGGTGCGCTCGACGGAGCTCTACGGACAGCTCTCCCAGATGGCCGGGGCCCTGGTCAACCTGCCGGCCGTCGTCTCCTACGGGATACACACCAGCCTCGTGCCGGCCATCTCCGAGGCTCAGGCCGTGGGGGACAGGTCGGCCCTCCACGGCCGGACCTCGTCCGGGCTGCGGGTCACTCTCCTGGTCGCCCTTCCGGCGGCCGTGGGGCTCTGGCTCTTGGCCACGCCCGTCTCCGGACTCCTCTACCGGGTGCCGGAAGCGGGAGTGCCCCTTGCGGCCCTCTCCTTCGGGGTCGTCTTCCTGATGCTCCAGATGACGACCTCGGGGGTGCTCCAGGGCCTCGGCCGGACGGACATCCCGGTGAGGAACCTCATCACCGGGGCGGTGGTCAAGAGCGCCCTGGCCTGGGTCCTCACGGGCGTCCCGGTCCTGAACATCCGGGGGGCGGCCTTCAGCACCGTGGTCGGGTTCATGGTCGCCGCCGCGCTCAACGTGTGGGCCGTCTACCGGATGGTCGGGTTCAGGGTCGACGTCGGAGGGGCGATACTGAAGCCCCTGGTCGCTTCGGCGGTCATGGGCGTCGCCGTCCACCTCGGCTTCCCGCGCCTTGAGGCCCTGATGGGGTCTGACCTGGCCACCCTGGTGTCGGTGGCTGTCGGCGGCGTCATCTACGGCCTCGTCCTCCTGCTCGTCGGCGGCGTCAGCGAGCGGGACTTCTCCCTCATACCGAGGGTCGGACCGCGGCTCTGGCGGCTGTTGAAGGGATTGGGGCTCGCCCGTGGCTAGGGAGGTCAGGTACCCGCTCGACCCCCTCGTGCAGGTGATGGAGCGCCTCCTCGGTCCCGGGGGCTGCCCGTGGGACCGGGAGCAGGACCACCGGTCGCTCCGCCCCTACGTGGTCGAGGAGGCCTACGAGGTCGTGGCGGCGATAGACGAGGGGGACCCGGACAAGCTGAAGGAGGAACTCGGGGACCTCCTCCTCCAGGTCGTCTTCCACGCCGCCCTGGCCGCCAGGGAGAATCTTTTCGACTTGGGCGAGGTGGTGGACGGCATCGTCGCCAAGCTGGTCCGGCGGCACCCTCACGTCTTCGGGGAACGGCAGGCCCCGTCGGCGTCGGCCGTCCTGAGGCAGTGGGAGGACATCAAGCGCGAGGAGGCCGCCTCGGGCGAGAGGGGGGGCAAGGTCAGGCTGGAGGCCCACCTGCCCGCTCTCATGCAGGCCCAGAAGCTCCTCGAGCGCGCGGCGAGGACGGGTCGGCCGGTCCGGTCCGTGATCGAGCGTGCCGCCGCCGGGCTCGGGCCCGGTGAGGGCGACCTTGCCTGCCGCCTCCTCTCCCTCCTCGAGGAGGCCCGTAGCAAAGGACTCGACGCCGAACTCGTGTTGAGGCAGGCCGGCGTACGGATGGCGCGGGAGCTCGACGACGTCTGACCCGTGCTTTCGACTGCATCCGGCCGCGACGCCCGGGGCGGGGGAGGGAATTAAGCCTGTACCGTCTGGACAACCTTGGAGCGGGTGGAGGGACCGCGCAGAAATCCGGCTCAGGAGGGACTGTGTTTGAACAAAGCGGAGCTGGTGGCCAGGGTGGCCGAGAAGGCCGGCCTTACCAAGAAGGACTCCGAGAAAGCTGTCAGCGCTGTCTTCGAGTGCATCGAGGAGACTCTCGCCGGAGGCGAGAAGGTCTCGCTCGTAGGCTTCGGGACCTTCGAGCTGCGTCCCCGGAAGGGGCGTGAGGCCAAGAACCCTCGGACGGGGGACACGGTCTGGGTCCCGGCGGCCTGGGTGCCGGCCCTCAAGGCCAGCAAGGCCCTGAAGGAGAAGGTCAAGGCGGCCAAGCCGCCGCCGGAGGCGGAGTAGGGCAGGCTAGAAGGCCGACGACACGAGGGTCCCCGGAGGCCAGGCCGGGGACCCTCGGTCTTCCGGGAGGGAACCTGTGTGCGACTCGACGTCTACCTCAAGGCCAGCCGCCTCGTAAGGCGCCGTACGGTGGCCAAGGAGGCCTGTGACAACGGGCGCATCCTGCTGAACGGCCGACCGGCCAAGGCCGGGGCGCAGGTCAAGGCCGGCGACACCATCCGTCTCGACTACGGCTCGAGGCTCCTGACGGTGAAGGTCGTCGAGGTCCCCGACGGCCCCGTCCCGAAGGGCGGGGCCTCGTCCCTCTACCAGGTCCTCGCCGACGTCCGTCGTGAACTTCCGGACCTCCTGCGGAGCGGATAGGCGCGCCGGGGGCGGAGCCGCTCGGGGGTCCCGCCCCCCGCCGGCGCGCCGGAGCCGCTGGACGGGCCCGACCTCGGCCCGCGCGCCGGAACCGCTCGACGCGCCCGTCCCGCCCGGGCTCCGGAGCCGCTGAATGGCCCCGCGGCCGGGGGGCAAAGACTATGCCGGGGAGGCCCGGAACCGGGGAGGCCCGGAAGAAGTGGACATCAGTCGCGGACACCGCTGGTTCATCCTCGTCGCCGTCCTTGTCGTCGTCCTCGCCGTGGCGAGCGCGGCGAGGCTTCCCGAGCCCTTCGCCCGTCCCGCGCCGAACCCCAAGTGGGCGAACATAACCGAGGAGCCGGTCTTGAACGTCTACATGAGCGACACCGGGGCCGTCGAGCGGATGAAGTTCGAAGACTACATCGAGGGGGTGGTCGCGGCGGAGATGGACCCGGACTGGCCCCTCGAAGCCCTCAAGGCCCAGGCCATCGTCGCGCGCACGTTCACCCTCGACCAGCTTCAGAGGACGGGCGGGGTGGCCGACAGGCGGCCGGGCGCCGACGTTTCGACCGATCCCGACGAGTTCCAGGCCTTCGACGCCTCGAGGGTCAACGAGAACGTCAGGCGGGCCGTGCGGGAGACGCGGGGTCTTGTCATCACCTACAGGGGCTGGCCCGTCCGGGCCTGGTTCCACTCTGACGCCGGGGGCGTCACGGCCGAGCCCCGGGAGGGACTGGGGTCCCAAGCGGCCGACGCCGGGACCCTGCCCTATCTCCGCTGTGTGGCCGTGCCGTGGACGGCACCTGACACGGAATGGACGGCTTCCTTCACGAAGGAGGAGGTGCGCCGGGCGGCGGCCGAGGTCGGGCGGGACCCGGGGGACTTCACCAGCGTGGCCATCGGGAAGAAGGGCCCTTCGGGTCGGGCGCTCGAGATAAGCCTGGGGGGCTCGGCGGTCCCGGCTCCGGAGTTCCGCCTCGCGCTCGACCCGAGGCGCATGAAGTCCACCCTCCTCACCTCCCTCAGGCTCGAGGGCGGCCGTGTGGTCATGACCGGCAGGGGGAACGGTCACGGTGAGGGCCTCTCCCAGCACGCCGCCAGGGCCATGGCCTCCCAAGGGCAGAAGGCGGAGGACATCATCCGGTTCTTCTTCAGAGGTGTCGACATAAAGAAGATGTGGCCCTGAGCCCTGGTCTAAAGCCCTATCCCGGTCATAGCATGGTGGCGAATCCGGCGAGGGACCCGACCGAGTGCCCGCTGGACGGACCGGGGAGGGACGACCGGTGGAGGACAAGGACTTCGGCCGCGGCGAAGGCCACGTCGTGACCATCACGAACCGCGAACAGGTCTCCGTGGACGGGGTCGTCCACGTCGACAGCTTCGATGACCAGGAGATCGTGGTGGAGACGGACCTCGGGACACTCAGCCTCAAGGGCGAGGACCTGCACATAAAACAGCTCAATCTGGACGACGGCTACCTCGAGATAGAGGGCGTCATAGATTCGGTGAGCTACAGCGCCCGCCCGGGAGCAGGCAAGGCCAGGAGCCTCATCGAGCGCATCCTGCGCTGACCTGGAGGTTTTGCCCAACACAGGTTAGAAGTATGAAGGCCATGTCGCCCGTCCCCCGGTCCCGCCCGGGGTCGGAAACCCACCTGGAACGGGGGAGCCGCCTTCAGGTCTGCACCGGATCTTCCTCCCGCGTCTCGTCCGCAGTCGTCAGACCCCGAGCCCAAGACGGAACAGGGGCGGGGCTCCTGGCTCAAGGAGACCGCCTGGCCTGCCTGTGTCCGTGTCGTGGGTCTGGCGTGGAGGCTTGCCATCCGCGGAGCCGGCGCGGTCCTGCGCGGAACGGTCTATCTTCTGGCGAGCCCGGTGGTCCTCATGGCCGACCTTGTGCAGCCCGACCCGGACTTCGACCGGGCGTGGGTCGTCGGGTTCATGGGGTTCCTGACGGCCGCCATCCTCGTGACGTGGGGCTTCGGCTACCTTGTGACCGTGGAGACCGTGGAGGCCAACGTGCTGGTCGAGGAGTACGCGGAGATCGGTGCGGCCTTGGCCGAGGTGCCCTACCTCGAGGTGATAAAGGTCTACGCCGCCCGCAACGGTCTCGACCCGGCCCTGGTGGCCGCCATCATCAGTCAGGAGAGCGCCTTCGACCCCGACGCGGTCTCGCCGATGGGGGCGCGCGGACTGATGCAGATCCTGCCGGACACGTGGCGGCTCCTGTGCCCCGATTCCTCCTGCTCGGGCCGACACGCCCCTCCTGCGTGCGGTCCTGACTGCATCTTCGACCCTGAAGCGAACATCAGGGCCGGCACCGCCTACTTCGCCGACATTCTGGACGAGTTCGACCGGAACATCGTGCTCGCGTTCGCCGCCTACAACGCCGGCACGGGGGCCGTCCACCGTCACGCCGGGCTCCAGGGCGGCCGCGGACTCGAGGACCTGCCGCCCTTCGCCGAGACCAGGGCCTACGTCCGGCAGGTCCTGTCCTTCTGGGTCCGGCTGAGGTCGGGGAGCGTTCCCGACGTGGCCGTCCTCACGGCCGAGGAGTGTCGCCTCCTGCGCCAGCTCGCCGTCGTCCTCCCGGTCACCGTCCTCACCCTTTGGGTCCTCTTCTCGGTCTGGCTCCTCAGGAGGACCTGGCCACCTATCAGACGCACCGATGACGCATAACATTCACCGGGAAAGGGACCGGAGGAAAGCCGCGTCATGCTCTGGCCTGACACGCAGATCCTCTCCGTCGCGGTCATGTTCCTCTCCGGTGCGGCCGTCGCCCTCTTCTACGACCTGTGCCGTGTCGCGGCCGGGACAGACCCGCGGGGCGGAGGGCAGAGAGGACGCAGCGGGCGGCCGGCGCGTCCGGCACACGGCCTCTGGGACATTGTCTTCTGGGTCATCGTGACCCCTGTCGTGTTCGCCGCCACGCTCGTCTCCAACCGGGGGGAGCTGAGGCTTCACGTTCTTCTGGGCCTCGCCGCCGGGGCGGCCGCCTACCTCGTCCTGGCCCGCCCGGTGGTCGTCCGGGCCGGCCTCGCCGTCCGCCGGGGAGCCGCCAGGGTGGCGGCCGCCGGCCGGCGGCTGGCGCTGCGTCCCGTGCGGTTCTTGGGCGGACGGCTCCGCCGGGCGGGGGCCGGGTTCACCGCGGCGGGACGGCGGCTGGCGGGCCGGTGGCAGGAAGGCCGGCGCCGGGCAGCGAGGCGGCTTCGGCGAATCGTCAGCCTGATTTTGGCAGGATTCAGGAGGAGGAGCGGGGAATAGGCGGAGTCGGGTGGTCCGATTTGATCGAACCTCGTCGGCTCCATCGTCATCAGCCGGCCCGGACGCTGCGGCCCCGCCCTGTGCCGCGTCCGGGGCGCGGGGCGCCGAGCCCGAGGAAGCACGGCCTGCCGAGGACGGTGCGCCTTGTCTTCACCCTCGTCTTCATCTATCTCATCGTCGGCTTCGCCTTCCAGCAGGTGGTGGTCTTGCGCCTTGCCGACGAGGTGAGGGAGCTGGAGAGACGGGCGGAAGAGATAAGGGAGTTCAACGAGCAGCTCCGGGCCCAGATCGAGCACGCCAAGACGGACGAGTACATCATCGAGGTCGCCCGGGAGAAGCTCGGTCTGGTGTGGCCCAACGAGATCCCGTACACGACCGGCGGTGGTTCAGGGCCCTAGCAGGTCTTTGATTGCCTTGACACCCCGGGAGGTCTAACCTATAATCTTTGCTTGCGGAACAAGGGTTTCAGGAGGACGCGGGACGGAGTGGCGGTCACGGTCGGCAGCATCGTCGAGGGTACGGTGACGGGGATAACGCATTTCGGGGCGTTCGTCCTCCTGCCGTCGGGCGAAACCGGTCTTGTTCATATCTCCGAGATAGCTGACACCTACGTCAGGGATGTCAGAGACTATCTGCAGGAGAACGACAAGGTCCGGGTCAAGGTCCTGTCCTACGACCCGAAGGCGAACCGGATCGGGCTCTCGATAAAGCGGGCGCTGTCGCCCAGCGAGAGGCGGCTTCGCCAGCAGAGCCAGCAGTCCTTCGAGGACAAGCTGGCGAGGTTCATGAAGGCCGCGGACGAGAAGCTGACCGATCTCCGCCGCAACACTGAGGCGCGACGCGGCGGCCGCGGCGGAGGCCGCAACTTCGGTCGGTAGCTTCACGCGGCCAGGCGATGGCTCGGGTTTGGTGGCGGCGTAGCTCAGTGGTTAGAGCATGCGGTTCATACCCGCAGTGTCACTGGTTCGAATCCAGTCGCCGCTACCATTGCTTTTGTGATAGGATTGCATAGGGCCGTGCGGCCCGCGAAGGTTTGCGAGGTTCACGTTCGGGCCATTAGCTCAACTGGTAGAGCATCCGACTCTTAATCGGACGGTTCGGGGTTCGATTCCCTGATGGCCCACCAGAGATTGCCCCGCGCAGCAGCGGGAACGCTTGTGAGCGGCCACGCTAGGCGTGGCCGCTCACCTTTTTCGGTGCCCAGTGGGTGACCAACGGCGGAGTCCGGGGCCTCGGCCACTAGCGGGTGATACGTAAGAACGAGACCCCGGCCACCTGTACTGATGTCTTGGAGGACATCATAGGTTGAGAGGGTTCCAGGTACTGCCGGCCCGAACGAGCGTTTGGAAGGAGCTTCCTCACACGGATGTCGAAGAGAGGCCGTGCTGGTTTCAGGAAAAGGAGGCGCTGTCTCGTGCCGATTCCGGTAGCCGCCGAGTCTGTTCAGACCAAGCGGCGTAGAGCCCGACGCTCTGAGGACGATAGAGACGAAGCCGCCGTCCTGGACATTGACCCTCTGGAGGATCTGTGTCGCATTGCGGAAGCCTACAGGAAAGAAAGAGGGCTCACCGCCGACGAAGCAATCGCGCAAATCCTCACTGAGATACGCCGCAAGGACTAAAGCCCCAAGAGTCGTCGTAGACACAAATGTCTGGCTCGCCGGTCTCTTCAAGCCTAAGGAGGAGACCGGCGCCTTTGCCGTTCTCGCCCAGATAAAGCAGGGGCGCCTTCGCCTCTGTATGTCCACTGACATTAGTTTCGAACTCAGCCGAGTCATCTGGAAGATTGGCAGTGCAAAGCACGGGGCTCTCATGGAGGATGCCTTGCGGGACTTCCTATGGTTTCTCAGGCGCGGCTTTGATCACTTCGAGCCTACCGTTTCCTTGGAAGCTTGCACCGACCACTCTGATGACAACAAGTTCATAGACTGCGCCTATGAAGCCGGTGCGGTTGTCATCTCGAAGAATACCCACCTGCTGGACCTTGACGGGAAGATTAAGTCCAAAGACGGCCAACCAATTCGAGTGCTTACCCCTGAACACTTCATGCAAGAGGTGCGTGGGAGCCGTACGGTCAGACTCTAGACGGCCTAAGGCCTTCTTCCGACCGCAAGAGTCGCTGGCCACGGCCAGGAGGTTCGCCGGCGTGTCCTTGATTTCGCCCAGGAACTTGAGGATGCGCTTGGCCGCGAAGGCGGCCTTGAGGTCGGCCTCGGTGCGCGTTCCCTTGAGGTCCTTTATCCTCCATGCCCTGCCTTGTTCGACAACCTGACTTGCTGCGGGGCTTCGGAGCCGCGGCTAGGTGTCGCCGCCTCTGCCGGCCTCGCCGTCCTCGTCGCCGGTCGCGGTCTCTGCCGCCGCCCGGGCCCTTTCCCGCTCCAACTCGCGCAGCTCGCGCCGGAGAGGCTTGCCGGCCAGGTTCACCGGGATGGCCTCGATGAACTCGACCTCCCGGACCTTCTTGTAAGGGGAGACCCTCTCGGCGACCGAGGTCATGATGTCCTGAGGGTCCGCTTCGGCCCCCGGCTTCAGCACCACGAACGCCTTGGGAATCTCCCCGGCCGTCGGGTCGGGCTTGCCCACGACGACGCAGTCGGCGACAGCGGGATGGCTCCTCAGGTGCTCCTCGAGTTCCCGGGGGTAGACGTTGTAGCCGTTGTAGATTAGCATGTCCTTCTTCCGGTCCACGATGTAGAGGTAGCCGTCCTCGTCTAGCCGGCCGATGTCGCCCGTGTGGACCCACCCGCCCCGCAGGACCGCGGCCGTGTCGTCGGGGCGGCCGTGGTAGCCGCGCATGACCTGGGGACCGGAGATGCAGACCTCCCCCAGCTCGTCGAACCCTATCTCTATGCTCGGGTCGTCAAGGTCCACTATCTTCACGTCCGTGTCGAAGACCGGGATGCCCACCGAGCCGGGCTTCCGCGTCCCCGAACGGCAGGCCGGGTTGGCCGTGGCTCCCATGGCGACCTCGGTGAGCCCGTAGCCCTCGGTCAGGACGGCCCAGGGGATGAGGGACCGGATTCCCTCGTAGACGTCTCGCGGCAGGGGGGCGGCGCCGCAGCGGACCTGTTTCACCGAGGAGAGGTCCGCCGTCGCGGCGTCGGGGTGGTCGAGGATGCTCTTGAGGAGGGCGGGGGCGCCGCCGAAGACGTCGACCCGGTACTTCTCGATGTCGGCGAGGTAGGCGCCGGCGTCGAAACGCGGGTGGCAGACGATGGTCGTCCCGAGGTAGACAGGGACGTTGAGGTAGCCCACGGTGCCCATCGCGTGCGACCAGGGGACGGCCACGAGCATGGTGCTCTCCCCGGGGGTCACCGGCAGCTCCCAGTCTCCCCCGGGGTGGGGTCCGGGGTGGTCGACTATCTGCAGGACGCCGCTCCGGTCGAGGTAGGGTCTTCCGCCGGCTGTCCAGTGGGCGAACTGGAGGGTGTTCGTGACGACGGCCTTGTGGGTCAGGACGACGCCCTTGGACACCCCTGTCGTGCCTCCGGTGTAGGCCAGGTGGGCGATGTCGCGCTCGGGGTTCAGCCTGAGCGGGGGCGGCTTGGGCGGCGAACCGAGGAGGAGCTGCTGGAAGCTGTAGGTCCTCGGTCCCCAGGAGACGACGTGGACGGGCGTGAACGGCGGGACGAGTTCCTGCTCCCCGCTGACGATCACGTTCTTGACCCTCGTCTGACCCCGCACCCCGGTCACGGTCGGCATGAAGGTGTCGGGGACGATGAGGGTCTCGGCTCCGGAGTCGACGAGCTGACGCCTGAGCTCCAAAGGGCTCTGCATGGGGTGCGAGGGCGTGAAGACCGCACCCGCCAGCATGAGGCCGTAGTAGGCGATGGCGTAGTGGGGGCTGTTGGAAAGCTGGATGCACACGACGTCGCCCCGGCGCACGCCGAGCCGGGAGAGGGCCGCGGCGAAACGCCGGGCCTTCTCCCACAGCTCGGCATATGTCATGGATGTCCCGTAGACGGGAAAGACGAGCGCCTCCCGGTCCGGATACTTCCGGGCCGAACTCTCCAGGAGCTTGTACACGGGGACCGACGGGTAGTCGAGCGACACCGGGAGGCCGGCCGGCCACCGGGCGTACCAGGGACGGTCCTGCAACACGAGCCACCCCCTGCTGGTGGACGCAGGCTTCGACATCCCTTGACCCAATCCTTTGAAGGGTGGCAAGGATGGCGGCAACAGGAAGGAAGGAGGGGGTCGTTTTTCGAATTCTCTGACCTGCCGGGATGCGGTTCTCACCCCAAGGATTGGCTACTCCGACGGCTAATGACGGTGCCCTTATGCTACCCTTGTCAGAAGGCTGGACGGCTGGGTCGGCGGCACTTCCGCACCTTCTGAAGATGACTCCGTGGTTCCGGTCTTGCTCCTCGCCTGTCCCTTAGGGATGTTCCTGTCGAGAGGATGAGGCATCTGTCAGGCTCGGTTCTTCGCAGGTGTTTCGTGTGCAGTGTGGGACTCCGCACGCGTGAGATGTGCTACGAGTTCGGCGGGAAGCGGTGTGTCACCCGCTTCGCCCCGGTGGCCACGGCCGTCCTGCGCGAGCCCGACCTTTGCGGCTCGCGGGCTCTCGTCGTCGCGACCCGGGAGGCCTATGAAGGCCCCTACAGGGAGTTGGCGGAGGAGTTGAGGAGGGCCGGCCTCGAGCCCCAGGCGCTGCTCGTCCCCGACGGCCGGACCAGGGAAGAGATATTCGAGATGCTCCGCATCCTGAGCGATGCCGTGGAAGACGGCGAGGAGGTGGTCGTGGACGTCACCCACGGCCTGCGCCATCTCCCGTTCGTCTACCTGGTGGCCCTGGTCTACATGACGGCGCTGAAGGGCATCGATATCGCCGGCATCTACTACTGGCCGGCCGAATTGGTCTCACCCCCCGTCCCTCTCATCGACCTGACCTCTCTGTTCAACCTTTTGCGCCTCTATCAGGCGGTCGAGACCTCGCGGCGGACAGGAGACTTCCGCCTGCTCGAAGAGGCTTTGGCGGAGGACAGGTGGGTCCGGCCGGTAGCGGGGGACCGGCACGGGGAGCCGGGAGGCCTAGGTCCGGATTTCCCGCCTGTCGGCGGTGCCCTCAAGGACGTGCGGCAGAAGCTTGGGCCTCTTGCAAGATCCCTCGCTTCTGGGCTTCCTCTCGAAGCCGGTATCGTCGCCGAGCCGCTCTTGAAGAAACTGGCGACGCTGGAAGAACACCGGGACGTCCCGGCCGTCGTGCGGATGGCCGTTCAGCCCCTGCGCAGTGCAGTGGAACGTGTCGCTTTGCCGGAGCCCCCTCCGAGGAGGTGGGGCAAGAAGGCCGTCAGGCTGAGCAGGGAACTCCTCGAGCATCTGCTGGGCCTGGCGGAGTGGTACATCGAGCGGGGGAACGCTCCGGCGGGGTTACTCGTCATGCGGGAGACCCTTGTGAGCGCTGTCGTGCTCGCGTGCGGTGGGGGGAAGGACTGGCTGGCCGTAGGACGGACCCGGCGGGAGGCAGAGGCGGCTCTGAACGCCGCGGCCCAGCGCCACAAGCTCCATCTCGCCGATGCAGGGCAGGACCGGCTGGGTCGCCTGTGGGACCAGCTCAGCAGATGCCGCAACGAGTACGCCCATGCGGGTTTCAGGACGGAGAACGTGGACGCCGGAAGTGCCATCGACAGGGCCCGGACTTTCCTGAAGGACTGCCGGGACCTCCTCAAGGATTTCCCGGCCCCGGCGCGGGGCACCGGGCGGCTCCTGGTGGCTCCCCTGGGGCTGAAGCCGGGCGCGCTTTACACGGCCCTCCGTGCTATGGAGCCCCACCGGCTCGCCGTCGTGGTCTCGCGTGAGACGGAGGGACGGGTTCCGGAGGTGCTCGAGCGGGCGGGGATGACGCATCTACGGGACCGCCTGAAGCTTCTCAGACTCGACGACCCACACCGCGGTTTCAGAGAGGTTCAGGGTCTGCTGGATGATGAGCTCCACCGGTGGTTCGTCTCCTCGGAGGAGGTCGTCGTCAGCCTCACCGGGGGCACGACGGTGATGGAGTACGTGGTGGAGAGGCTCGCCGCCTGCGCCAGACGCCTCGGCGTCTCGACCACCAAGGTGGCCGCTGTCGACACGCGGTCGGCTGAAGAGCAGCAGGCTGACCCGTACGTGATGGGCGAGATCATCCTGCTCGACGGAGCTGCGCCTGCCGGGCCCGACGCCGGCGGGGGCGGCTCTTGAGAGAAGCCTTGCCTGAAGGCTGAAAGAGGGTGGGTGTGGAGCCGCAGATGACCGAGAACGAGAAGGGACGGCAGGAGAAGCGGAGGACCGTTCCGGCTCGGTGTCCCCCGGTGCCGAGCGGGCCGCCTCTGAGGCCCGGCTGGAGGCGCGAGTCGTTCGCCGTGCGGGTGGTGACACCCATGTTCGGGGGCGGACCGCGGCCGGGGGAGAACGACCCGGTCACCCTCGTCCGCGGGGCCAGTGTGAGGGGGCACCTGCGCTTCTGGTGGCGGGCGACGCGCGGGGCGGCGTACAGGGATGCGAAGGCCCTGTACGAGCGCGAGGGCGCCATATGGGGGACGACCAAGACGCCGAGCAGGGTGACGGTCCAGGTGAAGGTTCTCGACGAAGGGCGCAGGGTGCCCGTCAGCCGGGGGCATCCGTGCGCCTACGTGCTCTTCCCGTTCCTCCAGCAGGAGATGCGGGGCACGCAGGGCCACGTCGGTGTCGTCTTCGACCTCACGCTGGAGTACAAGGAGGGACTCCGAGAGGACGTGATGGCGGCCCTGTGGGCCTGGGTGAACTTCGGGGGCATCGGGGCGCGCACGCGGCTCGGGTGCGGGGCTCTCTTCTGCGAAGCCCTGTCTGCTCCGGCGGCAGCGGTTCCTCAGGATGTCCGTGATTGGTATGCGTCAAGCCAGGGGGAGTACGGCTGGGAGCCGCCGGCCGAGCCTGCCGCCTGGCCCACTCTTCCGCCGCCCGACTGGCTTGTCGTGGGGTCGGGGGGCGGCCGCGAGCCAGAGAGGGCCTGGGCCGAGGTCGTGCGCGTCCTCCAGGAGTTCAGGCAGGGAGGTGCGCCCGACAGGCGTGGGAGGCGCCAGGGGCGCTCCGTCGGGTCTTCCGGACGGCGGCCGCTCTGGCCTGAAGGCCGCGCCCTGCGGGCCGGCCGCCTGGGAGGTCGCCCGAAGTCGGGCCGGGCCGAGGACCTCCCACCGGGCTTCCCGCGGGCCGAGCTGGGACTCCCCATCGTGCTGAGGGGCGGTGAGCGCCCCAAGACCCTGGAGCCGGGCGGCGGGAGGAAGCGGATGGCGAGCCCCGTCATCCTCAAGCCCCTCGTGCTCTCGTCGGGCAAGGCTCTGCCCATCGCCCTGAGGCTCAGGACGGAGAGCCTGGACGGGGTGCGCCTGGGGGAGACCGAGTACGGGCCGGAGTCCATCCGGAACCCGGCCTTCGCGAGGGACGCCCGGTCACCGCTCCACGGACGCACGAAGACCGGGTCGGCTCTAGAGGCCTTCATGGTCTTCGCCAGGGAGCGGCTCGAGAAGGGGGGTAAGCGCTCATGAGCCGGCATCTCGTGTCGTTGGGCCTGGGACCGGTCAAGGGCTTCATCACCGCCGCGCGGCGGACGCGGGACCTGTGGTTCGGCTCCTACGCCCTCTCGGAGGTGAGCAAGGCCGCCGCCAGAGCCCTCCTGGAGCAGGGTGCCCGGCTCGTCTTCCCGGCACCCGGACGAGACGGCGAACCGGGGAGCGAGACCCGAGACCTTGAGCCCGATTCCCCTCTGACGGTGCCCAACAAGGTCCTGGCCGTGCTCCCTGAGGGCCTGGAGCCCGAGCGGGCCGTGGAGGCGGCGCGGAAGGCGGCGGAGGACCGGTGGGCCGACCTGGCCCGCGAGGTCTACGACGAGGTCTCCGGCTTTGTCGACAGGGCTCTCTGGAAGGAGCAGGTCGGCGATGTCATCGAGTTCTACGCCGCTTGGGTGCCCCTCGACGGGGACTACGCGGCCGCCCGCCGGGAGGTCGAGAAGCTTCTCGACGGCAGGAAGGCCCTCCGGGACTTCGCGCCCGCGTTGGGCCGGGAGGGCGTGCCGAAGTCCTCGCTCGACGGGGCGCGGGAGAGCGTGCTCCTTCGCAACCGGGCGGACCCCAAGCGGCTCACCCGTCGCGGCATAAAGGAGGGCGAGCACCTCGACGCCGTCGGGCTGGTGAAGCGCCTGGGCGCGCCGGGCCAGCTCCGGAACAGGGGCGTGGCCTCGGTGTGCCGCGTTGCCGCCGACCCGTGGGTCAGGGGTGTCCAGGCGGCCGGCGGCGAAGCCGAGGTCCTCTTGAAAGAGATAAGGGAGCGGTGCGAGGGCCTCGAGGGCCTCGTCTCACCGGTACACGCCCCCGTGTACAAGAACTTCCCCTTCGAGGGGGAGGTCCTCTTCACCTGGCGGCACCCGGCCTTCCTCGAGGAGGCGAAGAAGCTGGAGGAGACAGGCAGCGGTCCCCTCCACGAGATGTTGAGGGACATAGAAGAGCGGCTGGGAGTCCTCCGGGAGAAGGGGTTCGGAGAGCCCCTGCCCTATCTCGCCGTCCTCGCGGCGGACGGCGACCGGATGGGAGAGGTGCTCTCGGGCCTCGGCTCCGAGGACGCCCACCAGAGGTTGTCCCGGGCCCTCGCCTCCTTCGCCGAGGAGGCGGGTGGAATTCTGAAGCGGAACCGCGGGGTCCTCGTTTACAGCGGCGGCGACGACGTGCTCGCGTTCGTCCCGCTCGACACGTGCCTCAAGGCGGCCCGTGAGCTCCACGAGAAGTTCGGCCGGCGGATGGACGACGCCCTCGGGAGGAAGCCGGACACCGGCGGCGCGGCCGGGCCGACCCTCTCGGTGGGTATCGCCGTGGGGCATTTCCTGGACCCCTTGGATGACCTGCTGGACCTGGCCGAGGAGGCCCTCAGGGATGCGAAGCGGCCCGACCGCAACGGCCTCTACGTCTGGCTCAGGACGAGGGGGCAGACCTCTGAGGTCCGCGTGCGTGGGCGGTGGTCTCCGGCGGACTCTTCCGGCGACGGACGGCAGTCGAACCTCGCGGACGACCTCGAACTCTTCTCTCGATGGTTCCTGGAAGACAGGCTGCCCGCCCGGGCGGCCTTCGAGCTGCGGTTGATGGCCGAGCACTACGAGGGCCTCGCCAGGAGACATCAGCCGGAATTCGAGGATGACTCCGAACTCCCAGCGGATCTCCTCGAGGTCGTCCGGGCCGACGCCCGACGGGTCCTGAGCCGTAAGTCGGGTCAGGCGGGGAAGCTTGCGCCCGAGATGGTCGACCGCATCCTCGATCCGGCCCAAGGGACGGCCCTCGGGCCGCTCCGCCTGCGGGACCTCGCCGCGACCCTGGTCCTGGCCCGCCACATCGCCCGGGCCGTCCGGCAGGCGGACCGCGGCCCACGGCGGCCGGGCTCGTCCGGGGACAGGGGAGGTGGAGGAGACTGATGGCTCTGGTCAAGATCGCGCCGCTCGCACCGTTGGTGGTGCGGGACGGACGGCCCTTCTCCCCGGGGGCGGGGAACCGGGCCCGTTCGTTGGACTGGCCCTACCCTTCGGTCACCGCCGGGGCGGTGAGGACGGTGCTGGCCAAGTGTGCCTGCCGGCCGGACCCGCCGCCGTTCGGGGACCCGAGCTTCCTCGAGAGGCTCAAGGAGGTGGAGGTGGGTGGTCCCTTCCTCCTCCGGTGCTCGGAGGACGGCCGGCGTCGGGTGTTCTTCCCTGCCCCGCGGGACGCTCAGGTGTACGGAACTGAGAGCCCGTTCGAGCTGGCCCTGTTGAGGCCCCGTCCGCCGCGGCCGGGATGCGGATGCGACCTGCCTCTGGAGGGGCTGTGGCCGACCGCCGGCGTGGTGGAGGCCAAGCCGCCTCCGAAGGTGCCCACCTGGTGGTCACAGGAGAAGGTGGGTGAATGGCTCGAGGAGGACGGCCCCTCCGGCTTCCGGGTTGGCAAAGACGAGTCCCACTTCTGCCTCTCTCCCGAGAGGGAGACGCGGGTTCATGTGAGCATCGACCGCACCCTCGGGACCGCACGCGACCATCACCTCTTCACCACCGAAGGGTTGGTCTTCCCTCCGGGCGAGGCCATCGCCGTCCGTGTGGAGACGGACGATGACTCCCTACGGAAGGCGCTGGACGGTCTCCGGGAGCTCCATCCCATGGGCGGCGAAAGGCGCCTCGCCGAGTTCTCGGCGGACGGCGAGGACGGACTCTTCCAGCCGCCCGCGGGTCTGCCCGAGGCTATGGACCGGGCCATGGGGGTACGGCTCGTGCTGGCGACCCCGGCCGTGTTCGAGAGGGGCTGGCTGCCGGGCTGGATAGACCCTGGGACTCTCCGGGGACGCCCCCCGGGGGCCGGGGAAGAGCTGACCCTGGTGCTGAGAGGGGCCTGCCTGGAGCGGTGGAGGCCGGTGTCAGGGTGGGACCTCGCGAAGGGGCGGGCCAAGCCGGTCAGACGTCTGGTGCCGGCCGGAGGCGTCTACTTCTTCGAGGTCGCCGGCGGCCGGGCCAGGGTGCTGGCCGAGAGGCTTTGGCTGCGGTCCGTGTGCGACGACCCACAGGACAGGCGGGACGGCTTCGGTCTGGCCATGTGGGGTGTGTGGGATGTCGAGAACTCGAGTCCGAGTCGTGAGGAGGCGACAGGGTCATGACCACGGCCAGCAGGGTTTTCTGGATACACGCCCTCACCCCTCTCCACGTGGGGGCAGGGCAGGGGGTCGGTTTCATCGACCTCCCCGTCATGCGGGAGAAGGCGACCGGGTGGCCGATTGTGCCCGGCTCGACGGTCAAGGGAGTCATGAGGGGCTTGTTCGAGGACTCGGCGCGGCGGGGAGGCACCGGTGAGGGGACCGGCCCCGGGGTGGACAAGCACCTCATCGACACGGCCTTCGGCCGTGCG
>ENA-OSAF01000180-OSAF01000180.1-marine-sediment-metagenome-genome-assembly--contig:-NODE-180-length-23472-cov-22.920528_pt1 | contig 23472 bp, 21 predicted proteins | sample MGYA00237872_ERZ529318 | MGnify/ENA primary metagenome ERZ529318 (study PRJEB26369, sample SAMN03142813) | marine sediment metagenome | biome: marine; feature: borehole; material: sediment... | reverse complement strand
AGTGCGAGCGGAGGTCACGGGCGGGCGGCCCCGCGCGGCGGGGGCGCCGAGGAGGGCGTCCTGCCCTGGCGGCCGGGCGACGCCGACAGCTCCCGGTTCAAGTTCCTGTCGGTGTTCGCCTGGCAGGCGCGCAAGGGGTGGGACATCCTCCTGCGGGCCTACCTGAGGGAGTTCACCGCCGCCGACGGGGTGCTCCTTGTGCTGAAGACCAGGCCGTTCGGGCTCTCAGAGAAGGAGCAGAGGCGGCAGCTGGCACGCGTGGTCGCCGAGGAGACGGGGTACCGCCGTCCGGGCACGGCCCCGCCCGTGAGGCTCCTGACCGCCCGGCTCACCGCCCCCGAGATGGCCCGCCTCTACTCCGCCTGCGACGCCTTTGTCCTCCCGTCGCGGGGGGAGGGGTTCGGGCGCCCGTACCTCGAGGCCATGGCCTCCGGGCTCCCCACCATCGGAACGGGGTGGGGCGGGAACCTCGACTTCATGACCCACGAGAACTCCTACCTCATCGAAGTGGAAGGGTTCGAGCCGGCCGCCGGGGACTCCGTGGCCAGCTTCTACGATGGCGAGTGCTGGGCCCGGCCGAGTCTTGAGCACCTGCGCTGCCTCATGCGGAGGGTGGTCGAGCGGCCCGGCGAGGCCGCGGCGCGGGGGAGACGGGCCCGTGAGGACAGCGCCGGCTGGTCCCTGACCGCGACCTGCGGCGGGCTGGCGCGGGAGCTGGACAGGTTCCTCTGACACCGCCGCCGCGCCGCGGAGGCCCTCACCGCCGCGGAACCCCGCGCCGCCGCGGAACCGCGTCATGACCGCAGGCATAGGCTGGTTTCACAGGACGACCCGCGCCGGCCGGTCCGCCGGCCGCCGCGGAGGGGAGGCGAGCGGGCGTCGTAGTCGTCATCCTCGCCGGCGGTCTCGGCACGCGGCTGGCCGAGGAGACCGCCAACAAGCCGAAGCCCATGGTTGAGGTCGGCGGGCGGCCCATACTGTGGCATATCATGAAGATCTACGCTCACCACGGGTTCACCCGCTTCGTCGTGTGCCTGGGCTACAAGGCCGAGGTCATCAAGGCCTACTTCCTGGAGCGCCACCACATGCTGAGCGACCTCGTCGTCTCCCTGGCGGACGGGCGCGTCGAGACCCTGGGCGGCGCCCGGGAGGACTGGATGGTCACACTGGTGGACACCGGGCTCACCACCCAGACCGGAGGCCGCCTCCTCCGGGTGAGGCCGTATGTCGGGGAGGGGACCTTCCTCATGACCTACGGCGACGGGGTGGCCGACGTCGACCTCTCCGACCTGGTGCGCTTCCACCGCGAACACGGGCGGCTGGCCACGCTCACCGCCGTCCGCCCTCCGAGCCGCTTCGGCGAACTCGAACTTGACGGCGACCGGGTCACCCGCTTTGCCGAGAAGCCGGTGGGGAGCGGCGGATGGGTCAACGGCGGCTTCTTCATCTTCGAACCCGGGGTCTTCGACTACCTTGCCGGGGACGAGACGGTGCTCGAGCGGGACCCCCTCGAGAGGCTGGCCCTTGACGGCCAGCTCATGGCCTACCGGCACGACGGCTTCTGGCACGGCATGGATACCCTGAAAGACGTCCAGGAGCTGGACAGGATGTGGGCTTCCGGCCGGGCTCCGTGGAAGGTGTGGGACTAGCGTGGGGTTCTGGAGCGGCCGCCCGGTCCTCGTGACGGGCGGGACCGGCTTCGTGGGCTCGTGGCTTGTGAAGGAGCTGGTCGACCGGGGGGCCGACGTGGTGTGCCTGGTGCGGGACCACGTCCCACGCTGCTGGCTGCTGCTGAGCGGGTATCTCGAGCGGGTGACCTCGGTGAGAGGCGATGTCGAGGATTACCGGACCCTCGAGCGGGTCCTGAACGAGTACGAGGTCGAGACCGTCTTCCATCTCGCCGCCCAGACCATCGTGGGGACGGCCAACCGGTCCCCCCTGGCCACGTTCGAGGCCAACATCCGCGGCACCTACAACCTGCTCGAGGCGGTGCGCGTGCACAGCCGGACCGTCCGGCGCGTGATCGTGGCCTCGACCGACAAGGCCTACGGCCGCCACGAAGAGCTTCCCTACACCGAGGACATGCCCCTCAGGGGAAGCTACCCGTATGATGTCTCCAAGAGCTGCGCCGACCTCATCACGCAGGCCTACGCCCGCACCTACGACCTGCCGGCGGCGCTGGTGCGGTGCGGGAACATCTACGGGGGCGGCGACCTGAACTTCAACCGCCTGGTCCCGGGGACGATACGGTCGCTCACCCTCGGCCGGCGGCCCGTGATCCGGAGCGACGGGACGCACACGAGAGATTACCTGTACGTGCTGGACGCCGTCCGGGGCTACCTCCTCCTGGCCGAGGCCCTGTCGGAGCCCGGGGTGCGCGGGGAGGCCTTCAACTTCGGGACCGAGACGCCGGTGACCGTCCTGGAGATGGTCCGCCTCCTCCGCGCCCTCATGGGACGGCTCGACCTGGAGCCGGTCGTCCAGGGCGCCGCGTCCGCCGAGATCGACCGGCAGTACCTGTCGGCGGAGAAGGCGAGGCGGTTTCTTGGCTGGAGTCCGGGCTACTCCCTTGAAGAGGGCCTGGGGGAGACCGTGGCCTGGTACCGGGAGCACCTGTGCTTCCGATGATCCTCACTTTGACCGCGACCCCGGCGGCGGGGGCGCGGCCGCCGCCGTCAGGCCGGCGGCCGGGAGCCGCCCGCGGGCTAGACCGTGAGCCCCATCCTCTCGAGCATGTAGCGGGCTCTCGCTTTGGCCGTGTGCTTCTCGTGGGACAGGCGCCGCCCGTTGGCGGCGATCTCGGCCAGACGGCCCGGGTCCGCGAGGAGCTCGTGGATGCGGGCCATCATCTCCTCCGGGGTGTCGAAGAACACCGCGCTCTGACCGTCCACGAAGTTGTCGGGAATCAGGATGGGGAGCCTCTGGCTCAGGAGCAGTGCCCCGTGGTAGGGGATCTCCCAGTAGCGGAAGGTGTCGTAGGCCGCCCCCCGGGTCGACACGGCGATCTTGCTCCGGTTCAGAATCCAGCAGAACTGTTCGCGGGGAAGGTCGACGTCCATGAGCACGAGGAAACCTTCCCGGCTGAGAGCCTCGGCGCACCGGCGTCGTATGTCGTGCGTCGAGCGGGCCACCAAGGAGACATCGATGTCCCTCGGGAGGTCCTCCGGGAGCATGACCCGCGCCGGAGCGGCGAGGGGCAGGGGGAAGAGGCCGGGCTCCGACTGCTCGGGGAGGAGGTCCATCCTGAAGCGGTGGGTGTAGCGGATGCCGGTGGGCCAGGGGTCGTCGCTCTCCTCGCCGTGGAGGATGGCCACCGGGCAGCGGGTGAATTCGTCCTGCAGCTCACCCCACGTCTTCACGGCCTGGCCGCGGATGCTGCCCACCACGACCGCGTCCACGGAGCCCCTCATCTCGAGCAGGCGCAGCCTGCCTACCGGCATCCGGTGCGGGTGCTTCTGGGCCGACTCGGGGTAGAGGTTGTACTGGAACCTTGAGTAGTCCTTGTAGGGGTAGCAGATGACCCGCTCCGGGCCCAGAAGCTCGTCGAGCCCCTCGTGGATGATGTCCTCCAGGAAATTGATCTCCGGGCTGGTGATGAAGAGGATGGTGCGCGGCACCGTCCGACTCCCCCGCGGCAATCCCTTCTGTCGGCATCATCGTACTCTATTCGGCTCCTCCGCCCGGGGTTATGTGCCTCGCGCGTCTCTCGAGCTCAATGGGGCACTAGCTGCGGCCTTGATACATAGCATGTTGGCAAGTGAAGCCTCTCTGGTCCTATGAGGGGGGAAGTGGGTCACCCCGTGCGCTTGCTCATCATCTGCCCCAGTTGGGGGCGTCCTTGCGGCATCGCGTCTTACACCAGCCGCCTGCAGGGCGGGCTTCGGGTCATCGGCGTTGAGTCCGACGTCGTCACTCACCCGGACATCGTGCGAGAGAGCCTACGGGCGCGCCGCTACGACGGCGTGCTGCTCCAGCACGAGTACAGCCTCTACTACTTCAACCTTATCCAGGTCCTGAGAGCGCTCGAGAGAGTCCAGCTTCCGCTCGTTGTCACCATGCACAACACCGACCGGAGCGGGTGGATGGACGCCCAGCATCTCTTCCTGTTCAGGACGAGGGCTTGGTTCGTGGTCCACTCGCGGGCGGCGAGAGACAACCTGCTGGGCTGCAAGGCGCCGCCGGACGAGACCAGGCTGGTCATCATCCCCATGGGCTGCCCCGACTACCGCTCGACCTTCGGGCCGCGGGAGGAGGTAAGGGCCGAGCTGGGCCTCCCGACCGACGCCTTCGTCGTCGGCTTCTTCGGCTTTGCCGCCCCTCACAAGAACATACCCAACCTCATCAAGGCGGTTCAGAAGCTTCCCGACGTCATGGGGTACATCCACGCCTCAATCCATCCGACGAACCCTTGGGCCGTGGACCAGATTTACCAGGAATGCGGGCTACCAGGCCGGCAGCCCGGCAGGAACCAGTTCGGCAACGTGGTCCTCGTCCACGAGTCACTGCCTGACGAGAGGTTCGGGCGGGTGCAGAACGCCATGGACGTGGTGGCCCTGCCCTACGAGAGACACGGCAACTCGGTCTCCACGTCGATGATGGCCTACGACGCCCTGGCTTCCTGCCGCCCTGTCCTGACGACCAGGGCCGTGTACTTCTCCGAACTGAAGGACGAGGTTCTGAAGGTGTCCAAAGCGGACCCCGGCATCCTGGCCGGGGCCATCAGGTACCTCCAGGACAACGAAGAGGTTCGCCATAGACTCGTCGCAAACGCCGCCAGGCTGGTCAAGCGGAACAGCTGGCCCCGGGTGGCAGAACGCTACCTGGAGGTCCTGAGGCGCGCGGGGGCGTAAGGCGTGCCGGACCTGAGGGGCACGAAGGGCGTCAGGCGTCCGGAAATGTAGGAGCGTGCGGAGGTGCGTAGGCGGATGACTGTGGCTCGACGTGTTCGTCTCGGAGCGGTGTTCGTCAACTTCAAACGGCCCGACCTCCTCTTCGCCGCCTTGAACACGCTCGAGACCGAGCACCGTCTGAAGCTCTTCATCGTAGACAACTCGACGGGCAGGCTTCCGTCCCTGGCCGCCGCCTGGAACCGCGGCATCAGCCAGGCGCTGGCCTGGGGGGCCGACTGGGTGCTGGTCTCCAACGACGACGTCCTCTTCCACCCCCTCACCCTCGACCGGCTCGTGGAGCGGGCCGCAGAAAAGGGCTACGGGTTCCTCTGCCCCGTGGACATCCGGAAGGAGTACGGGCTCGGCCCTGAGGACATCGCCAGGTTCACGCCGCCCGACGTCGGCGAGGACCGTCCCGAGGCCAACTACTCGTGCTTCCTTCTCAGCCCCGCGCTCTACCGGGAGATAGGACCCTTCGACGAGGCCTTCACGCCGGCCTATTTCGAGGACGCCGACTACAACCTCCGCCTCGGCCTGGCGGGTAAACCGGGGATGACCACGACCTACGCCCCGTACTTCCACTACGGTGGGGCGAGCGGCGGCATTCCCCGCAGTGTGGCCGACCGCAACCGCTGCTACTTCATCGACAAGTGGAAGGACGAGATTCCGTGGGTCGAGGCCTTCGCCACGACGGGAGGGCACCTGTCGAGCGATACCTGACGGGAGAGGGGGGTGCCCCACGGCGCGCGTCGCGGGGCCGGGGCCGGCACTCCTCGCGAAGGGTGGTCCAGTGATGACCTTCCTCATCCTGCCCAACGAAGACGAGATAGACCAAATCGAGGGCTGGTTCAGCCTCGAGGAGGGGCGGCGCCTTGCTTACCTGGCCTCGACCGTTCCCCCGCACCTGGCAATCGTGGAGCTTGGAAGCTGGAAGGGCCGGTCAACGGCTTTCCTCGGACTGGGGAGCAAAGCCGGCCGCAAGGCGCACGTTTACGCCGTGAACCACTGGAAAGGCTCCCCCGAGCACCAGCACCTCTTCTGGGACCCGAGAGCCAGCACGTTCCCGGAGTTCAAGGCCAACATGGAGTGGCTCGGGCTCGACGACATCGTGACCCCGATAACGGGGAAGACGTCCGAAGTGGCCTCTACCTGGGACAAAGACATCGGTCTGCTCTTCATCGACGCCGACCATACCTACGAGGCGGTCAGAGCCGACTTCCTCGAATGGTCGCCCTTCGTGGTCCCGGGAGGGTGGGTCGCCTTCCACGACGCCGGCGCTCCGGGCCCCTCCAGAGTCATCGAGGAGGAGGTCCTCGCTTCGGAGGATTGGTGTGAGCCTTTCTCCCATCCTCCGCGTCACTTCCAGAGGGTGAAGGGAGGACGGGCCCGCAGCCGGTGGGACCAGTAGCGCGGGGCCGGGGGTCACCCTAATCCTCGCCACCACTCGCGGTTGGCCAGATACCACTCGACCGTCGCGGCGAGTCCCTCTTCGAAGTCCCACCGCCGCTTCCATCCCAGGGCCTCCGCCCGGGACGGGTCGACCGAATAGCGGTAGTCGTGACCGGGCCGGTCGGGGACGAAGGTGATGAGGTTCCGGCTCTTTCCCAGGAGATCCAGGATGGCGCGGGCGACCTCCAGGGCGGAGACGGCCAGGCGCGCCCCGAGATTGTAGGCCTGCCCCGCTTCGCCCTGGTGCAGGACCAGGTCGACGCCTCGGCAGTGGTCTTCCACGTGCATGTAGTCGCGGACGGCGCTCCCGTCGCCGTAGACGGGCAGCGGGCGGTCCCGGAGGGCGTTGGTGATGAAGAGAGGGATGATCTTCTCCGGGTACTGGAAGGGCCCGTAGGTGTTCGAGCCGCGGGTCAGGACGACGTCGAGCCCGAACGAGGCGTGGTAGGCCAGGACGAGGTGCTCCGCGCCGGCCTTCGAGGCCGCGTAAGGGCTCCTCGGACGCAGGGGGTCGGTCTCGAGGGAGTGCCGGTCGGTGCCGGAAAGGTCGCCGTAGACCTCGTCCGTGGAGACCTGGAGGAACCGCCGGACGCCCCCGCGCCGGCAGGCTTCGAGCAGGACGAGCACCCCCTCGACGTTGGTCCGGACGAAGGGGCGGGCGTCGGCCAGAGAGCGGTCGACATGGGATTCCGCCGCGAAGTTGACCACGGCGTCGACTCCCGCCGCGGCCCGGGCCACAGCGGTCGGGTCCGCGATGTCGCCGCGGACGAATTCGACCTTGTCCCACACGTCCTGCAGGTTCTCAAGACGGCCGGCGTAGGTGAGCTTGTCAAGGACGACGACCTCCCACTCGGGATGGTGCTCGAGCGCGTAGCGCACGTAGTTCGAGCCGATGAAGCCCGCTCCACCGGTCACGAGCACCCTTCTGAAGCTACCCGCGGTCATCGGCCCACAGCTCTTCCCCGAAGTAGTCCCACGGGAGCCGTCCCTCGTTCGGGTCCGTGGGGTCGAACTGCGAGTTCATGGCGTAAAGGAGCAGGGCGCCGTCGGGGCCGGCCCTGTAGCCGTGGGCGACGCCGGTCGGGATGTAAAGGAGCGCGGGCTCTTCTCCGCTGAGGACGAACCTCTGCTTCACCCCGGCCGAGGCCGAGCCTTCCCGCACGTCGACGAGCCAGACCAGGAGGGTCCCCCTCACCACGCACCACACTTCGTCCTGGACGCGTTTAGGGTGAAGGTGGAAGGCGTTGATGCGTCCGGGGGCCGCCAGCGAGAGGGAGACCTGTCTCACCTCGAAGGGGGGACCCCCCCGGGGCGACGGCCACTCCAGGCGGCCGCCTGTCACCCGGAGGAACTCCATGAACCAGCCCTCCAGGGCCCGGTGCTTCTCGAGGCGCACCTGGAAGACCCCGGCCACCCCGGGTCGGGTGCGGTAGTCCTGGAAGACCAGCGAGCGGGCGACCTCCGGCAGTAGGGCGGCGCCCCCGGTGCCCTCGTCGCGGGGTGTCATGACGTCGCTTCCTCCCTCCAGCGGGCCTTGAGGGCCAGCCAGCGTGATACGTCGAGAGAGATGTCGTCGGGCAGGGGTACTCCCGCCTCGCTCTTCCTGCCGGGCCGCACGTCCGGGCGCCGGCGCCGGGCCAGCTCGAAGACGCTCTTCCGCTCCGTGGCGACGTGGAGGGTGTCGTACGGCACATCGCGCCACCTGGCGACGACCAGGGCGATGTCCGGGGCGATGACGTCTACGTAGTCCTGGCTGGTGTAGACGTCGGTGAAGGCGACCGGGTAGGGCCATTCCCGGGGGCGGAAGCTCGTCCGGACGACGAGATGCCGGCGGGCCAGGCGGGCCACTTCCTCGGCGACGAGTTTCGAGAGGGCGTAGTAGTTGAGGACCGGGCCTAGGGGGTCGTCCTCGCGGTAGCCGCCGCGAGTCCCGTCGAAGACGTAGTCCGTCGAGATGTGGACGAGCCCGGCCTCCGTGCGGTTCACGGCCGAGACCACGGCCGACGTTCCCCTGACATTGGTCCGCCAGCAGGTCTCTCGGTCGCGCTCGGCTCCGGCCACGTCCGTGTAGGCCGCCGCGTGCAGGACCACCGTGGGACGGTAGCGCTCTAGAGCCGCCTCAACGGTCTCGGGGCGGGTGATATCGAGCTCGCGGCGAGGCGGGGCGATGAGGTCAGGCAAAAGACGTCGGAGTTCGGTTCCCAGCCGCCCGCTCCCGCCGGTCATCAGGATGCGCTCCCCGTCCCGCCTCATAGGTTGACCACGCTCCGGTCACCCAGGACCAGCCTCAGGGAGTGGCGGAACGGCCGGTTCCCGCCGCCGCGGACGACCACGCCCTGGCCGAGGAGGGCGGCGTCGAGCCGGCAGGGAAGGTCGGAGACCTCCGACTCGTCGAGGATGATGGAGTACTCCACATCGCTCGAGCGGATGCGGGCGTTGCGCCCCACCGAGGTGTAGGGTCCCACGTAGCTGTCCTCGATGACGGCCCCGGCGGCGACGTGCACCGGCCCCCGCACCACCGACCGGAGGACCTTCGCCTCCTGCTCGACGACCACCTCGCCGGCCACGTCCGAGTCCACGACCTCACCCGCGATCCTCCCGGTCTGCTGCGAGAGGAGCAGGCGGTTGGCGTCGAGCAGGTCCTCCGGTTTCCCGGTGTCCTTCCACCAGCCCCGGACCATGTGGGCCTTCACCCGGCAGCCCCGGTCAAGGAGCCCCTGGATGGCGTCTGTTATCTCGTACTCCCCCCGCCAGCTCGGCCGCAGGTCCTCGATGACCTCATGCACCGCCGGGTCGAAGACGTAGACCCCCACGAGAGCCAGGTTCGACGGGGGCTCTTTGGGCTTTTCGACCAGACGGGTCACCCGCCCGCGGCCGTCCACCACGGCGACGCCGAACTGGGTGGGGTCGCTCACGGGCGTGAGGAGGACCAGGGCGTGAAGGTCGCTTCGGGCGTAGTCTTCGACGAGCCGGGCGATGCCGCCGGAGAGCAGATTGTCTCCCAGGTACATCACGAAGGGGCTGTTCCCGAGGTAGGGCCGGGCCGTCTTCACGGCGTGGGCCAGCCCGAGCGGCTCCTCCTGGAGGATGAAGGAGAACCGCGCCTTCCACGGGTTTGTGCCGCCGGCGCCCAAGGCCTCCTTGACCTCGGAACCGGTCTCCGGGCTGATGACCACCCCGATGTCGCGGATGCCCGCCTCCACGAGGTCCTCCACGACGTAGAAGAGGGTGGGCTTGTTGGCGATGGGTATGAGCTGCTTGGCCCGGGTATAGGTAAGGGGCCTGAGGCGGGTCCCGCGCCCTCCGCACAGGATGAGGCCCTTGATGGGAGACGTGTCAGACACCGGGCCGCCTCCCGTGGTTGCCGGGCTCGACCGCGCTGCGGTCGGACGCATCGGGGTCCGGCCCTGTGACCCGCTCGCGCCAGTAGTCGAGCAGGTCCGAGAGGGTCTCGCTGAGGGGGATGGTCGGGGCCCAACCCGTCTTGGCGCGGAACTTGGACGAGTCTCCCTCGAGGACCGGGACGTCTGACGGGCGCAGCCGCCCAGGGTCCACCCTCACCTCCACGGGGACGCGGGCCATCTCCAGGATGAGGTCCAGCACCTCCCGCATGGTGTAGCTCCGCCCGGAAGCGATGACGTAGACCTCACCGGGCTCTCCGTGCTCCAGGGCCAGCCAGTACGCCTGGACCATGTCGCGCACGTCGGTGAAGTCCCGGCGGGCGTCAAGGTTGCCGCAAAAGAGCACCGGGGGCCTCAGGCCGGCCTCTATCTCGGCCACCTGCTTTGCGAAGGAGGAGACGGCGAAGACCTCGCCCCGCCTCGGCCCCGTGTGGTTGAAGGCCCTCGTCCTGACGATCCAGAGCCCGTAGGACTGGTGGTACTGGTAGCCGAGAAGGTCCTGGGCCACCTTGCTCACCCCGTAGGGGCTCAGGGGGCGGAGGGGGTTGTCTTCGTTGATGGGAATCTCGTCGGGGTGGACCAGCCCGTATTCCTCGGAGGAGCACGCTATCTGGATGCGGATGCCCGGGCAGTGCTTGCGGACGGCTTCCAGCAGGTGGAGCTGACCGAGAACGTTGGTGGTGATGGTCTCCTCCGGGGCGGTCCAGGAGGCCGGGACGAAGCTCTGGGCCGCGAGGTGGAAGAGGAAGTCCGGACGGACCTCGTCGATGGCCCTCTCGACGGAGAACGGGTCGCGCAGGTCGCACTCCACGAGCTTCAGCTTGTCCAGGAGGTGGCTGATGTTCCCGAGCCTGCTCCTGGTGCGGCTGGTGCCGTAGACTTCCACCCCCGGCTGCACCATCGCGTACTCGGCCAGGTGGCTGCCGGCGAACCCGGTCACGCCGGTGATGAGAACCCGCATGAGAACCCGTTCCCTTCGGCGGACGGCCCGGCGCGGAACGGCTTCAACTCCCTGCCTGCACCGGGCCTATGCCACCATATGCGCCCGGCCGGCGGGGCGTTTACATAAACGCTTCCCGCGTCCGGTAGGTGTCCCTCTAAGGGCGTCCCCGTCAGCCCACCCTCCAACGGGGGGGTGACGGGGAGGACTTCTGGCAGGAAGTCGGGACACTGCTGTATAATGGACCAGGTGAGCACAAAAACGTGCACAGCCAGGGAGGCAAGAGACGATGGCCAGAGCCGTCGAGAGCCCGGGAAGGGCGAAGGAGCTGTCGCTCGCGGACTTCTACGCGGGGGAGGACCCCGACCTCTTCACGAAGGCGGAGCGCTTCTACAGCTGGGTCGAGGAGCAGAAGAAGGCCGGCCACTACGTGGCCAGGCGCACCCTTCTGAGTGCGAGCGGGCCGCGGGCGGTCATCCACGACCCGTGGACCGGGAAGCCGCGCGAGATGATCATGATGGCCACGAACAACTACCTCGGCCTGACCACCCACCCCAAGGTGGTGAAGGCCGGCATCGAGGCCTACCAGAAGTGGGGCTCGGGGGCGGGGAGCGTCTCCCTGCTGGCGGGCACGCTTGAGCTCCACCGCCAACTCGAGCGGAAGCTGGCGGAGTTCAAGGGGTGTGAGGACGCCATCGTCTTTCCGGCCGGCTACTCCACCAACGTCGGGGTCATCGCCGGCCTGGCCCGCCCCGGAGACCTCGTGCTGAACGACATCCTGAACCACGCCAGCATCGTGGACGGGTCCCGGCTGTCGGGGGCGTACGTCAAGACCTTCCCGCACAAGAACGTCGAGGCCCTCGACCGGCTCCTCGAACGGATGTCGCCCCGCTTCAACGGCCGCCTGGTCGTCGTAGACGGCGTCTTCAGCATGGACGGGGACATCGCCCCGGTGCCCGAGATGCTGGAGGTGTGCCGGAAGCACGGGGCGCGCCTGATGATCGACGAGGCCCACGCCACGGGGGTCATCGGCGAGACCGGCCGCGGCACGCCCGAGCACTTCCACCTCGAGGGGAAGATAGACATCGTGGCCGGCACGCTGTCGAAGGCTCTCGGCGGCGTCGGCGGCTTCGCCGCCTCGACCCGGGAGGTCGTGGAGTACCTGCGGTTCTACTCCCGGTCCTACATGTTCTCCACGGCCCTGCCTCCTGCGGTGACGGCCTCCCTCATCGCCGCGCTGGAGGTCATCGAGACCGAGCCGGAGCTGCGGGCCAGGCTGTGGGAGAACATCCGCTACATGAAGGAGGGCCTGACAGACCTCGGCCTGGACCTCGGCGAGTCCGAGACGGCCATCTTCCCCATCATCATCGGTGACGACTGGAAGGTCAAGGAGATGACCCGCCTCCTGCACGAGGACGGCGTCTTCGTGAACGGCGTCCTCTACCCGGCCGTGGCGAGGCGCCTGTCGCGCATCCGTCTCAGCCTGATGGCCACGCACACCCGGGAGGACCTCGACCTCACCATCGAGGCCTGCGCGCGCGCGGCCAGGAAATTGGGTATCATCAAGTAGAATGTAGAAAGGATGTGGGGAGAGACGGACCGGCCGGAGGGGGAGGAAGGGCCGCCTCCGGCCGCCTCCCGTGGGGAGGGGACGTGCGGTGGCGTTCACGGATGAACTCTACGAGGCTGCGCAGCCCATCTGGGAGGCGCAGCTTCACCATCCTTTCGTGCGGGGCCTCGGGGACGGCTCCCTCGAGGAGGAGCGTTTCAAGCGCTGGGTCAAGCAGGACTACCTCTATCTCAAGGAGTTCGCCCGGGTCTTCGCCTTCGCGGCGGCCAAGGCGGACACGCTCGAGTCCATGGCCTGGTACGCGCGGGTCTTGGACCTGACCCTCAACACCGAGATGGAACTCCACAGGGCGTACGCGGCCCGCTTCGGTCTCGCCCCGGCCGACCTCGAGGCCGAGCCGATGTGGCCTACGACCCGGGCCTACACGGATTTCCTCGTGAGGACGGCCGCCGGGGGGGACCTCGCGGAGACCGTGGCCGCTCTCCTGCCCTGCGCCTGGGGCTACGTCTACCTTGCCCGGAAGCTGGCCGAAAGGGGCCTGCCCGAGGACAGCCGGTACGCGGACTGGATAAGACAGTACTCGTCAGAGGAGTTCGCCGCCGCCGCGGACTGGCTGAAGAGGGAGATGGACCGTCTGGCGGAGGCCTCGCCAGGCAAGAAGGAAGTCCTCAAGGAGCTTTTCCTCGTCTCGAGCCGCTACGAGTGGCGCTTCTGGGAGATGTGCTGGAGAGGGGAGCGCTGGGGCCCGGAGGAGTAGGAGGAGGAGTAGGAGGAGTGGAAGGGAGAGACCGGACGGTGGGAGACGGAGGAGTCCGCCTGAGTTCGAGGGCGCGGGGCATAAAGCCGTCGGCCACCCTGGCCGTCAACGCCCGGGCCAAGGCCCTCGCGGCCCAGGGGCGGGAGGTCATCAATCTCAGCGTGGGGGAGCCGGACTTCCCGACACCCGAGGCGGCCTCGGCGGCGGGCGTCGCCGCCATCGAGGAGGGGTTCACGAGATACACCCCGGTCCCCGGCATCCCGGCCCTGCGCGAGGCCGTCTCCGAGAAACTGCGCCGGGACAACGGGCTCGACTACTCGCCCGAGCAGATCGTGGTCTCGACAGGGGCCAAGCAGGCGCTGTACAACGCCTTCCAGGTCCTCTGCGAGCCCGGGGACGAGGTCCTCATCCCGTCGCCCTACTGGGTGACGTACCCCGAGCAGGTGCGCCTGTGCGGCGGGGTGCCGGTCTTCGTCGAGACCGACGAGGAGAGCGGCTACATCCTCGACGTGGGGCTTCTCGAGAAGAAAGTCACCCCGAGGACCCGCCTCCTGGTCCTGAACAGCCCCTCGAACCCGACCGGAGCCGTCTACCCCCGGGACGTGGTGGAGGCCGTGGCCGAACTCGTCCTGGAGCACGACCTTTACCTCATCTCCGACGAGATCTACGAGAAGCTCGTCTACCACGGCGCCGAGCACACGAGCCCGGCCTCGCTCGGGCCGGAGGTCAAGCGGAGGACCGTGGTCATAAACGGCGTCTCGAAGGCCTACTCCATGACCGGGTGGCGGATAGGCTACGCCGCGGCCGAGCTCCCCGTGGCGCGGGCGATGGCGGCCCTGCAGGGTCATGTGACCTCCAACCCGTGTTCCGTGGCCCAGAAGGCCGCCCTCGGGGCCCTCCGCGGGGCCGCGGGAGCGGTGGAGGAGATGGTGGCCGAGTTCGAGGCCAGGCGCGACTACATGGTCGGCCGGCTGAAGGAGATGCCCGGGCTTCGGACACCCGAGCCTGAGGGGGCTTTCTACGTCTTCCCGAGTCTCGACGGGCTGGCCGGGCGGGAGGTCGCCGGAAGGAGGGTGCAGGACGGCGGTGACCTGGCCATGGCGCTCCTGGAGGAGGCGGGGGTCGCCGTCGTCCCGGGCGCGGCCTTCGGCAAGGCCGACGCCGTGCGGCTGAGCTACGCCGCTTCCATGGACCTCATAAAGAAGGCCCTCGACCGGATGGAGAAGGTCTTGAGGAGCGCCTTCTGACCCTCCGGCCCAGCGCAGCGGGGAAGAGGGGAGACCTGAAGTCGGGGTGAAGGCGGTGCCGGGCGAACGGGAACGCGTGCTCAGAAACCTCCGGCGGCGGAGGATCGCCGTCGTCGGCCTAGGCGTCTCCAACCGGGCCCTGCTCCGCTTCCTCCTGGCCAGGGGGGCGAGGTCCGTCGCCGCCGGGGACGTCAAGACGGCCTCCGCCCTCGGCCCGGTCGCCCGCGAGCTGGCCTCGATGCCCGTCGACCTCCGCCTCGGCCCGGGCTACCTCGACATCCTCAAGGACGCGGAGCTGGTCTTCCTCACCCCGGGGATGCGGAAGGACCTCCCGGAGATCGCCGCCGCCCGCGAGCGGGGGGCCGAGATATCCTCGGAGATGGGGCTCCTCCTCAGCCTGACGCGGGCCCGGACGGTCGGCGTGACCGGGAGCGCGGGCAAGACCACGACGACCTCGCTCGTCAGGGACATGCTCGTCCGCTCCGGTCTCAGGGTCGTCGTCGGAGGCAACATCGGGACCCCTCTCATCGAGCAGGCCCTTGACTTCGGGCCGGAGACGACCATGGTCCTCGAGATGTCGAGCTTCCAGCTCCAGCTCGTCGACAGGAGCCCCCACATCGCCGCCGTCCTGAACATCGCCCCGAACCACCTCGACGTCCACCGGGACTTCGACGAGTACGTCGCGGCCAAGAAGGTCATCTACCGGTACCAGCGGCCGGGGGACTGGGCCGTCTTCTCGGCCGACGACCCCCTGACCCTGGCCATGGCCCGCGAGAAGGGGACCGACGTGGCCCTTTTCGGCCGCTCGGAGCCGGCGGAGGTGCCCGGGGTCGGCGAGGTCCCCTACCGGGCCTTCATCGACGGCGACCGCCTCGCGGTGCGGGGACCCGGCGGCCGCGGGCCCGAGACGCTCTGCCTCGTCCGCGACGTGCGGCTCAGGGGGGAGCACAACCTCCTGAACATCCTGGCCGCCGCGCTCCTGACCCTCCTGGCCGGCGGGCGGCTCGACGCCGCCGGCCACGTGGCGGTGACCTTCGAGGGTGTCGAGCACCGCCTGGAGCCGGTGGTGACCGTCGGCGGGGTGACCCTGGTGAACGACTCGATAGCGACCTCGCCGGACCGGACGGCGGCCGCTCTGGCGAGCTTCCCCGGACCCCTCCACCTCATCGCCGGGGGCTACGACAAGAAGCTCCCCTTCGACACCCTGGCGGAGAGCGTGGTCGGGAGCGGGAAGGTGGCGAAGGTCGTCCTGCTCGGCCAGACGGCGGGCAAGATAAGGCGGGCCCTCGAGGTGGCGGCCGGCGGGGCCGAGGAGCGTCTTCCCGCCATCGTCGAGACGGCGGGGCTGGAGGAGGCCGTGCGGGAGTCGCTGGAGGACGCCCGGCCGGGGACGACGGTCCTCTTCTCACCGGCCTGCGCGAGCTTCGACATGTTCACCAACTTCGAGGAGCGAGGGCGGGCCTTCAAGGAGATCGCCCGGAGGCTGGCCGGGAAGGAGGCCGGAACCAGAGCCGGAGCAGGGCCTACTCGCCGGCCCGGATCGTGAACCTCCACTCGTCCGTACCCGGGTGGTCCCAGTCGACGGTCACCTTCTCCACCGTCGCTCCGCGCGGGCCCACCTCGAGGTACTTCGCGAGGTCCTTCAGCTTGTCCTCGCTGCCCTGGGCGACGACTTCGAGGGAGCAGTTCGGCAGGGCGCGCACGAACCCGGTGAGACCGAGCGAAGTGGCCTTGCGCTGGATGCGGGACCGGAAATCCACCCCGAGGACCCGTCCGGTCACGATGGCCCGGAAAGCCTTCTTCACCCGTCACACCCCCTATGGCACCATTTTTCCCCAAATCGCCGCCTCGCTTGCCTGACGGCCGCGGTAGGGGGGTCTGTTTCCGTGCCTCACCCCTCCACATTCTCCCGGAGGGAGGGAGCCTCCTTCTAGGACCGGGGGGCAGGGCGTGGGCAGGGGGGCGCCGGCGGACGGGGACGGAGGCACGGGCCGGCCGTCCTGCGGGGCGGAGGTGGGGGCCGGCGGGCTACCCGCTGTTGTTCGGGGGCTCTTCCGGGACAGCCTCGAGGTCTATCCAGAACCGGGTCTCCGGGGCGAGGACCACACCGCGGACGTGCAGTACGACGTGCATCCCCTCGACGGCGACCCGGCGGCCGTCGAGGAGGTGGAAGACCAGGGCGGGGTCGAGGCCTGCGACGGGCTCGCCCACAAGGTCGTCGAGGAGGTCGGAGAGGGCCGACTCCACTCTCAGGCGGCTCAGTTCGTCGAGCCCCCGCATGTCGAGGGTGACCCTCTTCACCAGCGGGCCGGACCCGCCGGACTCCGCCGCGCTGAGCCGTTCCTGCAGCCGCTCGACCTGGATCTCCAGGTCCCGGTTCTTGACCAGGAGCTGCTCCCTCTCGAGGGAGACCCGGTCGAGGCGGGCGGAGAGGAGGGCCACACCCATGACCAGGCCGCCGAGGTAGCCGAGCACCAGGAGGGCCGCGGCCTGCCGTCCCTCCATCCCGGGCATGAGCCTCTCCAGGAGCCGGAGCCGTCTCACCTGCCTTCACCCGTCGCCAGGAGGACGAGGAGGGCTCCCACGTGGGCCCCGGCGAAGGCCACGGCCAGAAGGAGGAGCTGTTTGGCGAAGGCCAGAAACTCCCCTCCGATGAGGCCCTGCTCGAGCTGGCGGAAGGTCTCGAAGCTCCCGCCGAGGGAGGCTACCACGGCCCAGAGCTTCAACTCGCCGGCGAGCCGGGCCATGGTCCGGGCGGGGTAGCCGCCGACGAGGCCGCCGAGGGACCCGAAGAGCGACCCGCCCAGCACCACGCCGAGAGCCAGACTGAAGGTCAGGATGAGTTCGGCGCTGAACCTCGTCACGTCCGTCACCACCGCGGGTGCGGGCCTTTCACGCCTGATACCTATTCCGGGGGAGGAAGCTTCTTGCGGCCGTTCGTCCACCTGCACGTCCACAGCGAGTACAGCCTCCTGGACGGGGCCGCCCGCATCCGGCCCCTGGCCGAGAAGGCCTCGAGGCTCGGCATGCCGGCCATGGCCATCACCGACCACGGGGTCATGTACGGGGTGGTCGACTTCTACGAGGCCTGCCGGGAGGTCGGGGTGAGGCCGGTCATCGGCTGTGAGGTCTACGTCGCCCGGCGCGGCCGCCACGACCGCACGCCGCGGGTCGACGACGACCCCTACCATCTCGTGCTCCTGGCTTCCAGCGAGGAGGGCTACCGCAACCTCATAAAGCTCTCGAGCCTGGCCCACCTGGAGGGGTTCTACTACAAGCCCCGGGTGGACGACGAGCTCCTGGCCCGGTACAGCCGGGGCCTCATCGCCCTGTCCGGGTGCCTGGCCGGGGAGGTCGTCCGGCACGTCCTGGCCGGCGAGCCCGCTAAGGCCCGGGAGCGGGCGGCCTTCTACCGGGACATCTTCGGGCGTGACGGGTTCTTCATCGAGCTGCAGGACCAGGGCCTCGAGGAGCAGAGGCGGGCCAACCCGGAGCTCATCAGCCTGGCCAGGGAGCTGGGGCTGGGTCTTGTGGCCACGAACGACTGCCACTACATCGAGCGCGCCGACGCCGAGGCCCATGATGTGGTCCTGTGCATCCAGACCCTGAAGTCCATCAACGACCCCGACCGGCTGCGCTTCGGGACCGACGAGTTCCACGTCACTTCGGCGGAGGAGATGTGGGCCAGGTTCGGCGAGGTCCCCGAGAGCCTTGACAACACCCTGGCCATAGCCGAGAGGTGCGAGTTCGATTTCGACTTCACCAAGACCCACCTGCCGAGGGCGTTCGTCCCGGAGGGCTACGACAACGAGGCCTTCTTCGAGAAGCTCTGCTGGGAGGGGCTGGCCAGACGCTACCCCAAGGTCACCGAGGAGCTCAGGCGGCGGCTGACCCACGAGATGGAGGTCATCAGGAACCTCGGCTTCACCGACTACTTCCTCATCGTGTGGGACTTCGTCGACTTCGCCCGCCGGGAGGGCATCCCGGTCGGCCCCGGCCGGGGGTCGGTGACCGGGAGCCTGGTCTCCTACTGCCTGGGCATAACCAACATAGACCCCGTCAGGCACAATCTCGTCTTCGAACGGTTCCTGAACCCCCACCGGGCCGAGTTCCCCGACATCGACATCGACTTCTGCGACCGCAAACGGGACAGGGTCATCGACTACGTCGTCCGGCGCTATGGCGAGGACCGCGTCGCCCAGATCATCACCTTCGGGACCATGGCCGCCAGGGCGGCGGTGCGGGACGTCGGGCGGGCCCTGGAGATGAGCTTCGGGGAGGTCGACCGGATAGCGAAGATGATTCCCTTCGGGCCCGGGGTGACCCTTGACCGCGCCCTGGAGGTCGTCCCGGAACTGCGCGACCTGGCCGACACCGACCCGAGGGTGGGCCGCCTCCTCGACCTGGCCCGCAAGGTGGAGGGTCTTCCCAGACACGCCTCCGTCCACGCGGCGGGGGTCGTCATCTCCGCCCTGCCCCTGATGGAACTGGTCCCCCTCCAGCGCACCCCCGAGGGGGACGTGGTCACCCAGTTCCCGATGGGTGTCCTCAGCAAGCTCGGCCTCCTGAAGATGGACTTCCTCGGACTCCGCACCCTCACCGTCATCGAGGAGGCGGTGAAGACGGTCGAGGAGACCCGCGGGGAGCGGGTGGACATCGACAGCATCCCCCTCGACGACCCGGCCGTCTACGAGATGCTGGGCCGGGGCGATACGGCCGGAGTGTTCCAGTTCGAGACGTCGGGGATGACCGACCTCGTCCGGCGGCTCCGGCCCGAGGTCTTCGAGGACCTGTCGGCGGCGGTCGCCCTCTTCCGACCCGGGCCGATGGAGATGCTGGACGAGTTCATCGAGGGCCGGCACGGGCGCAAGAAGGTCGAATACATCCACCCGTCCCTCGAGGAGGTCCTGGGGGAGACCTACGGGGTGATGATCTACCAGGAGCAGGTGATGGAAGTCGCGCGGCGGCTGGCGGGCTTCACCGTGGCCGAGGCCGACCTCCTCCGGGTGGCCTTCAAGAAGAAGAGCCCCGAGGTCATGGCGGCCCAGCGCGAGAAGTTCATCAGCGGCGCCGTCTCGCGGGGGGTCGGCCGGGAGGTGGCCGAGCGCGTCTTCGAGATGGTCGAGCGGTTCGCCGGCTACGGTTTCAACAAGTCGCACTCGGCCCCCTACGCCCTTGTCGCCTACCAGACGGCCTGGCTGAAGGCGCACTACCCCGTGGAGTTCATGGCCGCCAGCCTCACGAGCGTGATGGGCTCGTCCGAGCGCGTGGCCTACTACGTCGAGGAGTGCCGCAGGATGGGCGTCGAGGTCCTGCCGCCCGACGTGAACGAGAGCCAGGCCCGGTTCACCGTCGCCGGCGGCAAGATCCGCTTCGGCCTGGCGGCGGTCAAGAACCTCGGGGAGGCGGCCATCGAGGCCATCGTGGCCGCGCGGGAGGAGAAGGGGCCCTTCCGCAGTCTCTACGACTTCTGCCGCCGGGTGGACACCCGCCTCCTGAACAAGCGGGCCGTGGAGAGCCTCATCAAGGCGGGGGCCTTCGATTCGCTGGGCGGCCACCGGGGCCAGTACCTCCTCGCCCTCGACCGCGACCTCGAAGCCGCCCAGAGGCACCAGAGGTCGGAGCGTGAGGGCCAGCTTTCGCTCTTCAGCGACATCCCCGCGGCCAGCGGGGCGCCCGGCGGGGCGCCCGGCTTCCAGGAGGTCGGTCCGCCGCTCCCTCCCTGCGACCCCCTGCCCAAGGCCAGTCTCCTGGCGATGGAGAAGGAGGTCCTGGGCCTTTACCTCAGCGGGCATCCCTTGGCGCAGTACCAAGCCCAGCTTGTGAGACTGGACACCGTCTCGACGGCCCACCTCTCGGAGAGATGGGAGGGGGACGCGGTCACCGTCGGCGGCATGGTGAGCAACACCAAGAAGATCGTCACCAGGAACGGCTCGCCCATGATGTTCGCCACCATCGAAGACCTGACCGGGGCCGTGGAGGTCGTCATCTTCCCCAGCGTTCTGGAGAAGTACGCCGGCCTTCTCCAGCCGGACGCCACGGTCATCGTCCGCGGCCGGGTCAGCTTCAAGGACGAGGAGCCGAAGGTCATCGCCGACGAGATACAGCCCCTCGAGGCCGGGAGCGAGGAACGGGTCTACGTGACCATACCGCCCGAACTGGAGAAGCAGGAGTTCCTCGAGAGGGTGAGGGCCGTGCTCGAGCTGAACCGGGGCGGTGTCCCCGTCTACCTGAACTTCCTCTCCTGCGGCAAGACCCTGCTCGTCGACAGGGAGTGCTGGATACGGCCTGACGAAGACGCCATCGCCATGCTGACCGGACTCGTCGGCGAGGATGGGGTCAGCGTGCAACGGGGCTGACGGTGGCACGGGCGCGATGACGCGCTCGTCGGGTGCAGGCGCCGACCGCGTAGGTGCCCGATGCTGTGGGCGTCGCCGGCGCGGACGGCGGACACGGGAAGGCCCGGCGCCGGGTGGAATGTAACGGGCACTACAGTTGAGCGTGAGGCTCTGTGCTAGCATTCGGCTCGGGATGCGGAAGGAAGGTCGGCCTGTTTGAAGCACACAGAGAAGATACTCGCTGTCATCGCCGTCGTCACCCTGGCCGCCGCCTACGGCGCCCCCCTGTTCCTCACCGAGGAAGTGGACTACCTCCCTCAGCTCCAGGCGGCCATCCCCGGGGCCGACGAACTGGTGCGGTGTTCGTCCGACCCCCTCATCTACAAGGCCCTCGCCCATCGCGCGGGGGAGAAGGTCCCCGTCGGCTACGTCGGGGTGGGGTCGGCCGTGGGCTACGAGGGCACGGTGGTCACCGCGGTGGCCTGCGACCTCGAGGGGAACATCCTGTCGGTCAGGGTGCTCGAGCACACCGAGTGGACGACCTGGTTCAGCAGGGTCGAGGAGGCCGGGTTCATCGAGGGGTTCGCGGGGCGGAAAGTCACGGACGCCCTCACCGTCGGTGAGGACATCGACGCCGTGACGAGCGCGACCTTCACCTCCAGGGGCATCGCCGACGGGGTGCGGGAGGCGGCGCACGCCATCGCAAGGTCCCAGCTCGACCTGCCGGTGAAGGTGGCCGGCGACGGGCTCAGCCTGACACGCGAGGCGCTGGCCGTCCTCGGCGTGTGGGCCGTGGCCGTCCTCGGCACGGCAACCGGGCGGGCGAGACTGCGGTGGGTCACGATGGCCGCCTCGTTGGTCGTCATCGGTTTCTGGCTGGCCGCGCCCCTGTCTCTCTCGACCGTGGGGAGCATCCTCCTCGGCCGGGTGCCGCCGCTGGACACCGGCCACCTCATCTGGTACGTGATGGTCGTCGGCATCCTGGGGACCATCCTGGTCTTCGGCCGTAACATCTACTGCTACTGGGTCTGCCCGTTCGGCGCCATCCAGGAGCTCCTGGCGGCGGCCGGCGGCGGGGGGCTCGCACCCGGCCGCAGGGTCGGCCAGGTGCTCCGTCTTCTCCGACCGGTCCTCCTCTGGGGGGCCCTCCTCATCGCCTTCCTCACGCGGTCCCCCTCGGCAGGGAGCTACGAGCCGTTCGCGACGCTCTTCACCTTCAACGGGACGACCGTGCGGTGGACCCTCCTCGTCTTCGTCCTCGTCCTCGGCATCCTCAGCCAGCGTTTCTGGTGCCGGCACCTCTGTGCGACCGGGTGCGCCTTCGACCTGGCGGCGTCGTGGCGCAGAAAGGCGGCCAGGTTCCTCCGGGAGAGGTTCCCGCGGGAGGCTCATCAGGACGAGCACCGGCCTTCGCACTAGTGACCTTCGATGTGTTCGCAGTGAGCAGAGGCACCGGTTCGGGCGGTTTCCGCCTGGGCCACGACCTCGCCGACACGTACGATCTCGACGCGGACGGAACCCTCGGCGCCGGTCTTGTAGATTCGCACCGAGACTGCCGTTATCCGACCATGCACGCGCGTCCCGACGCCGACCCTCGGATTGTGGGTCTCGTGCTCCAGGGTGATCTCCCAGGAGTCGAGGTCCGACTCGAGAGTGTCTTGCGGGATACGTGTGCCTCTGCTCTGTCGCCCCGCCCCGATGTTGCGCGTGACCCGGAGGAAGCCCCACCAGGTGACATCCGGGTCGGCCTCGACCCTGACGACATACTCGGGCAGGCGGATGCACCCGGCGGCGGCCCATGCCGATGTCAGGGCGACGGCCGCGATGATGAGCATCGCAAGAAACGGGGCATCCCCAACTCGGTTCATCCCAACCTCCTCCCGCCTCCCTATCGACACCGGCAGATCGAGATCGCCTATCTGGGCATCACCTCATCCCGGGTACACGTCGGCAAACCCAACGGCAACGGCATCGCCGAGCGTTTCCTGTAGTCCTGAGGGAACGGTGCCTGTATCTGCATGGCTTCCGTGACTACAGGACGGATGGGCCCGGATAGCGAAGTTCATCCACACTGATTCCTGGAGCAGTTGGGCTACCACTCACCCCTGGCCGCCAGGTCGGGTTACCGTGCGCCTGAAGCGGCTTAAGCTTCCTCAGTGTCCAGGAAACCGGGGGCTCAACACATTCTCCTCTTACAGGCTATGCCACCGTCACCTAATGACGGAGTACAGGTGCGAGAATGTACACAACGGCCGTTGCGAGTCCAGCCTTTTCAGGCGTACATGAGGCGGGACCGGGCCGTCCGGGAGCCACCGCAGGGAGCCCGAGACCGAGAGAGAATAGTGGATGGATAACGACTGCCACCCATGGGGCGAGGCAGATGTAGGGGCGTGTGGCCCTCGGAACGGTCTTTCATTCCACGAGCCTTATCCCGTTTCGACTGGCCCATTTGTCGGCCGACCGCCTGGTGGCAGTATCTGCCATCAAAACGCTTCTCGGCCTTCACCTTGGTCCGGTCGATGACAAGGCAGTCCTTTTCGACCTGCCCCAGGGACCGCGTGCGGCTATCCGGACCGCCTCTCGACCCCGGCCTGGGCCCCGCGTTCCTCGTTGGGCGAGAGGAACCGGTAGATGCTCCGGACCGGCTACCTCGAGGCCTCCCGTCAGGGGAACGGTGGAAGGTGAACCCCCTTCGCGGGGAGAATAATCCTGGGCTGGCGGACGAAGGTGGGCTCCCATGACCCGAGACGCTCGAAAGCGCCGTCACCGGCCCTGCGGGGCCAGGACGGCGACGTTTTTCACAGCCTTCATCACGACCTTCACGGTGTTCATCCTGGCGGCCCTCCTGGCCGGCTGCCTCTTCGGCGGCGGCGGGGATGCG
>ENA-OSAF01000179-OSAF01000179.1-marine-sediment-metagenome-genome-assembly--contig:-NODE-179-length-23532-cov-23.254462_pt1 | contig 23532 bp, 19 predicted proteins | sample MGYA00237872_ERZ529318 | MGnify/ENA primary metagenome ERZ529318 (study PRJEB26369, sample SAMN03142813) | marine sediment metagenome | biome: marine; feature: borehole; material: sediment... | reverse complement strand
GCATCCCCCTGCCGGGGCTCGACCTCCAGGTGGCCTACGCCCCGCGGGGCCCTGTCATCGACTTCACCGACGAGGAGGCCATGGCCGCCCTTTTCACCGACGTCGGGCAGGTCCTCCGGCGCTGTGGGGCCGTGGCCCTCAAGATAGACCCCGACATCCCGGCCGACCGGCACGACGTGGTCAGGCGCCTGGAGCGCCTGGGCTTCCGGAGGGTCTCCCGGGGTCTCGGCTTCGAAGGCGTCCAGCCCCGGTTCGTGTTCCGCCTGCCGCTCGAGGGCCGCACCCCCGAGGAGCTCATGGCCTCCTTCCACCACAAGACCAGGTACAACATCCGGCTGGCCCAGAGGAAGGGTGTGACCGTCCGGAAGGCCTCCGACCCGCGGGACATCTCCACGTTCTACCGCATCCTCCTCGAGACGGCCCGGCGCGACCGGTTCCTGGTCCGGGCGGAGAGCTACTACCGGGACATATGGGACATCCTCGTCGAACGGGGGCTGGCCCAGCTCTTCCTGGCCGAGCACGAGGGGGAGACCCTGGCGGGGGCCATCGCCTTCATCCTCGGCGACAAGGCCTGGTACGTCTATGGCGCCTCCTCGAACACCCGGCGCCGGGTCATGCCCAACCACCTCCTGCAGTGGACGATGATCCTCTGGGCGATGGAGAACGGATGCCGCTTCTACGACTTCCGCGGCGTCTCGGGCAACCTTGACCCCTCCGACCCGCTCTACGGCCTCTACCGCTTCAAGAAGGGCTTCGCCGGCGAGTTCACCGAGTTCATCGGTGAGTTCGACCTGGTCCTCCGTCCGGTCTGGTACCTGGCCTACAGCCATGGCGAGCCGGTCTACCGGCGCCTCCGGGCCAGACTGCGGCCCGCCTCCCGGCAGGGTGGGGCCGCGGACGGGGCCTGACCCCGGCGGGGTTTACCGCCCTCCCGGAGCGGGGAGATTAGCCCTGCGGGAGGGGTGGCCTTGGTCGAGGACAAGGTGGAACCGGTGGAACCGCCGCAGGACCGGCCGGATCCCGCCGGCCCGGTGTTTCGACCGCGGACCGGACCGGCCGTCGGACCCGTCGACCCTGTCGGGCCCGAGGACGAGGAGTCGTACCTCAGGCCCGCCTCGGAGGCCAGCGTGAGGAACCTCAGCCGGCGCCTCGCCGACTATACCCGGCACATCGAGAACCTCAACATCGCCGAGTACGTGGCCCTCGTGCGGGACCCCAGGCGGATGTTCTTCCTGAACTTCCTGTCCGGGATAGGGCGCGGCTTCGGCATCGCCGTCGGGTTCACTCTCCTGGGCGCGGTGCTCGTCGTCCTCCTCAGGCGGCTCGTCATGCTGAACCTCCCGGGCATCGGGGGCTTCATCGCGGAGATCGTCCGCATCGTCCAGGCGAACCTGCAGGGCCCGTGAAAGGGGGTCTAGGAGTGTCGGACAGAGGCGAGTTCCGGCGGATGCTCGAGCGGGAGCGGGAGAGGTTGAGGGCGGCGGTCCGGGCCCTCGACGACAGGAGTCTCGGCCGGACCCTCGGGGAGTCCATCTCGGAGTCCTCGACCTACGACCAGCACCCGGCGGACATCGGCACGGAGACCTTCGAGCGGGAGAAGGACTTCGGTCTCCGCGAGGACCACAAGGCGGCCCTGGAGATGGTCGAGAGGGCCCTCGAGCGTCTGGAGGAGGGGACCTACGGGCGGTGCGAGGGGTGCGGCCGGCCCATCCCTGAGGCCAGGCTCAGGGCCGTTCCATGGACGGCCCACTGCCTGGAGTGCCAGAGAACCCTGGAGGAAGCCGGGGCGGCGGGCCGCGGCCGCCCGGCGGGGGAGGATGCCGGACCGGCCTTCTCCAGCTTCACGGACGACAGCCCGCTCCACCCTGTGGGCTTCGACGGTGAGGACGCCTGGCAGGCGGTCGCCCGGTTCGGGACCTCCAACACGCCCTCCGACGTCCCCGGAGCCCGCGACTACGGTGACGCCTACGTCGGGGCCGACGAGGAGGTCGGGACCGTCCAGCGCGTCGAGGGTCTGCCCGACCCGGACCGGCGCCCCGGGAGGAGGAGGCCGCCTGCGGAGAGAAGCTAGGGCCGCCCACTGTCCCGCGGGCCGGGTCCCTAGGGACCGGAGAGGGGAGACCGGACCGACCTTGACCTCCGAGAAGGAGACGCGCGCGCTCAGCAAGGCCGGGAGTCTCCTCGCGGTCTGGGTGACCGCGCTGGCCTGGCTGGCGGCCGACCTCGTCTCGAAGGCCTGGGCCCTGAGGGCCCTCGCCGGGACGGAGAGAGAGGTCATCCCCGGCCTTCTCTGGTTCGACCTCGTCCGGAACCCGGGCGCGGCCTTCGGGCTGCTCCCCAGCGGGCGACCGCTGTTCATCGCGCTCGCGGTCCTCCTCCTGGGAGTGGGAGTCTGGGCCCCCCTGGCCCTGGACATGAGGCGCCTGGGTCTCGGCCACCTGGGCCTGGGCCTCCTGGTCGGCGGCGGGATGGGCAACCTCTTCGACCGGGTCTTCCGCGGAGGGCTCGTGGTGGACTTCATCGATTTCAGGTTCTGGCCGGTCTTCAATGTCGCCGACATCGGCATCGTCGTCGGGACGGTCCTGATTTTGGTGTTCCTCGCCTGTGGTCTTCTCCGGCCGAGGGAGGATGTCGCATGAGCCGCGCGGGGCCCTGCGACGGGGCGGCCTCCGGCCCCCCGCGTGATGTGGGCGGCCCGTCCGCCGCACCTTCCTTCGACGAGGGTGACGAGGCCGAGCTCTGGCAGACCGAGATGGAGTTCGACATCGAACCGCGCCAGGCGGGACAGCGGCTCGACGTCTTCCTCGCCGGAAGGCGCGACCTCGACCTCACCCGCTCGCACGTTCAGAAGCTCATTGCCGAGGGCCTTGTCACCGTCGACGGCGAGGAGACCAAGGCCGGCTACCGTCTCCGGCCGGGGGACCGCGTGGTCGTCTCGGTGCCCCACCCGGAGCCGCTGGACGTCGAGCCGGAGGCCATCCCGTTGGACATCGTCTACGAGGACGAGCATCTGCTCGTCGTGAACAAGCCCCGGGGCATGGTCGTCCACCCCGCTCCGGGGCACAGTCGCGGGACCCTCGTCAACGCCCTCCTGGCCCACTGCGACCACCTGTCCGGGATAGGGGGGGTGTGCCGTCCGGGGATAGTCCACCGCCTCGACAAGGACACGAGCGGGGTCATGGTCGTGGCCAAGACGGACCGGGCCCACCTCTCCCTCGCCGAGCAGATCAAGAACCGCACGGCCCACCGCCGCTACCTGGCCCTCGTCCACGGCGACCTCCCTCTGGACGAGGGGACCATCGAGACCCGGTACGGCCGTGACCCGGTCAACCGGAGGAAGATGGCCGTCCTCCAGGAGGGGGGAAGGGAGGCCGTGACCCACTACCGGGTCCTGGAGAGGTTCGGGGACTTCACCCTCATCGAGTGCGCGCTCCGCACGGGGCGCACCCACCAGATCCGGGTCCATCTGGCCCACATCGGGCACCCGGTCGCCGGGGACCCCCTCTACGGGCCGAGGCGTCCCAGGCGGCTGAGGAAGGAGATGGCGCGGACCATGGCTGTCGAGGACGTCCACCCCTACCCCGAGGCCGTCGGCGCCCTGGAGGGCCAGGCCCTTCACGCCCATCTCCTGACCTTCCGGCACCCGGTGTCGGGCGAGCCGATGGAGTTTCGGGCCCCCATGCCGGCCGACATGGAGAGGGCCCTGGCCGAGCTCCGGGAGAGGGGGGCTATCGGGCCCCACCTCCGACGGCCCGGCTAGGTCCTGACCTCTCGCCTTACGTCGCCGGAGGGTCCTCGGGCACCACCTCGCAGCGCCAGCTCTTGTCGGCCCGGAGGGAGCACCCGACACTGCAGTATCTCTCCATGGAGAGCCTTGCCGCGTGCTCGAGCGCGTGCTCGGGTCCGGGGCGTGCCCCGGGCGGGGCCTTCAGGCGGTAGACGACCTCGAGACGGGTGAAGTAGCGGGGGTGGTCGGGGGCGCGCCAGCCGCCGACCTCGATCTCAAGGCCGCTGAAGGCGACGCGCTTCTTCTGGAGGATGCTCACGACGTCAAGGCCGGTGCAGGCCCCCGTGGCGATGAGCAGGAGCTCCACCGGCGAGGGGCCGGCCGCCCGCGTCCCGTCCTCGTCCGCGGCCGGGCCTGCCGGCGGGCCGGCGGCGGTCTCCCCCGGACCGAAGTTGATGAGGACGGGGACCCCGGAGGGCCCGCGGCCCACGAAGCGCCTGTCGCCATGCCAGGTCACGGTGACCTTCATCTGGTGAGACCTCCTTCAGGTCGGCTGGTCGTGGCGGCTCGGAGCGTGTCCGACCAGAGGCGGACCGACGGTTCCTGGTCGCCCAGCACCTCGAGGACGACCGGCCCCGAGAAGTCCCGGGCGAGGACAGCCCTGACCAGGTTCTCGAGGTCCAGTCTTCCCTCGCCCAGGGCACGGTGGGCCCGCTCGTGGGTGAGACCTCCCGCATCGGTCCGGCTGGGCGGTGCGGCGTCGTGGAGATGGAGCCCGAGGACCTTCCCCTCGAGGAGGTCGAGAAGCTGGCACGGGTCCTGGCCGTCGGCCACGGCGTGCCCGACGTCGAGGCACGCCTTGACCCCGGCCGCATCCACGATGGCCGCGAAGAGCTCCGGCGGCACCCCTTCGAGGTTCTCCAGAGCCAGGACGGGGCCCAGGGCGCCCCGGGCGAGTCTGGTCAGGGCCTTGACGACACGCTCGCCGAAGGCGGCGTGGAGGCCCGACCTCGCCGTCTCGGGCGCCATTCCCAGGACGGCCCTTGTCGGGTAGTTTGCCGGATGGACGGAGGCCATCAGGGGGGACAGCGGGGTGAGGGCCGCCATGGCCCTCTCGACCGAGCGGACGCTCCCTTCCCACACCTCCCCGTCCAGGGCGGCCAGGTCGACCCACCCGAAGGGAAGGTGGACGGTCGCCCCTAGGCCTTCGCGCGCGAGAGCCTCTGACACCCGGGACCAGAACCCCGGGGAGGCGTAGTCCCCGCCCATGCCGCAGAGGTCGCCGGGGAACTCGATGAGACCCACGCCCAGTTCCCGAAGGCGGCACGCCTCACGCGGCAGGGCCTCGAGGAGGGTCTCGGGAGGGACTAGGCTGAAGCGGGCCTCCCAGGCCGTCTCAGACGGCAGGGACAGGACAGGCAGAACGCCCGTCCCCTCCGGTGGGTTCCCAGCGGGGTCGCGGTCGTTCATGGTGTGCCACCGGGTCAGTTCTGGGTGCCCGAACCGCCCGGCACGCCTCGGAGTCCTTCGACGAACTGCTGGTAGTTGGCCGGTCCGAGGGCGTAGGCTTCCTTGAGCTTCTTCTGGAGGCTCTCGACCTTGGCGGTCTCGCCCATCTGCATGAAGTGGTCCAGGGCGAGCTGGTAGAGGTGTGAGGCCACGACCGGCCCGCCGCCGGGGCCGCCTCCGGTGCCGTCGAGCTTGAGCTTGTAGTCACCCTCGGCCTCGTAGGATTCGCCTTCCTGCAGCCAGGCGCGCCTCTCCGCGACGGAGTCTCCGTCGAGCTTGTAGACCTGTCGGAGGACCTTGAGGGTGGCGCGCTCGAGGAAGTAGTTCCGGACGCTGACGAACGAGGCTCTCATGTGTTCGAAGCGCTCGATGAGCATCTTCCGTTCCTCGGGCTCAAGGAGGTCGCCGATGTCGGTGAGCGCGTCGCCCACCTTGCGGACGAAGCCGAGGTCGGCCTGGGTCACGAGTTCGGCGATGAGCTTGACCGCCGCCTCCTTGACGGCCCGGCGGAGCTCGGCGTTCCCGAACTTCGTGGCCAGGTGGCAGGCGCGTCTGGCGGCTCTGAAGGCGCTGTTGGAGTCGCCCAGCTCGTTGTAGAGGCGGATGCAGTCGATATAGGCCGTGACGGCCGCGGGGCCGGCCTCGGCGTCCTGGAACTTGTCCCACAGGAAGTCGGCGTACCGGGCCCGGTGGATGGGGTTCGAGGTGGCGTCGACGCGGGCCTTGAGGTACTCACGCGTGTGGGGAGGCAGCTCGTAGAAGTCAGGGAAGGGGACCTTGCCGGGCCCCGTGAACCTCGGTCCGAAGTACGCGCCGGGTTCGTGCTTGTCCGTCTCCTGGAAGGCGAACACGAGCCACTCTATCTTGGCTATGTTGGCCTGTTCGTGGTTCCCGGAGGCGAGGAACATCTCCATGGCCTTCTTGTAGGCTTCGCTCCGCTCCGAGGCGAGCGGGTACGCCTTCCCCCGGTCGTCCTCGATCCTCCGCATGAGTTCCGCCGCGCGGGTAGACATAGCTAGCTCCCCACTTTCATGCCCGTTGCCGGCGTGCTCCACCTGACGATTCGCCGATGAGCCAGCTGTTGCTGGTGGCGAAGAATTCTGCCGTACAAGCCGGATTCCTCCAAGGGTTTTTGACGGCGGCCGCGCGGGCCGGCTCGGGCAGGAGCCGAACACCTCCGGTCAGCGGCCCAGGGGCTGGGACCGCTGTTTGCACTCCGGGGCCATCTCGGCTAAAGTATGGTGGAGTCAGCGGGCTACAGACCCTTGGAGCCGTTCGAGGGTGGGAAGTCGCAGGAAACACCGGTCCCACCCGAGCTGACGCTTCAACAGACGACGGTGCATCCGGTCGGGAGAAACATCGCTGCCGGCTAGTCACCGGCAGTCCGCGGCCGGATGTTCTGAGAGGAGCCAAGACGATGGGTGTCCTACTGATTGCCACGGGCGAGAAGGCCGAAGCCGACCTCCAGGCCATGGAGGGCAGGCTCAGGCACCGGACGGGGGGACGTTCGCCCTGCCGGCCGAGGGTGCGTGAGACGCGCATGGGGGCCGACCGGCCTCCGCGTTCCGTTCCTGCCGCCCTCGCCGGGACCCTGCCGCCGGCCCCCGAAGGCGCGGCCGGACGGGAGGTCACGCGCATCTTCGAGATACCCGCGGCCCGCAGTGTCACCCTTCCCGAGGGTGAGCCGCAGGTCGTGCTTTGCGACGGCCATCCCCCGGACGCCTTCACCCTGGCCGCGGTCTGGGAAGACGGGAGCATCCTCCTGGCCAGGGACCCGCTCGGCCTGAGACCCCTTTACTACCTGGAGGAGGGCGGTCGGCCGGTGGCCTTCGCCTCCGAGGTCAAGGCCCTGTGCGCGCTCGGGGACGAGATAAAGGTCTTCCCGCCCGGACATGTCTTCGTGAACGGTGAGTTCCACCGGCTCGTCCGGCTCGCCGACTGGGTGTCAGAGTCCGACCTCGACGCCTCGTCTGCGGCGGCCCGTCTGGCGCGGCTCGTGGAGGACGCGGTGGAGCGCGGCTATGCCTCGGGGGTGGCCCAGCCCGCCGGCGCCGGGGAGGCCGCGGTGGGATTGCTTCTGAGCGGCGGGGTCGACAGCAGTGTCGTCGCCGCCGCGGCCGTGGCCCGTCTCGGGTCGGAGAAGCTCCTGTCGTTCGCCGCGGGCACGAGCGACTCCGAGGACCTGCCGCGGGCCAGGCAGGTCGCCGAGCACCTCGGCCTGCGCCACACCGAGTACGTCTTCGGCGTGAACGAGGTCGCCGAGGTCCTGCCTGATGTCATCTACCACCTCGAGTCCTTCGACGCGCCGCTCGTCCGCAGTTCGGTGGCGAACTACCTCATCGCGAGAGAGGCCGCGGCCGCCGGCTGCCGTCTGGTCTACTGCGGCGAGGGCGGTGACGAGCTCTTCGCCGGCTATCACTACCTCAAGGACATCGAGCCGCGCGACAGGGTCACGGACGAGCTTCTCGTCCTGCTGGAGGGTGGCCACGCCAACGGCTTCCAGCGGGTGGACCGCATGACGGCCGCCCACGGCCTGGAGGCCCGCGTCCCCCTCTCGGCCCCGGACCTCGTGGCCGCGGCCTTCCAGGTGCCCGTCGACTGGAAGATCCACCCCGAGACCGGTCAGGAGAAGTGGCTCCTCCGAGAAGCCTTCCGCGACCGGCTGCCGCACGAAGTCGTGGAACGGCCGAAGGCCAAGTTCTATGAGGGTTCCGGGATAGAGGGGGTCATGGCCCGCGTCGCCGAGACCCAGGTCTCTGACGCCGACCTCGAGAAGGACCGCGGCCGCGAGGTCGCGCCGGGTGTCACCCTGGACACCAAGGAACAGGTGCTCTACTACCGCATCTTCCGCGAGCACTTCCCGCAGGAGTCGGTCGTCGAGACCATCGGCTGGACGCGGACGGTGGTGAGCTAGTCCCCCCGCCCGCCAGCTCGACGAGAGGATGACTAGGTCCGGCCCGGCCACAGCCCGGCGGGCCGGACCCCGGGTCGGAGGTTCGGATAGATGCTGGACAGGCTTCAACGCATGGCCGACAGCTACGCCAAGGTCAAGCCTCAGGGGCTGGTCGGGTCGGTCAACCTCGAGATTGGCGGGGAGAAGTTCCACCTGACGCTGGAGCCGGAGGCGGTCAGCGTCGAGGAGGGCCATGTCGACGGCGCCCTCCTGGATGTGGTCATGGACGAGAAGACGTGGAGCCGGGTTTCCCTCGGCGTATGGAACGGACTCACCGCCGGCACCCGCGAGAGGGCGGACCAGCCGGCTCCGCTCGACTTCAGGCTGCCGCCGGGGCGCCGGTTCGAAGAGGTCAAGGAGCTCCTCTACCATCTGGCGATGCACTTTTTCAAGCAACGCTACCCGCATGTCTACCGGTACGGGCCCTCCAACGCGAGGCCGGTCCACGGGGGGCTGGCCGTGCCCCTCGTCTACGGGCATGGGGTGCGCTTCGCCTACTACGCCCTCGGGCCCGGTGAGCAGCTCAACGAAGAAGACGCCACGAACCCCTTCGAGCAGTTCTTCGCGGTCATCTCCGGTGAGGGCACGGCCGTTGTGGACGGGGTCGAGGTACCGCTCGAGCCCGGGGTCGCCTTCCACGTGCCGCCCGGGAAGACCCATATCGTGAGGTCTGACCCGACCCGGGGGATAGAGCTTTTCTGGCTGGGCTACGGCCCCGGGGCCTGAGCATCCGCCCACGGCTCCGGGGCGCGGTCGGTGCGACGACTTCCCAGACTCCCTTCCGGTCTACCCTTCCAGTTTGCCTTCCGGCGGTCCGCCAGGTGGTCTGGACAGGCCCCATGCGGGCCTTGCGCAAGGGCATATAACCACTTCCCGGCAGACCAGGCAGGACGTGTCACAGAAATCAAGAAACACCCCCCTTCGGCGTGACAGCGAGCGCGGAAGCGAGGTGCCGGTATGAGGAGGACGCGCGCCGGGCTCCTGCTGGGGGCGGTGGTGATGAGCGTGTTGTGTGTCGCCTACGGGGCGCTTGCCCTGCGCGCCCAGCGGGCCCTGGAGGGGGGCCTCACGGCGGAGATCGCCACTCTAGCCCGGGACCTTTTCACCGTGCTGGCCCTTCCGCCCGGCTACGAGAAGCTGGGCCCGCAGGGTCTCACCGCGGCCCAGATGGCCGAGCTCAGGAGCCGGCTTGAGGGTGTGGCCGAGCTCGGCGTCGTCAGCATAGTCCGCTATTCGGGTTCAGTCTACCGCCTCGAGCCCGGTGGCGAACAGAAGCTTGCGAAGCCGACGGTGCCTTACCTGGCCGTCAGCGCGAACTATTTCGAGCTGGTGGGTCTGGAGCCTGTGGAGGGGCGGCTGTTCACCGCCGAGGAGGAGGCGGCGGGGGCCAGGGTGTGCGTCATGGGAGCCGAGCGGCCCGAGCGGGTGGGAAACGAGCACTCCGACCCGGAGGGAGGCATGAGTACCCCATATCTCGTCGTGGGCCGGCTGCCTCCCATCGAGGGCGACCCGTATCCGTTCCCCAGGATTTGGCGCGGCATGAGCTGGTCGCCCGAACATCTCAGAATCATGCCCACACCGGTGTACGTGGGCAACCGCGTCGTCTACACTCCGATCACGGCGCGGGCGCCGTTGCCGATACCGCCGCAGTTCGACCATCCGACCTGGCTCGTGCCCCTGGTCGCTCCCGAGGCGGGGCAGTCGGAGAGGGCCAGGGACATCGTGCGGGAGTACATGCTGGAGGTCTGGCCGGGGGCGGTCCTGGACTTCGGGGTGAGGGGGTGGCTGGCCATCGCCCTGCAGCATTCGGCCTTCCGGGTCCGGGCCTACAGCGACACGGCCTTCAGTCTGATGCTTGCGCTGTGCGTGGTGGGGACGGCGGGGTTCATGGGTCTGGCGATGGCCCGTCGCCGCCGGGAGACGGCCGTCGAGAGGGCCCTGGGCAAACCGCGGCTGGTGGTCGTCCTCGAGGCGGCCGTGCTGGGAGCCGGGCTGGCCCTGCTCGGGACCTTGCTGGGAGCGGTGGTGAGCGGCCTGCTCCTCGGGGACTACCTTCTCGAGCGGCTGGCGGCCGGCACGGTGATGCCGCTCCTCAGGCGGCTGGCCTGGATCGCCGGGTTGACGGTGGCGGCGGGCAGCCTGGCGGGGGCCGGGGCGGCCTTCTGGGCCACGGACGCGCCGCCGGTGCAGGGTCTGCGGCAGGCGGGTGTCGTGCCCGCCCGCCGGGCCGTGGACTTCCGCCTGCCGCTGGCGGTCCTCGCGGTGGGACTGGCCGCGGCCACGCTGGTCTGTCTTCTGGTCTCCAGCCGCTCGTGCGTGGCCGCCCTGTCCGGCTACCTTCAGAGCGTGGGGGAGCGGGTCATCCTGGTGGAGCAGGACCTCTTCGAGGCCGAGGGGCCGTTGCGGATGGAGGACCTCCTGAACTCGGACCACGCGGCGGTCCTGCGCGAGGGCCTGCCCGGGTGGACGGTGGTGACGGTCAGCGTGACGAGTACGAGGGTCACCCGTCCGGACGGGACCCTGCAGGCGGTGACGGCCTACGGGGTCGACCGCCCCTGGCCGGAGGAGGCCGGCTACAGGCTGGCGGGCGGAGGAGAGATGACCTTCGTCGAGGACCGGGGCCGTCCGGTGGTCTACCTTGGCTGCCGGCTGGCGGAGACGCTCTTCGGGGAGGAGCCGGCCGTGGGTCGGGAGCTGACCCTACCGGGCGGCGTCACGGCCGTGGTGGGGGGCGTGCTGGAGCCGCGTCCCAGGGGTGTGCCCGACCGTCTGGGCGACCGCGACGAGTGCCTCTTCGCCGCCCGCGAGGTCCTGGCCCGGGCGAGCACCCTCACCCCGCCGGCGACGACGACCGAGATCTGGGTCTACCTGCCCCCCGGAGTGGACAAGGAGGAGGGGGAGGCCCGGGTGAGGGCCGTCGTGGAGGCGATGGACGGCGGGCGTCTGGGCCTGTCGGCCGAGGCCCTGGTGTCGCAGGTCTCCCGTCTGAGCCGGCTGGAGAAGGACATGGCCGGCCAGCAGGTGTTCCTGGCGGCCATGGCCCTGGGGGCCGCGGCCTGGCTGGTGGGCCTGGTGATGCTGGCCCGCCTGGCCGACCGGTGGCGGGAGGTGGGCCTCCGCCGGGCGGTGGGCGCCCCGCCGCGGCTCGTGGCCCTGTCCATCACCGGAGAGGGCGTCCTCGTCTGCGTGGGCGGCGGTGTCCTCGGTGCGGCTCTGGGGCTGCTTCTGGCCAATGCCTACTGCCAGAGCCTTGGCTGGCCGATGGTCTCGGTGGTCCGCGCCCCGGCCGAGGTCCTGGCGGCCGTGGTCCTGCTGGGCCTTTTCGTCTCCCTTCCCACGGTCCGCCGGGCCCTCGGGACGAGCCCCATGCGGGCCCTGCGCGAGGGAGATATCTGACCAATTCCATGCAGACCCGGCAGGAACTAGGATGCCGATGAAGAATTACCTCAATGGATGCGGAGAAGTGCCAGTCGCAAGCCGGAGGCAGGCACCATGCTCGCGTGGCTCGTGCGGCTGACGCTCAGCGGGGTTCTCGGGCTTGCGGCCGTGTCGAAGCTCACGGACCTCTCAAGCTTCCGAGAGGTCTTGCGTGGTTACGAGATCGTTCCCGGACTCCTGGTCGAACCCCTGGCAATCGCCATCCCCTGTGCGGAGCTCGCGCTGGCGCTCGGTCTGGCCCTGGGGCTCTACAGCAGGTTCCTCCCCAGGGTCGCCCTCGCACTGCTCACGGTCTTCACCGTTGCCGTCCTGTACCGTCTCGTTGCGGGCAATCCCGGCCCGTGCGGCTGCTTCGGGCCGGGCGAGGCGGTGACCTGGAGGACGGTGCTCCGCAATCTAGGCTTCTTGTGTCTGGCCGAGGCACTCATCCACCTGGACGCCCCCGGTCCGCTGAGCGGGCGGAGGCTCGAGGCGGCGCTCATGGCCGCCGTCCTTGCCGTCTCTGCCGGAGCCGGTGGTGTGGCAGCCGCTTGGGCCGAAGCCCCCTACCCCGTCGTCGCGGCCGGTCCGGCCATGGCCGACCCTGTCCCCGCTGGAAGTGCCGACGAGGCCATAGGTGTCTTGGATGTGGTCGACATGTCAGGCCGGCGGACCGCGGTCGAGTTCTGCGGAGACGGGCCCCGTCCCGTTCTCGTCGTGGACGTCTCCTGCCCGCTCTGTGGGGACGTTGCCGTGTGGCTGGAGCGGAACCTGGAGCGCCTGCCTGGAGTGGACGAGCTCATCGTGGTGGTGACCCGCCTGCCGAGCCAGGGTGACCCTCCCAGTCCGTCCCGCCGTGAGGCGGAACTCCGTCCCGTCACCTTTGCGCATGCCCGGGACGTCGTCACGGGCTGGGGACTGAGGGCTCCGGCGTACTTGGACCCCGAAGGCGGTCTGGCATCCCGTCTTCACATCGTAGGCACCCCTGCGCTGCTGCTTGTTCAGGACGGAGGGACTGTGATCGTCGCTCTCAGGCTGGCTGTGGTGAGAGGAGTCCACTGTCCCGACCTCATCGACACCATAGCCGGCCGCATGGGAGTGAGCCTTGAGGAGGAAGACAAGCAATCGCGGCCTGCCCGCGTCGAGCGGACACCTCGGGAACCTGGAAGGGAGGCTAGCCCATGAGGTCAAAGCCGGCGACCAGAGTGCTCCTCGTCCTGGCCTGCCTGTGCCTCTTGACGAGCACGGTCTAGGCCATACCTTCAGAGTGTTGGTACACAGGAGAGATTGACTACGAGTACGTCGCTCTTTGCAACTTCTGCTACGTGTACTACGGCAACGCTGCTGACCCGGACGCAAGGGCACGTCATGTCTACTACGAGTAAGAATGCCCGAGCGGGACGAAGGACTGGGAGTACCAGTACACGCAGATCCTTGGCTGCTACTACCAGCTGCACTGCGATCACATCTGACGAGGGACCCACAGAGTCATGTCGGCGGGCGGGCCGCGTGACAGGGAGTGCGGAAGCGAGGTGCCGGTATGAGGAGGACGCGCGCCGGGCTCCTGCTGGGGGCGGTGGTGATGAGCGTGTTGTGTGTCGCCTACGGGGCGCTTGCCCTGCGCGCCCAGCGGGCCCTGGAGGGGGGCCTCACGGCGGAGATCGCCACTCTAGCCCGGGACCTTTTCACCGTGCTGGCCCTTCCGCCCGGCTACGAGAAGCTGGGCCCGCAGGGTCTCACCGCGGCCCAGATGGCCGAGCTCAGGAGCCGGCTTGAGGGTGTGGCCGAGCTCGGCGTCGTCAGCATAGTCCGCTATTCGGGTTCAGTCTACCGCCTCGAGCCCGGTGGCGAACAGAAGCTTGCGAAGCCGACGGTGCCTTACCTGGCCGTCAGCGCGAACTATTTCGAGCTGGTGGGTCTGGAGCCTGTGGAGGGGCGGCTGTTCACCGCCGAGGAGGAGGCGGCGGGGGCCAGGGTGTGCGTCATGGGAGCCGAGCGGCCCGAGCGGGTGGGAAACGAGCACTCCGACCCGGAGGGAGGCATGAGTACCCCATATCTCGTCGTGGGCCGGCTGCCTCCCATCGAGGGCGACCCGTATCCGTTCCCCAGGATTTGGCGCGGCATGAGCTGGTCGCCCGAACATCTCAGAATCATGCCCACACCGGTGTACGTGGGCAACCGCGTCGTCTACACTCCGATCACGGCGCGGGCGCCGTTGCCGATACCGCCGCAGTTCGACCATCCGACCTGGCTCGTGCCCCTGGTCGCTCCCGAGGCGGGGCAGTCGGAGAGGGCCAGGGACATCGTGCGGGAGTACATGCTGGAGGTCTGGCCGGGGGCGGTCCTGGACTTCGGGGTGAGGGGGTGGCTGGCCATCGCCCTGCAGCATTCGGCCTTCCGGGTCCGGGCCTACAGCGACACGGCCTTCAGTCTGATGCTTGCGCTGTGCGTGGTGGGGACGGCGGGGTTCATGGGTCTGGCGATGGCCCGTCGCCGCCGGGAGACGGCCGTCGAGAGGGCCCTGGGCAAACCGCGGCTGGTGGTCGTCCTCGAGGCGGCCGTGCTGGGAGCCGGGCTGGCCCTGCTCGGGACCTTGCTGGGAGCGGTGGTGAGCGGCCTGCTCCTCGGGGACTACCTTCTCGAGCGGCTGGCGGCCGGCACGGTGATGCCGCTCCTCAGGCGGCTGGCCTGGATCGCCGGGTTGACGGTGGCGGCGGGCAGCCTGGCGGGGGCCGGGGCGGCCTTCTGGGCCACGGACGCGCCGCCGGTGCAGGGTCTGCGGCAGGCGGGTGTCGTGCCCGCCCGCCGGGCCGTGGACTTCCGCCTGCCGCTGGCGGTCCTCGCGGTGGGACTGGCCGCGGCCACGCTGGTCTGTCTTCTGGTCTCCAGCCGCTCGTGCGTGGCCGCCCTGTCCGGCTACCTTCAGAGCGTGGGGGAGCGGGTCATCCTGGTGGAGCAGGACCTCTTCGAGGCCGAGGGGCCGTTGCGGATGGAGGACCTCCTGAACTCGGACCACGCGGCGGTCCTGCGCGAGGGCCTGCCCGGGTGGACGGTGGTGACGGTCAGCGTGACGAGTACGAGGGTCACCCGTCCGGACGGGACCCTGCAGGCGGTGACGGCCTACGGGGTCGACCGCCCCTGGCCGGAGGAGGCCGGCTACAGGCTGGCGGGCGGAGGAGAGATGACCTTCGTCGAGGACCGGGGCCGTCCGGTGGTCTACCTTGGCTGCCGGCTGGCGGAGACGCTCTTCGGGGAGGAGCCGGCCGTGGGTCGGGAGCTGACCCTACCGGGCGGCGTCACGGCCGTGGTGGGGGGCGTGCTGGAGCCGCGTCCCAGGGGTGTGCCCGACCGTCTGGGCGACCGCGACGAGTGCCTCTTCGCCGCCCGCGAGGTCCTGGCCCGGGCGAGCACCCTCACCCCGCCGGCGACGACGACCGAGATCTGGGTCTACCTGCCCCCCGGAGTGGACAAGGAGGAGGGGGAGGCCCGGGTGAGGGCCGTCGTGGAGGCGATGGACGGCGGGCGTCTGGGCCTGTCGGCCGAGGCCCTGGTGTCGCAGGTCTCCCGTCTGAGCCGGCTGGAGAAGGACATGGCCGGCCAGCAGGTGTTCCTGGCGGCCATGGCCCTGGGGGCCGCGGCCTGGCTGGTGGGCCTGGTGATGCTGGCCCGCCTGGCCGACCGGTGGCGGGAGGTGGGCCTCCGCCGGGCGGTGGGCGCCCCGCCGCGGCTCGTGGCCCTGTCCATCACCGGAGAGGGCGTCCTCGTCTGCGTGGGCGGCGGTGTCCTCGGTGCGGCTCTGGGGCTGCTTCTGGCCAATGCCTACTGCCAGAGCCTTGGCTGGCCGATGGTCTCGGTGGTCCGCGCCCCGGCCGAGGTCCTGGCGGCCGTGGTCCTGCTGGGCCTTTTCGTCTCCCTTCCTACGGTCCGCCAGGCCCTCGGGACGAGCCCCATGCGGGCCCTGCGCGAGGGAGATATCTAACATGGAGGGATGGCTGTGGCGCGAAGTCTGGAAGCGCTCGCCGGGAAGCGTCAAACCGGCGGGAACATCGTCGAGACTAGGGGCCTGAGCAGGTGCTACCGCCGCGGCCCGCACGAGGTGTGGGCCCTGCGCGACTGCGACCTGACCGTCCGGCACGGGGAGTTCGTCAGCATCACCGGTCCGTCCGGTTCGGGCAAGTCCACCCTCCTGCACCTGCTGGGCTGTCTCGACCACCCCACGAAGGGCACGTACCTGCTCCAGGGGGTGAACGTGGCCGAACTGTCCGAGAGCCGCCTGGCCCTCATCCGCAACCACGTCATCGGGGTGGTCTTCCAGGCCTACAACCTCCTGCCCACCCTACGGGCCTGGCAGAACGTCGCCCTGCCTCTGGCCTACCGCGGGGTCGGGCGCCGTGAGCGGCGGCGTCGGGCTCTGGCCGCCCTGGAGAAGGTCGGGCTCGCCGACAGGGCCGAACACTACCCCTTCGAGCTCAGCGGGGGTGAGGAGCAGCGGGTGGCCATCGCCCGGGCCATCGTCACCGAGCCCAAGCTGCTCCTGGCCGACGAGCCGACCGGGAACCTCGACAGCCGGGCGGAAGAGAGGTTCATGGACATAATCACGGACCTGCACCGCGAGGGCCGGACCATCATCATGGTCACCCACAACGCGAGTCTCGCCAGGCGGGCCGACCGGGTCCTCGCCATGCGGGACGGACGCCTCGACGCGTCCGCGGGAGCGGCCTGAGAGGGAGTGTCAGTCGATCCAGAGGTCGAGGAGCCCCGGGAAGGCCGGCTGGGGCTCCCCGAGGGCCTCTTCGGCTATCTCCTCACAGATGTCGAGCCCTGCCGTGCCATTGGTCATGATGACCACGCCCGTCCTCCTGCCCTGTGAGGCGGCGGCGTAGGCCCGGAAGCCGCCCATCCAGCCCCACTGCCAGAACCAGTCCCCGCCGCCGTCCTCAGCGTGGGCGAGACCGATTCCCAGGCCCCACGAGACCCTGTCGCTGACCTTGGCGTGGGGGGTGAGCATGAGGTCCACGTAGGCCCGGCTGAGGCGGTGCCCGTCGCCGCTCCCGGCATCCATCAGCTCGATGAGGAAGAGGGCGTAATCGGTGGGGGTGGTGTAGACCCCGTAAGCCCCGTTGGCCCGGGTCGGCCGGTAGAGGGGGAGGGGCCTGTCCCCGTCGTGCCCGCGGGCGGCCAAAGTCTCGTAGGCCGGGGTCCAGACCAGGCTGGTCTCCCGCATCCCCAGGGGCCGGAAGACGCTCTCGGCCATGTGGTCGGCCAGCGGCCTGCCGGTCACATGCTCCAGGACGTGCTGGAGATAGCGGAAGGCGTCGTTGGAGTAGAGGAACCCGGTCCCCGGGGTCCTGATGATGTGTCCGCGGCCGGCCTCGAGCGAGGTGAAGCCGCTCGTGTGGGAGAGGACCATCCGGAGGGTGATGTCACGCACGCGGGGGTCGTCCAGGTACGGCTCCGGGAGATAGTCGTCGAGGGGCCGGTCCAGTTCCAGGACGCCCTTCTCACACAGCTCGAGCGCGGCATAGGCCACGAGCGGCTTGGTGAGGGAGGCACCACGGAAGGCGGAGACGACGGTCACCGGCTCTCCCGTCGTCGTGTCCTTGACGCCGAAGCCCTTCGCCCAGACCACCCTCCCGTCGACGATGAGGGCGATGGAGAGTCCGGGCACTCCCTCGCGGGCCATGGCGCGGGGGATGAGCTCCTCGAGCCCGGCCACGACGGACTCGAGGGGCACTCCTCCGCGTTCGGCGAGCCGCGGCCCGTCACGGCCGGCGGCGAAGGAGGCCTCGTCGACCGTCTTGGCGGCGGGCGCGGAGCCGGGCGGAGGGTCGGTGCAGCCCGGGAGGGTGCAGGCGGCGGCTCCGGCAAGGGCCAACCAGGCCGGAAGGAGGAGGGCCGGGAGAGCCGGCGCCGCGAGGGCCAGGGACGCTGCGGACCCTCCCCGACGGGCGGGGCGGCCGTCTCGGACGAGGTCTCGGCTGGGGCTCGTGGGGGACCGGGCATCAGCCGGGAGCATGGACCTGGATGTTCCACGCCCGCCAGCCTTTCACCTGCCCCGGAAGGCCTCGTCTGTGTTGACAAGCCCTCGGGGCTCGACTAAACTGGTGCCAGTGTGCACGCACCCTTTAAACCGGCCCTGTGAGGCGGTAAGGAGGCGAAGGCGGTGATGAGGTACGCCCCCGCTAGGTGGTGGGGGCGTTTCCTTTTTGCGTCGGCCGGACGCGGGGGAACGGCCGCTCAGGGAAGAGCCGTCGAAGGGAGGTGCCAGGGAACGTGAACCTTCAGCCGAAGGCCGAGATCATGGACAAGGCCTCGATAGACCGCGCCCTTCGCCGCATAGCCCATGAGATCATCGAGAAGAACAAGGGCACGAAGGACATCCTTCTCATCGGTATCCGCCGCCGCGGGGTGCCGCTCGCCGAGCGCCTGCAAAAGCACATCAAGGAGATAGAGGGTGTGGAGGTCCCGCTGGGCATCCTCGACATAACGCTCTACAGGGACGACCTGAGCACGCGTTCCGACCAGCCGGAGGTCCACCGGACGGAGATACCCGGAGGCGTGCAGGGCAGGAGGGTCGTCCTGTGCGACGACGTCCTCTACACGGGTCGGACCGTCCGCGCGGCGATGGACGCCATCATGGACCTCGGTCGTCCGCAGCGCATCCAACTGGCGGTCCTCATCGACAGGGGCCACCGGGAACTGCCCATCCGCGCGGACTATGTCGGGAAGAACGTCCCGACCTCGAGCCGCGAGGTCATCGAGGTGAAGTTCAAGGAGACGGACGGCGTCGAGGACAAGGTCCTCATCGTCGAGAAAGTGGAAGAATAGGGAGCAGGATACATGGAGCCCTTTAAGAGCCGGTCCCGTGAGGCCGGAAAGGGATTGCGGACAGGAGACCCCTTCACCGCGCACGACGCGGCAGGGGTCTTTCGCTTCTCGGGGAGGCCCGGCCTGCCGGAGGAGCCGGCGGGGTCCGGCTCGCGCCGGAGGGCCCGGGTGGCCCCGGAAGGGAGGGAGGAGGAAGATTGCCGCTCGACCGCAAGGACGTCCTGACGCTTGAGGACATGTCCGCCCGGGAGATGGAGCTCATCCTCGACACGGCGGACTCCCTCAAGGAGATTCTCGGCCGCGACATCAAGAAGGTGCCCACCCTCCGCGGCCGGTCGGTGCTCACCCTGTTCTACGAGCCCTCCACCCGTACCCGGACATCGTTCGAGCTGGCCGGCAAGTACATGAGCGCCGACACGGTGAACATCGCCACCCAGGCCTCGGCCGTCGTCAAGGGCGAGTCCCTCAAGGACACGGCGTGGACTGTGGAGGCCATGGGCATCGACTGCATCGTCATGAGGCACCCGGTCTCAGGAGCGCCGCACTTCCTGGCCCGGATCTGCCAGGCCTCGGTCATCAACGCCGGCGACGGGATGCACGAGCACCCTACCCAGGGCCTTCTGGACATGTTCACCATCAGGGAGCGCAAGGGCACCCTCGCCGGGCTGAAGGTGGCCATCATCGGCGACATCCTCCACAGCCGGGTGGCCCGGTCCAACGTCTGGGGCCTTTCCAAGATGGGGGCCGAGGTCTGGCTGGCCGGCCCCCCGACCCTCATGCCGCCCGGCATCGAGCGCACGGGGGCGAGGGTCACCCACCGCGTCGAGGAGGCCATCGAGGGAGCCGACGTGGTGATGGTCCTGCGGCTGCAGCTGGAGCGCCAGAAGAAGGGCCTCTTCCCCACGATACGGGAGTATTCCCGGCTCTTCGGCGTGGACAGGAGGCGGCTCGCCCTCGCCGCCGACGACTTCATCCTCATGCACCCGGGCCCGATGAACCGCGGGGTGGAGATAGCCTCGGACGTGGCCGACGCCGACCACTCCGTCATCATCGACCAGGTCACGAACGGCGTGGCCGTCCGGATGGCCGTCCTCTACCTGCTACTCGGAGGGAGTCCGGCCGACATGCACCGAGACCTCGAGGCGGGAGGCGAGACGAAGTGAGACTGGTCATAGCCGGCGGACTCGTCGCCGACCCCGAGGCCGGGAAGGCCGAGGTGGCCGATGTCGTCATCGAGGACGGACGCATCAAGGCCGTCGGGCCCGGTCTCACCGGGGAGACCGGCGCGGGGACGCGGAAGGGAGAGACGGTCATCGACGCCGCCGGGAAGGTCGTCCTTCCCGGGCTCGTCGACGCCCACGTCCACCTGCGAGAGCCGGGCCAGGAGCACAAGGAGGACATCGCCTCCGGGACCGCCGCCGCCGCCCTGGGGGGCTTCACCAGCGTGGCGGCCATGGCCAACACCGACCCGGTGATAGACGACCGGGTCGGGGTCGAGTTCGTCAAGGAGCGCGCCGCCGCGGTCGGCCTCGTCAACGTCTTCCCGGTCGGGGCCGTCACGAAGGGCCGGAAAGGGGTCGAACTCGCGGAGATGGGCGAGATGGCCGAGGCGGGGGCCGTGGCCTTCTCCGACGACGGGCGGCCCGTGTCGAGCGGTGAGGTGATGCGGCTCGCCCTGGAGTACGCCGGGATGTTCGGGCGCCCCGTCATAAGCCACTGCGAGGACACCGACCTCTCCGCCGGGGGCGTCATGCACCTCGGCTACTGGTCCACGGTCCTCGGCCTGAAAGGGGTCCCGGCGGCGGCCGAGGAGGTGATGGTCGCCAGGGACATCATCCTGGCCCGGCTCACCGGAGGGCGGGTCCACCTCACCCACCTCTCCACGGCCGGGTCGATGGAACTCGTCCGGCGGGCCAAGGAAGAGGGCCTCGCGGTGACGTGCGACATCACCCCCCACCACATCGCCCTGACCGACGAGGCCGTGCGGACCCTGGACTACGACACGAGCACGAAGGTGAACCCGCCCCTCAGGACCGAGGCCGACCGCGAGGCCCTGCGTCTGGCGGTGAGGGAGGGGCTGGTGGACCTCATCGCCACCGACCACGCCCCGCATCACCTCGACGACAAGGATGTCGAGTACGACTATGCCGCCTTCGGCATCTCCGGCCTCGAGACGGCCGTCGGGCTCGTCGTGACCCACCTCGTCGGGGGCGGGCACCTCGACTGGGTGGGCGTCGCCCGGCTGATGAGCGCGAATCCGGCCCGGCTCCTCGGGCTCGAGGACAAGGGGACCCTGAGGCCCGGGGCCGACGCGGACGTCACCGTCATCGACCCCGAGGCCGAGTGGACGGTCGCCCCGGAGACCTTCGCCTCGAAGGGGCGGAACACCCCCTTCGCCGGCCTCACCCTGCGGGGCCGGGTGACCGAGACCATCGTCGGCGGGCGCATCGTCGTGCGGGGCGGTAGGCTCGTGTGAGCGGCCGGGAGCCCTGGCACGGCCTTGGCGAGGTCTTAGAGAGCGAACCGGTCGCGGCCGGCCGGTACCGCCGGCTCGTGCTCCAGGCCCCGACCGTGGCCCGCCTGGCCCTCCCGGGGCAGTTCGTCCATGTGCTCTGCCCGGCGGGGGCGGGCGCGGGGGCCGGCCTGCGGAGGGCGGACCCGCCGGGCCGGCCCTTTCTCAGGCGCCCCTTCAGCATCAGCGAGGCCGACCCGGCCTCGGGGTCGGTGACCCTCCTCTTCCGCGTGAAGGGAGCCGGGACGGCGTCCCTGGCCGCCGTGCGCCCCGGGGAGGTCCTGGACATCGTGGGACCCCTTGGGGGAGGCCCCTTCCCGGGGGCGGGGGGGCGTCCGGCCGTGGTGGTGGGAGGCGGCATCGGGGTGGCGCCCCTGCCGTTCCTGGTGGAGACGCTCCTCGGCGGACCGGGTCCGGCCGACGGCCCGGCGCATGCTCCCGGAGGGTCGGGCGCGGGGTCGGACGCGGGGGCGGCCGCCGCTTCCGTCCGCGTTCTCGCCGGAGTGGCCGAGGGGCGCGACCTCGACCTCCTCGAGCCGCTACAGCGCTTCGAGGGGCGGGCCGAGGTCCGCCTGGCGACCGAGGACGGAGCCCCCGGCACGGTGAAGGGCCCGGTGACCGCCCTTCTCGGGGAGGCCCTGGAGCGGGCCGGGGAGGAGGCCGTCGTCTACGCCTGCGGCCCGAGGGCGATGCTGGCCGCCGTGAGGCGCCTGGCCGTGGCGGCGGGGGTCGAGGCCTGGCTGTCGGTGGAGGAGCGCATGGCCTGCGGGGTGGGGGCCTGCCGCGGCTGTGCCGTGAAGGTGAAGGGCGACCCGCCCTACCGCCTGGTCTGCCGCGACGGGCCTGTCTTCCAGGCGGCCGTCCTCGACCTTGAGGAAGGTGAGGAGCCGTGAGCCACATCGCCTCCGGCCCCGGGCCGGACCGCGCGCCGCCTCCCGGCCGGCGGGCGCCCGACCTCAGCGTGGTCGTCGCCGGGGTGAGGATGAAGAACCCGGTGATGACGGCCTCGGGCACCTTCGGGTACGGGAGGGATTACGCGGGTCTGGTCGACCTGAGGGGCCTCGGAGCCGTGGTCGTGAAGGGCACCTCGCTCGAGCCGTGGCCCGGGAACCCTCCTCCCCGCACGGTCGAGACGCCGGCGGGGATGCTGAACTCCATCGGCCTCGAGAACCCCGGGCTCGACCATCTCCTCCGGGAGGACCTTCCCTGGCTCAGGGCCCAGGGGGTTCCGGTCATCATCAACGTGGTCGGGAGGACGGCCGCCGAATACGCCGAGATGGCCCGTCGCCTCGACGGGGTCCCGGGGGTGGCGGCCCTGGAGGCCAACATCTCCTGCCCCAACGTCGAGGAAGGGGGCCTGGCCTTCGGGGCCGACCCGGACGAGGCCGCCGCCCTTGTCGAGGGGATGCGGCAGGCCACGTCGCTGCCCCTCATCGTCAAGCTGACCCCGAACGTCACCGACATCGCCGCCGTCGCCCGGCGGGTGGTCGAGGCCGGGGCGGACGCCCTCTCCCTCATCAACACTCTGGTCGGGATGGCCATCGACGTGGAGGCCCGGCGGCCGGTCCTCGCGCGGGGCACCGGCGGTCTGTCGGGGCCGGCCATAAGGCCCGTGGCCGTGGCCATGGTCTACCGCGTGGCGCAGGCGGTGGAGGTCCCTGTCATCGGCATGGGGGGCATCTGGGACGGGCGGGACGCCGTCGAGTTCCTCCTGGCCGGGGCCTCGGCCGTGGCCGTCGGGACGGCGACCTTCGTCGACCCCGGGAGGCCGTTGAGGGTCGTGGAGGAGATAGCCGCCTACATGTCCGGGCATGGCTACGAGAGGGTGGAGGACATGGTCGGGCTGGCCAACCCCGGGTTCGCCCGCCGCAGGGCCCGACCTGCTGGGGCGGAGCGGGCGGAACGACGGGAGAAGCGAGGGAGCGAAGAGACCGAGGGGGGAGACGACCGTTGAGACGTGAGAGGGACGGACCCGAGACGACGCCGGCGCCCCCTCTCGTGGTGGCGCTGGACTTCCCCGAGCCGGGTCCGGCCCTGGACCTGGCCCGGAGGCTCCTGGGCCGGGTGGCCTACGTCAAGGTCGGGTTGGAGCTCTTCACCTCCGCGGGACCCGGTGTCGTCAGGGCCCTGAGGGACATGGGCCACGAGGTCTTCCTCGACCTGAAGCTCCACGACATCCCGAACACCGTGGCCCGCGCGGTCGCGGCCGCCCGCCGGGCAGGGGCGGGCCTCCTCACGGTGCACGCCATCGGAGGCAGGGCGATGCTCGAGGCCGCCCTGGAGGGGGCAGGAGCGGGAGCGGACGACCCGGTGGCGGGCCCGCTGCGCCTGCTGGGAGTGACCGTCCTCACCAGCATGGACCAGAGGACCTTGGCCGCGACCGGGGTGGCCGGACATCTCGAGGACCAGGTCCTCCGGCTGGCGGCCCTCGCGGCCGAGGCCGGTCTCGCCGGGGTCGTGGCCTCGCCGCGTGAAGCGGCGCAGCTCCGCGCCAGCCACCCGCCGCCGTTCCTCATCGTGACCCCCGGCGTGCGGCCGGCCTGGCAGGCTCAAAGCCACGACCAGGCCCGGGTCACGACCCCCCGC
>ENA-OSAF01000178-OSAF01000178.1-marine-sediment-metagenome-genome-assembly--contig:-NODE-178-length-23618-cov-36.100030_pt1 | contig 23618 bp, 27 predicted proteins | sample MGYA00237872_ERZ529318 | MGnify/ENA primary metagenome ERZ529318 (study PRJEB26369, sample SAMN03142813) | marine sediment metagenome | biome: marine; feature: borehole; material: sediment... | reverse complement strand
TGCCCCGGCCGCCGCCCCCCCTGCCACCCCGAGCACATAGGGCGAGGCGAGCGGATTGCGGAACAAGCCTTGCATCACCCCCCCGGCCAGGGCCAGCGCTGCCCCCACCAAAAAACCGCTCACCGCCCGGGGGAGCCGCAGGCCGTGCACGATGGTGGTACCGGAGGCCCCTGGCTGGGGGTGCACCAGGTGCCGCCACACCTCCCCTGCCGGGAGGCGGCCAGGGCCGAGGAGCAGCGCCAGTACCAGCACCCCGGCCCCGACCAGCCCCAGCAGCCCGAATACCCCCGCCCGTTTCACTCCGTCCTCAAGGGGCGAACGCCTCCGGATGCAGTAGCTCCGCCAGCTGTCGCAGCACCTCGGCCACCCGGGTGGACACCACCTGGGAAGCGGGGATCCCGTACACCCGGCCGCCCTTCACCGCCGCCACCCCGGCCAGGGCCTGGCTTCCGAGCACGTTCTCCACCTGGGCCGGGTCGGTGATGATCACCTCAGGATCCCGCAGGATCAGCTCCTCCAGGGAGACCTGGGGGTAGCCTGAAAGGTCGGCGAACACGTTCTCCCCGCCTGCCCGCAGGATGAGCTCGTGTTCGGGGGTGCCGGTCCCCACCACGTAGGGGGGGCTGTCCGGGGCGGACATGTACAGGAAGGCCACCCGCACCGGGGGGAGGGAGAGCAGTTGGGCCTCCAGGCGCACAATTTCCTCAGAGATGCGGCCGCAGAGGGCGTCGGCTTCTCGAGCCCGCCCCACTGCCCGCCCCACCGTGCGGATGGCGTCGAGCACATCCGGGATCCCGGTGAGCCACCCCCCGGGCTGGCCCACCGTGAGCACCACCAGCCCCAGCTCCTCCAGCCGGTCCCGCACTTCCCCCCACGCCCCCAGCACCAAGTCCGGGGACAGGGCCACGATGGCCTCCAGGGAAGGGGAGAAGGCCGGACCCACCTCGGGCAATCCCTCCACCTGCGGGGGGTTGTCCGGGGAGCTGGTCACCCCCACCAGCAGGTCCACCGCCCCCAGGTCCACCAGGATCTGGGCGTAGAGGGCCACTCCCGCCACCACCACCCGCTGGGGGGGTGCTGGGATCACGATCTCCCGGCCCCGGTCGTCCACCACCGTGACCGGGAAGCCGACCGCCAGCAAACCCAGGGTCAGTACCAGTGCTACTGAAATCGCCGCCCTCATATCCCCTCCTTAGTTCCCGGAAAGTCCGGTCTGAGTCTCACAGGCCACCACCGTGTTCCACATGAGCATGGTGACCGTCATCGGGCCCACCCCCCCGGGGACCGGGGTGATGGCCTCCGCCACCTCCACCAGGGCGTCGAAGTCGGTGTCCCCCACCAGGCGGAAACCAGACTTCTTGCTGGGGTCCTCCACCCGGTTCACCCCCACGTCGATGACCACCGCCCCCTCCCGCACCATGTCGGCGGTGATGGCCCGGGGGACCCCCATGGCGGCCACCAGGATGTCGGCCCGCCGGGTGAAGTCCGCCAAATTTGGAGTGCGGGTGTGACACACGGTGACGGTGGCGTTGGCCCCGCTCTTTTTCTGGATCAGGATGGCGAACAAGGGTTTCCCGTTCAGGTTGCTGCGGCCACAGATCACCACGTGCTTCCCCTCCGGCGAGTAGCCGCTCCGCAGGAGGATCTGCCACACCCCGTGGGGAGTGCAGGGGAGGAGGTATGGCTCACCGATGAGGAGCTTGCCCACGTTTATGGGGTGGAAGCAATCCACGTCCTTCAGGGGATCGATGGCCTCGATCACCGCCCGGGGGTCGATGTGCCGGGGCAAGGGGAGCTGGACCAGGATGCCGTGGAAGCTGTCGTCGCGGTTGAGCGCGTCGATCTTCTGGAGCAGCTCCCCTTGGCTGGCTTGCTCGGGGAGGACGAACGTCTGGGAGAAGACCCCCACCTCGGCGGAGGTTTTTTCCTTCTGGCGCATGTAGGACACCGAGGCGGGGTCCTCCCCCACCCGCACCATGGCCAGGCCGGGGGTCACCCCCTGGTCTTTCAGCCGGGCCACCCGGGCTCGGAGCTCATCCTTGATTTCGGCTGAGATTTCCCTTCCGGAAAGTATTTTTGCCGGCATCCCCCCTCCTTTCGAGAGTCGATTTGCCCTGGGGGCAGGGCCATTATAAGGTTGGGGGGATGGGCGCGGAAAATCGGCGGCACCTCGGCCCCAAGATCGCCCAGGCCCGGGAGGCACTGGCGAAGGTGCCGCTGGCGGAGCTGGCCCGGCGCAGCGGGGGAAAGGTAGCAGGGGGAAGCCTGGTGCTCCCCTTCTTCGGGACCCCCTACCGGGTGAGCTGGCCAAAGCTGCGGGTGTGGGGCCCAAAGGGGGAGGAGTGCTCGGAGGAGCTGACGGCCCTGCTTCTGGATTACCTCGTGTTGGCGGACGGCACCCCCCCGGAGGGGAGGTGGATCGGCTTCCGGGAACTCCCCCACGGGAACTTCTACTTCCGGGCCTTCCAAGGCTACACCGGCGACATCCTAGTGCGGGAACTGGACTTCCCCTCCTTCAAACGAGCGGCAAAGAACTTAGGAGGAAAACCCATAGAATTCGGCGACGCCGGGTTTGCCTTCTCCGCGTTGCCGTTGATCCCCTTGGCGGCGGTGTGGTGGGCGGGGGACGAGGAGTTCCCCGATCGGGCCGCGGTGCTGTTCGATGCCACCGCGGGGAAGTTCTTGCCGGCCGAGGGGCTGGCCATCCTGGGGAGGATCCTGTGCAAGCGGCTGATCAGGGCCGGAAAGGGTTGAAGCTGGCAGTGGCCGGAAAGGGCGGGGTGGGGAAGACCACCTTGGTGGCCCTGTTGGCCCGGGAGGCCCACGCCCGAGGCTGGCGGGTGCTGGCGGTGGACGCAGACCCGGACGCCAACCTGGCCACTACCCTGGGCTACCGGGGTCCCATCCGCCCCCTGGCCGAGGAGGAGGAACTGATCCGGGAGCGGGCCGGGAGCCAAGGTTTTGTCGCCCTCAACCCCCGGGTGGACGACATCCCGGAGCGCCACTGGGTGGAGGTGGGAGGAATTCGGCTGCTGGTATTGGGGGGGATCCGCCGCGGGGGCGGGGGGTGTGCCTGCCCGGCCAATGCCCTGCTGCGGGCCCTATTGCGGCACTTGGTGCTGGACCGGGATGAGCTGGTGGTGGTGGACATGGAGGCCGGGATCGAGCATTTGGGCCGGGCCACCGCCCAGGGGGTGGACGCCCTGCTGGTGGTGGTGGAGCCGGACCTCCGGAGCTTGGAGACAGCGGCCCGCATCCTCCCCCTGGCCCGGGAGATAGGCTTGGGGCGGGTGTGGGCGGTGGGGAACAAGGTGGAAGGAGCGGAGGACGAGGAGTTCTTAAGGGAAAACCTCCCCCCGGGGCTGGACCTTCTGGGGTCGGTCCCGTACCTCCCTGAGTTGCGCCGCCTGGAGAAAGTCGGCTCACCCCCGGTGCCCCCGCAAATCAAGGCTTTGTTCTCCCGCCTCCTCCAGGCCCTGGGCCCCCACACGGCACCAAAACCCCCCACCCCCAGTTGAGGCCCGACCAGCCGACCAGAAGATCAATCCAGGTAGCCGAGGTCGCGCAGGCGCTTTTCAACCTCTTTCTCTTCCTCCGGGGTGTATGGGCTCAAAAAGCCCTGGGAGAGCAGGCGCTCCCGCAGCACCACCTCCACGTACTCCTCCACGGAGCCGGCCGAGAGTTCCCCCAGGTGCTCCTCGATCGCCCGCAGGAGCCCCGCGTCTATCTCGATCGCTCTCTTCTCGCCCATCATTCACCACCAACCAGCGAGAGTATCAGGTCGTGGACCTCCAATATCGACCTCTCTCCTCGGTTATCCAGCTTGGGGTAGGCGATGAAAATCCCGTGGGGGGCGTGGTTGGCGTCGTCCGGGCCGGTGTCGTTCTCGTGGAAGTGGATCCTGTCCCAACCTATGGTGCCGATGGAGCGCCAACTGAGGTCGCCGAAGTACACGATGAGGTCTGGGGGGATGCCGTTCACCTCCCGGTACAGCTCCTCGGGGCGGAGGACCCGGGTGCCGATGGGTTGGCCGTTTTCGTCGGGGATGGCGGCCAGGCGCTCTGCCAGCTCGGCCCGCAGCTCCTGGTAGCGCTCCGGGGGGACAACCCCCTGGGGCTCCCTCCCCTTCACGTTCAAAAACAGCCGGCCGTAGTAGCCCCCTTCCCCCCAGGCCACCGTGCGAGACCAGTCCACCAGGCCCGCCTTCACGAGGTCCCCCAGGCGGGTGGGCTCCTCCGGGTATCCCTTGAGCACCAGGTACCCCTCCCGGATCAGCCACTCGTTGATCCCGATCCCCCCTTCCATGCGCTGGGCCCCGTGGTCGGAGACCACCAGCACCTGCGTCCCCCCGGGGAGGTCAGAGAGGAGTTCACCTAGCTTCCGGTCGAGGAACCGGTAGTAATCGAGGATGGTGTCGCGGAAGGGGCTTTCCGGGTCGTGCTTGGGGTGCCCGGGGTCGTGGTGGGCCCACAGGCCGTGGTGGATCCGGTCCGGCCCCATCTCCACCATGGCGAACAGGTCCCAGTCTTCTTCGGTGACCAACCGGCGGGCGAGGGCGAACCGCTGCTCCGTCATCCGCCGGACTTCCTCCACCAGCCAGGCCTTGTCCTCGGTGCGGAAGTTCCGCACGTCCAGGATGTAGTCCCCCACCCAAGCGGCGATTTTTTCCTTCAGGGAGGCGGGATACGTGTAATCGGCCTCCGGGCCGGGGGCGAGGAACCCGGAGACCAGGAGGCCCCGCACCGGCTTGGGGGGGTAAGTGCCGGGGATCCCGAGGAGGATCGAGCGGAGGCCCCGCCGGCCAAGCTCGTCCCACACCGCCGGGGCGGAGAACCGGGCCGAGGTGGCCACCCCCAGGCCCCCGTAGCTATGGTCGGTGCGGTTCCTGAACCCGTACACCCCCAGCTCCCCGGGGTCCTTGCCGGTGAACATGCACATCCAGGCGGGCACGGTGATGGGCGGGTCCACCGACCGGAGCCGGGAGAAGCTCCCTCCACGGACGAGCTCCCCCAGGGTGGGGAGCCGGGGCAGGAATTCCTCTAAAAGGTCCGGATCGGCACAATCGAGCCCGATGACCGCTACTTTCTTCATCCCCCGTCCCCCGCCACTGCCTGCATCAGGATCTGTGCCACCTCGGGGCGGGTGACCTCCGGCGGGGGTAGCTTCCCCTCCCGCAGCATGGCCCGGAGCTGGGTGCCGGACAGGGACACTCGCTCCTCAGCAGGGTGAGGGCAGGTCTTCTCCGTGGCCATCCCGCCGCAGCGCCGGCACCAGAAGGCGGGCTGGAATTTCAAAGCCTGGATCCCAAGCTCCTCCGGGGAGAAGCGGTCGAACATCTCCTGGGCCTCGTAGGGGCCGTAGTAGTCCCCCACCCCGGCGTGGTCCCGGCCCACGATGAAGTGGGTGGCACCGAAGTTCTTGCGGCACAGGGCGTGGAAGACGGCTTCCCTGGGGCCGGCGTAGCGCATGTTGGCCGGGAAGGCCACGATCATCACCCGGTCCTGGGGCAGGTAGTTCTCCAACAGGGCCCGGTAGGTGGAAAGGCGCACTCCGGCCGGGATGTCTCCGGCCTTGGTCTCCCCCATCAGGGGGGACAGGATGAGCCCGTCGGTCACCTCCAGGGCACAGCGGAGCAGGTACTCGTGGGCCCGGTGCAGAGGGTTGCGGGTCTGGAAGGCGGCCACCGTCTTCCAGCCCCGCTCGGCGATGGCCTTCCGGGTTTGGCCCGGGGTGAGGGAGATCTCCGGGAACTCGGGCTCGGGGAGGGAGAAGGCCCACACCTCGCCCCCCACCAGGGCGGTGGGCTCTGAGAAGAGCCTGTCGACCCCGGGGTGTTTTCTATCTTGGGTGCCGAATACGTTCTCCGCTTCCCACCCCGGATCACGCTGGAAGACCTCCAGGCCCTGGATGACCCCCACCGGGCGTCCGTCCGGCCCGGCCAGGGCGGCCATCCCCCCGGGGCGCAGCTCGGCTGCCTTCTTTTCGTCCACCGGGAGCACGATGGGCAGGGGCCACACCGTGGCGTCGGGCAGGCGCATGGTCTCCACCACGCTCCGGTAGGTCTGCTCTTTCATGAAGCCGACAAGCGGCGAATAGACCCCGGTGGCCAGGCAGAAGAGCTCCCGCAGGTGGTAGGGGGAGAGTTTTATGACTGGGAGGGATTCCGCCTCCCGGCGCATGGCCTGGGCCTGCTGGGGCGGCAGCACCCGCTCCACCAGCCGCCCGCCGTGGGGCGGGATCAACGAACCGTGAAACGGGAGGGGTGAGGGGGGATCGGCGACGGAGATCGCGAAGACCTCGGCGTTCTCCTCCTCTGGATTCCGGCTGGAGGGAGGATCGTCGCCTTCCTCTCCGCTGCGGGAGAGGGCGGGGGTGGGGGAGGGGATCAGACCCTGGGACTCCAGGTAGCTGATGACCTTGGCGGCGGACTCGGCCACGGACTCCCGGTCGGTATCGCAGATGACCTCGGGGTTCTCGGGCTCCTCGTAGGGGTCGTCTATCCCGGTGAAGTTCTTTATCTCGCCGGCCAGGGCCTTCTTGTACAGGCCCTTGGGGTCGCGTTCGATGAGGGTGGACAGGTTGCAGCGGCAGTATACCTCCACGAACTGGGGGGCGCGGGCCCTGGCGGCCCGGCGGGCCTCCCGGTAGGGGGAGACGAAGGCGCACAGGGTGGCCACCCCGTTCTGGGCCAGGAGCCCGGCCACGAACGACACCCGCCGGATGTTCTCGTCCCGGTCCTCCTTGGAGAAGCCCAGGTCCCTGGTGAGGTCCTGGCGGACGATATCCCCGTCCAGGCGCTGGACGTGGGGGACGCCTCTTCTTCTCAGCTCCTCCTCCACCGCCTTGGCCAGCGTCGTCTTCCCGGAGGCCGGGAGGCCGGTGAACCAGACCACGAATCCCTGCTGCACTTTACCTCCTTTCAAAGATAGCCCAATTTGCGCAGTCGGGTGCGGATAGCCTCGATCTCTTTGGGGGTGAGGGTGGTGGGGGGTTCGCCCAACTCGGAGACCAGATCCCTGAGCACGTGGACCACGAACTCGTTGACCGAGCGGAAGCCGGTGTCCTGGATGACCTCCCGCAGCCGCAGGTAGAGGGGCCGTGGTATTTTCAGGGTCACTCTCTCTGTCATACTCAGATTGGAGTATAAACTTTGCCGGCTCCAAAGTCAACAGGAACAGGATATCTCGATATTGAACCCCAATTAGAGTACAAATTATCGTTCGGTTTGCATACGAACGCTGCCGGGATAAACTCCCCCCACCATGCTCAGTACCCTCGAAAAACTGCGGTTCCTCAAACCCTCGCCCCGGTTGCGCCAGCTGGCCATCCTCTCCTCCCTGGCCTCCTCCCCCCACCTCTCCCAACGCCAACTGGCCCATACAGTCCACCTCTCCCCCTCGGTCGTCAATGCCTACTTGGATCGCTTCCTCCACCAGGGCCTGATAGAAAAGTGGCCCCTCAATGCCCGCGACTTTCAATACCGCCTCACTCCCAAAGGCAGAGCTCGCCTGTCGGAGATGAGGGTGGACTACATGCGCGAAACATTCCTGCTGTTCAGCCGAGGCAAGGAAGAGCTGGCCAACCACCTGGCCACGTTGCTGGGGAAGCATGGCTTCAGGCGGATCGCCCTTTACTCTGCGGGCGAAGTCACAGAGCTAGTGATCCACTCCCTCCTCGGCCTGCCCATAGAGCTCGTGGCCATAATAGACGACGATCCGAAGAAACAGGGGCAAGTCATGTTCGGCTACCCGGTGGTCGGCCCAGAGGCGTGTGAGGAATTAGGGGTCGACGCCATCATCGTGACCACCTTCCGTTACCGCCAGCCCATCATGGAAAAGGTTCGGCACCTAAAGGGTGAGGGAATCCAGGTTATCGGACTCTAGGGAGGGATGGGGATGGAGGCGAAGGGGCCACGGCTGGCGATCATTGGACTGGACGGCGTTCCTTATGAGCTCATCAGGGACTTGGCCGCCAAGGGGGTCATGCCAATGGTGGATGAACTTTTCCAGGAAGGCAAGCTGGACAAAATGGCGTCCAGCGTGCCAGCCGTCTCCTCCGTGGCCTGGAGCAGCATCATCACCGGGGAGAACCCAGGGACACATGGCATATTCGGGTTCACCGATGTCGCAGCAGGCAGTTACAGGTTGACCTTCCCCAACTTTGCCCAGCTGAAAGCGCCACCCTTTTGGGAGGAAAGCCTCTTCGGGCGGTCAGCCATCCTGAACGTCCCCAGCACCTACCCCGCGCGGCCGATGAACGGGGTCCACATAGCTGGGTTCGTGGCCCCAGATTTGACCAAAGCTGTGTATCCACCCTCATTGGTGGACCAACTCCGGGCCTGGGAGTACGAGGTGGACGTGGACGCCAGCAGTGCCCACCAGTCCTTGGAGCTTTTCCTGCGAAAACTCAACCAAACTTTAGACGCAAGAACTCGGGCCTTCCTGGGCCTGGTGGAGAGACCCTGGGATACGTTTATGGCCGTCTACACGGGGACGGATCGCCTGCTTCACTTCCTGTGGCCAGCCGTGACGGACCCCAGGCACCGATTGCACGAGGCAGCCCTCGACTACTTCCGGCGGGTGGACCACAGCATAGGCCGGCTGGTGGAGCGCCTCCCGGAGGAGGCGCCCCTGGTGATGCTCTCGGATCATGGGTTTGAGGCTTTGGAGATCCAGGTCAACATCAACAGGTTTCTCTTGCAGGAGGGGTTTCTCCGGTGGCGACGGGAGCGTCCTCGGAGCCTGAACGACCTCGCTGAGGGAAGTGTGGCCTTCGCGTTGGACCCAGCGCGCATTTATCTGCATAGAAAGGGCAGGTACCCCCGTGGCACGGTGGGTGAGGATCAAGCGGAGAAACTTGTGGATCAACTGGCAGCGGCGCTAGCGGAGCTGCGGGTGGAGGGGAGGGAGGCAGTGGCTCGGGTTTATCGGCGTCAGGAGATCTATCACGGGCCACAGGTCGATCGGGCACCAGACTTGGTGGCGATTCCGGCACCCGGGATAGAGTTCAAAGCGGGCCTGGAGGCCGATTCCTTGGCCGAACCGGCTGCCCCCTTCACCGGCAAGCATAGGGGGGACAATGCTTTCCTGTACGTGCGGCCCCCGGAAGGCCACGAGCAGCCCCCCCAAGCCCGTTCTGTTCAAGATGTTCAGCCGTTGCTGGTGTGGTTGAAAAATTCGCTGTGTCAATCCAGGAGGCGGAACGATGAGTAAAGACCACAACGCCCAGAAGACCTGCTGGAACTGCCCCGCCCTGGAGCTCAGGGGGCATGTGGATTTCCGGGCCTGCGGTCAGTCCATGCGCAAGTTCATGACCGAAGGCCAGGCCATGGCCGAGTGCAAGCGGCGGCCGGAGTTAGGGCTGTTCGACCCCGCTTCCCTCACCTTCGAGGAGTGCCCGGAATGGGAAGAAGGTCCCTATGGTTATCAGCTCCGGGACATGCGAGTCCTAATCCTGGGGATCGACGGCTACCTGGGCTGGACCCTGGCCCTGTGGTTGGGATCCCTTGGTTTCCGCGTGGCAGGGGTGGACAACTTCAACCGCCGGCGCTGGGTGGCAGAGGAGGGCTCCCACTCGGTGGTGCCGATTGCCCCCATGGAGGAGCGCCTCCGCGCGGCCAAAGAGGTGCTGGGAATCGAAATCTCGTTCCGGGAATTTGACATTCTCGATAACGAAAAGCTCCGCCAGTTCATCCAGGAATTCCAACCCGAGGCCATCGTCCATTACGCCGAATGCCCTTCAGCGCCTTACAGTATGGTGGACTTTCAGCACGCTGCCTACGTGCAGCACAACAACGTGATCGGCACCTTGGGCCTGCTGTTCGCCATGCGGGACCTGGCCCCGGAGGCTTCCCTCATCAAGCTGGGCACCATGGGTGAGTACGGCACCCCGCTCACCGGTAGGCCCATCTTCGAGGGGATCTTCCCCGCCGACGCCGTGCTCCAGTGGGATGGGCGGGAGTGGAGCCTGGGGGGGGAGCTCACCCCCCGGGACCCGGTCAGCTTCTACCACGTGAGCAAAGTACAGGACACCTTCAACGTGTACGAGTCCTGCAAGTACTGGTGGCTTCGCTCCTACGACGTGATGCAAGGGGTGATTTACGGGGTGCACACCGAGCAGGTGGCCGCCGATCCCCGCCTGCGTACCCGGTTCGACGTGGACGAATGGTTCGGCACGGTGATCAACCGGTTCGTAGCTCAGGCCGTGGTCGGCATCCCCCTCACCATCTACGGCTCCGGAGGACAAACTCGGGGGTTCCTGGCCTTGCGCGACGCCATGCAATGTATGACCAGGCTCATCCTCTCGCCGCCCGAGCCCGGTCAATACGACGTGGTGAATCAGATCTCCGGGGTGTATCGGGTGCGGGAACTGGCGGAGACTGTGGCCCGGATAGCGGCGGACGAATTCGGCCTGGAGGTGGAGATCCAGCGACTGGAGAATCCCCGGGTGGAGGCCGACGAGCACCCTTACGAAGTGGTTTACGAAAAACTCCCTCAGCAGCTGGGATTCGAACCCCAGGTGACGTTGGAAGAGGAAGTTTATCAAATGCTAAAACTCCTCATCCAGCCCTCCATCCGCTCCCGGATAGAGGCCATCCGACAAGTCATCTTGCCCAAGACCCGCTGGTCAGGCCTGCACAAGGAGATGGACGTGATCGAGCGGTACAAGGTGCGGCCGCGAAGGGTGGTGGGCCTGGGGGCCGAGGGAGGCGGGGAAGATGATCCTGAACGCTGATAACTTTGAGAAGGAGGTGCTGAAATCCTCCCTGCCGGTGCTCGTGGACTTCTGGGCCTCATGGTGCCCCCCGTGCAAGATGGTGGAACCGGTGGTGGCGGAGCTGGAGAGGGAACTCGCCGGGCGGGTGAAGGTGGGCAAGCTCAACGTGGACCAAAATCCGGGGATCGCCGGCCGGTATCACATACAGGGGGTCCCTGCCTTCGTGCTGTTCGTGGGGGGGAAGGAAGTGGCCCGGCGGGTGGGGGCACAATCAAAGACCCAGCTCCGCCGGTTTCTGGAGGAGTGCCTCGGATCCTCTCGTGGTTCGGGGGAGCGATGACAGAAACCCAACACCACAAGCTGTCCGCCATCATCCCCGCCTACAACGAGGCGGGACGCGTGGGCCGCGTTGTTCGGCAAACCCGGCGATACGTAGACGAGGTGCTCGTGGTGGACGATGGTTCCAGGGATGCCACCCGGGAAGAAGCCCACAAGGCCGGAGCCGAAGTGGTGGCCAACCGGTTTCAGAAGGGATACATCGGCGCCATAAAGACAGGATTCCAAGAGGCCACCGGGGAGATCCTGATCACCCTGGACGCCGACGGGGAGCACGATCCCGCGGATATCCCCAAGTTGGTGGAGCCGATCATCGCCGGTGAGGCGGACCTCGTGTTGGGGGGCAGGCCTTCTATCCCGCGGCCCTCCGAACGGTTCCTGGGTTGGCTGGCCCGGATGAGAGTCCGGGGTGTGCGCGATGTGGGCACAGGCTTCAGGGCCCTGCGCCGAGACCTCGCACGGAAATTGGAGCTTCGGGGCCGCTGCACTTGTGGGACCTTCGTGCTCGAAGCCGCCCTCCTGGGGGCCAGGGTCCGCGAGGTCCCGGTGAGGGGGCGGCCTCCCCTGATCCCCAAACGACGGCGCATTTTGTGGGAACACGGGCCGCAGGCCGTCTACGTCCTCCGACTGCTTTTACGTCCTCGTTTCCTCAGGCGGCGGGACACAAGCCATGGCGGAAGCGCCGCGGGCGAGTAAATCTTCCCCCCAGGATGCTTAAGATACTTATCACCGGCGGTTGCGGATTCATCGGCGCGAACCTGTGCGAGTACCTCCTCCACAAGGGCGGCTACGAGCTCCGGGTGCTGGACGACCTCTCTGCCGGACGGCGGGAGTACCTGGACAGGGTCGCCAGGCACACCGGAGGGGAGATAGAGCTGGTCGAAGGGGACATCCGCGACCGGGCGATGGTGGACAGGGCCGTCCAGGGGGTGGATGCCGTAGCCCACCTGGCTGCCAAGACGAGCGTGGTGGACTCATTGCACGACCCCGAGGGGGTGTTCCAGGTCAACGTCATGGGCACCCTCAACCTGCTCCAGGCCTGCAGAAAGCACGGTGTGGAGCGATTCGTGTTCGCCTCCTCCAACGCGGCGGTGGGGGACCAGGCCCCCCCGATCGACGAGAAGAAGGTCCCGGCTCCCATCTCCCCCTACGGGGCGAGCAAGCTCGCCGGGGAGGCGCTTTGCGCCGCCTATTTCGGCTCCTTTGGCATCAAGGCAGTGGCGCTCCGGTTCGCCAACGTGTATGGGCCTTATTCTGACCACAAACCGAGCGTCATCCCGTTGTTCATGCGCCGGATCCAGGCCGGGGAACCGCTGATCATCTATGGGGATGGCAACCAAACCCGGGACTTCGTGTATGTGGAGGACGTGTGCCAGGCGGTGGAGCTTGCCCTGGGCTACGAACCCTCGCATCCCGGGGAGCTGGTATTCCAAATCGGCTCCGGACGGGAGACCTCGCTTCTCCAGCTCATCGAATACCTTAAAGACATCGCTGCCGGCGGGGGCCACCGGCTTCCGCCTGTGGAATTCAAATCGGCCCGCCCTGGCGAGATCCTCCGAAATTACTCGAACATAAGTCGGGCACAAACACATCTGGGTTACCGACCACGGTTCGAGTTGGCCCAGGGGTTGGAGAAGCTCTGGCAATATTTTTCCCATCCATGACCTCCCCACAGGGTTTGGAGAGCGAGGTCGAAAGGCTTACCAAGCGGCTGGCGAAGGGGGCGGGAATTGTCTTCTTCGGCCAGGTGCTCGGACGGCTTTTAGCTTTCGGCCTCCAGCTCGTCCTGGGGCGGCTGCTGGGGGCCGCCGGCTACGGCCTATATGCCCTGGCCATCAGCACCATGGAGTTCGGGGCCCGCCTCGGCCAATTGGGCTTGGCCAACGGGTTGGTGCGCTATGTGGCCGTGTATCGCGCCGAAGGAGACCTAGGACGACTTAAGGGCGCCCTGGTGGCCGGATTCTCGCTGGGAGGCGGAGCTTCCCTCCTCGGAGCAATGGGCCTTTTCCTGGCTGCGCCTTGGATAGCCGAGCGGTTCTTCCACCAGCCGGGGTTGGTTTGGCCGCTGCGCTTGGCGGCGGTGGCGCTGCCGTTTTTCAACCTGGCTACACTCGCCCAATCCGGCCTCCGGGGGTTACAACGGATGGAAGCATTCACTTGGGTGGGGGTGCTGCGAGCCGTCTCGGCCCTGCTTTTCTCGGGAGGGTTGGTGGGGCTCGGCCTGGGGGTACCGGGGGGGGTGGGGGGATATACCGCCGCCGCCGCCACCAGCCTCGCCCTCTCCCTGTGGCTACTTTCCCAGCAGCTGCCCTCCGGGACCCTATCCAAACCGTCTGAACCACGAGTCAGGGAGCTATTGCGATTTTCTCTCCCACTTTATATCGCCGGGTTCTCCTTCCTGCTCATGACGCGCACCGATGTCATCATGCTGGGCTATTTCGCGCCGGCGGAGCAGGTGGGGGCCTATCGGGCCACCGTGGCCCTGGCCCGGCTGGTGACGTTCGGCCTGGGGGCCATCAACATGGCTTTCGCCCCCATGATCGCCGACCTTTACCAGCGGGGAGACATGGGAGAGCTAAAGGCGATGTATCGGATTGGGACGAGGTGGGGGGCCTTGCTGAGCCTCCTCGCCGCTCTCCCATTTCTCCTTTATCCCCGAGAGGTTTTGGGCATGTATGGAGCGGGGTTTGGGCTGGCTGCTTGGGCACTTGTGATATTGGTGGCCTTTCAGTTGGTCAATGCGGGGGTAGGGTCGGTGGGGTTCATGCTCCAGATGAGCGGTCATCAGGATTGGGTGCTGGCGAACAACCTGTTCACCGCCGCCCTCAACGTGGGGCTCAACCTGTGGTGGATCCCCAAGTGGGGGCTGTTGGGGGCGGCCTTGGCCACCGGCATTGCCCTGGCGCTGAACAACATTTTGGCAGTAATCGAGATAAGAGCCATGCTTAAGACCCATCCATTTAGCAAGGACTATGCCCGGCTAGGCTGGGGCGTTCTCTTGGCCTTGGGGACGCATTTAGTGCTCCGGCAGCTTGGGTGGAGCTGGCCATGTGGATTGCCTCTGGGGATGCTTGCCCTCATAATTGGATTTGTAGCCTTGGGGTTAAGCGAGAGCGATCGAGTGGTGCTAAGAGCTATCTGGAGGAGGGTTTGGAGAAAGCAATATGGTTAAGACTTCCCAACTCCTTCATCCTAGGGGCCGCCAAGTGTGGCACAACTTCCCTGTATTATTACCTCAAGCAACATCCTGAGATTTATCTACCTAAGGATAAAGAGCCGCATTTCTTCGACAACGATGTATTCTGGAATGAAGGTGTAGATGTTTTCTTGCGACGGCATTTCCAGGGAGCGCAACGTTTCCCAGCCCGTGGAGAATCTACTCCAGCATATTTCCACCGCTGGGAGAAGGTGATTCCTCGAATTAAGGCAGTGTACAGCGATGTTATTCCAAAATTCATCGCGATCTTCCGCTATCCAGTGGAGCGGGCCTTCTCCCATTTATTTGCATCGCGTAAGTTAGCTATAGCATTGAAGAGGGGATGAAAATGATAAATGATAAATTCCAAGTTATCTACATCCTTGGCACTGCTCATAGTGGCTCCACTCTCCTAGATCTCATTCTGGGCAGTCATCCCTCTGTAGTCTCTACAGGAGAACTGTGGGCATTTCCCTACTGGGTCAAGGAAAACAGGCCTTGCTCATGTGGTGCCCCCATTCGGGAATGCACCTTTTGGATGCGAGTTTTGAACAGGCTGTACGAGGAAGCATCGTGGGACCCTGGTGAGCTCCATCCGCCGGATGAACTCCGCACTCCCACATTGGCATGGAGAATAAGGGCCGTGTTAGGAACTAACAAACTCCTCGGGGGTTCTGAAGAGTTTGGTCGAAGAGAGCACTTTCTCCTCTCTATCATTGCAAAGGAAGCTAACGCCGACTACGTCGTGGATTCATCGAAAAGGCTTGATCGCCTCTTGAAACTCTATGATTCAGGAGCTCTGGACCTGAAGATCGTGCACTTGGTAAGGGATGGCCGGTATGTCCTTGATGCTACGAGGAGAGCTGCCATTCGCAGAGCCCAATTCCTGGGTGAGAAGCCAAAGAGACGATACCGAAACAGTATTTGGATCTATAGCGGTTGGATCGTCAATATGCTCGGGCAAATTCGCTTTCTTAGCAAACTTGATGCGGGCAATTATTATCGCTTGAGTTACGAAGAGCTAGCTACAAACCCACATACAGCCGTAGAATCTTTATGTGACTTTCTTGAGATAAAATTCGAGCAAGACGTTCTCAAGCCCGCCTCATCAAGATACGTGTTCAAGCAGGAACACCACATCATTGGTGGAAATAGACTAACCAAGAAGGCTAGAATTCATCCCGAAATGCCCATTGCATATCATGCAACTTGGGAAAAGAACCTTTCTCTCATGGATAAGTGGGTGTTTGCCTTGCTAGGGGGTCATTTCATAAACCGCAAACTGGGCATCGACAGGAGGAAGTGACTTGAAGATTTGCCTTTTTGCCTTGAGTAACTTTCTTGATGTGCAAGGGTCTACCGAACCCTATTATGTGTATCGCCATCTCAAATCCAGACATGAGGTCATCGCCGTCGTTCCCAGCTCAGGTGAGCGCGCTTCGCCAAATCAAGAGATCACATTCATCAGGAAAGTTAAGGGACTGCCGACATTCATGTCTTACAATCTCCTGCTGATTCCCTCCTTAGTAGTAGGTCCTTTCAAAGATGCACACGTGATATACACCTATAAGGGAGCGATCACGCCCGTGCTCGCACTCAAGTTCCTCATGGGGAAAAAGTGGGTGTGCGACTTTCGAACCTCGCCTCTAGCTCAAGAGCTGGAATTTAAAAAGCTTCAAGGCACGTTGACTTTAGGGAGACGAATTGCTTATTCGCTCGCCCGATGGTTTTACAAATTTACCCTGCCAAAGTGTGACTTGATCGTAACCCTCAGTCAAGAGATTCAAGAGGAACTCATCCAGGAGTACGGAGTTCCAGCAGAAAAGATTTTTACACTCCCTTTAGGAGTGGATCTGTCTTTGTTCTCGCCAAAAGGGCTGCGCCCTTCGATCCAGGAGAGCGGCCTGCGACTTGTCTACTCTGGAGCCATCGCTCCTCAGAGGGGTCTCGACACAGCGCTTCAAGCTTTAAGGCTCCTGAAAAACAGTGTTCCAACCCGGCTTGTTATCATTGGGCGCGGTCCTAAAGCCACGATACGCTACCTTCAAGGTTTTGCTCAAGATCTGGGTGTAGACAAACTAATCGAGTGGAAAGGCTTCATCCCACACGATCGGGTTCCTGAGGTGTTGGACACCTGCCACATAGGGCTCTCGCCGCTTCCCCGCTTGAAAGCTTATGAGGTGAGCTCACCAGCCAAGGTTGTGGAGTATTTGGCCATGGGATTGGCAGTAGTGGCGACCGACATCCGCGCCCATCGTAAGGTAATCCACCACGAGGAAAACGGCCTGCTCGTCCCTCCAGGGGACCCAAAAGCCTTAGCTCAAGCCCTTGAGCGTCTGTATAATGATCCAGGACTCCTATCCCAAATAGCATCCAGGGCACGCGAAAGCGCGAAACCTTACAGCTGGGATGCACTAATAGAAGGCTTGGAAAGGAGGCTTCGAGGATTAGCACATTAGAGACTGTTTTAACATAGTAAGGGGAGGCTATAATGAGATACTATGGACAAACGATATCCCAGCGACTTGACGGATGCGGAGTGGGAACTTCTGGAACCGCTACTTTTCAAGCTCCAGGGGTCGGACAGCCTTGGGGTCATCCCTTGCGGGGCCCTCAACGGCATCTTCTATACTTACGTTCTAAAGGAGGCTTGTGAAGGACTATGAGTACCTCATGGAGACAACGGAATGCTGGATTTGCTCGGCGATGATCCGGATGGTGGTAAGAAAACTTACTTCCTATTGGGATCTAAAACAGTCCCTAGCTTCAAAAGATCTCAAAAAAGCAATAGGCCAAGCTGCAAGAGGAAAGAGTCAGCGAGGGTTCTCAATACTTGCAGTACAAGGGAAAACTGCAGGGTATGATCTACGAGCTACGAGCTAAATGAAATGATTGGGAAAATATACCTTCTTTTATTTATAATGCTTATATTTACTATACCTTTCGATTCTTATGGTATTTTAGATGCAGCATCATTTTCTATATCGTTGGGGGATCTTATATTGCTTTTTATTATATTTATAATTGCAATAAATTTGGCATTCTTCGATACTAAATTTACAGTTCCTCGGACAGGGCAAATAGATTTCTTCATGCTTGTATCCATTCTTGTTTGGGGAGGTCTTTCTGCTTACTTGAATGATTCTAACGCAATCAATGCGGTCCTATATATGAAAGCCATTTTTAAGCTGTCTTTCATATACATGATAACCGTCATATTCCTTAACAATCCCTCCAAGCTCCAATGGGGTGCTAAGGCGATATTGCTCAGCGCTTTAGGAACCTCCATCCTGGCAACCGTACAAGCTCTTGGTGTTGTTCCTCTAGAGATCGGACGGCCTTTACGATCCAGACTCTCCGAGCTTATTGCGATGAATATCCTACGATCTGCCGGTCCCTACGTAATTTATGGACACTACGGAATGTGGCTGCTTCTAGGATTCTTCCTTGCATTATCCATGACTTTACCATCCAAAGGGCTAGCAAGGCGGAGCGCTCTGATGCTGGTAGTCCTGTCCTTGCTCATCGGGATTGTAGTATCGCAAACTCGCTCCATTTGGTTGGCAGCTTTCCTGTCCATATGTGGTTTTTTCCTCACCTACTCCTCAAAGCCACAGCCTAGAATGATTCCTGGGAATCCCGTTGTGCGTGTCACTCTGTTGCTAACTTTAATCTTCTCCCTCTTCACGCTCTCAATCATCCAGAGCTTAATTACGTCATCCGTTAATCTCCAGCCTGGAACATTATATGAGCGGCTTCGCATCGCACATGTCGGCATTACGCTCTTCACTCAACATCCGATTCTAGGTATCGGATATGGGCGCTTTCTCGAGCTTGCTGAGGGTGCAGGAGTCATTAAAGTGCCTCATAATATATTCCTTGAGCTGCTGTTGTCTACAGGGATATTGGGAATAACGCTATTTCTTATCTTCTTGGGAATAATTTTTATAAGGATCTCGAGGACGATTAAGATGACTTCCGATCTAGGAAACCAAACCTTAGCTCGTGGTCTTCTTTGGGCTTTTTTCGCTATAATGGTTATAGCACAGTTTGTCCGTGGATTGTACTCTGCAGAATTGTGGGTCAGCATGGGGCTGATAAGTGCATTCTACTTTACCATCAGAAAGGAATCAGCTTCCAAAGGTACAAGTCGAAGCTACGGCGATGAGTCCTTGTAAATCACTATTACTTGTTGTATTCTCAGAGGACACAGTTCTTTACTATAACTCAACCACTTTTAGGGTCAATAATCCCTTATTTCTCTTATATTCCCACTTATCTCGTCTTTTAGGTAAAGTTATATTAAGCTCTCCTGCTATAAAGTCTTATGGGGATTTTCCAAACCGAAGTAAGCTTGCTGTCCAACTTAGCGCGCGCCCTTACTACGGCGGATCGGTGATGGGGTTCTTCAAAAGCCTCCCTAGAATCGCTCTCCCGACCCTGCGTAATATCAAAACCAATGTAAGAGAAGCTGACCTCGTAATGGTTCAGCTCCCCTCGTCTATTGGATTTCTCGTCTATCTGCAGGCGAAAAGGATGAGAACACGCTATTTCCTCTACATTGTCGGCGACATCCGCCGAGTAGCTACTCAAGGGGAGAAATACCGAAATCCACTCATGCGCCTAGCCGTTGCTGCCGTAGCACACATGTTTCATATGATAAGCCAGAAAATGGCCTGTGGTTCTCTCGTTTTCGTCACAGGCTCGGAGCTCCTTAGAGAATTCTCCCCCCTAGCCAAACGTTGCGTTAATCTCATCCCCAGCGTTGTCTCGGATGAGGATATCTTCATTCGCGAAGATGTCTGCACAACGGAGCCGATCCGTCTGCTCTACGTGGGCAGGCTGGTGCCGGTCAAGGGACTTAAATACCTTCTTCAAGCCTTAAAGCAGTTACTCGATGGTGGACTACCTGTAGAGCTCCGGCTTATAGGTGACGGCTATCAGAAGCCCTATCTGGAGTCGCTGGCAGAGGAGATGGGGATAACGAAACAGGTCTCCTTTCTTGGAAGGGTCCCTTTCGGTCCAGAGCTATTCCGAGCCTATCGGGAATCACACATCTTCGTGCTTCCCTCACTCTCCGAGGGGATCCCCAAGACCCTGCTTGAGGCGATGGCTTCCGGGTTACCCATCGTCGCTACCCGGGTGGGTGGCATCCCCGATGTCGTAAAGGACGGCGAAACCGGCCTGTTGGTGGAACCCCGGTCACCGGAGCAGATCGCGCAGGCGGTGGAACGGTTGGTAAGCGATCCGCTTTTGCGTCGCAGGCTCATCCGAAACGGATACCACTTCGCCAAAGAGCACACTGTGGAAAAGCAGGCTGAGCTCATGTGGCGGGAGATCTGCTCGTTCTTCAAGCTGGAGGCAAGATGAAAACCTGCTTTTGGATCGTCGTCGGGCTCATCCTATGGCACTATGTGGGATACCCGCTGGTGCTTGGTGTCCTGGCCAGGTTAAAGAGGGCGAAGGCCTCGCCTCTCCCAGATGAGCTACCCCAAGTGAGCATCATCATTGCAGCCCACAATGAAGAAAGGATCATCGCGAGGCGCATCGAGAACTGTCTGGGGTTGGATTATCCCAAAGATCGCCTGGAGATCATCGTGGGCTCCGACGGCTCCACCGATCGCACCGCAGAGATAGCCAAGAAATATGAGCCACAGGGGGTTAGGGTATTGGCGTTTCCCAATAACCGGGGCCGCTCCCAGGTGCATAACGACTGCGTGAGGGAGGCAACCGGCGAGATCGTTTGCTTTACCGATGCCGATACCCTCTATGCCCCGGATTGTATAAGGAAGCTGGTGCGCCACTACGCCGACCCCAAGGTCGGTTGCGTGGGCGGTGAGTTGCGGTCGCGCTCGTTTCAACAGGGAGCCATCGGAGGAGGGCAAGGGCTCTACTGGAGGTGGGAGTATGCCCTCCGCCGCTGGCAAAGCAAGCTCGGCGTGCTCACCAAGGCGAGCGGGGCCAACATGAGCATGAGGAAAGAGCTTTACCGGCCGGTGCCGGACGATGTGGACATCGACCAGGCCGCCGGGCCGATGGTGGTCCTCCAGGGGTATCGCGTAGTCCATGAGCCGGAGGCCATCGCATATGAGGAGTTCCCGACCAGCCTAGCCAGAGAGCTTGCCACCAGACGACGCCTCACCATCCGGGCTCTCACCGCCCTATGGCGCTATCGCGAGCTGCTCAACCCCTTCAAGCACCCCTGGCTTGCCTTTCACACTTGCTCCTATCGGCTGCTACGTTACCTTATGCCCTTCCTCCTGCTCGGAGCCCTCACCATCAATGGGCTCTTGCTAAGGGAGGGCTGGCTTTACGATGTGGCCTTCGCCTTGCAGGGGGTCTTCTATCTTCTCGGATTTATCGGCTTTTTCTTGGAGAAAAGAGGGAAGAGGTTCTGGATCTTCTCCTGGCCCTTCGCCTTCCTGTGGTTTCAGGTGGGCATCCTTACGGGGACTCTAGAATTCCTCCTTGGCAAGAGGATCAAGGCTTACACACCCAACTAGCACGGAACCCGGGGTCACGGAACCCGGGGTCAGGTCTTGTGGGAACACGGGGTCAGGTCTTGAGTCGTGCATTTAGGGAGGACTGTGCCCCTGGATGGGTCAAGCCGGCCGCGAAATGGCCATTAAGGAATTCACCCTGGAGCGGATGCCCCACGACACGGAAAGGGTGTACCGGAAAGTCTTCACGGCCCCAAAACGTGCGGCTAGGTGAGGTTTTCACGTGTGGGTGCGCCCCGGTTGCCTTCGGGGATGGAAAGCTTTATCCTGTTATTGCTATGATCGTTAGGATCAAAGAGCAGGAGGATCTACCACCCTTGGTAGGCGTCTTGCGGGAATACGGAGCCAGAAAGGTGTTTTTGTTCGGCTCCATGGCGAGGGGAGATGAAAGGCCGGGTTCGGATGTGGACCTCGCGTGTGAGGGCCTGCCCCCTGGACGGTTCTTTGAGGCCTGGGGCAAGTTACTGCTGTCCACAGAAAGAGAAGTCGATCTTCTGGACCTCGGCGAGGTCAAGGAGCCGCTGCGCAGGCGTATAGAGGAAGAAGGGATCCTGCTGTATGAGGCGGAATGAGGTTTCTCTCCTTCGAACGGAGATAAAAGCTATCCTAAGCGATCTAGAACGTATCGTTGAGGAAATCGAGCAGCTCCTGAGGGATCTCGGTCCGTCCGAACCCACTTACTAAGGACAGAGCGGCCATGGGGGCATTTCTCCACAACTTTTACAACGGAATCGAAAATGTCTTGAAACGGATCGCCGAGGAGGTCGATCAATCCGTTCCCTCTGGTTCCGAATGGCACAGGGCCTTGCTGCGGCGTATGGCGAAAGGGGTGGAGGGTCTGAGACCGGCGGTGTTAAAGGCCGAAACGATGGAAAAGCTCCTGCCGTACCTAGGGTTTCGCCACTTCTTCCGTCACTCCTACACTTTTGAGATAGATTGGGAGAAAGTGAAGCCGTTGGCTGTGAATGTCCGTGCTGTTTTGGAGGTTTTCAAAGACGACCTTAAACGGTTCCTCGATGAACTAGGAGCGGCGGGGTAGAGTATCCAGTGGGGTGGGGAGTCAGGTCTCGAGTCGTGCATTGGGGAGACTGTGCCCCCGCATGGGCCGAGCTGGCCGCGAAATGGCCATTAAGGAATTCACCCTGGAGCGGATGCCCCACGACACGGAAAGGGTGTACCGGAAAGTCTTCACGGCCCCAAAACGTGCGGCTAGGTGAGGTTTTCACGTGTGGGTGCGCCCCGGTTGCCTTCGGGGATGGAAAGCTTTATCCTTACGATCGTTGAGATTCATTGGAAGAAACGATCACTTTATAGACGATGCGCTTCCTTGCCGAGGAGGGAAGGTTTTGCTTTTTGATATCTCGTCGCCTCCGCGCAGTTCCCGAGTTGGAGCAGCATGTGACATTAAAAGCAAACACCTGCTCCTGAGCCGTGGATGTTTGACCCCTGGGGTTGCGGCCCGTGCTTATATGTTAAAAATGAATGGCCCAGCCGGGTTACACTGAGAGGACCGTGTATGGAGGAGGGATTGGAAATGCTGAAAATCGCTGATCGAATTGTCATCGACCCTCAGGTCTGCTTTGGAAAGCCGGTTGTCGAAGGCACAAGGATCCCGGTGCATATGGTCCTGGAGCTTTTGGGGGAAGGGCTTACACCTCAGGAGATCATAGAAAAATGCTATCCCCACTTGACAAAGGAGGATATCCTGGCTTGTATCCGCTACGCCAATTCCCTGGTGAAAAACGAAGAGATCCACGTGGCTTAGCTAATGGTAAGATTTTTGGCTGACGAGTGCATCTTCGAGTTTACGGTAAAGTTCCTGCGCAGCAAGGGATTGGATGTGACAACAATCAGACAAATCGGACTTTGCGGGGCAAAGGATCGCGAGGTCCTTTCCAAAGCTCAAGAGATGGGAGCCGTGCTCATCACCCGGGACATGGACTTCTGCGACATCAGGAAGTTCCCACCCTCGGCTTCATAGCGCCTCAGCTAGTGTGTCCGGTGGCATGGCAGCTTCCCATCTGTATTTCCGCGAACCCACGCAGCCTTCTTTTGAGCAGCTTCTCGTTCTCCTGCACCAACACTAAGTATACGAGCTTCTCCACCGCCTCGGGCCCACAGAATATCTCCACCACCTTCGTTCGCCTCTTCACCTCCTTCATCAGCCGCTCCAGCTGATTGGTCGTGTAAAGATAGGCTCGGATGGCCTTGGGATGAGAGAGGAACTCTAACAGAGCATAGCTTTTCTCTTTCCATCTAGCCACGATCTTCGGGTACTTTTGTGCCCAGCTACGCTCCAACGCCTCCAGGGCCTCGTAGGCCTGCTCAACTGTGTCCGCCCCGTAGAGGGCCTTGAGATCCCGGGCTAGCGCCTCCCGGTCCGCCTTCCTCACCTTGGCCAGGGAGTCCCTCACCATGTGCAGCACACACAGCTGCCACTTGGCCCCGGGGAAGATCTCCCGCACCGCATCCTCGATCCCAGGCAGGTCGTCGCTGATGAAAACCTTCACTTCCCTAACCCCCCGCTCCCCCAGTTCTTTCACCACCTCCCGCCAGTTTCGGGCCGACTCCCCTTCCGCCCCAAACAGCCAGAACCCCAGCACCTCCCGCCGGCCATCCGGCCTGATCCCCAGCGCCACGTACACCGGCTCCTTGGCCGCCTTCCCCCGCCTCACCGCCAGGAAGGTGCAGTCCAGATAGATGGCGTAGTAGGCCTGGGACAAGGGACGGCTTTTCCACTCCTTCACCTCCTCCTCCACCACCTGGGTGAGCCGGGAGATGCTCTGGGGTGAGTAAAACGCCCCGTACACCGACTCCAGGAACCTGCTGATGTCCCTGGTGCTGGCCCCAGAGGCATACAGGGCCAGGAT